>ERZ836877.500-NODE-500-length-67819-cov-19.796337_pt1 | contig 67819 bp, 66 predicted proteins | sample MGYA00519469_ERZ836877 | MGnify/ENA primary metagenome ERZ836877 (study PRJEB31850, sample SAMEA3708809) | human gut metagenome | biome: human gut; feature: human-associated habitat; material: faeces | place: China | collected 2014 ...
GGAAGAAATAAAAAGCTCCGACAAAATGCCGGAGCCTATGCAGGTTAAGCCGTGAGATTCTCGATTTTGGTGGTTTCGTGAGCCGCCACATATTCCTTGTAGGCACTGATGATTTCGCTTTCAAGCTCGTGACGTGCAGCTTCGCCAATGGGGTGAACGATATCGTGGCTTATGCCGTAAGAATCCGTGCGGTAGGGCATTGCAACGAACAAGTGGTCGGTCTGGATTACCTTGATTTCGTGGATTGCGAAGCAGCCGTCCAGAGTGATTGAAGCAATAGCTTTAAGCTTACCGCTGTCGAATGTCTTTCTGAAAATGATGTCTGTGATGTTCATTTGAATGGTTCCTTTCTGTTTCAGTTGGTAGTAATGTTGATATTTGAGATGAGCGCCTGACTTTCAGCGTAAATCTTGTAAGCCGAAAGTACAGCGGTTTCGATGAGATTTCGAGCCAGTTCATTGATTGGGTGAACGATATCGTGGTAGTTTCCAGATTCGTCCTTGCGGCTTGGCATTGCCACGAATAGGTGGTCGGTTTCGATTACCTTGAGTTCGTGAATTGCAATGCAACCGTCAATTGTCAGGGAAGCGATTGCTTTCAGGTTTCCGTCCGTGAGGGATTTCCTGAATTTGATGTCTGAGATTTTCATGTTGATTTTACCTGTCTTTCTTAAAATTTTCTGGTCTTATTAGACCTTTAATAACACTCCGGTCGGCGCCCTGCGACGACAAACCTTTAGTTAAATTCAGCCTAACAGACTTTTATAATAAACCGTCGTTGCGCAAGCAACGACAAAAAACATCTTGTTTAAGGCATATCAAGCGATGAAAACAAATGTGCGTTTCTTGAATTAAGATTGTTATTAGCGTGTATTGCTTGACTTAACTGTATATTTATGTTATAATAAAATCATCGACATATCGGAATTTATAAAAGAAAGAGGCATTGTACGTTATGATTGATTTCGTTAAGTCTACAGAAATGAAGATCTCACTTGCTCCCGATCAGGAGGGGATGCTTTCAACAAAGGAAACAATTAAGACGATTATCAGGGATAATCCTGATACGGTTCTGGCTTTTGATATATTTGACGAAAATGATCTGATTGGTTTTATTCTGGTTAATCGTTTTGAAGAGCATAAATATTTTTTATGGGAATACGCCATAGACATAAGCCACCAAAATAAACACAAAGGCACAGTCGCACTAAAAAAGTTTATTGACCTTATGCGAATTCGTTATGATGCAAAAGTTATAACAACCACATATATTTACGGTAATGACCATGCGAAGCATATATATGAGAAAATGGGGTTTGAGGAAACCGATGTGGTGGACGAGCAAGACTGCCATGAGGTAAATATGGCTTATTATATATAACATCGAAAAAATTCGTATAATCGCTGATACATATTCCCATTTGTCGAGCAGATTACTAATTCCATTTTTACACTCAGATAAAGTATCGTGAAATTAAACAAATGAGATGTTCTGTTTTCTACGTCATCTTCAAACTAAAGTCATTGACAATGATGGCAAAATAATGTAAAATATACATGGCTGAACCGCTGCTAACAGCAATGGTTCTGAACCTACAATCGCATAGCGCTACATCCCTAGAAAGAGCTGCGTCCTTCGCTAAGGCAAGGTTCGGATGCAAGACACATTTCGAGCATGAATTTATACTCCACTTTGAGTATATGATTCATGCTCTTTTTTGTTTTCTGGGATATTTCAATATCGAAGATTTGATTCATAGTCTATGCAAAAATCTCCTATCAGGGGAATTCCGACCGGAGTCTGCTCCGGTGAAAAGCAGCCGGAATCGGCTAATGAGTTCGGGGTCAAGGGGTATCCCCTTGCGCCAACCATTGACGGAAAGCTCGCTTTCTGTCAATGGTGTAACGGCGTATGAAACTATTGACTACGCAATAGTGCGTTGAAAGGAGCGTTACTATGCCAACTGGAATTACTACGAATGTGAATTGTGGTCTGGGCAAGAGTAAATCAAAGGGGCAGCCGGGGAATCTTGCGCATAATCGCAGGGAATTCGATCCTTACAACACTGATCCTGATCTCGCAGTGAATAATATTTTCTTTGCAAATCGCAGTCTTGAAGAGACCTATCAGACGGCTTTCGGCGATTCAATTGACGAGTACATTTCTACGCAAAAGCGCAAGGATAGAATTTCATATACCAGTGACAATTATTTCAAATATTTGTTCGGAGCTGATCCGAATTCAGTAGAAGCTAACGCTGTGCTTATGTCCAATAAGCGCGGTAAAAACTCTGTGAAATCGTTCAATGAAATGGTTGTCCAGATTGGTGATTGCAAGGAGTTCGGTAATTTCATGAGGGACGAGTATGACAACTTTATAGACAAGAACGGAAATAAAGTTAAGTGGGACAAGTCTGCAAGAAATTATTACGATATTGACGGGAATGTTGTGTCAAATAGCAAAACTCTGATTGCTAATCCAAAGGCTGAAAAAGCGCGTGATATGCTTGAAATCTACTATAAGGGTGGTCGTTACAATAGGGTCGGAAATGGCATAAATCAGCGCCTTAATAAAGTTGATGATCCTAGTGCCGAAGCCGATTTTGAACTTCCGTCCTTTGAAGAACGCAATCCGAATTTTGCCATTGCCTGCTCGGTTATGCACAATGACGAGTGGCACGGAACTCCGCACCTGCACATTGATTTCGTGCCGATTGGTGAGGGCTACAAGAAAGGTCCGGAGAAGCAGTTGGGATTTGAAAGAGCGCTCGCCTGCATGGGTTACACTGATAGGATCACGGCATTTTATGAATGGCGTGACAAGGAACGTCAGATTCTGAAAGATATCTGCAACTGCTATGGAATTGAAACGAAAACTAAGGCACAGGAGCAGGCAGATTACAGAGGTGAAACTCTTCCGGTAGATGTGTATTCCAATGCCATGCGTGACGCTAAGGCTGACGCGGAGGTTATCAAAGAGAGCGCGAAAATAGAGGCGAAGCACATCAGGAAAGAAGCCGAATTTCAGGCGGACAAAATGCGCACTCAGGCGCAGGAAACGCTTTATACAGCCAATTCTAAGGCGCAGGAAATTACAGCAGCTGCCGAGAACGAAGCGGAAATTCTGCGCTCTGAAAACAAGCAACTTACGGAAAAGAATGACACGTTACGAGAAGATAATGAAAGTTACAGCAAGAAAAATGAAGATCTCGGAAAGCAAATTACGCTGAAGTCTGGATTGATTGCGATTCCGAAAAAGTCCTTGCTGGGATTCAGAAAAAATGTTGTTGTGAACGCTGACGAGGTGGAGCAACTTAACGAAATCCATAGTACGATTTCAAGACTTTCAAACAACACACTGACCTCTGACGAGGACAGAAAAGCCGCCGAATCCGAACGTCAGGAGGCTGAACAGCTCCGCCAGAATCAGGAGCAGCTTATTCAGCAGGAGGCTGAGCGCATAACCCGCGAAGCAGTCCGCAAATCCCAGAGGGAACGCAGGGAATACGAGAAAAAGCGGGAGGAGTGTGAGAAAATCAAGGCTGAATGCGAGAAGATAAAGAGAAATCTGGGGCGTATAATCAAGCATAGGTCGATTGAACTACTCAAAATGACTTTCCCGGAAATTGAGCAGGAGAAACTTGCGAGCAAGATCAAGAAGCTTGACGAAACCGCTCGGCAGGATTTCATGATGAATCCGGGCAATGAGGATAAACAGTATTGATTTTTCTGCTAATTCATGCTATACTTGTAGCAAATAAAGCATGAAATGAGGGTAAGGAATGATTTCCACGGCGCTTGCATTGCTTAAAACAGATGAACAGCGAAACGTATTATCCGAGTTTTACCAGAAATACAAGAATCGCTTTTATGCAATAGCATATTCTAAACTGCACGGCAAGGCAGCGGCAGAAGACGCAGTGCAGGAAGCTTTTTTGAGAATTGTAGACAAACCGGAAAATTTTTTTAAAATTGAGCATAACAAAAGAGTGGCTTATGCAGATGTTATAGTTAGGAATGTTGCAATTGATATGTTCAACAAAAACAATGCGCATAAAATTGAAGAATTAACAGAAGATGTTTCGGATGAGGCTTATACTCTAGGGTTAGAAGATACTGTAATCGGCTCTGTTTCAAAAAATGAACTGCTTGCTTTTATATTAAAGCTGCCGGTACTACAGCGGGATATTCTCAATTTAAAAGTTGTCTGTGAATTGAGCAATTCTGAAATAGCGCAAAAACTGAATGTTTCTGAAACCGTTGTCCGTCAAAGACTGTTTCAAGCTCGAAAATCAATTTTAGATTTTTTGGAAAGTGGGGATATCCATGAATGAATTTAGCTTAAAGGATATACTTGGTGAAGCATATGATATAGAGTTCTCACAGTACGACAAACCTCCGAAGCACCGTTTTTCATTAAAACACAGGAAAAACATGAAGCGTATTTTCGCTTTGGAAAATGCCGGACCACAGTTTTCAGGAAAGGCAAGGCTCAATCGGCGTACCGCCTGCGTCTTGGCTGCCGTAATTTTTCTTGCGGTCGTTTCAATTACCGCTGTGGCAGGTGTGGTCAGCTTTATTGAAAAGCGGAACAACGACAATACGGAGCTGTTTGCTACAGATTTCGGGGGCTGCCCTGATACTCTTGAGAATTTATACTATCTTTCTGGGATTGGCGATAATTATGTCTTGCAGGAGAGTAACATTAACGAAATAATCGCTGCTGATTACTTGTATCTTGATTCTCAAACCGGAAAAAAGATAGTTTTCGAACAGTATGTAAAAAGTCAGTATAACCAACACTTTGATAATGAACACAATAATGATTTGGAATACATTAATTTTGACGGGCAGGAAGCGTATTACAAAGGCTCTGACGAATATTCTGTTTTTATATGGGATAACGGTGATTATATATTTGCGATCTCCGGTAATTTAACCAAAACTGAAATCGCGGAACTAGCCAAAACGCCGAAAATGAAAAAATGATTAATTTTGTCATAACAAAACGAATAGCCGAGCAGATGTATTGTATGTAGGGAAAAAACTACAAACATCTGTGAAAGGAGGAGAAACCAATGGTAAGGAAAAAAATCATTTTGGCATTACTGGCGTCAGCAATGTTGTTTACTGCTTTAGCGCCGCATACGATTGCAGCGGAAACAAGCTATGTCAATGGCTCGGTTGTCCCACTGTATGAGAATGATTGCGATCTAACTTCTATTTTGGCGATTGTCGGTGCTAAAGCAACCTGCAGAAGCACAGCAGCCGGAAATACACTAAAGTCCATAACCGCTACGCAAACCATTGAAAAGCACTGGGGCTTGTGGATTTGGAATGAAGTTGATGGCGCAAGCTGGTCAAAAACCGTAAAAAGCAGTAATTTATCTATGTCAAACACCAAAAGCGGGCTTGACAGTGGTACATATCGGCTGAGAACGGATTTTACGGTGACGTCAACTAGCGGAAGCACGGAAACCATCACGGTTTACAGCCAAGAAAAAACAATTTGATTAAAGGAGTAATCGATAAGACCATTTAAGACACTGGCATTTGTTGCATCTGTATGCATTTCTTTAATGATATGTTCTAATACCAATGCATTTGCAGCTTCGTACAATCTCGGAGATGAAAGCGTTCAAAGTCATATTTCATCTTCAACCAATCTTGGAACCCTTAGCTACTGGTATTCAAATACTGATATTATTTCACATTGGAAAACTCCCCGAAAAATATATGTGAGCAACCTAAGTTCAAATTCCTCATTTGATCTTGGCTATTATGTGGGATTTGCAATATATCAGTGGAGCAGTAAAGCACAAATATCTTGTTCAGCAAATGGAACGGAGAATAGTCATTCAATTGTTATTTATGGAGGACTTGAAAGCGATCTTACAGATGCAGGAGTTTTTAGTGATTGTTCAAGTGCTAATGGAAAATGCAGAAGTACTGCGACAATTGAAGGAACCTATACATATGGTAGTTTGACTAAAACAGGAAAGGTCACGACTTATTCAAAAATTGCTATTATTGAAAAAAGTAACCCACGAACTGATATGGCTTATTCCAAAACAGCAACTCATGAATTAGGTCATGCCTTAGGATATGCAGGTCATTCAACTACAAAAGGCGATATTATGTATACATCATCAACAAGCAATACTACCAATGCATTAACCACCCGTGATATCAACCATCTGAAACAGATATATTGAAAGGAGTAATCTTATGCCAAAGTCATCTCTCGCATATGTATTAGCTATAGTTCTCGCACTAACTGGCTGTGCATCAAATAATGCTGCGGATAATTCACATTTATCCGCAGAAAATAGTGTGGTAAAGGCCGATAGCAAGACGGCTGATATTTCTATCACTACAGACTCTGTATCCATCGAACAAGAAGAAACAACAAATGTCTTCAACAATAGCGATAAGATATATGCTGTATGGACAGAATCTGAGGAGATAGAACTTGAGGACGCTATAGCTTCAAGTAACTGCATTGTTCTTTCAAAATATGTATCATACGAGGCAACGGATGATTATGTTGACTATTGTTTTGAGCCGATTGAGATATACAAGGGGAGAGTAGACGGCTTAGTAGACGGGCGATTCTTTGTAAGATGGGAAAAGGAATACTCTGATGAGACTGACCTGAAATTTGCTGAAGGCGCATATATTCTGCCTCTGAAATACGTCAACAGTGTTTACTTCGATTATCCTGTTTATAACGATATCGGTCATTATATTATCCCGTGCAACGCTGATGGAGGACTGGAGGTCATATCTACGGGAGGGATAACATTCAACGTTCCCGATCAACTGACGTCCGAAAAAGAGTTCGTAGAATTGGCAAAATTAATAGAGGATACTTCCGAGGAACTGTTTAGAGATTATATCAGCTCATCGTCATTAGGCGATATTATATCAGGTTCTGATTTTATTGCTAAAGCCAAAATATCTAAAGAACCACTTCAGTCTGGCAGCGATAGAGGGATTTACACTTGTGAACTTATTCAGGTTTATAAGGGTCAAATTGAACAAAGCTTTGAGTGTGTGTTAAAATATGATAGTGTTACTGTAGGGGAAGAGTACTACCTATTTTTAACAAAGAACAGTCCTGATAGCAAAATATACAAAATCTCTTCCAAAAACAGTATTTATAAGTCATCAGATACAAGAGTTCTTATTTCATTGGAAGAGAATGGCTTAATCTAATTGTAAGGAAAACGCTGAGGTTATTGATCCTATCTGATTAAATGACTGAATACCATATCATTATTGCAGCAGTGTGCTTGTTGGTGTCGGAGAAAAATCCAGGTTTTCCTGCCTATGACCAATATTATGGCATATATAAAATTAATAGATTATATTTTGGCTGCATTGTCAGCAGACAAATTCTCAAAATCATGTTATAATATACACGATCTGAATATAACAATCATTCGTACCTGACATCAATGACTAATTCACGCAGGCGTTCCGCAGACGCTTGTAAGAGATCCGATGATGCAGTCCGCACAGCCTTGACGGCAGCCATGTGCGGGCTGCGCGCTGTATTCGGAAATCTTACGAAAGGATAAACTGCGGATGAAAAATCAGTTCGGGGATAAGTTTCCTGATGATGTAGTCAATGCGCTTGCTAGAATGCTGCTTCCGGAAATCCAGAAAGCCTACGAGAGCGCAGAGGGTCAGGCGGAGTTTGAGAAGTGGAAATCAGAACAAGCCAATTCTCAAACCGACAAGCACAACGAAAAATAATTGAACAATATTTTACCCCGGCAGTTCGAACGAGCTGCCGGGGTTGATAATTATATTGGCTGATATCCGGCTGCGAGCGGTAAATTCACAGATAAACTACCATACCAAACGCACCGGGAACATAAAAGAGTTCGTCTGTGCAGCGGGCAGCGTCCGCAGGAATCCAGGTGCTCCTGGGTGAGTTCGGTCAGCAGCATTTCCAGGGCGCATTCCACCATGCGCGTGGTATACATGTTCCTGCGGGAGCAGTCCACAAGCTGCCGGAATATCACGCCTATCCTCTGCGAGGAAGCCCTGCCGTACTCCGGCAGCGTGTAAGCCGCGCCGCTTTCTCCTTCGAAGAACGGCGTTTCCGGCGAGAAATGCGCCCACAGATAGGAAAGCTCCCCCTCGGACGGCGCAGTGCCGAAATGCTCCTCCCCGGGCTTCAGAAACAGCCACTCGCCGCTTGCCACCGAGCGGCAGATCCCGCCGGAGGAAATATCCAGACTGCCGGAAAGCACGTAAATCAGCACCCAGCATTTCATGACGCGGCGCTGATGGATAAACTCCCCGCGGCTGACAAGATTGCCGGCGTTGAAAAAATGAAGTCCGCCGAATTCCCCGGAACATATCATGCGACCCCCCCCGGATATATTATAGCGCAAATCAAAAAACAGGTCAACAGGGTGGTTTACATTAATTTCGTTTACCCCTTGATTTTTCTATGAAAAAATGGTAGAATAGTATAGTAAATATCCAGAACATAATACGTGTTCATATACATCAATGAGGAGCAGAAATATGACCATCAAGACTTTTAATATCAACACCGACAAGACCGCGTTCGTCCGGGCATATCTTCCGGACTCCATCGCGGGGCTTCCGTTCTGCGAAAAGCGTCCTGCTGTCCTGATATTCCCGGGCGGCGGGTATGAGTACTGCTCCGACCGCGAGGGCGAGCCTATCGCGTTACAGTACCTCGCGCTGGGATACGCCGCGTTCGTGGTTACATATAGCTGCAACGAGCGCTTCCCAGAGCCGCTGATGGACGCCGCGTACATATTCTACAAGATACGCATGCGCGCCGAGGAATTCAAGATCGACCCGCAGAAAATGGCTGTTCTCGGCTGCTCCGCCGGCGGACATCTCGCGGGCTGCCTCGCCACCATGTGGAGCGACATCGCCCTTACAAAGACCATCGGCTGCGAGCCGGAGGATCTCCGGCCGAATGCGGCTATACTCTGCTACCCGGTGATCAGCGGAGTTACCGCTCCCCACGAGGGCAGCTTCAAGGTGCTCCTCGGCGAGGACGCTTCCCGCTCCGACCTTAGCAGGCTCTCGCTTGAGAACCGCGTAACTCCCAAGACTCCTCCGGTGTTCATCTGGGCGACTGCGAACGACGACTGCGTTTCCGCGCACAACTCGCTTGTAATGGCGAAGGCGTGCGTTTCCAACAAGGTCCCGGTGGAGCTCCACCTGTTCGACGAGGGACCGCACGGACTCTCCACCTGCGACAAGGCTACCGGCTGGAACGAGGCGTTTTATCTCCGCAACGTCCGCGAGTGGATACCCATGTCTGCGGAGTTCCTCGCAAAGTACATGAACGTCTGAGCTGGGAAAGGACGCAGAATATGGTACCAGACAAGGTAGCTTACACCTCCGGCGAAAAAAAAGCTGAGATACTGGGCGGGATAATGCTTGCGGTATTCGCGGCGGTCATCATCGCGCTGATGGCGCTGGGAGTTTCCGGCGGCGGGAACATCATAATGCTGGTGGTCTTGCTGATAATTTACGGCTTGTTCTCGGTCTGCGGCGTTTACCCGCAGGGAACCAACATAATGAAAAAGCCGGAATCCGCTTCCGACCGGGATTACCACCGGGTAAGGCGCGGCTGTATCATCGCGAAGTTCGTGCTGTGCGCGGCGGTGTTCCTGCTTTCAATGCCGATTTTCGGGTAAATTCAGATACTATACAGGCGGCGGAGCCGTCCGCGCCTGAATGCATAAACGAAAGGAACAAAAGAAATGAAGAAACCATTCGTAACCAAAGAGCAGATCGAAGAGATCGCAAAGACCTACCCCACGCCGTTCCACATCTATGATGAGAAGGGCATTCGCGAGACAGCAAGAGCGCTGTTCAAGGCGTTCTCCTGGAACAAGGGCTTCAAGGAGTACTTCGCTGTGAAGGCTACCCCGAACCCCTTCATTATGAATATCCTGAGAAGCGAGGGCTGCGGCTTTGACTGCTCCAGCTACACCGAGCTTCTGCTGAGCGGTCAGGTCGGCGCTGAGGGTCATGAGATCATGTTCAGCTCTAATGCCACGCCGGACGATGATTTCAGGCTTGCCTACAAGATGGGCGCGCTGATAAACCTCGACGATTTCACACATATCGACGTTCTCGACAAGCTGACCGGCATTCCGGAGTTCATCTCCTGCCGCTACAATCCCGGCGGAGAGTTCAAGACCGACGGCAGCCCCAACGTAATGGACACTCCGAAGGACGCGAAGTACGGCTTCACGCACGATCAGCTCATCGAGGGCTACCGCATACTCAAGGAAAAGGGCGCGAAGAAGTTCGGTATGCATGCGTTCCTTGCGAGCAACACGCTTACCAACGACTACTACCCCACACTCGCGGGTATTCTGTTCCGCACTGCTGTGGAGATCAAGGAAAAGACCGGCGTTGAGCTGAGCTTCATAAACCTCTCCGGCGGCGTAGGTATACCCTACCGCCCCGACCAGCCCGCTAACGACATCGCGGTCATCGGCGAGAAGGTACACGAGAAGTTCGACGAGATCCTCGTTCCCGCAGGTCTCGGAAACATAAAGCTGTTCACCGAGCTTGGCCGCTTCATGCTGGGTCCCAATGGAATGCTCATCGCGAAGGCTATCCGCGAGAAGCACATCTACAAGGAGTACATCGGTCTTGACGCATGCGCTGCAAACCTCATGAGACCCGCTATCTACGGCGCTTACCACCACATCACCGTACTCGGCAAGGAGAACGAACCCTGCGACCACAAGTACGACGTTACCGGCGGTCTGTGCGAGAACTGCGATAAGTTCGCAGTCGACAGAATGCTCCCAAAAATCGACATCGGCGACTACCTCGCTATCCACGACGCGGGCGCGCACGGATTCTCAATGGGCTACAACTACAACGGCAAGCTCAGAAGCGCTGAGCTGCTGCTCCGTGAGGACGGTTCCGTCAAGATGATCAGACGCGCAGAGACAGCCGCTGATTATTTCTCAACGTTCGATTTCGCAAATTTCAACTTTGATCTTTAATTGTTGAAAAATACAGCCGCCGTGCGGTCAGGAACTGCACGGCGGTAATTTTACTGAGGTATTTCACATATGAGAATGAGAAAAAAGAAGCACCTTGAGGAGCGCCTTGAGGCCTGCGCGCCGGTAATGCTCAAAATGCAGAACCAGAACGAGCACGCCAACGACCCGCTTGACGACGAGCTGTTCTTCGACAGCATGAAGGTGTTCGGAAACAACAACCCGCTTCACCTTGAGGTCGGCTGCGGAAAGGGGAGCTTCATTCTGGAGCTTGCGCGGAGAAATCCCGATATAAATTACGTCGCGGTGGAAAAGACCCCTAACGTGCTTGTAACCGGCGCGGAAGCGCTGATGGAGAGCGGCATCAAGAACGTGCGGTTCTGCCTGGGGCAGGCGGAGTACCTGGAGCATCTGTTCCGTCCGCACACCGTGGAGCGGCTGTACCTCAACTTTAGCTGCCCGTTCCCAAAGGAGACCTATGCGCGCCACCGCCTGACCCACACAAGATTCCTTGAGATATACAAGCAGGTGATGAAGCCCGGCTCTGAAATACATCAGAAAACGGATAACCAGCGCCTGTTTGAGTTCTCGATAGAGCATTTCTCAAAGAACGGCTTCGCGATGAAAAATGTATCCCTGGACCTGCATAACAGCGGCTTTGAGGGGAACATTATGACCGAATACGAGAAGCGCTTCACGGAGCTGGGTCAGCCGATATACCGCCTGGAAGCGGTAGTCCCTGAGTGATCGGAGGTCAATATGAAGATAACCAGGATAACAGGAACATTCCCGAGTACGTCCGGGCTTTGCCGGTGTAGATATTACATGTATATTCCGGAAAATCCCAGGGCGGCGGTAATGCTCTCCCACGGCATGTGCGAGTACTTTCAGCGCTACTGCGGGTTCGCGGAGTTCCTCTGCAGGAACGGCATAGCGCTTGTCGGAAACGACCACATCGGCCATGGGAATTCCGTCAGCGACCGCGACATGCTGGGCTATTTCGGCGAGGCGGGCGGCTACATGTATATGGTGAAGGATCTCCACCGAATGCGCGCTATTCTCGACAAGAAGCTCCCGGATATTCCGAAGTTCCTGCTCGGCCACAGCATGGGAAGCTTCATAGCGAGGATCTACCTGTCCCGGTTCGACGACCGCTGGGACGGCGCCGTTATCATGGGCACCGCCGGCGGAGTTACAGGCTCCGCGCCACTGCGTAAGCTGCTTGAGGTGCTGACCCATGCGAAGGACAGCCGTTTCCGCCCGCAGTTCAGCAGCAAGCTGGCGTTCGGAGTGTTCAACCTGCGGTTCCCGAACCACCGCACGAACAACGACTGGCTCTCCAGAGTGGAGGAGAATGTCGACCGCTACATTGCCGACCCGCTGTGTAATTTCACGTTCACAGTCGCGGGGTTCAAGGATCTGCTGAACGCGCTGATGTGCGCGAATTCCCGCAGCGTTATTGAGAACACCCCCACCGATCTGCCGATACTTTTCCTGTCGGGTTCAATGGACCCCGTCGGCGAGTATGGCGCAGGCGTACGCGCGGCGTGCATGAAGTACCTCGAGCACGGCTGCAGCGTGAATATCCGGGTGTACCCGGAAGCTCGGCATGAGCTGCTGTTCGAGCTGAACGCCGATGAAGTCATGAACGATATCCTGGCGTTCATAAATAAGAGATTATAAAACAAAAGGCTGTGCAGCCTGATTGCTGTACAGCCTTGATATTTCGTACATTTTGAATATTTTGTAAACAATGCCGGTCATTGTTTCGACATCAGCCGGAGTACGATTATCGCAGCGAGCGAAGCCCCGCAGATTATCCAGTTTATAATGACCCTGCGGCGATATTTCTGCTGATTTTTCTGTCTCTCTTCGTCACGTTTTGCCATGTCGCACCTCCGAATAACTTATACGTTTATTTTAACACTTTGTACGCCGGTTGTCAAGACCGAAGTTTCGGTGCTCGGCAGACCGGCTGAAAGGAACACACATGAAGCTGGTAATTGCAGAAAAGCCCTCCGTTGGAAATTCTATCGCGCGAATGATCGGCGCTGACCGTCAGCGCGGCGACGGGTTCACCTCGGGAAATGGATACATAGTAAGCTGGTGCTTCGGGCACCTTGTCGCGCTTTCCTCGCCGGAGGAGTACGACAAGCGCTACGCCAAGCCCTGGAAGCTGTCAAACCTGCCGATAATCCCGGATGAGTTCCGCTGGACCGTCGCGGAAAGCACCGCGCCGCAGTTCGAGAAGCTCAAGGCACTGATGGAGCGACCTGACGTAGACGAGATAATATGCGCCACCGACGCAGGCAGGGAGGGCGAGTGCGTGTTTCGCTATGTGTACTTCCAGGCGGGGTGCACAAAGCCGTTCAAGCGGCTGTGGATAAGCTCCATGACCGACGAGGCTATCCGCGATGGGTTCGAACACCTCCGCCCGGGCAGCGACTACGACGCGCTCTACCGAAGCGGTCTAGCACGCAATAAGGCGGACTGGATCGTCGGAATGAACGCGACGCAGCTTTTCACTGTGAAGTACCGCAGCCTGCTTTCTGTCGGCAGAGTTCAGACCCCGACCCTTGCAATGCTGGTGGAGCGCGAGAAGAAGATACAGCAGTTTGCCTCCGCGCGGTATTTCACTCTGGAGCTGAACTGCGGCAAATTCAGGGCTGAGAGCGGAAAAATCGAGCCGCTCCAGGCGGAGCAGGCCGCGGCGAAATGCGGCAAAACCGCCGTTGTGAAGTCCGTGGTGAAGGAGCAGAAGAACGCCAACCCGCCGAAGCTCTACGACCTGACGACTCTCCAGCGCGACGCGAACAAGCTCTACGGCTACACCGCGCAGCAGACTCTGGACTGCGCCCAGAAGCTGTACGAATCCAAGCTGATAACCTACCCGCGCACCGACAGCTGCTACATCACCGATGATATGGAGCAGACCGCCGCTGACATGGTACGGCGCACTGCGGCGGCGTTCAAGTTCGGCGTGGACTACGACGCGCAGGGCTGCACGCCGGATATAAAGCGCCTGATAAACAACGAGAAGGTCAGCGACCATCACGCGCTGCTTCCTACGAAGGAGATCTCCCGTTACGACTTCACAAGGCTGCCGGAGGACTGCTGGAACGTCCTGTCGCTGATTGCGATAAGGCTGCTGCTGGCGGTGTCCCCGGTGAACACCTGCGATTCCGTGACCGCTGTGCTCGAGTGCGGCGGCATGGATTTCACAGCCCGGGGCAAAACGGTAGTACAGGGCGGCTGGAAGCAGCTCGAGACCACAATAAAGGCGGGGCTGAAGGGGCTTTCCCAGGACGCGGACGAGGACGACGCCGAGGAAGCTTCCGGAGTGCTCCCGCCGCTTGTCGAGGGCGCGGAGATACCGGTGAAGTCGGTGAAGCCGCTTGAGCATAAGACAACGCCCCCGAAGCGCTACACCGAGGATATGCTCCTTTCCGCAATGGAGCGCGCCGGCAGCGACAGCTACGACGATGACGACGACGTAGAAAAGAAGGGGCTTGGAACTCCCGCCACAAGGGCGGCGATAATCGAGACCCTTGTAAAGCGGCAGTATGTCGAGCGCAAGGGAAAGCAGCTCATACCCACCGACAAGGGAATACGCGTGATAGACGTCGTGCCGGAGAAGGTGAAATCCGCCGCAATGACCGCCGAGTGGGAAAGCACCCTCCAGAAGATAGCGAAGGGCGAAGCGGACGATCAGCAGTTCCTGAGCGATATAATCGCGTTCACGAAGCAGCTTATCAGGGAGAACGCGGGCGAGACCTCGCGAAACGAAAATCCGTTCCGGTTCTCAAGACTTACTGTGATAGGCAAGTGCCCGAACTGCGGAAAGAACGTCTACGAGTTTCCGAAGTCCTATTCCTGCGAGGACAGCCGCGGCGCGTGCGGATTCTATTTTCCGCGGGAGATATGGGGCAAGGAGGTCAGCGAGACCCAGGCGAAGCGTATACTTGACAAGGGAAGCTCCATCACGCTCAAGGGGTTCCTCGACCGCAGCGGAAATGCCTGCGCTGGAAAGCTTGTGCTGAAAGACGGCAGAGTCCGCGTGGAGCTTGAGAAATAAGCCTTGAAATTTCCGTTCAGTTGTGGTATACTGACATTGTTACGGAGGTGGAGCAATGAAAATAGGAGTATCGTCGGCGTCGCTGTATCCGCTGCACGCCGAGGACGCATTCGCCGAACTTGCGGCGCTTGGAGTGCGCTGCGCGGAGCTTTTCGCGAACAGTACATGTGAGGCTCGTGACCCGGTGGTAGGGGAGATAGAGCAGACCTGCCGCCAGAACGGCATGGAGGTCCTGAGCTTTCACCCGTTCTCGTCGCCGATGGAGTCGGTGTACCTGTTTTCGACCTACGACCGCCGTATTGAGGAAATGATACAGCTCTACAGCGAGTTTTTCGGAACCATGAAGCGGCTTGGCGCGAAAATATTCGTGCTCCACGGCGCGATACTCAGCAGCAAGTGCCCGCCGGAGCATTACGTGAAGCAGTTCAGACTGCTCGCGGAGACCGGCAGGAAATACGGCGTGACCGTCGCGCAGGAAAACGTGAGCTACTGCCTTTCCGGCGACCTTGAGTTCCTGAAAATGATGAAGCGGGAACTTGGCGGGTACGCGAGGTTCGTGCTGGACTTAAAGCAGGTTCGCCGCGCGCACGGCGATACGTTCGAGTATATCCGCGCCCTCGGCGAGAACATCGTCCACCTTCATATAAGCGACGGCTCCGTCGAGCGCGACTGCCTCCCGGTGGGGCACGGCGAGTTTGATTTCCGCAGGCTCATGCGGGAGATGGACGCGCTGGGCTACAGCGGCGCCTACATGATGGAGCTGTACCGCCAGAATTACGATGAGTTCGCCCGGCTCAGGGAGTCGGTGGACAGGCTCCAGGACATCGCGGACAGCCTGGGTATCAGATAAAATAGACCTCCTGATTTATCAGGAGGTCTCAATTGTATTTGCGGCAGGAGTTACTCGGATTCCTGCTTTTTCTTTTCTTCCTTGCGGGCGCGGTACTTTGCCATGTTCCGGCTGTTGCTCTCGCGTATCGCGGAGACCGCGGGAATGCTGCGGAACTTCTGGACTGCGTCGGTGACGCGGCTGATACCGGTGAAAAGATCCTGCTGAAGCTCGGTTTCCTGGTTGCTGGTGTTTCCGGTGCGCCATTCCTCAATTATCTCGCCGTAGCGGCGGTATGCGTTCTCAACCGAGGTCTGCCAGGACATGTACACCTCGTTCATTGCGTGGTCGCCCATCTGGCGAACCTCGTCAATGTGAGAAGCCGCGAACTCCAGCTCGGCGGCGATCGCCTGCGGGTCGTCCTCGGTGAGGATTCCGGTGCGCATGTGGGTGATCCCCTCTGCGGCGCAGCTTCCCTTTATCAGCACGGAGGCCACTCCGCAGGCTGCCGCCTCCCGGACTACGATTCCGTTCGTGTCGTAAAGCGACGGGAAGATGAACAGGTCGCCGGCGGTATAGTACACGCGAAGCTCCTCGCGGTCGTATATCGCGCCGGTAAATATCACTTTTTCTCGGAGCTTCAGTTCGTCGACGCAGGCTTCGATTTCGGCGCGGTCGGCGCCGTCGCCTACGAACATCATGCGGAAGTCGATGTTCTTTTCATCGAGTATTTTGAGGCTGTCGAGAATGTGACGTATCCCCTTGTACCACAGCAGGCGTCCCACGAAGATGAACACCGGGCCGTGACCTTCCACGCCAAGCTCTGCGCGGAGTTCCGCCGCGTCTTCGGAATCTGCCCTTCCGCGGGGGAAGTCAACGCCGTTTTCCATGATTCGGATACGGTGGTGCTCGTTCTCCTCGTAGCCGAGGTCGATAAGGTTCTGACGCGCGCCTTCGCTTACCGTCCAGACCTCGTCAGCGCAGGAGATGTTCGAGATGAGCATTTTTATCGCCTGGTCCTGCATGAGCTTTGTCGGCAGGGCGCGGCGTATGTCGATATCGAATTTGGTGTGATAGGTCAGCACCATCGGCACGCCGGTCTTGATCCTGAGGACTCTCGCCATCAGCATTGACGCAAACGGGCAGTGGGTGTGGATAATATCAAATCCGCTGCTTGTGAGGGAATCCAGCTTGCTTGCGGAAAACGGATATCCCATGCGGTAGCTGCATATCTTCTCAGTGATGGACATGCTGGTATAGCGCACCACCGGGAACGGGAAATCGTCCTTTGCGCCGGGATATTCCGGGGTAACTACGGTTGCCTTTCCAAGTCCGTTGTTGATTATTTCAGCGTAATTAAGTATCGTCGTTGCAACTCCATCAATAACAGGAGGGAACGAGTCGTTCATCAGGCAGACATTCAGTCCGTCCAGTTTGTCTGACATTGGTTTTTACTCCTTCGATTTAACAGAGACCGTATCGGCGCCGGAATAAGGCGCCTGATTTTGAGAATATATAAATATATTATATAGCACGGCGAGAAATAAATCAAGTATTTTTTTAGGAATTTGCCACCCAATCATGCGGCGTTTGTGGAATAAACTGCATTTATGGGGAAAAATACTGCTGAACCTGCGCTCAGATCATAGGGCGGCCGGGGAACTCAGGCGGGTCGGGGATACCGTCGCCGTCCCTGTCCTCCATGTGCGCGGAGGCTCCCATCATGTCCCTGCCGCGGACGCTGTACTTGTCGCGCTGCTCCTGTATCGCGGAGTCGAGCAGCCTCTTTACATCGCGGGGGTGCTTTACGGATTGCATAACCTTTGTGGGGGTGTCGGAGTCCTTGGAAAGCAGCGTGATTGTTCCGCAGCCTACTATCCGCTGACCGAACGGCAGCTTCATCGACTTGTCGTAAACGCGGTAGAGCTCGATCTCGTCCTCCTTTAGGTTCAGCAGACCCACGCGGGTTATCAGCTTGCTGTCGGTGAGAATGTATCGTGTAAACGAAATAGGCATACCCATTATGCATTTCTTGCCGGTCCAGATGATCTCACCGTAGTCGCGGGTGAGCTTTTTCATATTTGCCATGGTGATTTCCTTTCTGTCAGCTAAGTGTTTTCAGCTTTTCTTCGATACGGCGGTACTCCGATGAGATAGGACTGGCGCCGGGCTGTTTGAGGTAAATTTCAAGGTAGAGCCGGTTAAAGAACGCGCTTCCGCTGAAGAACCGCTCCATGCGGCGTATCTGCCCGAAGGAGTAAACCCCGGTGAGGAACATCAGCTTTTCGCGCTGTGTGGAGGCAGGCTCCAGCGCACGCATGAGCAGCAGGTCGCAGCCGGCGTCGAGCGCGGCTTTCCTGTCCTCGGTGGAGTAGCTCCCGGAGAACATCTGCTCGAGGAAGTCGAGAACGTCGTCGATACGCGCGTTGTCGTGGTTCCTGAGCCACACCGCGCGGTCGTATACATACACAGCGCGTATCAGCGTGTGCTTCGCGCGCTCGTCCGGGTGGTACTTCATTATAAGAAGCAAATGCCGCGCGAGGTTCTTGTCAGGCTCCGGCGGGTAGCTGCCCACCGCAAAGCGGGAGGTCTCGTGATCCAGCCGCGCCGCGTCGGTGTAGGGCGCGTTGTCGACATTCACGCAGTGCGCAAGTATCACAGCCGCCTGGGTACGCAGCGCGGGGAAGCTGTCGCACAGCTCCTTGAAAAATCCGTAGGTGTACGCCGGGGAAACGAACCTTCCGCCCTTCGAAAGGAAGCGCTTCAGGATATCAAGCGAGTATTCAAGCGACTTCTGCGCCATGTTCCAGTCGGGCTGGGAACGTATCAGCGCGGTGCAGTCCCTGAGGTAGGACTCCCAGTTTTCCACGTCGTTGAGTTTTAGAATTCCGGCGGTGAGCTTTCCGCAGCACGCCTCGAAGTCCTTCGGGAGCCACTCCAGCGCGGCGGTGTAGTGCTTGAATGCGTTGGCGAAATCCCATTTTCCCATGTATTCCTGAGCCTTTGAGCATTCCATGCGGCATTCGTCAGTGCCGTAGACGTCGGTGTAGGCGTCGTCCTCGTCGATGAGTTCGCTGAGGTCGGCCTCTATTTTCATGTCGTCCGGAACGGCGCTTTTCAGCCCTTCCAGCAGGAACTCCCGGGAGTCCTGATAGGAAATGTGCGTGCCGCAGTACAGGCAGAATCCCGTTTCAAAGTCGGAATCCAGCATTATCATGCGCTCGCATTTCGGGCACATGCAGTAATCCAGCATGGTATCACCACCTATTATTTTAAGTAAGGTACTATCATTAGGTAACCTCTAAAAACCTCTCGTGTCCCGGTTTTTATAGGTTAACATTATTATAGCACACACTATTATAAAAATCAACAAATTTTTCCCCGCCGCTTGACAATTGCAAAACAGTATGCTATAATATGAAACTGAAAGTGAAAATCAAAATCAAATTCGCAGGAGCTGATCACTTTGGACAGAAACAATTACAATACAAAACAGCGTGACGAGATAGTGGAGTTTTTCAGCCGCCACCGCGGAAGCTGCTTCACCGCAAAGGATATAATCACGAGCGGCGAGGTGACGGTGGGCGAGGCGACGGTATACAGGACTCTCACCAAGCTTGCAAATCAGGGGGTGCTCAAGCGCTTTACCGGGGACGGCTCGGGTGCGTGCTACCAGCTAATGGACGAGCGGAAATGCTCCAGCCACTTCCATCTGAAATGCGACCGCTGCCAGAAGCTGATACACATGGACTGCGGCTTCATGAAGGAAATGCAGCAGCACATAGAGAAAAACCACGGCTTTGCGGTGGATGTCGGGAGAACCGTTATCTACGGACTTTGCAGCGACTGCCAGCGCGCCATTGAGTCAGAGGAACAGAAGAACAAGGAGAATAAATGAGATTCAGAAAGATAATTGCAGTTATTGCCGCCGCTGTGCTGGGAGTTTCCCTGTGCGGCTGTACCAGCCCGGAAAAATCAGAAATCAGCGGGAAGCTTAAGGTCATCGCGACGATATTTCCGGCGTATGACTTTGCGCGGCAGGTTTTCGGAGATACGGCGGACGTAAAAATGCTGCTCAAGCCCGGTCAGGAGAGCCACAGCTACGACCCCTCCGCAAAGGACATCGTAGAGATAAGCGGCTGCGACCTTTTCGTCTACAACGGCGGCGAGTCCGACCAGTGGGTCGAGAGTGTGCTGAAATCCGCGCCGGAGGTGGAGACCTTCCGCATGACGGACGCGGTTTCGCTTCTTGACGAGGAAGTCACCGAGGGAATGCAGAACGCCGGGGAGCACGACCATGACGAGGAAGAACACGAGGACGAATACGACGAGCATGTGTGGACTTCCCCGGACAACGCCTCCGCGATCGTGAAGGCGCTCGGGAAGCGCGCCGCGGAGCTTTTCCCGGAGAATGCCGATTCGGTAACGGCGAACGCTGATTCCTATGCGGGTAAGATAAACGAGCTGGACGCGAAATTCGCGGAGCTTCTGAGCGGCGAGGAGCGTTATTTCATCTTCGGGGACAGGTTCCCGCTGCTGTATTTCTTCAGGCATTACGGGCTGAATTACTACGCGGCGTTCCCGGGCTGCGGAAGCGAAACGGAGCCGTCAGCGCAGACAATGACATTCCTGCTGGATAAGCTCCGGCAGCCGGATTCCGTTCCGGCGGTGTTCTGTATCGAGCTTTCAAGCAGGCGGCTGGGCGAGGTCCTTGCGGAGGATTCCGGGCTGCCGGTCGTGGAGTTCCACACCTGCCACAACATTTCGGCTGACGACCTCGCAGCGGGGGAGACATACGTTTCTCTGATGGAGCGCAATTACGAAGTACTATCTGACATTTTGTAAAGGCAAGTGACATATATGGGCGAACATCTGATAAAAGTTGAAAATCTCACGCTGTCATACGAAAACATGACGGTGGTGAAGGATCTGAGCTTCACCGTGGAGAGCGGGGATTACCTGTGCATAGTCGGCGAAAACGGCTCCGGAAAGAGCACGCTGGTGAAGTCGCTGCTGTCGCTGAAAAAACCGGTGGGCGGCGAGATCACCTTCGGCGGAGGACTTCGCCGCAACGAGATAGGATATCTTCCGCAGCAGACAGGCGCGCAGCATGATTTCCCGGCGAGCGTGGGGGAGGTCGTGATTTCGGGCTGCCTTAATTCGATGGGATTCAGACCTTTCTACACCGACCGCGAACGCAAAAAAGCCGCCGAAAACATGGAGCGGCTGAGCATATCCGACCTTAAAAAGCGCAGCTTCCGGGAGCTTTCGGGAGGTCAGCAGCAGCGGGTGCTTCTTGCGAGGGCGCTGTGCGCGACTTCAAAGCTGCTGCTGCTTGACGAGCCGGTGTCCGGGCTGGACCCGATGGTCACGGCGGAGATGTACGAGCTTATCGCGGACATAAACCGCGGCGGAGTTACAGTCGTGATGGTAACTCACGATGTCAGCGCGGCTCTGAAATACGCGGGGCATATCCTATGCATGCGGCAGGGTCTTACCCGGGAGAGCTGGTTTTTCGGCACACCGGAGGAGTTTCTCACAAGCAGTGCCTCGGATTTTCTGAAAGGGGGCGCGGTCAATGGGTGACATTATTTCCGCTTTTTTCAGTACGCCGATACTTTTCCGGGCGCTGGTGGTAGGTATTCTGGTTTCGCTGTGTGCGGCTCTTCTCGGAGTCAGCTTGGTGCTCAAGCGCTACAGCATGATAGGCGACGGGCTTTCTCATGTTGGATTCGGCGCGCTTGCGATCGCGGCGGTGATGAACTGGGCGCCGATGGCAGTGGCGGTTCCGGTGGTGATCGCGGCGGCTTTCCTGCTTCTGAGGATCTCGGGAAGCAGCAAGATAAAGGGGGATTCCGCGATAGCGCTTATATCCACGGGCGCGCTTGCGATAGGCGTAATGGCGGTTTCACTGTCCGGAATGAACAGCGACCTTGACAGCTACTTATTTGGCAGTATCTACGCGATAAGCGACGAGGACGTTGTGATAAGCGTGGTTCTGGCGCTGCTGGTACTTATACTTTTCGTGTTCTTCTATACGAGGATATTTGCGATAACCTTCGACGAGAGCTTCGCCCGCGCGACTGGAACAAAGGCGGGTCTGTACAACATGCTGATCGCGCTGCTGACTGCGATAACAATTGTTGTCGGAATGCGCATGATGGGCTCGATGCTGATTTCAAGCCTGATAATATTCCCGGCGCTGTGCAGCATGAGGGTGTTCAAGAGCTTCAAGGCGGTCACGGTGTGCTCGGCGGTCATCTCAGTGGTGACGTTCATTGCGGGCATGGTGATCTCATACGAGTTCGGAACTCCCGGCGGTGCGAGCATCGTCTGCGTGAATATCCTAGTGTTTGCGGGATTCACGGCGGTTGGCGCGGTCATGAGCCGTAACAGAGGATAATCCAGATGTAATAAATGGTCACCTCTAAAACCCTTGTTTGAGTGAAAATGTGTATAGCACACCGCCTGCTTCTTCAAACCTCCTCGTAAGGCATACAGCCTTACTTCGTCGGCTTTCATCGCATTCGGTGCACTCTACCCATTTTCCCTTTTCAAACCGGTTTTTAGAGGTTCCCAAATGTCCCCGTTTTTTAGACGGGGATATTTTGCTTTAACCTCTTCACGTCAAATTATTCTGCCATTAAGCTGTATATCGAAAAAGCCATCTTTCGTTGAAAAGAAAGATGGCTTTTTGATACTTAACGTATTGATATACCGTTTGATCGTTAGTTCTGCTTCTTTCCGATAACGGCTCTTAGCAGGAACATCAGTCCGAGCATAAGAACTATCGAAATGCCCAGTACCACAAACACGTTCTGGATAAATCCGGAGATAAGGTAGCCCACGATGCACACTCCTGCGACGGTCAGCGCATAGGGGAGCTGTGTGGATACGTGGTTCACGTGGTCGCACTGCGCTCCGGTGGAAGCCATGATCGTGGTGTCCGAAATTGGCGAGCAGTGGTCGCCGCAGACCGCTCCGGCAAGGCACGCGGAAATGCACACAATAACCATCTGAGGGATCTCGCCGGTCTCGGCGACATTGGCAAGTTCTGTGCTGAAAACGCTTGTAACTATCGGGATAAGTATACCGAAGGTTCCCCAGGAGGTACCGGTAGCAAACGCCAGTCCAACCGCAACGACGAACAGGATAACCGGCAGAAGAATGCTGATGGCGGTAGCGCTCTTTACGATGCCGGAAACGAACGCTCCAGCCTCAAGGTGGTTAGTCATGGTTTTGAGGGTCCATGCGAAGGTGAGGATCAGAATTGCGGGAACCATCTGCTTGAATCCCGCCGCAACGGAATCCATGCACTCCGTGAATGTGAGCACCCTGCGGCACATGAAGTATATCATTATAACCACGAGAGCCGCAACCGAGCCGATCGACAATCCGTAGGAAGCGTCGCAGCCTGCGAACGCCTCAACAAATCCGGTGCCGCTGAAGAATCCGCCGGTGTATATCATGCCGAGAACGCACAGCACGATCAGCACCGCAACCGGGAGTATCAGGTCGATGACTTTTCCGCGGGAGTGGGCGGGCTGAGCGTCCTCCTCGTAGACCTTGTTGCGGGTGGTGAAAAGGTCGCCGTTACGTGCGTTCAGTTCGTGAGTCCTCATTGGACCAAAGTCGAATCCGGTGACTGCGAGGAAAATTACCATCAGAATAGTCAGCAGCGCATACAGGTTGTAGGGAATGGTGCTGATGAACAGACTGATTCCATTGACGCCTTCGACGGTTCCGCTGACAGCCGCCGCCCATGATGAGATAGGCGCGATAATGCAGATAGGTGCCGCGGTAGCGTCGATGAGGTACGCGAGCTTAGCGCGGGAAACGTTGTGCTTGTCCGTAACGGGGCGCATTACAGAGCCCACCGTCAGGCAGTTGAAGTAGTCGTCAACGAAGATGAGCACGCCCAGCAGGAATGTGGAGAGTGCTGCTCCCTTGCGGCTTTTGATGTGAGCCGCCGCCCATTCTCCGTAGGCGCGGCTTCCGCCAGCCTTGTTCATAAGCACGACGATAACTCCTAGTACCACCAGGAATACCAGTATTCCCACATTGTAGGAATCCGCCAGGTTGGCGATGAGACCGTCCTGGATAACGGTGGTGAACATTCCCTCGAAACCGCCGTTTGTGGCTACCGCGTACACGATACCTCCGGTGAGGATACCGATAAACAGCGAGGAATATACCTCCTTTGTGATAAGCGCCAGTCCGATAGCGATTATCGGAGGAAGCAGCGACCAGAGCGACCCTATCGCTTCTGTGATCGGAGCCTGAATGAAGCAGCCTGCGATGAACAGAACGATGAACAGTGCAATAATTATTTTGCCGACATATTTTTTCATGTTTGAACTCCTTTTAGGACAACACCGCAGAATTATTGTCGTACGATTGCGCCGTCAGTTTTGCCATTATTACGCTTTGCTTATTGGTAAAACTTGATTATTCGTCAGATTGTACGATGAGGAGTTGTTGACGGAAGCGATAGCGTTTTCAAGTCAACAACTGGCGACGCAAGCCTGGTCTTTCGTTAGTTTGGCACAAAATGTAACATTGCACTTATAGCAGGCGGTGATATATTGTGCCAAACTAGCCCCTCCGGCACTGCGTGCCACCTTCCCCCACCGGGGGAGACACGCCTTGCTAGGACGAATCGTGCAAGATGCAAGCAAGCGTGCGGCAAAGGCGTCAGCCGTTAATTGTGTGGTGTTTCCTTAGTTATGTTATTAATATACTATTAAATCAGTAAAAAGTCAAGCATTTTAACGCATTTTGTCCGAATGGGCAGAATCTTGTCGTTAAATTTGGAATAATTCACTGTTAATTCCGTGCCGCGGCACGGCTTGACAATTTCCCGGCTACGTTATATAATATCTAACGGAGAAATTACAGAACAGAGAGGAAACAACATGAAACAGCATTGGGCAAGCGTCTGGGGCAACGCTATATCTATAGGAGAAAACCGCCCCGAGGGATATAACAGGAACATCACTTTCCGCTATCCGATTTATTCGCAGTTCGGCGGAACCGCCGTTCGGCTGACGTTCGACAATTTCTGCGGTACCGAGCCGGTGACGTTCAACAAGGTGACGGCGTTCATCGGCGGGAAGTTTTACCCCGTTACATTCGGCGGGAATCGCGAAGCAACCGTCGGCGCGGGCGAAAACATAGTTTCCGATGAGCTTCCCTGCGAGGTGGAGCCGCAGAGCCTTATAACCGTCAGCTTCTGGTTCAGGGATTTCACGCTGCTGAGATCGGCGGTGTTCACCAGCGGACCGCTGACCGAGGGCTATTACGCCATCGGCGACATGACCGAGACCGAGCTTATCCCGAAGGAGATCGAGCGCGGCATAAGCGTTATCTACTTCCTCAGCAACGTATCGGTGCTGACCTCCGCGGAGAACCGCACGGTGGTCTGCTACGGGGATTCCATCACCGCGCAGGACTGGCCGGAGTACCTCACGCTGCGCTGCAACCGCGAGGAGAAGCTCCATACTGCGGTAATACGCCGTGCGGCGAGCGGAACCAGAATGCTCCGGGAGTATAACTGCATAACCTACGAATCTTACGGGCTGATGGGAAGCAAGCGCTTTTCCCACGAGGTCCCCACCGACGGAGCGGACACGGTGATAATCCAGCATGGTATCAACGATATAATCCACCCGGTGGGCACCGAGGTGAATCCGTTCCGCCCGATGAGCGACATGCCCACCGCGCAGGAGCTTGCCGACTGCATGAAGTACTACATCAAGCAGGCGCGCGGCTTGGGGTATAAGGTGTACGTCGGGACGCTGCTTCCTATCGAGGGCTGGCGTACCTATGCGCCGTTCCGCGAGGATGTGCGGGGGCAGTTCAACGAGTGGATACGCACCACCGACCTCATCGACGGGTGCATAGACTTTGACAGAGCGTTAGCCGACCCTGAGCGTCCGACGCGAATGCTTCCGCAGTTCGACAGCGGCGACCACCTCCACCCGAGCAAGATGGGCTACAAGCAGATGGCGGATATCGTTCCCGGGGAGATACTCCGCTGAACGGTTCAGGCCGAAGGCAATAAACTAAAGGGGCTGTGAATCACAGCCCCATTTTAATAATATAAAACGTTTAAACCTTGAGCAGATCCTCAACGGTGACAGAGAAAACCTTTGCCAGAGAGATTATCTCAATATCTGTGACGAATCTCTGACCGGACTCGATTCTCTGAACTGCGTTCTTGTCGATATCCAGATTGATGACCTGCAGTCTGTCTGCAAGCTCACGCTGTGAGATCTTCAATGCCTTGCGCAGCTTTGCAACGTTGATTCCGCAGATGTTGTTTCTTCCGTCGGTTGTTCGGTTGTTAAACATGTGGACTCTCCTTACTTGATAAAAAAATTATGCGAAATCCATTCCAATAAAAAATGTATTGCACCTTATATTATTTTACAATATGGCGCGGGTGAAAATGACACCTAACAGAAATCAAAACGATAAATATTACATATTCAAGGAATAAAATGGAAAAACGAGCGCCGGTTGACCTTAATAACAGCCCAATAACCCCATTTTGTGGCATATGCTATGTTTCGTTTTGTTAATAATGCACATTTTCCGCTGCGATTTTTCTAATAATTATACAGCGTGATTGATTCCTCCGATTGATTCCTTTGGAAGATATCCGGGCATAATATAGCTGAACATGTGAACATTCCAGCCTGATCCCTGTAAATCTCTGTACATAGGATAATATAGCCTAACAATTGTGAAATATACGTGAATAAGTTAAAAATTAACTTATTCTCACATGTTCCGGTTGACATGTGTATTTAAATATGTTACAATAAGCATGATATGTGATTGCTTTTAGCAGGAGGACACGCTTTTGAAGATAAAATGGAACAAGAAATACACTACCATAGCGGTTTATTCGCTCATCGTCATTATGCTGGCGGTTCTGTTCGTAGTATTTGTATTTAAATTCGACTCGTTCAAGAGCGGATTTTCATGGATAGGAAGCGTCTCAGCACCTCTTATCTGCGGTATCGTAATAGCGTATATCGTGAATCCGCTCATGATGTGGATCGAGCGCACTTTTTTCCACAAGCTCGTTGAGAATCCGCCGCCTGAAAAAGGCATAGTGATGCAGAAACTGGCGGAATCCAAGGTCGGTTCCACTGCGGTGGTCCGCACACTCGAGAAGCATGGCCCCTCGATGGAGAAGAAGTCACGCCGCCGTAAGATCGCGGCACGCGCGCTTTCGGTGACTATCGCGTATATCATAGTTCTTGCGGCAGTCGTGGGGATTTGCGTGGCTGTAGTTCCGAGCGTGGCAAAGAGCGTGGTCGACCTCGCCGACCAGATGCCCGGGTACATCAAGAAGCTGGACGCATTCCTTGAGGATTTCTTCGCGAACAATCCGGAGATCGCAAATCTTATCTCCGACAGCTTTACTGAAATAGGCTCGATCGTAAATAAAATATCCGAGATGGTTCAGCCGATGGCCGGGGACATCATGAGCAGCGTTTCAAGCGGCGTATTCCAGTTTGCGGCGGGGCTGCTGACGGGTCTGAAGAATGTCGTGATCGGACTTATCATTGCGATATATCTTCTGTTCAGCAAGGAGAGGCTTCTGGCTCAGACAAAAAAGATCCTTTTCGCGTTTCTGAAGAACAATATATGTCAGCGGGTGTTTTATGTAGGCTCCCGAACCAATTCGATTTTCAAGAGCTACGTAATATCTAACCTCGTGGACGCGCTGATAATTTTTGTTGCGATGGCGATAGGCTGCCTCGTTATGGGAATGCCGTACCCCATGCTGCTTGCAGTAGTCTGCGGAGTCACAAATCTCATACCGTTCTTCGGTCCGTTCATCGGAGCTATTCCGTGCGGTATCCTGATACTGCTGGTTGATCCGGTGAAGGTCATCTGGTTCGAGCTGTTCGTGCTGGTGCTCCAGCAGCTCGACGGCAACGTTATCAAGCCGCACCTGTTCGGCGGTTCGATGGGACTTCCCGCGATTTGGGTGCTGGTTTCCATCACCATAGGCGGAGGTCTGTTCGGAATTCCGGGAATGCTGCTTGGCGTTCCGGTGTTTGCGGTTATCTACCTGCTGTTTGCAGAGTTCGTATCCTCGCGCCTGAAAAAGAAGAAAATGCCTGAGGAGACCAGGGAGTACGCCGGAGATACGTCGCTGTTCCTTGACGGCTATGAAGACGGCAGTGTATCTGAGGAGCCTGCGTTAGTTCGCGAGGAGAAAAAAGGCGACTGACACAGCGCAATTAAATCATGGGCAAATATACGGAGATGTCTGCTAGATTTCAAATTCAACCGAGTATATCGAGAAATCATGAAACCTTCGAAACCTTGCGGCATCGTTTTTGAAATGGAACTGCACGCTGCCGCAGCCCAAACAATATCGTTTTGTTTCAGATGATCTGATTATGCCGGATAAGTAAATATCTCAGTAAAAAACGGTTCTATCCACAGATAGAGCCGTTTTTCTATGCTTATTAATTAACTCCACAATTTACTATCAATCAATTTGGGGTAAAATCAGGCGTAATGACTGCACAGCCACTATACGTCAGCGGAAAAAACCGCCGCCGGCTTCTCTGTCAGAGCAGGGAGCCGGCGGACGTTCTGAAATTCAGGGTTTACAAAAGTCTGACAATTATCCCAATATCATGCGCAGGTCGTCTTCCGGAGTAGTCGCCGCCCGGAGCTTGAATTCATTCTGGAGCACTTCCAGCACTGCCGGTGAAACAAACGCTGGGATAGTCGGACCGAGAATTATATTTTTCAGCCCGAGATAAAGCAGAGACAGCAGAATACATACCGCCTTCTGCTCGTACCACGAAAGCACCAGAGTGAGCGGCAGGTCGTTTACTCCGCAGCCGAACGCCTCGGCGAGCGCGGAGGCGACCCGCACGGCGCTGTAGGAATCGTTGCACTGCCCCATGTCGAGAATTCGCGGGATCCCGTCGATATCGCCAAGATCCATGTCGTTGAGGCGGTATTTTCCGCAGGCTAGGGTGAGTATCAGCGTGTCCGGGGGAGTCAGCCGCGCAAAATCAGAATAGTAGCTGCGGCTGGGGGAAGCTCCGTCGCAGCCGCCGATCAGGAAAATATGACGTATCTTTCCGGCTTTGATAAGCTGTATTATCTTTTCGGCATGCTTCAGTACGGCGTTGTGCGCGAATCCGGTAATGACCTTGTGTCCGCCGTTCATTCCAGTCATTTCCTTGTCCTCGTCGTAGCCGCCGCATTCAAGCGCTTTCCTGATAACCGGGGTGAAATCCTTGTCGGCGCCGATGTGGGTTACTTCGGGGTACGACACGACGGAGGTAGTGAAAATACGGTCGGCATAGCTCTCGCGCAGCGGCATTATGCAGTTCGTGGTGAACAGCACCGGAGCCGGGATATTGTGGAATTCCGACTGCTGATTCTGCCAGCCGGTGCCGAAATTTCCCTTGAGCTGCGGGTGCTTTTTAAGCTCCGGGTAGCCGTGTGCGGGGAGCATTTCGCTGTGGGTGTAGATGTTTACGCCCTTGCCGTCGGTCTGCTCCAGAAGCAGCTTCATATCGTGCAGGTCATGACCGCTGACCACTATGAACGGTCCCTTTTCAATTGTGAGTGGGACTTCCGTAGGGACAGGGTCGCCGTATGCTTCGGTGTTGGCGTGGTCGAGAAGCTCCAGACATTTGAGGTTCACCGCGCCGGTTTTGAGCACCAGCGGAAGCAGCACGTCCTGCGGCTCGTCCTCGCCGAGGTGGTACAGAGCTTCATAGAAGAACTGGTCGACCTCCCGGCAGGTCTTGCCGAGCACCCGGGCATGGTAGGCGTAGGCCGCCATACCCTTCAGCCCGAACAGAACCAGTGATTTCAGCGAGCGGATATCCGCGTTGCCGTCCCAGATTTCCGGCATTGAGTAGTCCTCAAACTTTTCTGAGGAGATACGGTGCTTTTCCTGCTCGACCTCGGTCTTGATGGCTTTTATCGTTGAATTGTTGAAATTTACGTTGGTGATGGTGGTGAACAGCGCTTTTTCAACCAGCGCGTCGGTGGACTCCGTGGGTCTGCCGTTTTTAGCGGCGCGGGCGAGCCCTATGAGCGCTCCGATTATCTCGTCCTGGTAGTTCGCGGTGTCGGCTTTTTTGCCGCAGACTCCCGCTTTGCCCTCGCAGCCGGTGTTGTGGGCGGTCTGCTGGCACTGGAAGCAAAACATGTCTTTCATTGTGCAGTGTCCTTTCTTTATAATGTGGGGTATGTGCATATAGTTCCCGTAATTTTCGGGATAATACACCGGAAAAAATAAATCACTCCGCTATTGCGAAAAAGCGCGAAATGTGATACAATATCAATGGGGTGATAATATGAAAAAATACATGGCAGCCGCAGTACTTATTTCTTATATAGTACTCGCAGCAGGCTGCACCGGGAGTGCTTCCAGCCAGAGTGAAAGCTCCTTGCAGACCGACAGCTCCACGGCGGAGGTCACAACCAGCGCAGCGCCGACAGAGCAGCCGGAGGAAGTCTCCGAGACGGAAGCGGTTCCTGAGCCGGCAGAAACCACCGCCGCGCAGACGGAAGCTACGCAGGATACGCCCGCGCCAGAGGAGCAGGGCGGGTACATAGCCGACTGGATTTACGGAACATGGAGCGCCGTCAGCGTAAACGGGCAGGATTACTGGGATTACGCGTTCGCGAACGGGCTTACGGAGCAGTTGCAGCTTATTTTCAACAGCGAGGAAGTCCTGGTAAGAAACGGAACTGTGGGTATCGAGCAGGAGTATAGCTATGCCATAACGGACGCAGGAGCTGATATATATTACAGCTGGGGAGAGAAATTCCTGACGCTGACCTATGACCCGTCGGCTGACACCCTTACTATGATAGATGAGGCGGACAATTTTGCCGTATTCAAACGCGGCGAATATCCGCAGTCCGCAGAGGTCGACTACATAGCCGACTGGATATACGGCACCTGGAGCGTCATCAGCGTAAACGGGCAGGATTACTGGGAATATGCGGCGCAGAACGACGAGGATCAGGAGAAGATGATGATCTTCACGGCGCAGGGCGTTGACATTACCAGCGGCGACAGAGTTCTCAGAACGCTGAGCTACCGTATAACCGATGAAGGCGCGGAGATAAGGGATACAGACGGCGCGGTTATTTTGATGACCTATTCGCCGCAGGACGACACACTTACTTTCACGGCGGACGGATATACGACAGTTGTAAAGCGCGGAAGAAATCCGAAACCGGCGGAAAACTGACAGCAGTTTCCTTTAATAGGTGACGTTTGTAATTTGTAAACGGTTACATGGTTGCATTTCATAATTTTGTAAAATTGAACAGTAAAGTTTAAACAACGGTTGAGAAACTTTGTGCCTTCAGCCAAAAGTATATGCGGAGTAGTTGACAAGCGACTAGTTGTGTGTTATAATTCCTCATGTTGTGAATTTGCTGTTTTTTGGCAGATGCTTACAACAAATAACAGATATATGATTTTGAGGAGAAACTACTATGACTAAGTTCACAAAGATCACCGCAGCTATCGTAGCTGCCGCAGCAGTTCTGTCTTTCGCAGGCTGCAGCAATAACACTTCTTCCGCTTCCGAGTCCTCCAGCGCTGTTTCCGACGCTTCCACTTCTTCCACTGCTTCCACCGCAGAGGCTGCAAAGACCGCAGAGGTTGCTTCCACCGCTGCTGCTACCGCAGAGGCTGCACAGACTGCTGAGGTTGCTGCTCCCGCTACCGCTGAGGCTTCCGCATTCGACGCTTCCGCTATGTACGGCGACTGGGTTCTCGCTGCAATCAACGATGGCACCAATACAATGAGCGTTGCTGATTTTGCAGCTGCAAACAATGTTTCCGCTGAGGATACCCTGATCTACGTTAATATCGACGAGAACTCCTACAATAGCCTGGCTATGGGTGTTGAAGGCAACTATTCCTACACTGTAACCGAGAATGGCATCACCGTTGATTTAGACGGCATGGAGCTTCCCGTAACCTACGACGCTGAAAGCGACATCTTAGCATACGGCGTAGCTGTTGGCGACGTTACCTACAAGTACGTATTCATGAGAAACACTGACGCTGCTGCTTCCACCGCAGAGGCTGCTGCAACCGCACAGGCTGCCGCTACCGCTGAGGCTGCTGAGTAATTCAGTTCAAAACCGATACATCTGCCCGGACTTTGCGCCGGGCTTTTGTTTTCTGTTGACATACGGCGGGTTTTGTGGTACAATATTCTCCGGACATGATTTTGAACAGGAGAATCTACATGAGAAAATTAATTAAATCGCTTGCTGCCGCGGCGGTCGTTCTGATGGTCTGCACGGCATGCAGCCGTTCGATAGACACCGCGAAGATAGAAGGGAACTGGGTCTGCACCACCGAGGACGGAACTCAGCTCCGCGTGACCCTCACCGACCGCACCTTTACCCAGTCCAGCGGGGAAGCCACCGGCGAAACGCTTAAATACGAGCGCACCTCCGACGGTGTGAACGTCAAGGCACCCGACGGGAAGTCGCTGCTGAAACTGACATTCAGCGAGCAGGACGGCACCATCTCCTACACACTGAACGGCGCAGACGGCTCCGAGCATACCTACACCTTCACCCGGGAAGCTCAGTGAGACCTGACCGTCTTCATAAAACCGCATATTATTGCGCATTTGGGCATTTTCTGCCGGAATGCGCAATTATTTTTGTCCGGATACTTGAAAAATCCGCTGAACTGCGCTATAATATATACTGTATATTTGTGTACAGGCTAAAGTTAGTAAGGAGATTTTATGTTTCGAGGACCTCTTATAGAATTATTCATGCTCTTATTTTCAGGCAGCGTCACTGAATCCCAGGTGGTTAGCGTTGTTCTGTCGGTATTCTCGGTGCTTGTCATCATTTTCGTGGTGTTCCCGATACACGAGTGCGCCCACGGCCTTATGGCGAAGATCCTTGGCGACGACACCGCGGAACGTCAGGGAAGGCTCACGCTGAACCCATTCGCTCACATCGACGTGATGGGCGCGGTAATGATGATGCTCTTCCGCATAGGCTGGGCGAAGCCCACCCCGGTGGATATACGCAGGTGCAATAAGGTCAAGCCCCGCGCGGCGCTAGCGCTGACCTCCCTTGCAGGTCCACTCGCGAATATCCTGCTCAGCTATATCATGATAATAGCGTACAAGCTTGTTCTTATGAACCTCACGTCCACCACCGGCGCTTACATCGCCCTCGGTCTTTACTACACCGCGCAGATCAACGTTTACCTGGCGGTATTCAACCTTGTGCCGATCGCTCCGTTCGACGGTTTCAACATACTGGCGAGCTTCCTGCCGGGCAGGGCGGTCTACTTCATGCAGAAGAATCAGCAGATAATCTACTGGGTATTCTTCGCGCTGCTCATGTTCGGAGTGCTCTCCGTTCCGTTCGGACTTGCCTGCAACGGTATCATGTGGCTGCTCGACAAGGCTTCGTTCTTCCTCGGGTGACGCATGGAGGGACTTAGCTTCAAGCTTGAGATATTCGAAGGACCTCTGGACGCACTGCTCGCGCTGATACAGAAGCACAAGCTGAATATCCAGGACATCGAGATAAGCGTGCTGCTCGATCAGTTCATGCTGTACCTCAGCAGAATGGCGGAGGCTGACCTGGAGATCACCTCCGATTTTCTTGAGATGGCGGCGCGGCTCATAATGATAAAGTCTGCGGCGCTGCTTCCTCGGGAGGAAGCCGAGCAGATGAAACGCGAGCTCCAGGGAGCGCTTATCGAGTACGCCTTGTGCAAGACCATGGCGGAGCGCCTGAAAAAACGCTACCTCGGCGACGTAGTTTTCGTCAGGGAACCTATGGAGCTTGACATCGACAAGTCTTACCACAAGCTCCACCAGCCGGAGGAACTCATGCTTGCCTACAGCGCGCTCAACGAGCGAACCCGCAGGAAGGCAAGCTACCGCCCGAGGTCGATACGCCCGATCGTCGCGAAAAGCTACGTTACGGTGTTCACCGGAATTGTGGCGGTGCTGAAAAGCCTGCGAAGGAACGGAACCGTGCAGATGGACGAGCTTTACATGGGACAGCCCCGGTCACGCACCGTGGCGACGTTCCTTGCGATACTTGAGCTTTCGAAAGAGGGCAGGATATTCATATCTGAGGACGGAAACAGCGTAAGGCTGCGGAGAAAGTCCGACGATGAACGACCCGCAGAAACGGAGGGAGCGGAGCAGTGAAATTCAGCGAAGGAATGGCGGTAATTGAAGCCGTGCTGTTTGCGTGCGGCGAGCCGATAGACGCAGCGAAACTCTCCGAGGCATGCGAGATCGAAAAGGATACCGTACTGAAAATCATAGACCGCCTGAACGACCGGTACACGGAAAATGGAAGCGCGTTCCGGATAAACCGGCTCGGCGACAGCTACCAGATGATGACTCAGCCGCAGTTTGCGCCGTATATCAAAACCGCGCTGGAGACCCGCCGGCAGGTACCGCTGTCCCAGGCGGCGATGGAGGTTCTGGCTGTGGTGGCGTACAACCAGCCGGTCACCAAGAGTTTTGTGGAGCAGGTGCGCGGAGTCGACAGCTCCGGCGTTGTGAACAGCCTTGTGGAGCGCGATCTACTCGAGGAGTACGGAAGACTCGACCTGCCGGGACGTCCGATAGCCTACAAGACTACGGAGAACTTTCTGCGGTGCTTCGGGCTTACCGATATAAAGGGGCTTCCGGCGATACCGGACAGCACCGACCAGATAGATCTTGAGGAATTCGACGAGATGAATTTCAGCGGCAGCGACTAAGCGACTAAGCGACTTGGCGACTTGGCGACTAGTCGGCTGAGCGAGTTTGCAGCGGAGGTGAGGAAATGGGCTGGATAATTGCAGGTGCAGTTGTGGCAGTCATTCTGATTCTGCTCATGACCTCGGTAAAGGTGCGGTTCGACTACTCCGACCCCGGGGAACTCCGGCTGAAAATAAGCTGGCTTTTCGTAACGCTGGTGCGAATTCCGGCGAAAACCAAAAAGCAGAAGCGCCGCGACAAGAAGGCTGAGAAGGACGTGAAGTCCGCCGCTGAGCTTGAGAAATCGGAAGATCCCGGCGGCGGACAAACTGCGGACCCGCAGACGCTGAATGAAAGCAAGTCCGCTGAGCAGAATAAATCGCAGAAAACGCAAAAATCGCAGAAAACGGAGCGGGGAAAATCCGGGAAGCCTCCCAAATCTGACAAACCCAAGAGTCAGAAGCTGACGCTCAGCGATATTTTCGCGCTGGTCAAGCTGGTCTGGGACAGCCTCGGAAAGCCGCTGAAACGGCTGCTTAAAGCGACCCGCGTCACTGGTTTCCGGCTGGATATCTCGGTTGGCGGGGACGACGCCGCGGACGCTGCGATAAAGTTCGGAAAAACCAACATGGCGGCGGGAGCGGCGCTTGCGTTCCTGGACGGCTGTTTTACGCTGAAAGACCCGAAGTTCAATGTGACCTGCAATTTCCAGAGCGAGGAGACCCGCACGGAATGCGGCTTCACGGCAAGGCTGACGGTGATAGCGGCGCTTGCGTTCCTGTTCTGGGTCGCAGGCAGGCTGATCAGGAACTACATGTCCCGCAAGGACGCGGCAGCCGCAGTTGATAAGCTAAGAAAGTAACATTAATATAAAGGCTTGAAAGGAGTTTTATTATGTCAAATGCAATTGAAGGAATCCTCGGCGTTTCAATGGAGAAGATCCGCGAGATGGTGGACGTAAACACCATCATCGGCGATCCTATCTCCGCGCCTAATGGAACTACTATAATCCCGGTTTCTAAGGTGTCGTTCGGGTTTGCTTCCGGCGGCAGCGACCTTCCCACACAGGCGGCTGAGAAGTTCGCAGGCGGAGCAGGCGCGGGCGTTACGGTAAAGCCGCAGGCGTTCATCGTGATCAAGACCGACGGCGACGTTGAACTGCTGGAGCTCGGCGGCGCAGGCAAGACCAGCCCACTGGAAGGCGTTGTAGAGGCTATTCCGGGCGTTATCGGGAAGATAAAGGATCTCGTCGGCAAGAAAAACAGCGATTCCGCAGACGAATCTGACGACGCTGAATAAAATCCGCTGATACTGCGCACCCTATGATGGAAGAAATTACATCAGAGAGGTGCAGATATGAAGCGACAATTAAGAAGAATCATGGCGGTACTCGCCGCTTTGGCGGCGGCCGCGGGAATCTCCGTGACGGTCGGAGCGGCTCCGGAAAACATTTCTGCGGTCAGCGCGATAGTCATTGAGGCGGACACCGGCACGGCGCTCTGGGAAAAGAACGCCGACGAACACCGCGCGATGGCAAGCACCACGAAGATCATGACCGCCCTGCTCACCATTGAAGCCGGAGGCCTCGACCGGGAATTCACTGTGGATCCGCTCGCGATACTTGTCGAGGGGACTTCCATGGGTCTGCGCGAGGGCGACCGGGTGTCCCGGCGCGACCTGCTTTACGGGATACTGCTCCCTTCGGGGAACGACGCGGCAAACGCGGCGGCGGTCTCGGTAAGCGGAAGCATAGGCGCGTTCGTGGAGCTGATGAACTCCAGGGCACAGGAGCTGGGACTTTCCAACACGCATTTCGTCACGCCCTCCGGTCTTGACGCCGATGGGCACTACACCACCGCCCGCGACCTCGCAAACCTTGCGGCGTTCGCGATGAAGAACGAGGTGTTCCGCGAGGTGGCGGCGTGTAAGTCGGCGGAGGTGGAGTTCGGGAATCCGCCGTATAAACGTACGCTGTACAATTCCAACAAAATGCTCAGGCGCTACGATGGCGCAATCGGCGTCAAGACCGGATTCACGGACAACGCGCGCAGGTGCCTGGTTTCTGCGGCTGAGCGCGGCGGAGTTACACTGGTCGCGGTAACGCTCAACGCCGGAGACGATTGGAACGACCACGCCAAAATGCTGGACTACGGCTTCACGAAGGTGAAGGCGTACCCGCTGGAGACTTCCTGCACGAACAGGGTCGCCGTCGCGGGAACAGGTCAGAGCGTTGGAGTTTACGCGCAGGCGCGCACACTGGCGCTCACTCCGGAGCAGCGTACCAGGATCGCCCGGGAAGTCTACCTCCCGGGGTTCGTTTACGGGAGCGTCGGCAGGGGAGACCGGCTCGGGGAGATCAGGTTCCTGCTTGACGGGAAGGTCGTGTGCGCCTGCCCGCTTCTGGCTGATTCAGCCGTGGAGGCGGACGACACCGAGCCGGGATTCTTTGAAACGGTACTGTCAAAACTGGGAATATATGTGTAGATAAATTGCGCAGTGATGCGCTGATTCCGCCCGGGAGGGCGTACATAGAGAGGATAAATATGGAAAAGGTTAGAATTCAGAAGATCATTGCAGACAGCGGAAGATGCTCGCGCAGAAAGGCGGAGGAGCTGATCTCCGCCGGCGTAGTCACGGTCAACGGCAGACCATGCTCCCTGGGAGACAAGGCTGACCCGTATAACGACCTGATATGCGTCGAGGGCGAGGAGATAGCTGCGGAGCGCGCAGAAAAGCGCTACATCATGCTTAACAAACCGCGCGGCTACGTAACGTCCATGGCGGACGAGATGGGCAGGAAAGTAGCTTCAGACCTGCTGACCGACGTTCCCGAGCGGGTTTACCCGGTGGGAAGGCTCGACCGCAACTCCGAGGGTCTGCTTATTTTCACGAACGACGGCGAGTTCGCGAACGACATCATGCACCCGTCGAAGCACGTTCCCAAGACATACCGCGTTACCATCGACGGAATGGTAAACGAGGATCAGCTTTCCCGGCTGATGTCCGGCGTGGAGCTTGACGACGGCGTAAAGACGCTCCCCTGCACGGTGGAGGTGCTGTCCGAATCCCCGGAAAGAACGGTGCTCCGCTTCGTCATCAAGGAGGGCAGAAACCGCCAGATACGCCGCATGTGCACCGCAGTAGGCCTTGAGGTCGGCAGACTGCGCCGTATCGCCATCGGCGGTGTGAAGCTCGGAATGCTCAAGCCCGGCGCCTACCGCGACCTGACCAAGGACGAGCTGCGTTCTCTGCGTGCTTCTGTCGGAAAAGGTCAGAACAGGAGAGGCAAATGATTTTTGCATTCAAGCGATGATTTGAGAATTATAAAGATTTGTTGAAATTGACAAAAATTTAACCATTTCACGCAATGGTTTTAATGCATAAGATAAAAAATGCAAAAATCTCAGATTTTCGCTTGAGTTTTCATATTCAATGTAGTATAATTATTGTGGATAAATTTTAATTAAGACGGGGCAGCTATGTCTGCACCGATCTCAATAGCAGGTATGGAGGAGAAAAAATGGCGTTTTCAAAGACACTGGCTGAGATGGAACAGAACGTTCCTGACAGCGACGCAAGAAAGAAACTGAATGCCCTCTTCGACGAGGACAGCTTTAACGAGCTCGACAAGTTCCTGTCGGCTGACGGAGCTGTAGGCAGCGTAGTATCCGGCTACGGCACAGTAAACGGCGCGACTGTTTACGCTTACGCACAGGACGTTTCCGTTAAGGGCGGCGCAGTTGACAAGAGCGCGGCTCTCAAGATCAAGAAGCTGTATGAGCTCGCTGCAAAGAACGGCGCTCCCGTTGTCGCAGTATTCGACAGCAAGGGCGGCGACATCAACGAGGGTATGGAAGTACTCGCTGACTACGGCGACATAATCAAGGCTTCCGCTGCTATTTCCGGCGTAGTTCCGCAGATCGCGGTCATCACCGGCGTATGCGCAGGCGCGGCTGCCGTCATCGCTTCCATGGCTGACGTTACGATCATGACAGAGAAGGCTGAGCTGTTCCTGAACGCTCCGTTCAACACACCAGACGGCAAGCTCGAGGGCGCAGGCAAGGCTGCAAACGCCGCTAAGTCCGGCGTTGCCGATATCCTTGCTAAGGACGACGCAGAGGCTATCGCAAAGGCTAAGAAGCTGGCTGCTATCCTTCCTGCAAACAACATCTCCCTCGCAGGCAACGATGATTTCGCAGAGAACGACGCTGCGGTTTCCGCTTCCATGAAGGGCGCTGACCTTGTTGCGGCTCTCGCTGACAAGAACTCCACTGTAGAGCTCGGTGCTGAGTTCGGCACCGCTGCTTACACCGCATTCGCAAGCGTTAACTGGGCAACCGTAGCTTTCGTAGCTACCGATAAGGCTGCAAAGCTCACCGCTGCTGACTGCGCTAAGATCGCAAGATTCGTTCAGCTCGCTGACGTATTCTCCATTCCGGTAGTTACAGTTGTAAACACCGAGGGCTTCGAGGCTTCCAGCGCTGCTGAGCTTGCAGGCTCCGTACGCGACGCCGCTAAGCTCGCTCAGGTTTACGCTTCAGCTACCACGACCAAGATCAACCTCATCACCGGCAAGGCAATCGGCGCGGCATACGCTGCATTCGACAGCGCTGACATTTCCTACGCATGGGAGAAGGCTGTTATCGCTCCGATGAGCCCCGAGGCTGTCAAGGTATTCATGGGCGAAGAGGCTGACACCACTCCGTTCAAGGCTGCTTCCCTCGGCATGATCGACGGCGTTATCGCTGCTGAGGATACCAAGCAGGCAGTTGCTTCCGCTGTTGACCTCTGCTCCAGCAAGAGAGTAGCTGCTCCCACCAGAAAGCACGTTAATTTCGTATTTTAATTAAAACATAGAGAGGTTTTTGACATGAAAAGATACACCATCACAGTAAACGGCAATGCATACGATGTAACTGTTGACGAGGCTGACGGCTCCGCAGCCCCCGTTGCTGCTCCCGCTCCCAAGAAGGCAGCTCCCGCTAAGAAGGCTGCTGCCCCCGCTGGCGCACAGGGCAACGCAACCGTTAACGCTCCTATGAACGGCACTATCGTCGACGTTAAGGTCAAGGTAGGCGATAAGGTTACAAACGGCACCGTTATCGCAGTTCTCGAGGCTATGAAGATGGAGAACGACATCGTTTCCGATAAGGACGGCGTTGTTGCTTCTGTTAACGTTAACAAGGGCGACGCTGTTGAGACCGGCGCTGTTGTTGCTACACTGAACGCGTAATTATTAAGGAGAACAGAAATGGCAAAATTAAAGATAACTGAAACCGTTCTTCGTGACGCGCACCAGTCCCTGCTTGCCACAAGAATGTCTATGGACGAAATGCGTCCTATCCTCTCCGAGATGGACAAGATCGGCTTCTACTCCGCTGAGTGCTGGGGCGGCGCGACCTTCGATTCCTGCATACGCTTCCTGGACGAGGATCCGTGGGAGAGACTCCGTATCCTGAGAAAGGAAATGCCGAACACCAAGCTTCAGATGCTGTTCAGAGGTCAGAACATGCTGGGTTACCGTCACTATGCTGACGACCTGGTAGAGTACTTCGTTCAGAAGTCCATCGCAAATGGTATCGACATTATCCGTATCTTCGACGCACTGAACGATATCCGCAACCTCGAGACCGCCATCAAGGCAGCCAAGAAGGAGCAGGGTCACGCTCAGGTAGCTATTTCCTACACCCTCGGAGAGGTATTCACCCACGAGTATTACATGAACTACGCTAAGCAGATCGAGAATGCCGGCGCAGATTCCATCTGCATCAAGGATATGGCGGCTCTGCTGACTCCTTATGAGGCTGCAAGCCTTGTAAAGGATCTGAAGGCTACCGTTAAGATCCCGATCCAGCTTCACACCCACTATACTTCCGGCCTTGCTTCCATGTGCATCATCAAGGCTGTTGAGGCAGGCGTTGACGGCGTCGATACCGCTATGTCCCCGCTCGCACTGGGTACTTCCCACGCTCCGACTGAGTCCATCGTGGCTACATTCCAGGGCACAGAGTATGACACCGGTCTTGATCTCGTGAAGCTGAACTCTATCCGTGACTATTTCATGAAGCTCCGCAAAAAGTACATCGACAACGGCCTGCTGGATCCCTCCATGCTGGCTACCAATACCAACGCGCTGATCTATCAGGTTCCGGGCGGAATGCTCTCCAACCTGCTGTCTCAGCTTAAGCAGGCTGGCAAGGCTGATCAGCTCGAGGCTGTTCTTCAGGAAGTTCCGCGTGTTCGTAAGGATTCCGGCTTCCCGCCCCTCGTTACACCTACCTCTCAGATCGTTGGTACTCAGGCTGTGTTCAACGTAATTACAGGCGAGCGCTACAAGACTGTTACCAAGGAGTTCAAGGGTCTCGTTAAGGGCGAATACGGCAAGACTCCTGTCGCAATCGATCCTGAGTTCCAGAAGAAGATCCTCGGCGCAGAGGAGCCCATCACCTGCCGCCCTGCCGACCTTCTCAAGCCCGAGTTCGACGTAATGAAGGAAGAGGTCAAGCAGTACGTTGAGAACGCTTCCGTTGAGGATGTGCTCACTTACGCAATGTTCCCGAAGGTTGCTCCGAAGTTCTTCGAGAAGCGCCGCGACAGACAGGTAGGCATCGACGCTGACCATGCTGACAAGACCAACAAGGTTCACCCCGTCTGATAACTGAATTATATGTCCCTGCGGCTACGGCTGCGGGGACATTTTGTTTTTAACATGAAAATCGGCGGATTGTCGAAAATGCATAAATAGTGTGTAATTGATGTGAAAGCGGAGTGGGCGATAAATGGAACAGGGAACACCCGCGAGCGTGATTGTAATAGGAAATACAGGAAAATTGCAATGATATCGTTTACACTGCGGTTTTGCTGATTTTTCGGCGATTTGCACAAATGAATGATTACAAAGCGGTTACAAAACGGTTACAAATTCGGTAACAGCAAAGTAACAACAAAGCATGAACGTCAAGGAAATCGCATTAACTAGCGGATAAATTTAGTTAACAAAAAAAATAAACTGAAATCAACAATTCATGCCTTTGTATTGTGAATATGAACAAGAGGTGAAAATTGAAAACGTTTTCCCATTTTTTCTGTTCAAAAAGTTCTAAAAAAGGGGTTGAAAAATGAAATGATTTATGATAAACTTACAAATGTAATCAAGGGGCGGTGATTGAAACGCTTCAGACAGAGTATAATTACCCGAGAACCTTGATGATTAATTCAGTTCCCTCGGGAACAAAATGAAACCTATTTTGGGAGGAAAAATCTATGAAGAAAAGAATTTTAGCAGCTCTGCTCGCATCTGCTGCAGTTCTGTCCTTTGCTGGCTGCTCCAGCAACACAACAAGCTCCAGCACACCGGCTGATTCCAGCTCCGCTGCTGACAGCTCTGCTGCTGATTCCAGCACACCTGCTGACGAGTCCAGCTCCGTTGCTGAGGAGTCCAGCGCACCCGCTGCTGAGGCTGATGATTCCGCTAAGACTGCTGGTACCGGTATCACCGTAAGCGAGAGCGAAGGCAAGGTATTCAACATCTACGCTTGGAACGAAGAGTTCAAGGGCTTCTTCGAGAAGTACTACACCGTTCCTGAGGGAATCACCGTTAACTGGGTAATCAATCCTTCTGACGACGGCGTTTACCAGGATAAGCTCGACGCTGCTCTCCAGGCTCAGGCTACCGCAGCTGCTGACGACAAGGTTGATATGTTCCTTGCAGAGGCTGACTACATCATCAAGTATGTAAACTCCGACTACACAATGGACGTTTCCAAGATCGGCGTTTCCGCACTCGACACTGAGTATAAGTACACCGTAGACGCAGCTACCGATACAAGAAACGGTCAGCTTAAGGGTGTTTCCTTCCAGTGCTGCCCTGCTGCTCTGATCTACAGACGCTCCATCGCAGAGGCTGTTCTCGGTACTTCCGAGCCCGCTGAGGTTCAGGCTAAGCTCTCCGACTGGACAAAGTTCAACGAAGTTGCTAAGCAGGCTAAGGATCTCGGTTACTACATGACCGCTTCCTATGCTGAGACCTTCAGAACCTTCTCCAACAACGCTACATCTCCTTGGGTAGACGCTGATAACAACCTCGTTATCGACGATGTATTCAATCAGTGGATCGACCAGGCTTACGACTTCGTTCAGAACGAGTACACTCTGACCTCCGATATTTGGGGCGATGAGAAGAATGCTCAGATGTTCAAGGATGGCAAGACAATGTGCTTCTTCGGCCCGGCTTGGTACTACAACTTCTCCATGGGCAACGCACAGGATCCCGATAAGGGCTGCCCTGGCGACTGGGCTATTATCCAGGGTCCGCAGGCTTACTTCTGGGGCGGCACATGGCTGCTCGCAGCAGAGGGCTCTGATAACCCCGAGATGCTCGCAGACGTATTCAACGCATTCACCGCTAACGAGGACATCTGCACCAAGCTCGTTGAGAACGAGAGCCAGTTCACCAACAACACCAACGTAAACCAGAAGTTTGCTGAGGATCCGAACTATGGCAACGCATTCCTCGGTGGTCAGAACGATACCGCTATCTTCGTTGAGCTTGCTAAGAACATCAAGTTCGAGAACAAGACTCAGTACGATCAGCTCCTCAGTGAGGGTCTGCCTAAGTACATGCTCGACTACTTCACTGGCGAAGTTTCCAAGGACGAGGCTCTTGCTAACTTCTACAGCTTTGTAAACGACAAGTATCCTGCAATCGTAACTCCTTAAGTTGGCGTTTTAACAAAGTAATCTAGTCCTAAAAAAAGAGGCGGGGCAGTCTTGCTTCACCTCTTTTTTACTAGGAAAATTAAGAGGAGAGGACCTAGGAATGGATAAGAAACATAAGTCGATCAGTTATGCAAAATGGGGTTACATATTTATAATACCGTTCCTCATTGTATTTATTACTTGCCAACTGATACCGCTTTTCAACACATTTTACAACAGCTTTTTTGAAAACTACAGAGATGGACTTGCACAGATTGGACCGAACTTTGTAGGTTTTGATAACTACATCAAGTTGTTCACTCCTAATAAGAGCGGATCTATTAACATAGTCAACTATGCATGCAATACAATGATCATGTGGATCATTGGTGCTATCCCTCAGCTCGTTTTCTCGTTACTTCTTGCAGTCATTTTTACGAGCGCAAGACTTAACATCAAAGGCCAGACTTTTTTCAAGACAGTTATCTACATGCCTAACCTGGTAATGGCGTCGGCGTTCTCAATGCTGTTCTTCACATTGTTCTCAAATGTTGGACCTATAAATCAGATCATCCTCGCAATGACGAATAATACATTCGAATTCTTCCGGAATCCTGTATCGACGCGTTGCATAATCGCGTTTATCAACTTCCTGATGTGGTTCGGTAATACTACGATATTGCTGATGGCTGGTATCATGGGTATCGACCAGAGCCTGTTTGAGGCTGCATCTATTGATGGTGCTACTTCTGGTCAGGTGTTCTTCAAGATCACACTTCCTCTGCTGATGCCGATTCTGCTTTATGTTGCGATCACATCTCTCATCGGTGGTCTTCAGATGTTCGATGTCCCGCAGATCATCACTGCTGGTTCCGGCAGCCCGAATAACAGCTGTATGACTCTTATCATGTATCTTAACCGTCTGATAGGCAGCGGTTCCAAGAACTATGGTATGGGCGGTGCTGTTTCCGTTGTTATCTTTATACTGACCGGTGCGCTCAGCATGATCGTATTCAAGACAATGGTTACAAGAGACGACAAGCCGAAGAAAAAGGCAAAGAAGGTAAAGGAGGCTGTAAAGAATGGCTAATCCTAATGTAGCAAAGTACAAGGAAGAATCCAAGAGCTATCGTGCACAGCAGATGGTAACGAGAGTGCTCGCTTATATCTTCCTTGTTTTTGTAACTTTCCTTTCACTGTTCTCTTTCTATCTGCTGATCATCAACGGTTCACGTTCAAATGCAGAACTGCAGGCAGGTTTCACACTGATCCCGAGCACACACTTTGGCGATAACTTTATCACTGCTATCACTGATAACGCTCTGTTCTCGCTTCCTCGCGGTCTTTGGAATAGCTTCTTTATTGCTGCGTCCAGCGCTATCCTGACAACGTACTTCTCTGCAATGACTGCGTACGGCATTCATGTTTACGACTTCAAGGGAAAGAAGTTTATCTTTACATTCATTCTGGCTGTAATGATGATCCCAACACAGGTTTCCGCAGCAGGTTTCATTCAGCTCGTTAACCAGGTTCATCTGAACGATACCTACTGGCCGCTGATAATTCCGGCGATCGCTGCTCCGGCAATATTCTTCTACATGAAGCAATACATCGAAAGCTCCATGCCGCTTGAGGTAATCGAGGCTGCCCGTGTTGACGGTTCCAACGAGTTCAGAACGTTCAACGCTATCGCTGTCCCCATGCTGAAGCCTGCGTTCGCAGTACAGCTTATCTTCGGATTCGTTGCGTCCTGGAACAACTTCTTCACACCTGCGCTGGTTATTGACTCCTCTGACAACTGGACACTTCCTATTATGATGTCCATTCTGCGTTCTAAGCTCAACTCTCAGAACGGCGACCTGGGTGAAGTTTACATGATGATCCTGTTATCCATCATTCCGGTTGTTATCGTTTATCTGTTCCTCTCCAAGTTCATCGTTAAGGGCGTTGCTCTTGGCGCTGTTAAGGGCTAATAAACAGATTATCCGAAGCTTGGGCAAAAAAAATGGATTTCAAATGCCAGCTTCGCGGGCAAAAGACACTTTTTCTACAAGCTGAATCCACCGGCATGACCGGTGGATTCTTTTTATTTATAGAATTATCCCCGGAGCAGAACTCCGGGGATTTACTATTAAGAATCAGTCTTTTCAGACTTCGCAGGTTTTCCGGGATTTCCAACGAACTCAAAGTCGATGAACCCGCCGTTGACGTTCACGCTGACGCACTTCACGCGAACTTTGTCGCCAACAGTATATACGCTGCCGTCGATCGCTCCGGTGAGGATAACGCCGTGCTGTACCTCGTAGTCGCCCATGGGCATGGTCGCAACCGACACCATACCCTCGATGGTGTTAGGCAGTACGACGTACACGCCGCCCGCGCTGACGCCGGAAATCATTCCGTCAAACTCCTCGTTGACGTGGTTCTTCATGTACTCAGCCATGTAGAAATTCTCGCACTCGCGCTCGCAGCGTACCGCTGAAAGCTCCGTGTTGCTCGCCTGGAGCGCCGCAGAAGCGGAGAACGCAGCGTACTTCCTGCACAGCTTCTCGTGGTCAAGGGAGTACACATAGTCGGTCAGTATGCGGTGTATCGAGAGGTCGGCGTAGCGGCGTATAGGCGAGGTGAAATGCGCGTACTCCGGCATTACCAGGCCGTAATGTCCGAGGGGCTCCTCGCTGTAGCGCGCCTTCATCATCGTGCGCAGGACTATCCTGTTAATCACCATCGCGCGGTCGCTGTCCTTGTTCTCGCGGAGTATCCGCGCAAGCTCGGAGGCGGGAGCGTTCGCCCCAAGCGCCCCGGGATTTATTCCCAGCGCGGTCAGCGTTTCCCGCAGCTGGTCAAGCTTCTCCGTCGTCGGAGCCTCGTGCACACGGTAAACGAATGGTATTTTCTCCTTCATCGCAAGAGCCGCCGCCGATTTGTTCGCCATCAGCATGAACTCCTCGATGATTCCCTCTGCAATTCCGGTGGTGCGCGGCTTAACGTCAATGCACACGCCGTTTTCATCAGTGATTATCTTGGTCTCTGAGGTGTCTATCTCTGGAGCGCCCCGGTCGACGCGGTTCTTTACAAGGATATCCGCAAGTTCCTTCATTATCGGGATACGGTCGATCACCCGGGCGTATTTCGTCTTTATTTCGTCGTCGGCGGTGCCGTCGATTATCTTGTTGACCTCGGAATAAACGCCTTTTACGCGGCTCCTGATAACGGATTTTTCGAAGCGGTAGCTCAGCAGCTTTCCGTCAAACCCGACGTCCATCAGGCAGGAAAACGCCAGTCTGTCCACCTGCGGATTCAGCGAGCATATTCCGTTTGAAAGCTGGCGCGGCAGCATGGGGACCACCTGGTCGGCGTAGTAGATCGAGGTTCCGCGGTAGAACGCCTCCTCGTCGAGCTTGCTGCCCTTTGTAACGTAGTGTGAAACGTCCGCGATATGCACTCCCAGTTTGTAGCAGCGATCGGTCTTTGCGATGCTCACCGCGTCGTCTATGTCCTTGGTGTCCGCACCGTCGATGGTGAAAATCGGCTCTCCCCGGAGATCCAGTCGGCGGAGCACCTCGTCGGGGTCCGGCTCGTCGATGTCAAGTTTGGAAGCCTCGTACAGCACATCGTCCGGAAAGTTCACGTGCAGATTGTTGGACAGCATGTAGGCGTCCGCGCCTGCCTTCGCTGTATCGCTGGAGCCGAACACATCCACGATGTTGACGGTATGATCCATGTGGCGCTCGCCGCGCTTCTTTATTGAGAAAACTACCTTATCGCCGACATGCATAGCAGCCGCTTTGGACACCTTCGCAATAACGAGCGGGTCGTTGCAGAGCTTATCCGGAAGAACCATCAGCTTGTTGCCCTCAGCGACGATAACTCCGGTCTGAAGTCCATTGTTCGCCTCCAGCACGGAAACCACAACTGCCTCGGCGGAGAATCGCTCGTCAGCTTCGGCGGTCTGCTTTGCAAGCACGATATCTCCGGGAATAGACCCCATGAGGTCGCGGCCGCGCACGAAATACTCGACCGGCATATCTCCGAGCTGCCTGATAAAACCGGATTTCGGCGTTACCCGGGTGACCTCCGCCTTGAAGAACTGCTCCGGGTGCTTTATCCAGCACATGCCCTTCTTGTAGGCAATGTCGTTGTGCTGTTTCATTTCGGAAAGCGCGGTCTCCAGCTTCTTGAATCCCTTTTTATTGATATCCAGACGGTCGGCAATCTGCTTGTCGGTCAGCCCCTTTTCGCCTGCGTCGTAAAGCATGAGCAGTATTGATATTTTCAGCTTGTTCATTTTTATCCTTTCTCATCGGTTTACTATATTTTATCCACGAACTCACCTGTTATTAACAAAAAGGACAGGCGGTAATGCCTGTCCCGTTTTTTTACTGTTCAGCAGTGGAAGCTGTGCTTTCAGCATACGATTCGCCAGCCTGAGCTGTTCCGGAGGTCTCAGCCGTGCTTCCTGCCGCGCCTGACTCAGCAGTGCCGGAATCCTCAGCGGTCCCCTCGGAGGTGGAAACCTCGGAAACAACGGAAGAAGTAACGGAGCTTGATGTGTCGTCAGACTTGGAACCGCCGAAGTAAGCATTCGCAATATTAACAACCATCGCAAGAATGAAGAATATGATCGCCGCCGTGATCATAGCCTTGTTGAGCTGAGCTTCCTTGGTTCTGCCGGAATTCTTTCCGAAGTAGTTATCGCCGGTGTTGCCGGAGATGGTCTGAGACATCTGAGTCTTGGTGTCCTGCATAAGAACAACGATAACGATAAACACGCATGCAATTATAAGAACTATTGCGCTGATTATTTCGAAAATACCCATTGGTTAATATTCCTCCATATAAATATGTACATTTATGTACAAGTGATATCATACTAATCAAGTATACCACATAATCACAGAAATTGCAAGTCCTTTTTGAAATTTTTTTAATTTGCGGAGAAATTATTTTGCTGAAGTCATACGGCGCTTACCGGTCATAGATGTGACCTCCAGCTTCAGCACCCGGGTCCTGGGTATGGCGGCGGGGTTAAAATCCGTATGCTCAGGGTGGTAGTGTCTCATTATCAGCGTCAGCGCGTGGAGTTTCTCCTCCTCCGGAACCTCGGTCAGTACTCCCTTGCCTATTACGCTGCGGTACTCCATCGTGCAGTATCCCCTGCTCTCGTCCAGTACTATCCTGTGGGAGCAGTCCATTTCGAACGCGGTCTGCGGGTCGCGGCTAATCAGGTCGTACTTCCTGCCCTCTGCCGCGCCGTGGAAGTACAGATAAAGCCTTCCGCCGCTGACCTCCTCGCCGAAATTCAGCGGCAGGATATACGGCACTTCCTCGTCGTTCAGCGCAAGACGGCATACGTCGCATTCGGATATTACCTGAAGCAGCTCCTGTTCGTCTGTGATCTCCCTGTCTGATCTTCTCATTTTATCCCTCCATTCATAAAGATTATAGCACATTTCCACGGAAATTTCAATCGGAAAACGAGGTTCTTAATCAACCCCGGACATACTATAATATATAGAATACGCGATTACGCGAAAGGAGCATTTATGAATACGTTAAAGACAATTCTGAGCGGGCTTGCGGTTGGCGGCGCAATGACCATTCCCGGCGTCAGCGGCGGAAGCGCGGCGATGATCCTCGGAATCTACGACGACCTGATAACGGCGGTCAGCCGCGCCTTCTCCGAACCGAGGAAAAATCTCCTGCTGCTCCTGAAATTCGCCGTCGGAGCCTGCGCCGGGGCACTTCTCATAGCAAGGCTGATAACTTTCCTGCTGACTACCCCGGTGGAAGTTCCGCTGAGGTTCCTGTTTCTCGGGGCGGTCGCGGGCGGGATTCCCATGATTTTCCGCAAGGCTGAGATCAGGAAGCTTACCGCCGGATCCACTGCGCTTATCCTCGCCGGGGTCGGAGTGGTAATGTTGATCTCAATGCTCCCCGAAAGGATATTCTCGCCTGACACCTCCGGATTCGCTGCGGTGATAATGCAGTTTCTCGGCGGACTTCTGCTTGCGGCGGCGCTGGTGCTCCCGGGGATAAGCGCGTCGCACTTTCTGCTTATGCTCGGGATTTACGATGATGTTATGGAAAAGCTCGGAGAATTTGAGCTGTTGGCTCTTGTTCCGCTTGCGGCAGGAGCCGCAGTCGGCGTATTCCTGACAGCTAAGGTGCTTGAGAGGCTTCTCGACCTCCACCCCCGCGGAACTTACCTTGTGATACTCGGGTTCATGCTCGGCTCGCTTCGGGAACTGCTCCCGCACGGCGCCGGACCCGTCCAGACCTCCGCCGGAATGCTGTGCACAGTCGTGGGATTCGTAGTTGTTTACTGGCTGCAATCCGGAAAGAAATACAGAGATATTGTACAAAAACCGGTTGACAAACGCAAGATATAGTGATATACTATTGTTACAGATAAGAGGTGATACTCATGAAAATCAACGTTACAGGAGGCACGCTCCCCCAGCAGGAAATCGACTATTACACGGAAGCCGCGCTGAAAAAATACCCGAACCGCAACATAACCGCCATCGACTTTGACGTCGACGGAGAGTACGTCAACGCGACATACCATTTCAACGACCAGCCGTTTGAGCGTATCAGGCGGATCACGGGCTACCTTGTTGGTACGCTTGACCGCTTCAACAACGCCAAGCGCGCCGAGGAAGCAGACCGCGTAAAGCACGGGTTAAATTAAAACAAACCTCCGCCGAGAAGCGGAGGTTTTGTTCATATAAAATTAAAACGCAAAAATCCCCCGCCTTTGCCGGGTCAAAAAATACTTCTATCCCAGCAAGCGTCTAGGCGACGACATTCGGTCTTACGCTGGTTTGGCGGCAAAGCCGCCAAGACATGCGCGCGGCTGGGATGCTCGGCGGAAAAGTCACTTTAGGGACTTTTTCAACGGTCTAAATCCACCGGTCATGCCGGTGGATTTACGTTTATTCTGATCATTCCTCGATAAGGTCGCCGTAAACAACGCCCAGACCGAGAGTGCTCATGTAAACTCTGCCGTACTTGTTCCAGTCGCCGTAGACGAACTTGCCGTTTCCGGTTCCGCCGAATTGGTGGTTGTCGTCGTTGATACGACTCCATGTTGCGCCCTCGTCGGTGGACCAGTAGAGACCTACCGGATCGTCTGAGGTCGGCTGACCCCAGATGTAGATAACGGCAGGGTCGCCGTCGTTCTTGCCTCTGCCAAGACCTACCATCTGGCAGTTGGAAACCGTGGAGAGACGCGTGAAGGTCTTGCCGTGGTCGGTGGAGACCTGAAGTCCCATTGCAGGGTAGTAGATCTTGCCCTCAACGCCTGCCTCTACTACTGGTCTTGTTGATGTGAACACGGAAAGTTCGCTGTTTGCGGTGAAGGTCTTGCCGCGGTCGTCGCTGTAGTAGAAAGTGCTGCCGCTTGCTGCGTAGAGGTAGTCAGGGTTTACGGGGTCGGCGATAAGGCGCTTTGCGGACATTCCGCCCTCGGACTGGTTCCAGGTCTTGCCCTTGTCGTCAGACCAGAACACGAACGCCATGTTGTCCGGAGCCCAGTAGAATGTCGAGCCGTCAGCGGAGATCGCAACGGAGCCGCCGTGGCCGTTCTGACCGCTCACCGGAGCCGTCACCTTGTTGCTCCAGGTAACGCCGCGGTCCTCGGAGTACCAGAAGTCGTTGCCGGTGTCGGAGTTTGCAGCCTTTACCCATACGTCGGTGTTGGCGGCGGCGACCGCAAGCCCGGTCATGGAGCCAGCGTTGCTGCTGTGGCGCGTTCCGAACTCGGCAGCGTCATCCTGCGTGAATCCGTCGTAGTCCCCAACGACCGTCACAAGCTCGCCGCCGGGAATGCTGACAAGCTCGTAGGGAACAGTCTCTTCAATGCCCTCTGCGAAGAAGTAGAACGCGGGGTGCTCGTCCCAGATGTTGTCGCAGGAGAAGATACCGTTGCCGGAAACCACCATGATCTTTCCGGTGTTGTGCGGGTCGATAGCGAGGGAGCTGCACCAGTGCATGGAGGACTCGTTGTGCCAGCTTACATCGCCGCCGGACATCGTCATATCAAGGTTGATGTTCTTCCAGGTCTTGCCGCCGTCGGTGGTAACGTAGAAGTCGTCGCCGAATGTGCCGTTTGCCTGCTGGTCGTATACGTTCTCGGTCACTGCCACCATTCTGTCGGGGTTGGCTGGGTCGATAACAACGTCGCCGTAGCCGTTCTTTTCAGGTGTGATGTCAGTAATGGAATCATCAGCGATATTAAGCAGGCGGATACCGCCGTTGCCGCGGGGATTGTTCCACGGACCCTCGGTGGAAGCGTATGTCAGCACGATCTTTCCGTCGCCGTTGTACTTCATGCGCTGGACCATCAGACCCTTCGGGGCGTCCTCAACGGGAGCCCACGTAGCGCCCGCGTCGGTGGATTTGTAGAGGTTGTAGTCGCCCTTGCGGGAGATGGCGGCGTAGATCGTGGAGCAGGAAGAATCATCGCCGGACTGCGGGTCGATGAGGATGCTGCAGATGCCGCTGTTGTTATTGGTGTTGGTATCGGTGCCGAGGTCGAGGTAGCTGAAGGTCTGACCGCCGTCGGTGGACTTTATCAGACCGCCGCTGCTCATTCCCGCGGCATATACGATGTCGCTGTTCTTGGGGTCGACCGCAAGGCGTTCGCCGTTTCCGCGACCCATTCCGTTGCCGTCGACATTTATGTAGTCGGTGAGCTCAGTGCGGGTGAAGGTGCTGCCGTAGTCATTGGAGATTAACAGCGCCGTTCTTCCGCCGCTGAGGTAGCTGGTTCCTGCGAGGAGGTACACGCGGTTCGGATCCTTGTCGCCGTAGGCGAGGCCAGCGATGCCGAGGAATCCCTGGTCCTCCTCGCTTATGCCGTAGGACATGGACTCCCAGAGCTGTGTGTCCTTATTGTAGCGGTACGCGCCGCCGACGTCGGTGCGGGCGTAGTAGAGCCCTTCCTGGCTGGTCGCAAAAACGCCGCTGACGAATCCGCCGCCGCCTATCGCTACCTGGTTGAATTCCCAGCCGTTTGTGGACATGTTGGAGGCTGTCGGCTCGCCCGCGGGGGAACTGCTGTCGTCCGGAGCGCTGCTTTCAGAACCGCTGGTTTCATTCTTGGAGCAGCCTGCAACGCTGACCGCTGTCGCAGCCGCAAGCAGTATGCTTAAAATTTTTCTGTGCTTCATAGATTTCTCCTTAATTTCGTTGCGTATGTTGCTTACATAGCTTACGTATCTTACGTGGCGTATTACATTTTCAGCCCGGGTTTCCATCGGTCTGAACTTATGTAATGGTTTACACAAGCTATATTATACAACATTTTTTCTCAAATTGCAAGTGCGTTTCACGATTTTCACAATTTGCTCCATGATATTGAAAGAATTTTTATAGAATCAGGGAAGATACTGCAAAATTTCAGCCGCAAAGAGGATACCGGTTGACAACCAACCGCTGAAATGCTAAAATATTGATGAGGTGATGATATGAACAACAGCATTTACCCGGTGCTCGGCGCTCAGATGAAGCTTCCGTTCTATGTTTCCGGCGTGGGTATCTCCGACCCGGAGTACCACGTGGTTCGAAGTTCCGGACTGGTATCCTACCAGATTTTATATACCAGAAGCGGAGCGGGGGTGCTTGAGATAGACGGCAGGAAGCTCCCGCAAATTCCGGGGAGCATATTTCTCGTCGCTCCGGGAGTCCCGCACGAGTACTACCCGCAGCAGGGCATGTGGGAGACCGCCTGGGTGGTTTTCCGCGGAGCCTGCATTCGCGAGCTTATGACGAATCTCGGATTTGGGAACTGGAACGAGCGCAGCGGCGCGGAGCTTTCCGGATGCGATGGGATCTTTGCAAGGCTGCTTTCCGCAGCGTCAGACCCGCTGAACGGCGGTGAGCGCTGCTCCCTGCTTGTGTACGAATATATCCTGGAGGCGCGCTCGGCGCTTCTCGGCGGCGCAAAGCGCCCGGGAGGTCAGTCAGACCGCGCGGTGGAGTTCATTGAACGGCATTTCAGGGAGGATATCACGCTTGAGCAGCTCGCGGGGATAACCGGGGTGTCGCTTCAGCATTTCTGCCGGATATTCCGTGGGCAGACGGGAATGCGGCCGATGGAGTACCTCGCACGCAAGCGGATATCTGAGGCAAAGCGGCTGCTCAGCTCCACCGGACGGAGCGTGGCGGAGATCGCGGAGCTTATCGGATACCGCGACCCTACCTATTTCGGCGCGGTGTTCCGGAGATATGAGGGAACCACCCCGACAGAGTACCGCAGAACAAGAATGCTGTGATGTTCATATTTTAAGGATACGGCAAATATTTAATCTTGAAAAAATGCTCCCGCTGCGCTATACTTGAATCAACAGATGAATTGCAAACTCATCGAAAGGAGCATTGAAATGGATATTAAAAAACTGGCTGCGGCGGCTGTATGCGCGGTCACAGCGGCAAATTCAGTAATACTTCCCGCGTGTGCGGAGACGGCGGAAACGGAGGCGGATCCTTTGAACATAGTGATAAACGGCGACAATGCCAACACCCTCGAAAACATGCTTTACCGCGGAGTAGGCATGGTGAGCGGAAACAACTCCTCACGCCTGCTTCTCGACTACAAGGCGGAAAACCCGGAAGCCTACTGGGAGATAATGAACTACATCTTTGGAAAAAATGGTCTTGAGGTCGCACACCTGAAGCTCGAAATGGGTTCGGATATTAACTCCTCCTCCGGTACGGAGCCTTCCGTAATGCGCAGCGGTGACGAGACCGCCGATGTCACAAGGGGCGCGGGCTATCAGCTCGCAGCGGACGCAAAGACGATAAACCCGGATCTCACGCTCGACATGCTGTGGTGGAGCGAACCACGCTGGATCTCCGATTCCGGCGACGTTTACGCGGCGCGCTACAAGTGGTATAAGAACACGCTCGACGCGGCGTACGACACCTACGGCGTCAAGTTCGACTACGTTTCCGCGACCCAGAACGAGCGCGGCCGCGACAACGGCTGGATAGTGTACCTGTCGCAGCACCTCAAGAGCGAGCCAGATTCCCGCTACGACTATTCCGCTATTAAGATAGTTGCCGGCGAGGAGGTCTGCACCTGGCAGGCGGCGGCTGAGGTCCTCAAGGGGCTTCGCGACGGCGACGCCACGCTTTCCGACAACATCGACGTTCTCGGAAGCCACTACACCAGCAGCTCCACCGACCATGCGCAGGAACTTGCACGGGAGTACGGCAAGGAGCTGTGGTTCAGCGAGGGAAGCTCTCCGATGGCGTACTCCGAGGGCGCGTGGCGGTTTGACGAGGGCAATTCCGGTCTGACCGGGATTAACGGCGCGCTGGACATCGCCAACCGCTACATTTCAATGTATCCGCAGGGCGGCATGACGCTGTGCCAGTTCCAGCCGGTGGTTGCCGCGTACTATGACGGCGTGTGCTACTGCCAGAAGCAGTTCATCAACGCCTGCGACCCGTGGAGCGGTTACTACACGCTTGACAGCGGATTCTATACCATGCTTCAGTTCACGCAGTTTATGGATAAGGGCTGGAGCTTCGTTGACGGCGCCTGCTACGCTGACGGAGTTCCCGGCGGCGACGGCCACGCGATGGTTGACGCAAAGTACAGCTACATGACCACGTGCAGTCCCGACAAGTCGGATTATTCGACGGTCATCACAAACACCACCGCTGAGCCGCTGACCTACGAGTTTGAGGTATCGGAGCTTGCCAACGCCGGGAGCGAAGTCCACCTCTGGGAAACAAGAGGACCTGACGGCGGCGCGTATAACGAGAACTACTTTAAGAATATCGGCAGCGTTACACCGGAGGAAAACGGCGGGAAGTACACCTACTCCGTAACTGTGAAGCCCTATTCTATACTTACAGTTTCTACGATCGACCTTCCGGAGACGGAGTACAAGAACCCGGAAAGATCTGAGCGCACTATTCTGGAGCTTCCGTACAGCGACGATTTCAGCTATGCCGGTTACGGCGATGATTTCCTTGCCTCCCGCGGAAACGCCCCGCGCTACACGACCGACGAGGGCGGAGCGTTCGAGGTAAACGACGGCGTTCTGGTTCAGCAGATAACCGCCGCTGAGAAGGCGAACGAGTGGGGCTGGACTCCTGACCCGACCACGAATTTCGGCGACGACCGCTGGTATAACTACAGCGTTTCTGCGAAGGTGATATTTGCCGATTCAGACAATGCGGCGGGGAATTACACCGGCGTTGGTCTGCGCTACATTCAGGGTCATGCGGGAGCGAGCGGCTACTGGCTCAAACTCACGCAGAGCGGCGACTGGAGCCTGTGGGAAAACAGCGACATCCTCCGGAGCGGAAAGAGCACAGCGGACACCTCCGCGCCTGTGGAGCTGAAGATAGAGGCGGTCGACAACAACGTTAAGTGCTGGATAAACGGCGAGCAGGTGTGCGACTACACAGCAGAGGGAAGTTTCCTCGGCGCTGGCCGTGCGGCGTTCTTCTCGTCCTATGACCGCAACGGGTTTGACGATCTCGTTATAGCTCCGGCTGAGGGCGCGGATACCTACATCACCCGCTTCGACAATACTGATCTGATGTTTGATTACACCGGCGAGTGGAATCACAACACAATGTCCAGCTTCAAGAACTACAAGCGTACGCTGTCCTCGGCGAAGGCTGGCTGTTCGTTCGCGGTTGATTTCACCGGAACAGGAATTGCCATCACCGGCGGCGGAAAAGGCGCGTCCGTGACCTACACGCTTGACGGCGGCGAGGAAGTCGCGTATACTGTACCGAGCACTGGAATGCGCGAGGTCAATTTCATGCTGAAGGGTCTTGAGAACGGCGAGCATCATCTGAATGTTACAGTGACCGACGGCACTTATAATGTAGACGGCGCGGAAGTCACCGGAATGGAAGTTTACACAGCGGCTCAGCGGGAGCATTCCGCAGAGCAGGAGCCTTCCGGCGTAACTGGAGAGGCTCAGAGCGCGGAGCAGGCGGGTCAGACAACCGGCGAGCAGAGCGGCGCGGAGCAGGGTGATTCCGAGAATAAGGGCGGATTCCCGGCAGCAGCCGGAATCGGAATTGGCGCAGCAGTAGTTGCGGCAGGAGCTGCAGCGGCGGTTATTGTCAGGAAAAAGAAGAAGTAAATCGTCTCTCACTTCTTCACGACATTTTCACTTGATTTTTTACCCGGGAACTGGTATAATACTACCATAAAGACCCGGAGGTGCTGAAATGTCACAGGTAACTAAACGCGCTCTGGAGGCTTCGCTGAAAAACCTCCTGCTGAAAAAGCCGCTGAGCAAGATAACAATAAACGACATAACCGAGGACTGCGGGATTAACCGCATGACCTTCTACTACCACTTCAAGGATATTTACGACCTGGTGGAGTGGTCCTGCGCCGAGGACGCCAAAAAGGCGCTGGAGGGCAAAAAGACCTACGATACCTGGCAGCAGGGATTCCTCCAGATTTTCGAAGCGGTGCAGGAGAATAAGCCGTTTATAATCAATGTCTACCGCTCAGTGAGCCGCGAGCAGGTGGAGCTGTACCTCTACAAGCTGACCTACGATCTCCTGATTGGCGTAGTGAACGAATGCTCCAAGGATCTGAACGTCCGGGAGGACGACAAGGAATTCATCGCGAATTTTTATAAGTACGCGTTCGTCGGAGTAATGCTCGACTGGGTCAAGAACGATATGAAGGAGGATCCTAAGCAGATAATCGACCGCCTGTCCACGCTTATGCACGGGAATGTCTCAGCCGCGCTGGAGCGTTTCAGCATTTCGTAGTTTTATCATTCCAGCAGGTTTGATAAAAAATTATACACCTTTGCCGCCGTGATGAAAAACTGAACACGGCGGCGATTCTGTTTATTGTATATTTACCGATTATGAGTTAAAATATAATCACAACAAGGAACCACCGCCCGAAAGGGTATTTTCAAGGAGGATATCATATGTACTACTCAAGCGGTAACTACGAAGCATTTGCAAGACCTAAGAAGCCTGCGGGCGTTGACAATAAGTCCGCGTATATTATAGGAAGCGGTCTTGCTGCACTGACTGCTGCGTGCTATCTCGTTCGCGACGGTCAGATGAAGGGCGAACACGTCCACATTCTCGAGAAGGAGAAGCTCGCGGGCGGCGCCTGCGACGGCTGGAAGTACGAGGACGTCGGCTATGTAATGCGCGGCGGCCGTGAGATGGACAACCACTTTGAGGTAATGTGGGATCTGTTCCACTCCATTCCTTCCATCGAAACAGAAGGCGTATCCGTCCTCGACGAGTACTACTGGCTCAACAAGGAGGACCCGAACTACTCCCTCTGCCGTGCGACTGTAAACCGCGGCGAGGACGCCCACACCGACGGCAAGTTCGACATCTCTGACAAGGGCGCAATGGAGATCATGAAGCTGTTCTTCACCCCTGAGGAGGATCTCCAGGACAAGAAGATAACCGATTTCTTCGATGACGAGGTGCTGAACTCCAACTTCTGGCTCTACTGGCGCACGATGTTCGCGTTTGAGAACTGGCACAGCGCTCTTGAGATGAAACGCTATATTCAGCGCTATATCCACCACATCGGCGGTCTGCCGGATTTCAAGGCGCTCCGCTTCACCAAGTACAACCAGTATGAGTCCATGATCCTGCCGATGATAAAGTACCTCGAGAGCTTCGGCGTACAGTTCCACTTCGGCGTTAAGGTCGTGAACGTACAGTTCGACTGCAAGCCCGAGCGCAAGCTCGCGACCCGCATCGACGTTATCCGTGACGGTCAGGAGGAAAGCATAGACCTCACCGAAAACGATCTCGTGTTCATCACAAACGGCGGCTGCGTCGAGAATTCCACGATGGGCAGCCAGAACAAGCCCGCTGAATTCCGCACGGAAATCAAGGCAGGCGGCGGCTGGGATATGTGGCGTAAGATCGCCGCGCAGGATCCCGCGTTCGGCAACCCCGACAAGTTCTGCGGAAATCCTGAGCTATGCAACTGGATGAGCGCCACCGTTGAAACCCTGGATCAGCGTATAATCCCCTATATCAAGAAGATCTGCAAGCGCGATCCGTTCACCGGTAAGGTAGTCACCGGCGGCATCGTCACCGTCAAGGATTCCTCCTGGCTGCTGAGCTGGACGATCAACCGCCAGCCGCAGTTCCGTGAGCAGCCCAAGGATCACTGCCTCGTGTGGGTATACGCGCTGTTCAGCGACAAGCCCGGCGACTATATCAAGAAACCCATGCGCGAGTGCACCGGCAAGGAGATCTGCATGGAGTGGCTGTATCACCTCGGAGTTTCCGAGAATGAGATCGAGGACATGGCAGAGCATTCCGCAAATACAGTTCCGGTAATGATGCCATATATCGACGCGTTCTTCATGCCGCGTGCGATCGAGGACAGACCGAAAGTAGTTCCGGACGGCGCTGTAAACTTCGCATTCCTCGGACAGTTCGCCGAACTTCCCCGTGACACCATCTTCACCACTGAGTACTCCATGCGCACCGGTATGGAAGCAGTCTACACCCTGCTCAACGTCGACCGCGGCGTACCCGAGGTATGGGGAAGCGTGTTCGATATCCGCGCCCTGCTTGACGCTACAGTTAAGCTCCGCGACGGCAAGAAGGCTACCGACATGAAGATGAATCTCGCCCAGGAACTGGTTGTAAAGAAGCTCCTCGGCAAGATAAAGGACACTGATATAGAGAAGATACTCAAGGAATACAACGTTATCTGACCCTTATCCCGGGCGGTTCAGCAATGAGCCGCCCGGCTCTGATTTACTCATCTTTTTGCTCTTGTGTGAAAAATGTCGTGCGGAGGGTATTTTTCTGGACTAATTAACCGTTTTGTCCTTTGTATAAAAAGCCGGGTTATAGTACAATATTATTAAAGAAGTGTAAAGACTCAAAGTCTCTCAGATTCTTATGAAAGGAGAAGATAAAATGCTCACGACGATCGGTTTCATATTGTTTGGATATTTCACGGGAAGTCTGCTTTTCGCACGCTATTTTTCAAATCTGTTCTGCGGAAAGGACGTCACCGTTGACACACCCGACAGCAACCCCGGCACCTACAATGCATACACCTACGGCGGATTCTGGTGCGGTGCGCTGACCCTCGTATGCGACCTGCTGAAAGGATTCCTGCCGGTGTTTCTGTACATCAGGGTAAGCGGCGGAACTCCGCTTGGACTGGTGCTTGTGATGTCTGCTCCGGCGCTCGGGCATATCTTCCCCATCTGGCATAAATTCGACGGAGGAAAGGGAATCGCGGTCTCATTCGGAGTGCTGCTCGGGCTTGCTCCGAATATGCTTCCGGTGCTGACGCTGGCGCTCACCTATCTGTTGTTTTCTCTTGTGTTCAAGGTTAATCCGCATTTCTACCGCCTGATACTCACATACTCAACGGCGTTCGGAATTATCCTGCTGACTTCCAGAAGCATTCCCGTGACCCTCGGCTGCGCTGCGGTATTCGTCATCGTGCTGCTGAAGATAATCTCCGTCCGCGATACCTACGACAAGATGACCGTACGGGCTGCGTGGAAAAGATAAGATCTATGGCAACACCGCACAAAGCAGACCATTTATTGGATTTTGTACGCGGTATTGCCCTATAATTAAAAGGGGCTGAGTTCAGCCCCTTTTTGATTTTCAAGTCGCTGTAACCTGCTTCCAAAATTTCATGTTTTCCGCCTGTTGAAATAAAGCAAAAAGGGCAGCCGCATTTCTGCGACTGCCCCTGTGAAGCCTTTATTCAGGCGGTTTCTTGGATCACTTGAAGTATCTGTTGAGAAGACCCTCGAAAGCCTTTCCGTGTCTTGCCTCGTCCTTTGCCATTTCGTGAACAGTGTCGTGGATAGCGTCGAGGTTGAGAGCCTTTGCCTTCTTTGCAAGGTCAAGCTTGCCTGCGGTAGCGCCGTGCTCAGCTTCTACGCGCTTTGTGAGGTTCTCCTTGGTGGAAGGAGAAACTACCTCGCCGAGAAGCTCAGCGAACTTTGCTGCGTGCTCTGCCTCTTCCCATGCAGCCTTCTCGTAGTAGAGACCTACCTCGGGATATCCCTCGCGGTGAGCGGCTCTTGCCATTGCAAGGTACATGCCGACCTCTGTGCACTCGCCGGTGAAGTTAGCGCGCAGACCCTCAACGATCTCCTCGGGAACGCCCTCGAGCCTGCCTACGCCGATCTTATGCTCGTCAGCGAAAACCAGCTTGCTGCTGTTGTCGTCGATAACAGTGAACTTGGAGCCGGGAACACCGCACTGCGGGCACTTCTCAGGAGCTGCGTCGCCTTCGTAAACATAGCCGCATACAGGACATACAAATTTCATAATGATTTACCTCCGTTGATTTGATTTTATTGAATTTTAAATTAGGAATTGTTCTTGATTTCCTTGATTAAATTATATCACAACTGAATTGTTTTGTCAAGAGTTTTTTGTGTTTTTTTCGTGAAAAATACAGTTATATAGAACTAACCAGAGGCTACGGCACAAGATATAGCACATCTACATTATGGCAACCTCTAAAAACTCCTATGAAAAAGAAGAAAAGTGAGCCGTATGACGTGGTAATGATGCTCAGGATACTGGTATTGCAGCGGCTGTATAACCTTTCAGACGATCAGACAGAATGAGCTTTATGAGATTTCCGGGAATAAACCTTTGCGATAAAGTCCCTGACGCAAAGACGGTCCGGAAATTCAAGAATGACTTTGCAGAAACGGAAAAGGTAACGATCAAGGCAAAGTTTCTGTTCCAAAGCTTTGCTTACGGGTCAAGATTTGACCGATTATGCTCAATAGCTCTATTTGTCTGATATTTTGTTGGTTTTTAGAGGTTCCCTTATGTAAATTACAGTTTTTTACCTGATGAAATTAGTCCGGATAACCTTCTCCGGAACCGGACAGGCGATACCCGCGTTCTTTCCCGCCTCGATGCACTTGAGCAGCCACGCCATATTCTTCGCAAGCGTGGAAAGCGTCTGGAGACCCTCCGCGTCCTGGAGCACCTGCTCTGGCAGGTTTCCGTGAACCTGGTTCCAGTACTGCGAACCTACCACCGGCATGTTATTGATGGTGAAGTACTTGTTGAGCTGGTCGAACGCTGCGGAGGCTCCGCCCCTGCGGCAGCTTACGACTCCCGCAGCCGGCTTGAACGCCATGCTCTTCCCGCCAGAGTAGAACGCCCTGTCCATGAACGCGCCCATAGCTCCGCCGATAGCTGCGTAGTGCACCGGAGAACCGAAAATGTACCCGTCAGCCTCTGCCGCTTTGAGTACGAACTCGTTCACAACGTCGTCGATACAGCACTTGCCCAGACCCTTCTTGCAGGCTCCGCAGCCGATACAGCCGGATATCGGCTTGCTGCCTATCCAGAATATCTCGGTATGTACTCCCTGCTCCTCAAGCACGGAAGCAGCGTGCTTCAGCGCGGCGTCGGTGCAGCCGTGCTCGTGCGGGCTGCCGTTTACTAATAATACAGTCATGGTGTTACCTCCTGATTTGGTTTTGATACACATATTATATAACAAAAAGCCAAAAAATGCAACCGGAAGTTTCGCGATAAAACCTTCCCCGGTTGACAATACCGCGTAATAGTACTATAATATTTAATGTTGAAAAAAACAGGGAAGTGACAAAATGACCAGATACCTTAACAGAATATGGGCGGTCGTGCTGCTTGCGTTTATATCCTGCGCGTTATGGGGCAGCGCGTTCCCGATGATAAAGATAGGATACGGGCAGTTCGGCATAGCCGACAGCGGCGCCGGAGCCAAGATACTTTTCGCCGGGGTGAGGTTCATAATCGCCGGAGTTCTCGCCTGGCTCGCCGGGAGCCTCGCGCAGAAAAGACCCTTGCTCCCGGAAAAGGGCAGGCGCGCCGCAGACTGGCGCAGAGTAATGCTGCTCAGCCTGTTCCAGACCATCTTGCAGTACTTTTTTTTCTACCTCGGGCTTGCCAACTGCACCGGGGTGAAATCCTCGATAATAAACGGCTCCGGGGCGTTCGTCGTGATAATCCTGACTACCCTGGTGTTCCGCATGGAGAAAATGACCTGGAAGAAGCTCGCAGGCTGCATTCTCGGCTTCGCTGGAATTATCCTGATAAACCTCGGCGGGGATATGTCCGGGTTCGCCTGGAACGGCGAGGGGTTCATCTTCATGACCGTACTCAGCTACGCCGGGTCGACCATTTTAATCAAGAGATTCACCGGAGAGGGCGCCGACCCCGTTATGATGTCATCGCTGCAATTCGTTTTCGGCGGCATAGTGCTTTCCCTCCTCGGGCTGCTGATGGGCGGAGCCTCCGAGCAGTGGAGCTTCACCAGCACCGGATTCGGCACGCTGATGTGGCTGTCGTTCGTTTCGGCGGCGGCTTACAGCCTGTGGGCGGTGCTGCTCAAGCATAACCCGGTGAGCCGGGTCGCCGTGTTCGGATTCCTCAACCCGGTGTGCGGAGTGCTGCTCTCGGCTCTGCTCCTCGGCGAGACCGAGCAGGCGTTCAGTCTGCGCTCCGCCGGCGCGCTGGCGCTGGTGTGCCTGGGTATATTCATCGTGAATTTCGAGCGCAGCACCCCCTGAAAAGCAGTCCGACTGAAAAGGAGCCGCAATGCAGAAACCAAACTACCAGAAAATGCTTGAATCCATAATAGCCGCTATCCCGGAGGGAGAAGCTCCCAAGCTGCTGCTTCACAGCTGCTGCGCTCCCTGCTCGAGCTACTGCCTGGAGTACCTGTCGCAGTACTTCCGGATAACGCTGCTTTACTACAACCCGAACATCTCCCCGGAGGAGGAGTTCCGCAAGCGCGTTGAGGAGCTGCGCCGCCTGGTAAGGGAGCTTCCGATGAAGCACCCCGCCGAGGTGGTGGTGCCGGAGTACCGCCCGGAGGAATTCTACTCGGCGGTGAAGGGCATGGAGTCCCTCCCGGAGGGCGGCGAGCGCTGCTTCGTGTGCTACCGTCTGCGGCTGGAGAGGTCGGCGCAGTACGCGGCGGAGCACGGCTTCGACTACTTCTGCTCTACGCTGTCGATAAGCCCGATGAAAAACGCCGCCAAGCTCAACGAGATAGGCGCGGAGCTTTCCGAGCTATACCCAGTGAAGCTGCTGCCCTCCGACTTCAAGAAAAAAGGCGGCTACCTGCGCTCCATCGAGCTTTCCAGGGAGTACGGGCTGTACCGCCAGAACTACTGCGGCTGCGTGTTCTCAAAGCAGGAGGCTCAGCGCCGTGAAAATGAGAAAACAAATTAAATCATTCGAAACTTTTCCTCTGTTACCAATGACTACCTGTTACAGAGGAATTTTTTTAGAGGTGACCTTATTAAAAAAATGCAACATTTTCTCGGTTCCGTTTGTTTTATATGCAGAGGATAAAACTCACCGAGCCGCCTGCAAGACATTCGCAATGTTACAAAATGGTTACAATACCGTGAAACGGGTTTACAAAGGCGGTCAGGCGTGTTATAATAGGTTTGACAGCATTGTCAGAAAATATACAATTTCCTCGAAAAAGGGGTGAAAATAGCCGTGAATGTTCCCGTGCTGATACCTACATACAACCCGACGGAGCGTATAATCGAGGTGGTACGGAGCCTTATCTCCGCCGGGTTCGAACGGCTGATAATCGTCGACGACGGCAGCCGTCCGGAGTGCTCCCCGATATTTGCCGCGCTTGCGGATATGCCGCAGTGTACTCTGCTTCACCATGACGTGAACCGCGGAAAGGGCCGCGGACTAAAGACCGGATTCGCGTATATCCTTGAGCACATGCCGGAATGCAGCGGGGTCGTCACCACCGACGACGACGGTCAGCACTCCCCGGAGGACATTCTGCGCTGCGCCGAAAAAATGGAGCAGTCCGGCAGGGCAGTGCTGGGAGCCAGGGATTTCACCGGGGACGACGTCCCGCCCCGCAGCCGATTCGGAAACAACTGCACGCGGTTCGTGTTCCGGGCGCTCTGCGGAATCAGGATAACCGACACTCAGACCGGGCTGAGGGCGCTTCCCATAAGCTATCTTCCGGCGCTTGCGAAGCTCAGCGGCGAGCGGTTCGAGTACGAGACCAACATGCTGCTTGAGATGAAGCGGCTGGGGCTTCCGTTCGACGAGGTCAGGATTCAGACTATCTACAACGACAAGAACAGCGGTTCGCATTTCCACCCGCTGAGGGATTCCATCAAGATATACGCCGTGATATTCCGGTTTATGCTCAGCTCCGGGATTTGCTCGCTCATCGACATCGGGCTGTTCACGCTGATAAATCTGCTGACTGCTCCGCTTTTCAGCAGCACGGAGCTGCGGATACTCACCGCCACAGCGGGCGCCCGGGTGGTATCCTCCCTGGTGAATTTCCTTGTGAACAGGAGCGGGGTGTTCCGCTCCGGGAAGAACATCAGGCGCGCCGCCGTGAGGTACTACACGCTTGCGGCGTGCCAGCTCATCGCGTCGTACCTCTGCGTGAATGGGATTGCACTGCTTTTCGGCGGCGGAGCCAGCGTATGGCAGACCGTTATAAAAATAATCGTGGATACAGCGCTGTTCTTCGTCAGCTTCGGAATACAGCGCGACTGGGTCTATGCAGACTGAAAGGAGCCTACGCTTGACCGACAACATAGTTTCAGAGGAGAGACCGCGCAGCAAGCCGCGGTTCAAGAAGAAAAAGAAGAGCCGCGCCGCCTGCGTTATCCGGAGAATTCTGCTGGTGCTGCTGACCGTGATACTCGCGGTGCTGGCGGCGCTGCTGGGCGTGGTGTACGTCATGGAGAAGGGCCCGTCGGAAACGGCGCGGAACCTGTTCGTGATATCCTGCCGGGAGACCAGCGCGATAAAGTGGGTGCCGAACATCTTCCTGTCAAACGAGCAGGTGGAGCTGATAGCGGCGCAGAACGCTATCCAGGAGACCGACGACATCACCGACCCGGGTCTTGTGAAGATACCCGCTCCGGCTGACATCAAGGAAGCCGCAGGCTCCGACCCGGACATCGACCCTGACGGCGACGGGATAGACATTATCGACGTCAGCGGATCCACGTTCAAGGGCAAGATGATGGTGGTATACGATCCCTCCAGGGTGTTCGTGGGCATTTCGGGGAAATTCGGGCTTGAGGAGCATGGCAAGACTCTCCCGGAGATATACGATTCCTACGATAATATAGTCGGCGCGATAAACGGCGGCGGCTTCGACGACCGCCCCGGTCACATGACCGGCGGCGAACCCTGGGGCATAGTGATGTCGCAGGGGGAGGTGCTGTGGGGAACTCCGATGTACTACACCTGGGACACCATCGGCATAACCTGCGACAACAAGCTCGTAGTCGGCAGGATGACCGTGCAGGAGGCAGTCGACATGGGCGTGCGCGACGCTGTGAAATTCGGGCCTATCCTCATCGTCAACGGCGAACCGGTGGAGGCTCTAGGCGACGGCAGCGGGCTGAATCCGCGCACGGCGATAGGTCAGCGGGCGGACGGCGCGATGCTCCTGCTGACGATAGACGGAAGGCAGTCCAACAGCATCGGCGCAAGCCTGGCGGACGTCCGGGACGTTATGCTGGATTTCGGAGCGGTCAACGCCGCGAACCTGGATGGCGGCTCGTCCACCAGCATGATATACAACGGCGAGATGATAAACCAGAACGCAAGCCTCATCGGACTTCGCAAGATGTGCACCGCGATACTCGTGAAGGGCGGTGAGCAGAAGTGAAGGGCGAACATTACTCAGGGAGGACGCGCAGCACCGGAACGGTCGTGTTCTACTCGATTTATTTTGTGCTGCTTGCGGCGGCGCTGTCGGCGGCAGTTGTGGGGCTGGGGAAGCTGTGGGAGTTCCTCCAGCACTACGAGGCGTGCCAGGTCTACCACACCATCGACGCGGTGGCGGAGGAGCTGAACTCCGGAAAGCTCGACCTGCTTTACAGCGGTATCGAGAGCGATATCTCCCCCTACGAGGGCGAGGGAGCGGCGCGGCGGCAGCTTTCCGAGCGGTTCACCGGGGAGTTCACGCTGAAGAAGAATATCAAGGAGAGCACGAAGGAAAATCCGGTGTACACGGTGCTGTGCGGCGGGGAGCCTGCGGCGTTCGCAAGGCTTGCCCAGACCGGCGCGGACGAGCTTTACGGATTCGAGATATACGGCGTGGAGCGGGTCTACGGCGTTCAGCTGGTGCAGAACGAGAGCGTAAGGCTGAGCCTTCCGACGGGCTGCACGGCGAAAATAAACGGCGTGGAGCTGTCAAGCTGGTCGGAGCACGAAACGGCTGAAATTCCGGAAGCGGCGGAGTTCGGGGAGTACCTGACGAGCGCCCCGCAGATGGACAGCTACGCAGTTACCGGGCTGATGTACCCGCCGGAGGTGGAGTTCTCCGACGGCTCCGGGAAGCCGCTGGAGACGCTCCGGGACGAAAACGGCGCGTATAGCTGCGGGCTTCCGTTGACCGATTCAGCCGCGGCTGAGCAGGCGAAGGAGTTCGCGCTGGAGTTCTCCGAGCTGTACTCGAAGTACATTGCGAACGACGTGTACTTTTCGTCGATATCGGGGTATATCCCGCAGGATACCGAGCTTTACAGCAACCTCAGCACCTACGAGGGTCAGTTTTACACCTACCACAGCGGCTACGACTTCACGGAGGAGCAGGTGCGGCGCGTAACACAGTACTCCGCCGACTGCTTCGCGGTGCGCGTAAGCTACGTTCACAACGTGTACTACGGCGGCGAGACCTACAGCTACCCCGCTGACAACACGATATATGCGGTAAACACCGAATCCGGCTGGAAAGCCGCAGGACTTACGATGAACTGACAAGACGAATCGCGGACGGGGAAGTACGCGGAGAAGGCTTTTAAGTAATTCGGAATTATGAATTCAGAATTCGGAATTTCGGTGTCGCCACCGGCGGCGTATTTAAAAATGACGGGCAGGCTCAGCGCCTGCCCGTTTCAGCTTGTCGAAAAAGTCCAGCGAAAGCTGGGCATTTTTTAGTGAATATGGTATAAGGTCACCTCTAAAAACCTCATGTGAGCGAAAATGTGCAGTGCGCACCATCTTCGTATGTCAACGAGCGAAATTTCTGATGTGACGGCGTCCATGCCGTCACATCAGAAATTTCGCTCTGCAACAGCGTGTTGCACCTCCTCGTAAGGCATACAGCCTTACGAGGAGGCTTTCCTAGAAGCTGGCACACCCTGCCCATTTTTGCTTTTCACACCGGTTTTTAGAGGTTCCCATAATAAAAAAGGGTGATAAAATGTTGAATCGAAAACAAAAAGAAAGAAGCCAGAGTGAAATAACCTGCATAGACGACCTTGTGCCGAAAAACCATCTGCTGCGAAAGATAGACGAAACAGTGGACTTCACGAAGATGATGTTGTATAATAAAACTTGACACCCCACGCTCAAAAGAATATACTAAAATCAGGAGGGTGAAGGACATGTCAGAAGCAAAGAAATACGACAGG
>ERZ836877.501-NODE-501-length-67645-cov-11.319500_pt1 | contig 67645 bp, 56 predicted proteins | sample MGYA00519469_ERZ836877 | MGnify/ENA primary metagenome ERZ836877 (study PRJEB31850, sample SAMEA3708809) | human gut metagenome | biome: human gut; feature: human-associated habitat; material: faeces | place: China | collected 2014 ...
TTTTATTTACCGCCAAAGCCGCTTAGGCTTGGCTAATTTTTAACGAACTATTGTAATTAAGTATAACTATATAGCCATTTTTAATAATCATTTAAAACAAAAAGATATGTTGAAAAAAATAAGTATTAAAGATGTGGATTGATTTATTTTTTATTAGATTTGTCGCTAAATAAATAATATATTCAATAAGTATAGATCTTGTTCCAGAGCAACTGGTCTGTACTTTTTGCTAATCTTCAATCATGAAATCTATTGGCGAATGGATTTCTTAGACCAATTTGATATTGATTTTTGCTGAGATATATACTTATATATAAATGCTAATTCATATCATTTAATGTGTTTTTATCATGAATCAGGAAAATGTAAGAAAGATGAGGCATGGTGTTCTATGGGCGTTTTTGCCAATGACATTAGCCGGGACTATTCAAGATGTATGTGCTGTTGATAATAGTCCAGTGATGATGAATTCTCAACAAAGCGATGTTGAGATAACAGGAAAAGTTACCAATGTAGAAGGCGATCCTTTAATTGGTGTAAGTATTGTAGAAAAAGGTTCTGCCAATGGTATTGTAACTGACATTGATGGTAATTATCGGATTTCAGTAAAGCCTGGAAGTATCCTTGAATTCTCGTATGTTGGATTCAAGAAGTTAGAACGACCGGTTCGGAAGTCTGATAATGTTATGAATGTTGTATTGGAAGAAGATAGCCAACTTTTGGATGAAGTTGTGGTGGTTGGTTATGGTTCCATGAAGAGATCGGATATTGCCACTGCTATATCTTCTGTAAAACCGGAAGATATGAACTTAGCGGGAGCAAACAGCCGAGATGTTCGTCAGTTATTGGATGGTAAAGTTGCGGGTTTGTCAATTACCCGAACGAATGGAAGTAACCCGAATAATGGAGTTGCTGTACAAATGCGTGGTGTTGTTTCTGTAAACGGAGACATTGCTCCTTTGGTCGTTATTGACGGTATTCCGGGAGGAAATTTGGATTTGCTGAGAAGCGAAGATATTGAAACGATTGATGTATTGAAAGATGGTTCTGCTGCCGCTATTTACGGATCTCGGGCCAATGCAGGTGTTATCTTAATTACAACAAAACGAGGTACAAAAGGCCGAACTTCTGTTGACTATTCCACTTATTTAACTCATTATTGGGGTGTTGAACGTCCGGATTTTATGGATGCTTAAAAGAGCTGAATTAGGTAATCCTTCTTATATGCCGGATAATGGAGGATCTACTGATTGGTTTGACGAATTGCTGAATAAGGGAAATGTTTCATACAGCCATAACTTATCTATTTCTGGAGGATCAGAATCCACTGTATATCGTGCTTCTTTATATTATAGTGATTTGGAAGGTATTGCTAAGGCAACCGATCGCGAACAATATGGAGGTAGAATGTCTTTGGAAACAAAGGCTTTGAATGATATGTTAACCTTTCAGACCAACCTAAGCTTAAATTACGGAAACATGAATTTATTAGGTGGCGATGGAGAATGGGAGTCTGCTCTCCGGTCTAATCCTACCAACCCTATCTATAATGAAGATGGTACGTTTTATGAAGATTATGCCAAGGATGAGAATAAAGTGGCCCGTTTGGAGCAACAGCAGTATGATCGTCAGCAAACAACCAGTTCATTTGATGGAAAACTGATCTTTGAACCAATTAAAGATTTGAAAGCTTCTGTCTTTGTCAGCTATACGCGTGATGACCAGAAAGACCGTCGTTACTATGATTTGGATTCCCGTATTTCATACAATAGTTATAACAGCGGTGGTTATGCTTATAAGTCTTCTTATATGTCTACACAGCGTACTTTGGAACCTACCCTTGAATATGCGAAAACATTTGCTGATGCACATAAGTTGAATGCCATCGTTGGTTATAGTTATCAGTATGAGGTGGAAGAATCATTCAGTGCCAATAATAATGGTTTCTTAAATGATGCCGTAGAAGACAATAACTTAGGTTCAGGAACAGGCTTGAATGGTGATGCTGCTATTAAAGCAGGAATGTCAAGTAGTAAACAGGATGAGACTTTGATTGCTTTCTTCGGACGTGTCAATTATGTATATAAAGATCGTTATGTGGCACAAGTTTCTCTGCGTCGCGAAGGTTCTTCTAAGTTCGGTGATAATAACAAATGGGGAAATTTCCCTTCAGCTTCTGTTGCCTGGAATGTTTCGAACGAAGACTTTATGAAGAATCAACGGGTACTCTCTAATTTGAAGTTACGTTTAGGTTATGGTGTGACGGGTAACTCTGGAATTTCTCCTTATCAGTCGATGGTAACGCTGAGCGGTGGTAATTCTTATCTGAACCCGAACGGACAATGGTTACAAACCTGGGGACCAAGCCGCAATCCGAATGAAGATTTGAAATGGGAAAAGAAAAAGGAATGGAACTTTGGTGTGGATTTTGGAGTACTTGACAATCGGATTACTGGTGCATTGGATGTATATAAACGTACGGCCGACGATTTGCTGATGACAGGAGTAACAGTTCCTTCTCCATCTTATATCCATTCTACAAGTACGGTCAATATTGGTAGTATTTCCAGTTCCGGTTTGGAATTAACATTGAATGCTGTTCCTATTGCAAAGAAGGATTTCCAATGGCGGACAACGGTGACTCTGTCAAAGATATTCTCGAATAAATTGAATGAGTTTTCTTATAGTACAGCCGACTATTTGGAGTTTGGCGATATAGGCGGTTATGGTGCATTAGGAAATGCTGTTCGTCTGTATGCTGGTAGTGAAATCGGTAATTTCTACGGAAAGCGCTTTGCCGGATTTGACGAAAGCGGTGAATGGTTGTTCTATAATAAAGAAGGAGAAGCTGTACCGGCAAGTGAAATATATGATGATGATTTGACGGTGATTGGTAATGGTCAGCCTAAATGGTATCTGGCTTGGACAAATACATTCAATTATAAGAATTTTGATCTCTCTTTCATGCTGAAAGGACGTTTTGGTTATGATATCTTAAACCGCTTGAAGATGTTCTATTCTAACATGACAACGTTACAGGCTGGCTATAATGTGTTGAATTCTACTTTTGAAGATGGCGTTAATGCCTCTTATCAGTATTCAGACTATTATTTGGAAAAAGGTAATTATCTACGGTTGGATAATATCACACTGGGATACAATTTTAAGAATAAGAATGTGAAGTGGCCATCATTCCGTGTGTACGTGACGGCAACGGATTTATTCACTATTACTGGTTATGACGGATTGAATCCGGAAATGGATGATACGGGAATGTCTCCGAGTATGGAATCTTGTGGACGTACTCCTGTGACGAGAAGTGTTAGTGTTGGTTTGAATGTTAAATTTTAAGGAGGAATAGTGATGAAGACGATATATAAAGGATTGATTGCCGCTTCTGGAATTTTGGTTGCAACGGCATGTACTGATTTAACGGAACATATCTATAGTGATAATACAACGGATAACTTTTATAATAATGAAACCGAAGTCCTCTCTGCCGTGTTGCGTCCTTATACGCACAGTTGTGCTGTTTTTGCCTGTCAGTCCCGACAGAATTATTGGCGTTTGAATGAGCTTTCTGCCGACCAGTTGGCCTGGCCGGTGAAAGGTCCTCATGGATATGATGATGCTCAATGGATTCAGTTGCATTATCATACGTGGGACAATATGCATGCTACGGTTGGTGATGCTTGGGATCTGTTCTTTATGGGATTAGGTTTCTGTAATGATGCTATTACAAACCTGGAAGAACGTTCGGCCGAAAGTATGAATATTTCTGAGGAAGATCGGGCAGCCTTTATTGCTGAGCTAAGAGCTAACCGGGCTTATTACTATTTAGGGATCATGGACTTGTGGGGAAATGCACCAATCTCTACAAAAGTGGGCGAGCCGGAAATGCCTGCTACGAACAGCCGACAGGAAATATTCGATTTTGTGGAGAGTGAAATTCTGGAAGTAATAGATGATTTGCCTTTACTTTCTCAGGAAGAACAGAACTGCGGACGTTTTACTCGGGCTGCCGGATATGCCATGCTGGCTACTTTATATCTGAATGCCGAAGAATGGACCGGTACTGCCCGGTGGGACGATTGTATTACGTATTGTGACCATCTGATTAATGGTGATGGCGGTGGACAAAACGGACCGATACAGCTGGATGATGATATCTATAAGCCATTCAGTAATACGAATAGCGAAGATTCTCGGGAGAATATTCTGGTTCTTTCTTATGATTATATGGCTTCGGGTGTTAAATGTGGTTGGGCTGGTGACTTCTACCATTTCAATCAGCGATATATTTATGGCGGAACTGATAACGGAAATGATGGAGTCGTTGTGATACCTTCTGCTTATGATATGTTTGAAGACAATGATCTCCGTAAACAAAATTGGATGTTGATTGGTCCGCAATACGATTATAATACAGGCGAACCGGTTGTTGGTACGTCTGAATATACCGGACAGCCTTTGGTCTTTGTGCGTGAAATTATGCGTTACAGCGAAGGTGATACGACTACTTCTACGATGTACACTGGCGAAGAGAACAGTGGTGCCCGTTTCAATAAATATAATCCGGGACCTTTGAGCGATCCGAATTATTATGGGAATGACTGGGTATTGTATCGCTTGACCGAATTTTATTTTGACAAGGCTGAGGCTTTGATGCGTCAGAATGGAGGAAAGGCAACTCAGGAAGCGGTTGATTTAATTAATGCCTGCCGTCAGCGTGCTTTCTCTGCCGAAGATTGGCCTAATGAAAAATATACAACGGCTACTTTGACGTTGGATGAACTTTTGGCCGAACGGGGACGTGAATTTATCTTTGAAGGAAAACGTCGTACCGACTTGATTCGTTTTGGTAAGTTCCTGACAGAATCATGGTGGGATCATACTCCGACAACCAGTGAGCATTTAAAGATTTTCCCGATTCCTTATGACCAGACTTCGTTGAATCCGAATTTGGTACAGAATGAAGGTTATTGATTCAGCTCGTATTTGATAGAATGAGAAAGGGAAGCCATCGTGCTTCCCTTTTGTTTTTCCGGATAAATCCTTACTTTTGCAGCCAGAAGAAAACGCTTGCCAGATGCTTCCGATGATTCGATATGTGTATGTTGCGTTGGGGATTCTCTCTTGTGCTTTGGGAGTGATCGGGATCTTTGTACCGCTTTTGCCCACAACGCCTTTTCTGTTGCTTTCGGCTGCTCTGTTGTTTCGTAGTTCTCCCCACTAGTGTCCCAAGAAAAAATTAACAATAGCTTATAAGAAGCTAATAAATATGTATTTACAGCGAAAAAAACAGTCGGAGGATTTTAAAATTGATTTCTTGCGTCTATCTTAACAGCAATAACAAATTGCTACAGATATGGCTCAAGTTGCTTACATTTTTAATCAGCTATGTTCACTCTTACCTCGGGATCATTTTGAGTACTTGGTAAAAAAACATGAAGGGAATAGTTATATGAAGACATACAGTTGTTGGAATCATTTTCTGGTGATGTTGTGGGCACAGTTGACCGGACGTGAAAGTTTACGGGATATAGAAAGTAGCTTACGTGCTCACAAGGATAAACTCTATCGCTTAGGTATGGGGAAAAATATATCTCGTAACAATCTCTCGCATGCAAATGCCACACGTGAAGTTTCCATATACAGAGATTTTGCACAAAAGGTAATGAATATCACTCTGTCTCAGGTAGGAACAGAAGAAAAAGAATTGTTTACCCTGTCTGATGGTTTTAATCTGTCAGGCTTGTTTGCTGTAGATTCCTCTACGGTATATTTGGATCTGACTAAATTTAATTGGAGTGTTCCCCAAAGAGGACGTGGCGGGATAAAACTTCATACGCTATATGATATTTTACGTGAAGTACCAGTTCTATGCCTTATAACCGGTCATGAAGAACGGGATCAGACATTCATGGAAAATTATCCATACCGTAAAGGAGGTATGTACGTATTCGATAAAGCCTATATCAAAACAGCCAGTATGAAAGAGATCGATTCTATTTCTGCCTATTTTGTAGTGAGGAGGAAACGTGGAATGTCTTATTCAGTGATTAAAGAGCTGACAGCTGCAGTAGCTCCTATATACGGAGACAAGGAAATTTCTTTTTCCAACAGATGGGCTAGAAAAGGTTATCCGGGAAATTTAAGGCTAGTTCAATATTACAGTATGGAACGAAATGAGGTATTGGATTTTCTCACAAACAATTTTCAACTACCGGCCATGACCATTGCAGAGTCTTATAGAAACCGTTGGAACATAGAACTGTTTTTCAGATGGATAAAACAACATTTATATGTTACCCGATTTTATGGGACTTCCGCCAATGCCGTAAGTATACAGATTTATGTAGCTGTTAGCGCTTATTGCCTGGTTGCTTTAGCTAAAGCACTGTATGGTTTTAAAGGAACAACTTATGAACTATTGAGAGTTTTGAGTGTCTCTCTCTTTGAAAGGCTACCACTTAAAGACGTATTAGATCGATATGAAGACTCCGTAAAAGAAGAAGCCAATCAATCTTATCTTTGGCCTTCACTCTTCGATGATGTTAATTGACATTTTGATAGTTTGCTCCTCAATTTATAGAGTGAAAATAGACTGTTAATTTTTTCTTGGGACACTAGTGTAGTTCTCCCCGTTTATACAATCGTTTGTTGAATCATCCGCAACTCGGACCTTATATCCGCAATTTCCGCGAGCACAAGGCGATCCCTTTGCGGGTCAAGATCATTTCCGTCTCGCTCGTTTGGATTACTATCCTTCATGCCGTCATTTTCCTCCTCGATCATTGGGTTTTGGAGTCACTCCTCCTCTTGTTGGCGGCAGGTATCACGGCTTATATCCTGCATTTCAAGACGCTTCGGTGAAAGGATTTGTCGTTTTTACATGGGATGTGTATAACTTTTAGTCTGATTATATGTAGGTTTTTAATTTTTCCACAGTTGTCGTAAAGCTTTAGCACATCTGTCAAAAAGCTTTAGCACATATATGGAAAAGCTTTTCGACAGATGTCAAAAAATTAATTTATAAGGAAGTTTTTATTCCATCTCAGCAAGAACGTGCTCTAAACCTAAGGCACGGGCTACGCCTAGGCCGTAATTCTTGTCGGCTTTTGCACAGTTTTGTATGTGGCGTACCTTGATGAATTCAGGAATGTCGCCCATCGAACGAGATGTGTTTTCGAACAAGACTTGTTGCTGCTCGGGTGTCATCAGACGGAAAAGAGCAGCCGGTTGTGAATAATAGTCGGCATCGTCTTCCCTGAAATCCCACTGATAAGCACTTCCATCCAGTTCCAAAGGTGGTTCTTTGTATTCATTTTGATCTCGCCATTCACCATAACTGTTAGGTTCATATCCGAGAGTCGCTCCCTGATTTCCGTCTACTCGCATTTGTCCGTCCCGATGATACATGTTTAAGAAAGGACAACGGCTCCGGTTTACCGGTATCTGGTAATGATTCACTCCCAAACGATATCTTTGCGCGTCTCCATACGAGAATAAGCGACCTTGCAACATCCGGTCGGGCGAGAAGCTTATGCCCGGAACAACGTTAGCCGGATTGAAAGCAGCCTGCTCTACGTCGGCAAAGTAATTCTCCGGATTCCGGTTCAGTTCCAATACACCAACTTCTATCAACGGATATTCCTTTTGAGACCAGACCTTAGTGAGATCGAACGGGTTATAAGGCATGTTTTTTGCTTGTTCTTCAGTCATGATCTGCACATACATGGTCCATTTGGGGAAATCTCCTTTTTGAATGCTTTCAAAGAGGTCGCGATGATGGCTTTCCCGGTCTTTCCCGATGATGGCTTCCGCTTCCTGATCGGTAAGGTTCTTGATACCTTGTTGCGTGAGCAAGTGGAACTTTACCCAGTTGCGTTCGCCGGCTGCATTGATAAATGAGAAGGTATGACTTCCATAACCGTGCATGTGGCGGTATGAATACGGAATACCACGGTCGCTCATGGTAATCGTTACCTGATGAAGTGCCTCGGGCAAAAGCGTCCAAAAGTCCCAGTTATTGCGGGCACTGCGCATGTGTGTATGCGGATCCCGTTTAACGGCATGATTCAAATCCGGGAATTTAAGTGGATCGCGCAAGAAGAATACCGGTGTATTATTACCTACCAAATCCCAATTACCTTCTTCTGTATAGAATTTGATGGCAAATCCGCGGATATCTCTTTCCGCATCAGCAGCTCCCCGTTCTCCGGCTACCGTAGAGAAACGAACAAAGACTTCGGTTTCCTTTCCAACCTGAGAAAAGAGGGCCGCTTTTGTATAGCGGGTAATGTCGTGCGTAACGGTGAATTTCCCAAAAGCACCAGAACCTTTGGCATGCATACGGCGTTCGGGAATCACTTCACGGTCAAAATGAGCCAATTTTTCCAGAAACCACACGTCTTGCAGAAGCATTGGTCCTCGACGGCCGGCAGTGGCTACATTCTGATTGTCGGCAACAGGTGCGCCTGAGGCGCTAGTCAGTTTCTTTTCTTCCATAACAATTGACTTTAGTTTATTGATTGGTTTTAGAATATATCAAAGCATCGAGTATAAGTTTGTCGTCGGCAGTCAGCATTCCAGTTCGTGAGCGAAGCTCAAACGACTGGGCTTTAGCGGGTATCTGCATGACCTTTTTCATCCGGTTGAACATACTTCCGGTACGTATTTTATAGGTCGTGAAGAATAAAGTTTGTTCGGGAGGAACAATACCCGACAAAGGTTTGCTGAGTTCGCACCAGGTTTTATGAGGATGTTGTCCGACAACGAACCATCCGCAAGTCCAACATCCGGTAATGAGGAAGTCGGTTTCTTTGATTCTTGCAGGTTCGAAGTCTGAAAGAGAACTCAGGGAGACGTGCAATCCTTTAGACCATAAATACATGGCAATCTCTCTTGCAAACCGCGCTGTCTTTCCTTTATGACTATAATATAGAACGATCGCTTTCATGTCAAATTTGATTTTGTACAAATGTAGTGTCCGTATGAAAAAACGGTTATATTTGTGTTTCTCTATTTTTCGATCATGCATATTGATAAAAACGATTAAGCCCTATGGAACTACGACAATTGAAGTATTTTATGGCAGCTTGTGAATTGCAGAACTTCTCTGAAGCTGCACGCCAATTGCACATTTCACAGAGTACACTATCGCATCAGATTAAGCAGTTGGAAGACGAACTGGATATTCTGCTCTTCGACCGTATCGGTAAACGGGTTGTTCCGACAGAAGCGGGCAATGCATTCCTGCCTTTTGCCCGGAAATCTATTCAGGACGCAGAAAACGGACGACAGATTATACGCGATCTAAAAGGTATTGAAACCGGTATCTTGCACATTGGAGCGACTTACAGTTTGAGTCCGTTGCTGATATCAGCCATGAAACAGTTTGCTAAAACTTATCCGGGAATAAAGGTTCTGGTAACCTTGGCGACTTCGGCCGAATTGATTGATCGGCTAAAAGATAATTCGCTGGATTTTATTCTTTCGTTTGATGCCGAGGAATGGCCTGCGGAACTGGAACGGTTACCGCTATTTACTTCCCGTCTTTGTTTTATTGTGCATCAGTCGCATTCATGGGCCGGATTATCTTCCATAACCCTGAAAAAGTTGGAGCAAGCTCCTTTGATTCTACCGGAAAAAGGATTTGCAACCAGAAAGAAACTGGACAGTATTTGCCGAAAACATCAGTTGAAGCTGAAGGTTGGTATTGAAATCAATGATGTACATACTATTATTCATACCTTATCCGGAGGATATTGGAGTACGATACTGACAGAAGCGGCAGTACGAGGTGAACCGAATTTAGTGTGTATTCCTATTTTATATACAGACCATATTACTTCAAAGGCATTTTTGTTCTGGCCTCAAGGTATCTATCGGAAGAAATCAGCTCTTGCTTTCGCTGCATGTTTGCAACAGGAATCAAAAGAGGGGATGAAATACAGAACTTCGAACTCTTGAAAGGATTATCATTTTATGAAGTTGACGTTTCTGCTGAAAACTTCTATCTTTGTTTTCCTATTAATAAAGAATATGCAATTATGAAATTAAGTGATAAATGGTTTACGGCATTGTCTGAGAATGACAACGGTGATTTGGTGGCTATCTATGGCCGGGATGAACTGACCGAGTTTATGCAGAGTGGCAAGTTGAAGGAACGAGTGGAGATTACCTGGAAATATACAGCAGCCGAACAAGGTATGCCTTCGGATGCAGAAGCCGAACGGATGGAAGCCGTGGAAGCCGCTTTGCGTAAGGCCATGGAAAAAGACAAGCTGGCGATCCAGACCAGTGTTTATACCGGTGGTGGAGAAAAGATCTGGGTTTATTATACGCGAACTGTCCGGGTGTTTGGTGAACGGTTGAATGACGCCTTGAAGGACTTTGAACAGTTACCCATTACTATTTATACGGAATTAGACCCTGAGTGGGAAGAATACCGGGATATGTATGAAATGAAGCAGTGGGCAGTGGATGAATAAATAGATAGGCCGAGCGAATTAAAGTTATCGAAAAAAGTATATCTTTGTATCCTATCAACGGATGAGTATGGCAAAGAAAATAAAACTTAAAGTACAAGGATTGACTGGAAGCCAGGTACAGTCGGGAGCCTATGCGTTGATCTTGTCGGAAGTAGACGGACCGCATCGTATTCCTATTATTGTCGGTATGGCTGAAGCCCAGTCGATTGCGATGGCTTTGGAGCATCTGACTCCGCCCCGGCCTCTAACGCATGACCTGTTTGTAACATTTACCCATTCATTTGGCATTCTGTTGCAAGAAGTATATATCTATAAATTCCTGGATGGCGTGTTTTATGCCGAACTGGTTTTGTTTGATGGCGAACGTCAGGTACGGATAGATTCAAGAACCTCTGATGCCATTGCCATTGCTTTGCGGTTGAAGGTCGATATCTTTACTTCCGAAGAAGTGTTGAACGAGTGTGGCTTGATATTCGAAAAGAACTCGGATGATACGGACTCCGGAGAAGAAGAGGATGATGAGGCAGAAGAAGACGAATCCTACGATTTAGTGGATGAAGAAGAATTCGAACAGCTTTGGAAAGATAAGTCGCCCGACGATTTCCATAATGCATCTGACCTGGACTTGTGGTTAAGTTATATGCCATTGGAAATACTGGAACAGAAGTTTCAGGAAGCCGTTGACTCCGAACATTATGAGCATGCGAAGATTTATAAAGATGAATTAAAACGAAGAGAAGATTTAAAATAGTATGATTGAGACAGCAGGATTTGGATGGATGTCTTTGGGAAGAGGCATTGCAGGTATTTTGGTAGTAATTGCCATAGCCTATTTGTTTAGTTATGATCGGAAACGTATCGATTGGAAGTTAGTGGGTGGAGGCTTGCTGATACAGTTGGTATTGGCTTTGTCTATTCTTTATATTCCTATCGTAGGAAGTTTGTTTAAGTCTTTAGGCATTATCTTTGTCAAGCTGATGGACTTTACAAGTGCGGGATTGGATTTCCTGTTAGGTCCGTATGCATCGAAGTCGGCCGGATTCAGTTTCTTGCTTCATTCTTTGCCGATCGTTGTTTTCTTCTCGGCTTTGGTTTCTATCTTTTATTATTGGGGAATTATCCAGAAAGTAGTAGGCGCGTTGTCGTGGTTACTGCGGAAGGTAATGAATATATCCGGTACAGAAGGTTTGGTTGCCTGTGGTAATATCTTTTTAGGTATGACCGAATCGCCGGTTTTGATCAAGAATTATTTGCCAACGATGAACCGTTCGGAGTTGTTTCTCGTCATGGTTTCCGGTATGGGAACGATTGCCGGTTCGGTAATGGGCAGTTATGTAGGTATGTTGGGCGGACAAGATCCGATAGCGCAGCAGATGTTTGCTACCCATTTGTTGTCAGCTTCCGTTATGGCAGTGCCGGGTTCTATCGTGATTGCGAAGATTATGTGTCCGCAAACCGAACCAATTCAGAAGGATTCGAAAGCGGAATGGGGCGACGAAGGCCACAGTAATGTGTTGGGAGCTATTTCGTCGGGTACAGTTACCGGTGTCAAACTGATGACGAATATCGCAGCGATGCTGTTGGTTTTTATCTCTTTGATTGCCATGGTGAATTACTTTACGAATAATGTCATAGGTCATTATACAGGATTAAACGAATGGATTGTCAAGATGACGGATGGTAAGTCGGATGGATTGACGTTTCAGTTTATTCTGGGTGTCATTACGGCTCCGTTTATGTGGCTGATCGGTGTTCCTTCGGATGATATTATGCTGGTTGGTTCTTTGCTGGGACAAAAGACGATTCTGAATGAGTTTGTTGCTTACTTCCAGTTGCAGGAATGGCGGGATGCCGGATTGTTTGTTTCTCAGAAATCGGTGATTATGTCCACTTATATCTTATGTGGATTTGCCAATATATCTTCTATCGGTATATTATTGGGCGGACTGGGTGTGTTGGCTCCTGAAAAGAAAGGCTTGATTTCTCGTACGGGTTTCAAGGCAATGATAGGAGGAGCCTTGGTTTCAGTTTTGTCTGCCACCATCATCGGTATGATTTTAGGATAAAAAAGAAAGGTATGCAGATATTTTATACTCCAGACATAGCCGTAAATCCGGAACTTCCGGAAGAAGAAGCCGGACATTGTATCCGAGTGCTGCGTCTGACAGAAGGAGCGGAGATCCTGTTGACTGACGGGAAAGGTTCGTTTTATAAAGCACTGATCGCAAGAGCTCATCCCAAACATTGTGAAGTGACCATCGAGGAATCGTGGAAACAGGAAGACTTGTGGCCGTTTTATGTGCATATAGCAGTGGCTCCAACGAAGAATATGGACCGGATGGAATGGTTTGCCGAAAAGGCTTGCGAGATAGGAATCAATGAAATCACGTGTCTGAGCTGTCGTTTCTCAGAAAGAAAGGAAGTCAAGCCGGCTCGTCTGGAGAAGATTCTGGTTAGTGCCATGAAACAGTCGCAGAAAGCTACGCTTCCCATCTTGCATGGAATGACCGATTTCAAGGCATTTGTCAAGCAACCCTTCAACGGGCGTAAGTTTATTGCTCATTGTGAAGAAGGAGAAAAGCCTTTGATCAAGGATATTTATCATCCGGGCGAGAATGCTTTGATCCTGATTGGGCCGGAAGGAGACTTCAGTCCGGAAGAAATTCAATGTGCTTTGGAGAATGGTTTTGAGGCCATATCTTTAGGAAAAAGTCGGTTGCGGACAGAAACTGCGGCATTGACGGCCTGCCATACCTTGCATGTGCTGAACCAATAAGAAAGAACTTAAACGGATAATACATAGAAAGACATGAGAAGACTGATTATTGCATTGACGGCTTTGTTTGTGATGTCGTACGTACAGGCCGCACAGGTAGATACGGTGCTGGTGAATAGCCGGAGTATGCAGAAAGACATTAAGACAGTAGTGATCATTCCCGATGTGGCGGCAGAGAAACCTTGCCCAGTGATTTATTTGTTACATGGTCATGGCAACGATTATTCCGGATGGATTCGTGTAAAACCCAACTTGCCTCAGATCGCTGACGAGAAAGGTATCATCTTTATTTGCCCGGATGGCGAGAGAAGTTGGTATTGGAATAGCCCGTTGAATAAGAATGTCAGGTATGAAACCTTTATCTCTTCGGAACTGATTGCTTATGTGGATAGTCATTATAAGACAATTGCGCGCCGGGAAGGAAGAGCTATCACCGGATTAAGTATGGGTGGACATGGTGCCATGTGGAATGCCATCCGTCATTCGGATGTATTCGGTGCGGCAGGAAGTACAAGTGGTGGTGTGGATATTCGTCCTTTCCCGAAGAATTGGGATATGAGTAAGCAATTGGGTGAAGAAGCCGAAAACCAGTCTGTCTGGGATGCTCATACGGTGATTAACTTGGTGCCTTCGATGAAGAAGGGACAATTAGCCATGATTATCGACTGCGGATATGGAGATTTCTTCCTCGAAGTGAATAAGAATTTCCATGAAGCGTTATTGAAACAAGGCATTGATCATGATTTCCTGCTTCGTCCCGGAGAACATAACAGTACTTACTGGAATAATTCCATCGATTATCAGATACTCTTTTTCCAAAAGTATTTCCAGAAAAACGGAATCAACCAATGACCGAGAAAGAAAAATGCCGTCAAGGCTTGCTGTATGATGCCAATTACGATCGTGAATTATTGGCTGAACGGGAACGGGCTAAAGAATTGTTGTATGATTATAACCGTTTGCGGCCTTCGCAATATGCGGTGAAAACAGATCTTTTACGGTCGTTGTTGGGAAAAGTCGGGAAACAGGTGATTATTGAGCCTCCGTTTAACTGCGACTATGGGTATAATATTGAGGTTGGTGAGAATTTCTATGCCAATGTCAATCTCGTTATTCTGGATGGAGCCAAGGTAACGATCGGAGATAATGCCTTCATCGCTCCGAATGTGGGGATTTATACGGCAGGTCATCCGTTGGATGCCGAGCGTCGTAACCAGGGTTTGGAGTATGCTTATCCGATACGGATTGGAAACAACGTTTGGATTGGTGCTCATTCCGTTATTCTTCCCGGTGTTACGATTGGAGATCATGTGGTGATCGGTGCAGGAAGTGTGGTGACAAAAGATATTCCTTCTTATTCCTTGGCTGTCGGAAATCCGTGTCGGGTGATACGTTCGTTGGAGGCTATGGAGAAATAATAAACAGATTCAAATAAATAAAGGTAGCGCATCGTCGGTTTGTTTGCCGGCTATGCGCTATCTTTGCAAAAATTTTGAGGCAATATAAAAATGAGAAGTTTTGCAAGTGATAACAATTCCGGTGTTCATCCATTGATTATGGATGCCGTGATTAAGGCGAACGACAATCATGCCGTTGGCTATGGTGATGATCCTTGGACCGCTCAGGCAACGGCTAAGATTAAAGAAGTATTTGGAGAAACGGCTTCTCCGTTTTTCCTGTTTAACGGAACAGGTGCCAATTCGGTAGCTTTGCAAGCAGTGACACGTTCGTTTCATAGTATTTTGTGTGCCGAGACTGCTCATATTAACGTAGACGAATGTGGTGCACCGGGACGAATGAGTGGTTGTGCTTTAGTAACAATTCCAACGCCCGATGGTAAACTGACTCCTGAATTGATTAAGCCGCATTTGCATAATTTCGGTGTTTGTCATCATTCACAGCCGAAAGCCGTTTATATTTCTCAGGTATCTGAATTGGGAACTGTATATACAGTTGAAGAAGTGAAGGCCATCGCAGATTTATTGCATGCCCACGATATGTATCTGCACATGGATGGAGCGCGTTTGGCCAATGCTTGTGCCTACTTGAATTGCTCCATGAAAGAAGTTACTGTTGATGCCGGAGTGGATATTCTGAGTTTCGGAGGAACGAAGAACGGCATGATGATGGGAGAGGCTGTGATTTCTTTCCGTCCGGAATTGACCGAAATCCTTCCGTTTGTCCGGAAACAGTCAGCCCAGTTAGCTTCGAAGCTTCGGTATATGTCGGCTCAGTTTATCCCTTATCTGGAGAATGATTTATGGTTGGAAAATGCGCGCCATGCGAATGCCTGTGCCAAACGTCTGGCTGATGTCTTGGCCGAATTCCCACAGATCCGGATGACACAGAAGGTAGAAACCAATCAGCTTTTCTTTATTATTCCGGATGAGCCGCTGAAAAAACTGCAAGAGAAATATTTCTTCTATATGTGGAACGAAGAGAAGAATGAAGCACGCTTTGTTACTTCTTGGGATACGACGGAAGAAGATATTCTGGATATGGAGAAATCCTTGTGTGAAGTCTTGAAATAATCATAAGAGCAAAGTGGAGGTCATGAAGGTAGTTGGAAAGATCATACTTGGTATATTATTATTGGTCATCGTTCTTGGAAGTTTGTTCTTTGACTGCATCTGGAATGAACAGTTGATGACTTATAATGTAAAGAATGGCGCGGGCATGGATGGTGTGACGGATTATGCCCGGACGGCGTCTGTTATCATACAAGAGAAACCGGATGTGGTAGCGATTCAGGAACTGGATAGTGTGACAGGACGCAGTGAAGGAGCTTATGTGTTGGACGAATTGGCCAAGCTGACCGGAATGCATGCTACGTATGCTCCGGCTATTGATTACGATGGCGGGAAGTACGGAATCGGTATCTTGTCGAAGAAGCAGCCTTTACACGTATATCGTTACGCTTTACCCGGCCGGGAAGAAGTCCGTGCCTTGCTGGTTGTCGAGTTTAAGAAGTATGTGTATGCTTGTATGCATTTATCTTTGACGGAAGAAGACCGTATCGCTTCTCTCCCGATTATCCGGGAAGCGACATCCGGCTTTGACAAACCCGTATTTATTGCAGGTGACTGGAATGATACGCCTGATTCTCCGTTTATTCAGGAATTGCAGAAAGATTTCTGTATCTTATCAACTACCGATAAACCGACTTGTCCGGCAGACGAACCGAAGGCTTGTATTGATTACATTGCCGTAAAGAAGGATTGTAAACCGAAGAACTTTGCCTTTTTCTCGTATGTCACTCCGGCTTCCGTAGAATCGGATCATCGCCCTGTAAACGTGCATATAAAACGTTGGATTTGGTAATAAATAACATAACGAATGAAGTTTAACGAACAAGAATTAGATGAAACTATCCAACCGATCAAGCAGACGGATTTGATTTATGGGATAGAAGACCGGCCTCCTTTCAAGGATGCTCTTTTTGCTGCCGTGCAACATTTGCTCGCGATATTTGTTGCGATTATTACGCCTCCACTGATTATTGCGAATGCGTTGAAACTTGATTTGGAGACAACGGGCTTTTTGGTATCAATGGCTTTGTTTGCTTCGGGAATATCTACATTTATTCAATGTCGGCGGTTCGGTCCGATAGGAGCCGGACTACTTTGTATCCAGGGAACAAGCTTTTCTTTTATCGGTCCGATTATTACGGCCGGACTGATGGGCGGTTTGCCTTTGATTTTTGGCTCATGTATGGCGGCTGCTCCGGTCGAAATGATCATCAGTCGGACATTTAAGTATATGCGGAACATCATTACGCCGCTGGTTTCGGGTATTGTTGTCTTGCTGATCGGATTGAGTCTGATTAAGGTGGGCATTGTTTCCTGCGGTGGTGGTTATGGAGCGATGGATGACGGCACGTTTGGTAGTATCAAGCATATCGGTGTTGCTGCTGCTGTCTTGCTGAGTGTCTTGTTTTTCAACCGTTGTAAGAATAAATACCTTCGGATGAGCTCGATTGTGTTGGGTTTGTGTGTCGGTTATGCGCTTTCCTTTGCCCTGGGAATGGTAGATATGAGTGCCGCTTCTTCTCAAAGCTTCACGAATTTGAATATTCCTGTTCCGTTTAAATATGGTGTAGAATTTCATGCTTCATCCATCATTGCGATCGGTTTGGTTTATCTGATTACGGCGATCGAAGCAACAGGTGATGTAACAGCCAACTCTTTGATTTCCGGAAAATCCATCGAAGGAGACGGATATCTGAAGCGTGTGTCGGGTGGTGTGATGGCCGATGGTTTCAATTCATTGCTGGCCGGTATCTTCAATTCTTTTCCGAATTCTATTTTTGCACAGAACAATGGTATTATACAGCTGACGGGTGTTGCCAGCCGTTACGTGGGTTATTATATCGCTGCCATGCTGGTATTGCTGGGATTGTTCCCCGTTGTGGGAATTGTCTTTTCTTTGATGCCGGATGCGGTTCTGGGCGGTGCCACCTTGCTGATGTTTGGAACGGTTGCTGCTGCCGGTATTCGTATTATTGCGGCACAGGAAATCAATCGGAAAGCCACTTTGGTGCTGGCAGTCAGTCTTTCGCTGGGTTTGGGCGTTGAATTGATGCCCGATATCCTGAAGGCGGCTCCGGATGCTATCAAGGGAATCTTTGCTTCCGGAATCACGACGGGCGGATTAGCAGCTATTTTATCAAATATGTTGATTCGGGTCAAAGACGATAAAGTTGAAGAATAACGATAGAGGCTGAGGCTTTCGGGTTTTCCGTTGGCTATTCGTGGTTCCCTTGTGGAATCTTAAGGTAATTCTGCCGGGATATTAATCAGGATCTGCTTAAGCTGACAGCCGATAAGCTCAGCTGGGTTTATGAAAGAGAGAATACGTGTTTAATTGGAATAAATACATATATGGAATTATTAAAGCAACGCATTATGCAAGACGGCCGCTGTTATCCGGGCGGCATCCTGAAGGTCGATAGTTTTATCAACCATCAGATGGATCCGATGTTGATGTATAAGATCGGAGAGGAATTCATCAAACGTTTCTCAAACGAGGATATCAATAAGATTGTCACCATTGAGGCCAGTGGTATTGCTCCGGCTATTATGGTGGGATATATTTTGCAGTTGCCGGTTGTCTTTGTCAAGAAAAAGAAACCGAAGACCATGGAAAACATGTTGACAACCGTTGTCCATTCTTTCACGAAAGACCGTGATTATACGGTTTGTATTAGTAATAATTTCCTGACTCCTGATGACCGGATCTTGTTTATCGACGATTTCCTGGCTTTTGGAAATGCAGCTTTGGGTATTGTTGATTTGGCCAAACAGTCGGGTGCTCATATTGCCGGTATGGGATTTATCATCGAAAAGGCTTTCCAGGATGGTGGAAATGTACTTCGGAATATGGGTATCCATGTAGAAAGTCTGGCTATTATCGATAGTCTGGATAACTGCGAGATAACGATTCGTTGATAGGTCGGTTTTAAAACGAATGGATATGAAGAAGTTGGTTTTGTTATTATCGGGTATTCTTATGTTGAATATAGTTGGGGCACAAGAAAAGAAAGTGGTTTTGTTTCCGAATGGTGCGCCGGGAGAGAAAACGAAGTTGACGGAAAAAAGTGATGCAACGGGAGCACAGGTAGGCGGTTTGAATGTAATCCGAATGACGGATGTCGGTAGTCCGGAGATTACGATTTATCCGGCCAATAAAGACGTGGCTTCCGGTGCAGCTATGGTAGTATGTCCAGGAGGTGCTTATAATATATTGGCTTACGATTTGGAGGGAACCGAAGTCTGTGAATGGTTGAACGAATTGGGTGTGACGGCTGTCTTGTTGAAATACCGGGTTCCGCGCCGGGAAGGACGACCCAAGTACGAAGCTCCGTTACAGGATGTACAGCGGGCAATCAGTTATGTGCGGGCGCATTCGGAAGAATTGGAAATTGATCCCGACCGAATTGGTGTCATGGGCTTTTCTGCGGGCGCTCATTTATCCGTAATGGCTTCGACTGCATTCAATCAACGCAGTTATCCGGCCATGGATGAAGTGGACAAAGTCAGTTGTCGTCCGGATTATTGCTTATTGGTTTATCCGGCTTACTTAAGCGGAGACAATTTTGGTTTGGCTCCGGAGATCAAAGTAACGAAAGATGTTCCACCGACACTGATTATTCAGGCAGAAGACGATAAATCGTTTATCGACAGCAGTCTTTTCTATTATTATGCCTTGAAGCAAGCGGAAGTTTCGGCATGGATGCACTTGTATAGTGTGGGTGGCCATGGTTATGGTCTGCGAGATACGGGATGTATGGTGAATGAATGGCCGAATCGGGCAGAAGACTGGTTCCAGGAAATCGGAGTATTTGATTAATATCTCTTGTCAGAGTATCCATAAAACAAAAAGCCGTTATCAGATTTGTCTAAAGACAAGATAACGGCTTTTGTTGTGGTTTTACTCACCTTGTTGTTTCTTTAATATATACATGTCTTCTAGTTTCCCCTTGATGACTTGTTTTTGATAGTCAAGCAGGCGGATCCGATTCTCTTCCAGTTTATAATATGTTGAATCGTTTTTCTCTCCGATTGTGATCAGATAATTTCCTTGCACCAAATAGTTCCCTTCGCTTTCAAACTTACTGTCGCGTTCCAGGTAATCATAAGTCAGATGGAAGGTCTTGTCTTTTCTGACAATCAGTGTGACATCAATTCCCGGGCAGTCGGCAGCTGGAATTGTTCCTGTATAAGTTCCTTCATAATCCAAGGCATTCTCGGCATTATGTCCGTCGCTAATTGCTCCTTGAGCAACCGATTTCTTATAAGTCTCAATATCCTTAACCTTTTGATAGTCGATACGGTATTGTCCGCCTTTGCCCAACGTCAGATGTTCAGGTGAAGTTGTAATAATATCAAGTGTATCAGAAAACTCGATGGTTTGACCGTTGCCGATGCTTTTTCCGGTCAGGATCAGTTTCTGTTTGCCTTCCCAGACTTTCCAGCTCTCATATTTCAAGGTTGCCATACCAATAGATTCTGCTTTCCCGCCAGACTGGAAACAGATTCCTTGTACATATTGCTTATTGACAGGCATAACTTCAATCCAGTTTCCTTCCCAGTTGAATACATTTGAATCTTCACCGGTAGAACTTTTCGGGTTATTACAAGCTGAAAGCAAGCATAATCCCACACTCATCAGTCCAATAAATCCTCTCTTCATAATTATTCCGTATTTATGTTTACCAAACAAATATAGATGGATTTATCTGTCGGATGAAAGAAGTATGGATGATTTGTATGAAATGTCAACAGGCATGTATGAAATCCATGGAAGCAATTACTTCCGGAAGACAATATAATTGCGGTTGGGATAGTTCTCTTTCTCTGTTTTGCCTATGAAGTGCAGGTTACCCGTTTTATCCCGATAGAACCCTAAGCTATTTCCTCCTACCAAGTATAAAGCATCTTGGAAACCTAAATCGGCCAAGGCTTCGGTAAAATCGTATAAAGACTCGCGTTGTTTGCTGATGACAATACAGGTTTTACCCTCATGCACAACTAAAGCCCGACGGAAAGATTTCCCTTTGAGAATATTCTTTTGAGTATTTCCATTGAATATTAAACTGTATTGCCGGAAGAAAGAACCTTGTTGTGAAATACATTCTTCTTTTTTCTGGTCGTCGGTTGAGATGCCAATCTCAATTTTACCTTGAATGATACTGCAATATCCGGCTTTGCGCTTTCCAAAGCTGAGTTCTTTACCTTGAACAACAAAATCCCCCACAATTTCCTGATTATCTTTTCGGACATCAGCCGCCGGAATAGCCAAAACGATAGAATGATCGGCTGTATCGGGTAAGTTAATTTGCAAATCAGCCTGGAGTTGATGCAAGGAATAAATGGTAAGAGGAACATCGTTGACTAAATCAGACGAGATATGAATTCCGGGTTCGCTTTGTTCCGTTTCCAATCCTTCTTGAGCAGCCAGAGATGAGGTTGCAGGCTGCTGTTGGTCGGCAACAGACGCCTGCTGTGAAGGCAGGAAAAAGAAAAGACATACACAGGCGAGGATGAATACAGCCGTCCATGCGGCAATCCAAACCCGACGGTTCTTTCCGGAATCCTTTTTCAAGGGCGTTTCAGCTGAGCCTAAAATCTGTATTTCGTCATCTTCGTTTCTCATAGGTCAATTTCTTTTTCCAGTACATATTTAAGTTGTTTCAACGCTTCTTTGGAGGCAATCAAGCTGAAAGATTCGTTGAATGTCATATCCGATAATATCAAGAGTTGCTTGGTGATGTGAATCCGATAAATATAATCGCGGTTAATAATCAAGCTTTTCCCAATGCGAATAAAAGTAGAAGCTTCTTCCTTTAGTTGGGATTCAATGATTTTCTGGCATTGGGAAAGGTTGAAAGTGAACAGATGCTCTGTCTTATCGTGCAACATCATCGTGGAGTAATTTCCGTCTGAAGAAATATATACCACCCGCTCCGGTTTGACTCGGATCAGTTCGTTGGCAGTCGAGATGATTAATAACTTCTTCATGGAATTACAAATTCGAGTATTTGCCTACAAAGGTAATTATCGAAAAGGAAAATCATAAGAAATCAATGGAAAAATCAGGGCGCTATTTTGTAAATAGGAAATAAATATCTACTTTTGCCAAACGGATGCTTATTAAAAAGAAAGGGGCTGACCGGTTTTGACAGCGGGTAGAAGCGGTTTGTAAGCATGTAGTGCGTGGTCGGCTAGCACTTAAATCTCAGACGGCGAACAATTAACTGGCGAAAACAATTACGCTCTCGCTGCTTAATCGAAGAACAGTAGATTGAAGCTTAATCCCTGCAAAAGTTGCGGGGACGTGACATCACCCGGATGCTGTTGCTCCGAAGCGTTCCGATACGGTGGTGCAGCAATATCGGAGATAGTCTGACGCACGCCTCGGGCGTTAGATGAAATTTTAGAGGATAAGGTTCAAGTGGGTGGCTTCGGTCTTGCTTGTTCCCGACAATCGAAGGCGAAGATAAACATGTAGAAAGCAGATTGGTTCCTCGTTTGGACGAGAGTTCGAATCTCTCCAGCTCCACAAAGGTTGTTGATGTTCTCAGCAGCCTTTTTTTGTCTAACTTTACTCTGATAAATTGCATATGAAAAAGTGGTTGTATATTTTAGGTATTGCTATTGTCAGTATGGGATTTTCTTCCTGTACGGTTCATCATCATACGCATAAACATCCGAAGCCGCCTAAACATCATCATAAAGGTCCGAAACCGCCCAAACCACCCAAGCATCATTATCATTGGTAAGAAAGCGTATGAAGAATAGTGGTTTTACGTGGCGAAAAAGGTTGCGGAGTTTCAAGTATGCTTTCCATGGCATTTGGTTGTTGGTACGATACGAGCATAATGCTTGGATTCATTGCTTTGCTGCAGTCTGTGTATTATTGGCAGGTTTTCTGCTGAATCTTTCAGCAGAAGAATGGATTGTCATAGCCTTTGCCATAGGTCTGGTATTGGCGGCGGAGGCAATTAATTCGTCGATTGAGGCTTTAGCGGATTTAGTCTCGCCGGAATATAACGAAGCTATAAAGCGGACGAAAGATCTGGCTGCCGGAGCTGTTCTGATATTGGCAATAACGGCGGCTATTGTGGGATTAATTGTGTTTATACCTAAATTATTTATATTCTTTGAATAAGTCATGTCAAGATATGTGTTGTCAGTCTTTCTGGCTTTATGTATGTGTTTCTCTGCGATAGGGCAGGAGTTGCAAGTGACAGGTAGCCGCAAGGCTGTACGAACTTCGGGCGATGTATTGGTTTTTGTCACACCTGTGGCTAGCTTGGCTACTGTATTGGCTTTGCAGGACTGGGAAGGATTAAAGCAAGGTGCCTTGTCGGGTGTCACAACTGTCGGCTTGACGTATGCATTGAAATATATAGTCAAGAAAGAACGACCGGATAGAAGTGATACGCACTCTTTCCCCTCGATGCATACATCGGTTTCTTTTGCCGGTGCGGCTTTCATTCAACGTCGTTATGGTTGGAAATGGGGTATTCCGGCTTACGTTGTTTCTACCTACGTCGGCTGGAGTCGTGTTTACGGAAAGAAACATGACTGGTGGGATGTAGCGGCTGGAGCAGTCATTGGTGCAGGCAGTTCATACATCTTTACACGTCCGTTTGCCAAGGAACATAACTTGACAATTAGTCCCGTTGCCGGCAACGGAGCTTGTGGCATATACATGTCAATGAACTTTTAAGATCCTGGCTAAAGATCTTTCAGCAGGATTTTATCGTTACTACGGATCATATCTTCTCTGATTTTGAGTAAAGTTCTCCATTCTTTGTGGAAGAGCTTTTCTGTATCAATCTTGAAGTTCTCGGATCCGTGCCGATCTATTTTGTCGAAGAGAAAACCTACACTGATCTTGTTGATATCGATAGCCGGCTGATAATGAATAATCCGGTTGTCATTGCCGATGACAACTTCCGAAATAATTCCTAGCTCCGTCAGACTATAAAGAATTTGTGTAGTAATTCGGATGGGTATTTTATACATGACCGACAGTTTGTCGGCTGTATAGGGATGTCCGCCTTCGGCAAAGCGCTTAATGATAAGTGTTGCTATCAGTAAGGTAAGAAAATCTTTGTAGCGCCGACTGATATGCGTACTGTCCCGTTCGAAACTGAACTTTTTTACATTCTGGGAAGCATACGACAATTCAGCACCAAACAGACAAATCAGCCAGGATAATTGTAACCACAAAAGTAAGAGTGGCAAAGCGGCGAAACTACCATAAATAGCGTTATATTTACTTACCCAAATCTGTCCGCTGATATATACCAATTGGAAAAACTGGAAAGCACATCCGGAAATAATTCCGGCGATCAATCCATTCAGAAACTTTACTTTTGTATTGGGCAAAGCAATGTATAGCCCTGTAAAAGCCAGAGAGGTAAATACATAGGGCGTGATGGTCAGAATTAATTCAACAATGGGCGTAAGAAACAGATAGTGCTGCAAGAACGAATTCTGGAGTGTTGATAAGAAAATGGAGATACCGCTTGATGAAATCAGCAAGATCGGCATGATGACGAATAGAGCCAGGTAATCGGTTACTTTACGTAACCAAGGACGGGATTTGTTGATTTGCCAAATGTCATTGAATGTATCTTCGATAGACGATATCAGACTGATGACTGTATAAAACAGAAGGATTAAACCGATACCGATAATAACTCCACCTTGTGCCTGGGCTAAATAGCTATCAACAAATTCAAATGCTTTATCTAATTCTACTTGATGTCCGGGGAAATAATCCAGTAACGTTGTCCGGACAGTATTCTGAAATCCAAAGCCTTTGGCAATACCTAAAAGAACGGCCAGTAGCGGAACAATTGCCAGTAATGTATTATACGTTAAAGCCGAAGCTCTTGTTTGTAAGTTCTCGCTTTGAAACCCACGAATAGCCAGAATGATCGTTTTGATTGCATTGATGTAAATGACTTTTAGTCCGCTTACTTCATTTTCTGTAATTCGCCAGATATCGTAAGTAACGAAATGAATTGCCCAGTTCAGGAATTCCTTTATTTTTTGGATACGTGATTTTACTTCTGTCATGATGCTGAAAAACTCTTGATCGATGCCAATAAAGATAAGGATTTATTGATTAGGATGGATATTTTTAGTAGAAAATAAAAATGCAGTTTGCCGATAAGCCGGGTTCTGTCCTTTATACCGAAATATAAAGTGTCTGCCATTTATCTAATCCTGCTGTCACCAACAGGCTCAAGCGGTCTACCCCTCGGCATCGGACGAGCCATCCTACGTGCGCCGATATACATGACCTTACAACCTATAAGGCGTACGGCATCTTCTGTTGCCAAAAGATCCGGTAAGCTTTTACCTCACCTTTTCACCCTTACCACGCCGAAGCATGGCGGTTATTTTCTGTTACGCTACTCAAACCTCGCGGCCTGCTTCCCGTTAAGAAGTATAGTGCTCTGTGTTGCCCGGACTTTCCTCACATCAACTAAAGCTGACGAGCGACAGACTGGCAAACTGCATGGCTGCAAAGATACGTTAGTTTTGGGAATAAATCTATCATTTGGAATGAAAAAGTCTTTTCCTCTTGCTTTTATTGTCTTTTTTATTGTTTTAGAATTGAAAACTACTTGTATTTTATATTTCTAACATCTGTCGAAAAGCTTTACCATATTTGTCAAAAAGCTTTAGCACATTTATGAAAAAGCTTTACTACATCTGTCAAAAATATAATTCTTGCTTAGACAGAATTTCTGACATGATAATAAACTTTTCCTGCCATTTTGGGTCTGTTTTTATGATGATACAGAAAGAATGTCAGAAAATAGATTGTTAAAAAGGTACTTTGCATCACAAAGTACTGTTAACCCCGGTTAAGCCTGAGATATTGCTCGTTAAAAGTGATAAAAAATGGGGTGGAAAAGAAATACTTGTACATTTTTTGCTCTTTCTTTGTCGTAACGAAAGTGTTAAAATTGAATGTTGAACCTAATTAGATAAAAGGATTATGAATACAATTTGGAAAGGAGTCTTAGGAGTTGCCTTAGTTGCAGCAGTAGGTTCGGGTGCCGCTATTGGTACAAGTACTTATATGATGAAACATCAGCAATATGCTGTATCAGGAGATAGTATATCCAATGTGTTTAGCCAACCGGTACGGATGGTTAATTATGCGGCAGTGGCGGCTGAAAATACAGATTTTACAGTAGCAGCCGAGAACGCGGTTCATGGTGTTGTGCACATTATGGCGACACAACATGCGGATGAATCTGCTTCTCGTGGTCAATATATGGATCCGTTAGAATTCTTCTTCGGTTTTGGTGGCGGTGGTAGTTTTCAGCGCCCGAAAGCACAGCCTCGTGTAGGATCGGGTTCTGGTGTGATTATCTCAACTGATGGATATATTATAACCAATAACCATGTGATTGACGGTGCGGATGAGTTGGAAGTAACGTTGAATGATAACCGTAAGTTTGAAGCTAAACTGATAGGAACAGATCCTGCTACCGATATTGCTTTGATCAAGATTGAAGCAAAAGATCTACCCACTATTCCTTTCGGGGATTCAGAAAAGTTAAAAGTGGGAGAATGGGTTTTGGCTGTAGGTAATCCGTTTAATTTGACATCAACGGTAACAGCCGGTATTGTCAGTGCAAAAGGTCGTAGTATACCTTCACTTGGTTCGGGAGATAAAAGTAAAATTGAATCATTTATCCAAACAGATGCGGCCGTAAATCCGGGTAATAGTGGTGGTGCCTTGGTGAATACGAAAGGAGAGTTGATCGGAATTAATACGGCGATCTATTCGGAAACCGGGAATTACGCAGGATATTCATTTGCTGTACCTATCAGTATTGCCGGCAAAGTGGCCAGCGACTTGAAACAGTATGGTACGGTTCAGCGAGCTGTTTTGGGCGTAGAGATCATAGGTGTGGGAGATATTATGGATCGATTGAGTGTACCGAATCTTCCGGATGAATATAAGGAAGAATTGAAAGGTATGAAAGAAAACATCAAAGTTTCGGAAGGTGCCTATGTGGCTGAGTTTGCTGATCGTAGTGTGGCTAAAGAAGCTGGTATTGAAGTGGGTGATGTGATCATTTCGGTAAATGGCGTGAAAGTAAAATCCGGAAATGCTTTGCAGGAACAGATTGGTAAATATCGTCCGGGAGATAAAGTTACGGTGAAAGTTAATCGTAAAGGCACGGAAAAGAGTTTCGAAGTTCAATTGAAGAATGCGCAAGGAAGTACGAAAGTGATTACACCTGATGATGGAACAGAAATGTTAGGTGGTGCATTCAAGGCTTTGACGGATAAGGAAAAACGTGAGTATGGCGTTAGTTATGGTATTGAAGTGACCGGATTGACAAACGGTAAGTTGAAAGATGCCGGTATCAAGAAAGGCTTCATTATCATGATCGTTAATAATCAGCGTGTGAAGACTCCGGAAGATCTGGAAAAGATCGTAGATGATATTTTACATGGTCGTACAGAAGATCAAGGTTTGTTCATCAAAGGATTCTATCCGAATGGAAGAACCAAATATTATGCAATCGATTTGGCTGAATAAGCATATATTGTATAGAGTACTTTTTCAAAGTGTATGATATCTTCAGAATGAGAAGATATATATTAAAATGTTAAAGGTATATAATAGGCTGAACATGATAGGTGTTCAGCCTGTTCTTTTGGTAGATTTTATTTATCTTTGTACCCTGTATTTTTCAATTAGATTCGTTGGATGAGACAATTAAAAATTACAAAGTCCATTACCAATCGCGAAAGTGCTTCTTTGGATAAGTACCTTCAGGAAATAGGTCGTGAAGATCTTATTACAGTAGAAGAGGAAGTTGAGTTGGCACAGGCTATTAAAAGAGGTGACCGTAGGGCATTAGAAAAGTTGACAAGAGCAAATTTGCGTTTCGTTGTTTCTGTAGCTAAGCAATATCAGAATCAAGGTTTGAGTTTGCCTGATTTGATTAATGAGGGAAACTTAGGATTGATTAAAGCTGCTGAAAAGTTTGATGAAACACGAGGCTTCAAGTTTATTTCGTATGCTGTATGGTGGATTCGTCAATCTATTTTGCAAGCGTTGGCAGAGCAGTCTCGTATTGTTCGTCTTCCGTTAAACCAGGTTGGCTCACTGAACAAAATCAGTAAAGCTTTCTCTAAGTTTGAGCAGGAAAATGAACGTCGTCCTTCTCCAGAAGAACTTGCAGAAGAATTGGATATTCCTGTAGATAAGATTTCTGATACATTGAAAGTGTCAGGACGTCATATTTCAGTGGATGCTCCGTTCGTTGAAGGCGAAGACAACAGCCTTTTGGATGTGCTTGTGAACGATGATGCTCCTATCGCTGACCGATCGTTAATGAACGAGTCTTTATCGAAGGAAATTGATAGAGCTCTTGCTACATTGACCGAAAGAGAAAGTGAGATTATCAAAATGTTTTTCGGTATTGGGTGTCAGGAGATGACATTAGAAGAGATTGGCGATAAATTCGGTCTTACACGTGAGCGAGTACGCCAAATCAAGGAAAAGGCTATTAGAAGATTGAGACAAGGAACGCGTAGCAAGCTCTTAAAGTCGTATTTAGGTTAATCTCCGAGTTGAGGTTCGATACGCAAAGAATTATAGGCTTCTTATCAGGATTGATAGGAAGCTTTTCTTTTTTTTGTACATTTGCAAGTAAAACTGACAATCAGTATACAAAATACCATTAAAAGCAAAATAAGATTATGACGACAAGACGTAATTTTCTAAAAACAGGTTCTCTTTCTTTGGCTGGATTAATGATGGGCGATAAATTGTTCGCTCAAACAGAAGAATGTACAGTCGCTTCTGTCGAACAATCGGGTTCTTTTACAGAGCAGGCAGCCAAGGTTTGGAATGATTTCACAACGAAACGTCCGGCAGAGAATGCTCGTAAGTTTACTTCTGATGCTGTGGAAGCTAAATTGGCAGAAGTGAAAGCTCATATCAAAGATCCCAAATTAGCATGGATGTTTGAGAATTGTTTTCCTAATACATTGGATACAACCTGTGAATTTAAGATGAAGAACGGAAAGCCTGATACCTTTATCTTGACGGGTGATATCCATGCGATGTGGTTGCGTGACTCATCGGCACAAGTATATCCTTATGTCGTATTAGCGAAAGAGGATAAGAAGTTGCAGGAGATGTTACAAGGAGTTATCCATCGCCAGGCTAATTGTATTTTGATCGATCCTTATGCTAATGGTTTTAATGAAGGCCCAACTGGCAGTGAATGGGAATCTGATCATACAGAAATGAAAAAAGAATTGCACGAACGTAAATGGGAAATCGATTCTTTATGTTATCCGATCCGTTTGGCTTATCATTATTGGAAAGAAACAGGTGATACATCTGTATTCGACAATGAATGGATGAAGGCCATGGAGTTGGTATATAAGACGTTTATCGAGCAACAGCGTAAAAACAATAACGGACCGTATCAGTTTGGCCGTACAACTGCCAAGCAAAGTGATACTCTGTTGAATGGTTTTGGTAGTCCTGTAAAACCGGTTGGTCTGATTGTCTCTTCTTTCCGGCCTTCGGATGATGCGACGATATTTGGTTTCTTGATACCTTCCAACCTGTTTGCCATTACTTCTTTGCGTCAGTTGGCTGAAATAGTCCGTGTAGTGAAGAATAATACAGAATTTGCAACCCGCTGCGAAGCTTTGGCTTCAGAAGTAGAAGCTGCCGTTAAGAAATATGGTATTATTGAGCATCCGGAGTTTGGGCAGATTTATGCCTTTGAAGTAGATGGTTTTGGTGGTCGTAATTTGATGGATGATGCCAATGTTCCCAGTTTGTTGGCTTTACCATTTTTAGGATGTGTGGATGTCAATGATCCGATTTACCAAAATACGCGCCGTTTCGTATGGAGTCAGGCAAATCCTTATTTCTTTAAAGGGTCTGCGGCCGAAGGAATTGGAGGACCGCACGTGGGTATTGATTACATTTGGCCGATGAGTTTGATTATGCTTGCGAATACGTCAAATGATGAAAAGGAAATTCGTTATTGTATTGAGACGATTCGGGATACGGAAGCTGGAACCGGATTTATCCATGAGTCTTTCCATAAGGATAATCCCAAAGATTATACCCGTCCTTGGTTTGCATGGGCCAATACGCTGTTTGGAGAATTAATTATCAAACTGCAATCAGAAGGTCGTCTGAAAGATCTTCTTTAATGGGGTTGTAATTAATGGGTATTCCTTTTTCTCCTTTTTGCAGGAAATGATGTAATAAGAGATTATTTACTGTCCGGGTGAAAGGACGTAAAAAGGATAGACATTCGTTATCAATAAGAATCACAATAAAATAAACGAGAATCGAAAACAAATCCATTGAGGATTGTCGACGATTCTCGTTTATTTCATTTAGAAAGGCAGGGTATTTATCGGGAAATACACCATCTTTTATGTGTTTGTTTATGATCTATTTAATCTTGTTCCGTCAATCGGATCCCATCTTTTTCAAGGACAATGAGATGCTGTTTATATAAAGCCCCAACAGCTTGTTTGAAAGCCTTCTTACTGCACCTGAATAATGAATAGATCACATCCGGATCGCTCTTGTCGTGGACAGGCAGAAATCCTCCTTTTACTTGCAGGGCATCCAATATCACTTTAGCTATTCCATCAACTTTCTGATAACCAAGAGGAGTCAGACTAATATCTAATTTGTCGTCGTCGCGGACTTCTTTTACATATCCTTTCAGATGTTCTCCTTTCTCTAACCGCTGAAAAACCTGATTGTGATATATCATGCCACAATGCAGGTTGTTGACAATCACTTTATAACCGATTTCCCCATCTTCAACAACCAAGAGATCTACTTCCTGATTATACTTGTATTGAGGAGGTATGTTATTGAGAAACTTTTCAACTTTTTCAGAAGCCATGATTCTTCCTGTTATCGGATCGAGACGCACATACACAAGATACCATTTGCCTTCTCTCATGGTCATTTTCTGTTCTTTGTAAGGAACAAGCAAATCTTTCATAAGTCCCCAATCCAGAAAAGCCCCTGTAGTGTTGACCGATTTAACCCTCAGGAAAGCAAATTCTCCGACAACAGCTTTCGGATGCAAAGTTGTTGCAATCAGTCGTCCTTCATTATCATGATAGATAAAGACCTCTACTTCATCGTCTACTTTAGCATTATTAGGTACATAACGGGTAGGAAGCAGGATCTCTTTCCCATCTCCTCCATCCAAATAGGCACCGAAACTAAGTATTTTTACGATTTTCAGCTTATTGTAATTACCAATAGTAAACATACTCAAATTTAATTTTAGACAAACATACAGAATTATTCCTGAATGTAAAAAAAACTGTGATTAAATGTATCCCTATGCAGCAATATTCTGTCAAATGCATCGTTAGAAGAGTAGAGATTTAATGAATTACTTGTTAAGTCTTGTGGAATTGTTGTACCTTTGCAATTACATTAATAATTATCATAGATTGTATGAAGCTAAAGTATTTTTTGTTTATTCTTTTTAGTGGGTTGATGGTTGCCTGTAAGACCCCAAAAGATGTCATTTATTTTCAGGGGATTGATAATTTATCTGAAGATAAGTTGGCTCAATTGAGCACACAGTCTTACTCTACTAAGATAACATATGATGATTTGTTATCGATTACAGTATCTGCATGGGATCCTACTTCAGTAACCCCTTTTAATCCTCCAGTATATGCTTTTGCTTCTCAAGGAGATGAACCTGTTGTTGTTTCAGAAGCTATGTATAATTATTTAGTAGATAAAGAAGGTAATATAAAATTTCCAGTGATTGGGACAGTTCATGTAGAAGGTTTGACAAAAACAGAAATTAGTGAGAAACTTGAATCTTTAATTTCTAAATATGTTGATAATCCATTAGTAAATGTTCAATTGCTAAATTTTAAAGTGACGTTGATGGGGGATTTTAATAGGCCAGGAACCTATAATATAAAGAATGATCGTATTTCTATATTGGACGCTATTGGAATGGCTGGAGAACTTCAATTAACAGCCAATCGTACCAATATAATGGTGATTCGAGAAGCTGATGGAAAAAAAGAAATTCATCGGATGGATATTACTAATCCTAATATATTTGAATCTCCATGTTTTTATCTGCAACAAAACGATGTGGTCTATGTTGAACCAATTGCCTCTAAACTTAAGTCAAGAAGTAGCTCTACTAGAAATTTCTCTGTGGCTTCGTCCATTATTAGTACTTTGTCTGTTGTAGCTAGTATGATTTTTAGTGTAATAACATTAAGTCGAAGTAATAATTAATTTCAATAATAAGTATAATGGAAAGAGATAATGAAGTGATAAGTTTGAAAAATATAATCATATATTATTTGAATCATTGGAAATTATTTCTAACATCAGGGATTATATCCTTAGTTATAGCGATTCTTTATTTGATTTTGTATCCAAAGACCTATGAAGTGATGTCTGTTGTTAAGGTTCAGGATGAAAAAGATTTAAGTAGTGGAGGGGGAATCAGTATGGGTGATGCTGCTGGTTTGATGCGATCTTTTGGCCTTGGAGGGGGAACAGGTGGTTCAATTAATATCGATGATGAGATATCTACATTGAAATCTAATTCTTTATTGTCGAAAGCAGTTGTAGAATTAGGTTTAGATGTTACTTATGAACAGCCGTTTTCTTTCAGAACGCTATATGATGATTCTCCAGTGATTGTTTATCCGGACAGTATGTTTCGAAAGAATATTGATCAAGTCCTCGACTTTCTGTTGCAAGTGAACGAAAGAGGTGTTTTGGTTAAGATGAAAGAAACAGGAGATAAATTTACGTTTGATAAACTTCCTGTAATATTACAAACAGATAATGGATCTTTAGTTATTTGTTATAGAGATAGTATTCATAAAGAAACTACTATTAAATTGAATATTTCAATAATGCCAACTAGTTGGGTCGCAGAAGATCTAAGTGAGGCTATAAATATTGAAGAGTATTCGAAGACTTCCAATACTATAGAGTTATTGTATTCAGATCATAATAAGAATCGAGGGAAAGATTTGCTGAATACTTTATTACGGCAATATAACGAACAAGCTAACTTGGTAAAACGAAAAGACGGCAATAAATCTCAGAGTTTCCTAGATCAAAGAATTGATGGTATTATTGATCAATTAAAAGAAACAGAAAGATTGATAGAGATGTATAAGTTGAAGAATAGGATGACAGATATTGAATATGATGTAATGTTCTATTCTGAAGCAATAAAAACGTATCGAGAAAAACTTATAGAACTCGAGGCTCAAAAATATATGGTGAATTTGATTGAAGAGTATGTAAAGAATCCAGAGAATAAATACAAGCTGGTTCCTGCTGCTCTTTCCTCTGGTGCAGGTGAATCAGATAAAAGCAGTCCTGTTGCTTTATATAATCAGGCTTTAGTATTGAGAGAAAAAACGTTGAAGTCTTCTAAAGAAGAGAATCCATTGGCCGAAGTAGAAGAAAAACAGATTGAGAAATTAAGAGAAAGTGTTATAGTTTCTGTTGAGAATGCCAGCAAAAGTTTAGATGTTGTAATGTCTGATTTGAAATCTCAGGAACAAGCTATTTTTGATAAAATGGGTAATGTTCCAACGTATGAACGTGAATATTTAGATATGAAGCGTCAACAAGAGATTTTGCAAGGTGTTTATTTAGTTTTATTGCAGAAGCGGGAAGAAGTTGCCTTATCAACTGAAGGTGGAAGAGATAAAGGCTTTATAACGGATGCTGCATATGTAAAACATAAACCAGTTGCTCCACGAAAATTGTTTGCTGCAATTTTTATGGTGTTTTTTACCTTTGGAATTCCTATGGGATATTTATTCATAGTAAATAGGCTGAAAGAGTTGTTGGATGAATTAAAAAGACAAAAGTCATGCAAGTAGTTATATTGGCAGCTGGAATGGGGAAAAGGTTGGGTAATTTAACCCGTAATAATACAAAATGTATGATTCGGGTTAATGGCATCACTTTGATTGATAGGGCCCTTTCACAGTTCTCTAAAATGAAGCTTAATAGAATAATTTTAGTGATTGGTTATAAAGGTAAAGAATTAAAAGAATATGTGGGTGATAGTTATAATGGAATACCTATACATTATATTTATAATCCAATTTATGACAAGACAAACAATATTTATTCCCTTTCATTAGCGAAGAAAGAATTACAGGAAGATGATACTTTATTAGTTGAATCTGACTTGATTTTTGAAGATGCCGTTTTAGATAAAATCTTATCAGATCCATATCCTAATATAGCTTTGGTTGCTAAGTATGAGAGTTGGATGGATGGTACGGTTGTTACTTTGGGTAGCGATAATATTATTTTGAACTTTATAACAAAGAAGGCATTTAATTTCGATCATAAAGACTCTTATTATAAAACAGTTAATATATATAAGTTTAGTAAAGAGTTCTCGAAAACGCACTATGTCCCATTTTTAGATGCTTATATTAATGCTTTAGGATGTAACGAATATTATGAGCAAGTTTTGCGGGTAATCGCATTATTAGATAAACCTGATTTAAAAGCACTTCCACTGTCAGGTGAAAAGTGGTATGAAATAGATGATATTCAGGACTTAGATAATGCTGAATCTATTTTTGCTGATGAAGACAAAAAGCTTAAAGCATTTCAAAAAAGATACGGAGGTTATTGGCGTTTTCCTTCTTTGTTGGATTTTTGTTATTTAGTAAATCCTTATTTCCCTTCAGAAAAAATGAAAAAAGAAATGAAGGCTAATTTTGATATACTGTTGACGGAATATCCTTCAGGTATGCAGGTAAATGCTTTGTTAATGGCTAAATATTTTGGTTTAATTCCGGATTATGTTTGTGTGGGAAATGGAGCTGCGGAATTGATCAAAAGTTTAATGTCTTTGTTGACAGGTAATTTAGGAGTAATATATCCTACTTTTGAGGAGTATCCAAATCGATGTGAGAAACATAATATAGTATCTTATTTCCCATCAAATGCTGATTTCTCTTATAGCGTAGATGATTTGATTGGCTTTTATGATGATAAGGATTTAAGTACATTATTAGTAATTAATCCAGATAATCCTTCAGGAAATTATATTTCTCATACAGATATTTTGAAATTGTGTGAATGGACAAAAATGAAAAATATACGATTGATAATAGATGAATCATTTGTGGATTTTTCTGATTTTTCATACGAAGATACGCTTTTATTGAATTCGACTTTGGAAAAGTATCCTTTATTGGTTGTTGTTAAAAGTATCTCTAAATCTTATGGTGTGCCAGGGCTGCGTCTAGGTGTATTAGCTTCATCTAACAGGAATTTAATTCGAGACATACGAAAAGATGTGTCAATATGGAATATTAATTCTTTTGCTGAATTCTATATGCAAATTTTTAATAAGTATGAAGCTGATTATAAATTAGGCTGTGAAAGATTTATAAAAGAGAGAAAACGTTTTTTTAAATCTTTGAGTTCAATTTCATATCTTCGAGTGATACCATCACAAGCTAATTATTTTTTGTGTGAAGTAATCGAAAAATATTCTTCATCAGAATTAACTGGGTTATTACTAAGTAAATATAATATTTTGATAAAAGATTGTGGAACGAAAAAAGCTTTTTCTGAAGGTGAATATATTCGCCTTGCAATACGTTCAACGGAAGATAATAATTATTTAGTCCATGCTTTAAAATCGTTGTGATATGAAGATACTTGATTTTGAACAAATAAAAAATAGAAATATTGCTCCGTCTGATTGTTTGAAATGGGTTGAATGTGCTTTAAGAGAAAAATATGATTGTATTTTGCCTGGTAAGGTTAGTATTACGACTTCTCCTGACGTCTTTTTTAATACTATGCCGGTATATTTACATCCAGATAAACGTTTTGGAGTTAAAATAGTATCTCGTTTTCCTGATCGAAGACCTTCGTTGCAGAGTGATATACTATTATATGATTCACTTACAGGTGAGTTGTTAGCTTTTATGGATGGTTCATGGATTACGGCAATGAGAACTGGGGCTGTTGCTGCATTAAGTATTAGTTATTTACAAAAAAAAGCTGCTAAGAATTATGCTTTTATAGGTTTAGGAAATACGGCTAGGGCTACATTGTTATGTTTGCTTGAATTAGTTAAAGGACCTATGCAGATTTCCTTATTAGCTTATAAGGATCAGACAGATTCTTTTATTGAGAGATTTAAGGGGTATCAGAATATATCGTTTACTGTGTATTCAGATGCGCATCAAATGATAGCAGATTCAGATGTAATTATTTCAAGCGTAACAGTTGCACATGATTTGTTTGCTCCAGATGAATGTTTTAAACCTGGAGTTTTGGTTGTGCCCATTCATACGCGAGGTTTTCAGAACTGCGATTTGTTTTTTGATAAAGTATTTGCTGATGATGTGAAACATGTATGCGGTTTTAAGTATTTTAATCAGTTTAAAAAGTTTGATGAATTTGCTCGTGTCCTTTTAGGAGAGAATCCAGGTCGTGAATCGGAACAGGAGCGGATTTTAGTATATAATATAGGTATTGCGTTGCATGATATTTTCTTCGCATCTAAAATTTATGATAAGCTTTCAGCAGAAGGGAAAGTATTAGACTTAAATATGACAACAGAGAAATTCTGGGTATAATTAATGTTATTAGAAAAAGGTAAAAAATATAAAGTGATTTTATCCAATACAGCTTATTTGTCTGTGTTGGAGATATTAAAAATGGTAATGCCTTTTGTAGCATTACCTTATTTAATACAAACTGTAGGTACAGAGAACTATGGAATTGTTGTCTTTGCGCAGACTGTGATCTCTTATTTTATTGTTCTTGTAAATTTCGGTTTAGATGTTTCTGCAGTAAAGGATGTTTCTGTCGCAAGAAATGATCTTCCTAAACTAAATGAAGTTGTATCATCTGTTTTACTGATAAAAACAATTCTATTTTTAATTTCATTTGTGATATTAGGGGGAATGGTTTTGTTTATTGATAAATTTAGAATCCATTGTCTCCTTTTTTTCTTGTCTTTTCTTTCGTGTTTGTCTGAAATATTATTTCCTGTATGGTTTTATCAGGGTATAGAAAAAATGAAATATATTACGCTAATACGTTTTATATCCATATTTATATATACTGTTTCAGTTTTTTTATTTATTCGACATGCAGATGATTATATATTAATACCTCTTTTACAATCCGTAGGTTGGATCATTTCAGGTATTGTTTCTTTTCTGATGTTGTTGAAGGCGGAAAATATATCTTTGTTTGTACCTTCTTCTTCTTTGGTCAAAAAGTATTTTGTAGATAGTATACCTTTCTTTTTTTCTCGAGTTTCTGTTGTGATTAATAATGGTATGGCTAAAATTATTTGTGGCATTTTCTTTTCAATGCATGAGGTTGCAGCATTTGATTTAGCTCAGAAAATAGCTACAACAGCTTTGGTGCCATTACAAATGTTAAATCAGGCTGTTTTTCCTCATATAGCAAAAACTAAAGATGTGAATTTTGTTAATAAATGTTTCCGGATGATGATGTTAGCTACATTAGGAATTATTGTTTGTGTATATGTTTTGGCTCCATTAGGAGTTAAAATTCTTTCAGGTGGAGAATTGATGGATTCTGTTTCTATATTACGAATACTTTGTCTTTTTATTTTTAGTGGAGGAATAACATTATATACAGGATCTCCGGTATTAGTGTCTTTTGGATTTTCAAAGCCTTTTAATCGTAGTGTTCTTTTGTCTACTGTTATTCTAATGTTGATGTATGGAATTTTATATCTTACGAATAATTTTTCGATAGGACGTTTTGCTTTAGCATTAGGTTTGGCAGAATTTGCAATTGCGGTTTATCGTTTGTATTATTGCACTCATTATAAATTAATTCAGTTTCATGGAGGATTTAAGCTATTTTAATCCAGAGGGATCTATATTGCGGAAACACCAAATGAAGATGGTTGATATTTTGTGTGTGATAGACAAAATTTGTAAGAAACACAAAATCAACTATTGGCTTAGTTCGGGAACATTATTAGGAGCAGTCCGACATCAGGGGTTTATACCTTGGGATGATGATTTAGATATTGAAATGTTAGCTGAAGACTATAATAGATTTTTATCAGTTATTCAGTCCGAGCTTCCAGATGATTTGGTGCTTCAATCATATAAGACAGATCCTAATTATGTTGCTCCTTATGTTAAAATCAGAGATACAAAGTCTTGTTTGTATGAGACATCAAATAAGGATTGTAATTATAAGTATAGAGGGATCTATATTGATATTTTCTATATAGAGCCTTCTATTCGGTTTTTTATAAGAGTGGCTATGAAATTACATGGCTATTTATACAAGTTGTCATATAGGCCTTGTAGGAAAGGGTCATTTCTTTTTTATTGCAAACGCTTGATCTTAGTTTTTTTGCAGAACTGTATTTATCCATTATTTAGGATACTGTCTAAGCTTTTACGTTGTAAAAAATTATATCAATGTTTAGGCGCAGGTTTTTTAGGAGAACGGGATAAAAAGGATTTATTTCCATTATCCACAGTTTGCTTTGAGGGGAAGATTTTTCCTGCTCCTTATAATCCAGATGCCTATTTGACGAGATTATATGGTAATTATATGCAATTGCCTGATTTATCGAAAATAGAAGTACATTTAGATAAGATAGAATTTGATAAATGAGTATTTGAAATGAAGCAAAAAATATTATTAGTATTTGGGACACGCCCAGAGGCAATAAAAATGTGTCCATTGGCAATAGCATTTCAAGCTGCCACAGATTCTTTTGAGACGATTGTATGTGTAACAGGTCAGCATCGAGAAATGTTGGATCAGGTATTATCTGTATTTGGAATCAAACCAGATTATGACTTGAATATTATGTCAAAAGGACAAGATTTATATGATGTAACCTCTCGAGTTTTATTAGGGATGAGAGATGTATTGTCTAACGTTAAACCAGATGTTGTATTAGTGCATGGGGATACCACAACTTCGATGGCTGCTGCGTTGGCTTCATTTTATCAACAAATTCCAGTAGCCCATATTGAAGCGGGTTTACGTACTCATAATATATATAGTCCGTGGCCGGAAGAAGTAAATAGGCAGATTACAGGAAGGATTGCAACTTATAATTTTGCTCCTACTTTATTAAGTAAGAAAAATTTATTGCTTGAGAATGTAAAAGAATCTTCTATTTATGTGGTAGGGAATACAGTTATTGATGCTTTACATTTAGTTTTAAAGAAAATTAAATCAAACAATAAGATAGAACATGATATATTGAAAGATTTATCAAATATGAATATTCCTCTTTCCTTAGTTAATACATGGAAAGGAGGAAGACGGATGGTTCTAATTACTGGCCATAGAAGAGAAAATTTTGGGGAAGGTTTCATGCATATCTGCTTTGCTATACGGGACTTAGCAAAGACGTTTTCTGACGTAGATTTCGTTTATCCTATGCACTTGAATCCTAATGTTAGAAAACCGATACATGAAGTATTTGGATCAGATTATAGAAATAATTATCCAAATTTGTATTTTATCGAGCCGCTTGACTATTTACCATTTGTATATATGATGGATCATTCTTTTATAGTTTTAACAGATAGTGGCGGAATTCAAGAAGAAGCTCCTGGTTTAGGAAAACCTGTTTTGGTAATGCGTGATACAACAGAAAGGCCTGAAGCTTTGGATGCTGGTACTGTGAAATTAGTAGGAACGGATTATGATAAGATCATAAAGGAAGTTTCATTATTATTAACTGATGATGTGGCTTATGCTAATATGTCAAAAGCAACCAACCCATACGGAGATGGATTTAGCTGTGGAAGAATAGTAGATATAATGCGTAAGAAATAGTCGTATGAAAAAGAAAGTATTGATAATTCACCGAGGTTATCCTTTAGGAACTAATGCTGGCGATAAAGTACGAACTTTGAATATGGCAAAGTCTCTGCAACGTATAGGCTTTCAAGTATTCTTGCTTGGTTTTTATACGAAAGGTTTTTCTTTGAAAAAAAAGGAAATAGAAGAGTTACCTGAAGGAATAAAACCTTTATTCTTTTATACGTTACCAAATCGTTTTCGTTTGCATAATATAGCGGCATTATATAGAGCTATTTTGACTTGGTTAATTTGTAAGCATTATTCAATAGACTTGGTGCAGGGGGAATTAGCTTCGGCTGCTAATTGTGTAAGATTTTTGCCTAAACTTCCTTTGATAACCGATTTCCATTCAGATATTGTTCCAGAATTGGAAATGGATGGTTATTTGAGTTATCAAATTGAGAATGCGAAATGTGAAAACATATATGCCATAAAGCGATCCACAAAAACAATAACTGTTTCTGCTAATTTAAGAAAAAATCTATCTGTATATGGGAATACAGATGCTCCTAATTATGTTTTGCCTTGCAATTTTGTAGCAGAGCCATATCTTAATTTTACGATGGAAAAGCGCAAAGCAATGAGAATTGAATATGGTTTAGACGATCGTATACTTTTATGTTATTCTGGAGGATTGCATGTTTGGCAGTGCATATCAGAAACTATTAATTTGGTAATAGAGCTTAGGAAACGTAACCCAGCTTATTTTCTGTGTATTTTTACAAATGATAGTATAGAACCATATAAAGATAAATTAAGTTTTTTGGAAAACTCTTATATGGTAAAAAGTTTGAAGCATGATGAGGTTCCAGCTCATTTATTGATGGCTGATGTTGGATTTGTTTTGAGGGCAAATAGTCTGGTTAATATAAATTCATCTCCAACTAAAACTTCAGAATACATGGCTGCAGGAATGATGGTTGTTGCGACTCAGTATGCAGGAGACGTTCCTCAATTAATTGAAGATAGTGGTTGTGGTTATACTTTAAAAGCTCCTGTTGCTTCACCCGATGAAATTGAATCGTTAGATCATAAAATTGCCCAATTTATGTCTAATAGGCATGATGAGTTTGAAAAGACTAGAAAATTTATTTTTGAACATCGTGTATGGGAAGTAAATGAATGCATACTAAATCAACTATATCAGGATTTATAATAGAAAGGCATGTCCGATTTACCCGGGCATGCCTCTTTTTATCTATTAATTTTAAATCTGTTTTTTCTGAAAAAATATAACATGCTTTTTAAATGTAACAATGTTTTTCTATTTATTTTTTGCGATGATCTTTGATGCGCATGAATCATTTTGCTTGAAGGTAAATAAATAACTTTCTTCCCTAGTTTCCAACATCGGTGGCATATGTCCATATCTTCAACATATAAGAAAAAGCCTTCATCAAATCCGTTTAATTGCTGATAAAATGAATTCTTTAAAAGAAGTGCTGCTCCCATACACCAATCTACATCACTTGGACTTGTTGGTGAGAGTTCTGTCATTAAATATTGCTTTACATAATGATTGGTACTATTATCGTTCCCTTTGGTGAAAATTCTAGCCATTAAAATTGGGGGAGAAATAAATGTTCTTACCGAATGTTGTATGGATAAATCTGTATTTAATAACTGAGGGGCAACAATACCAACTTCTTGGTGGTCTTGCAGATATTGATAAAGCGTATCTATGCTATCTTTTAAAAGGATAATATCCGGATTTAGTATTAATATATATTCTCCTTTTGCATAGGAAGCTGCTTTATTGTTATTGGCTGCAAATCCTGCTATTTTATCATTTTTGTAGTAGCGGATTTGTGGATAATGGGTTCTTATAAATTCTTCAGTATTGTCTGTTGAACAATTATCAACAAGGATTAGTTCAAAATTAACTTTAGGTGGATTGTCAATATATAAAGAATGTAACATCTTCTCTAGAAGAGGAAGATGATTCATTGTTACAGTGATAATTGAAATAATAGGATTCATTATTTGCATGATAAATAAAATTGATAATAATCTTTTGCCATTCTTTGTGCTGAAAACTGATCGATAATAATCTTTCTAGCAACCTCTTTTAAGTCGTTCACTTCGTTTTTTTGATTTAATAGTGAAAGACAGATTTTATATAAGGTATCTGTATCATTACAGTCAAATAAATAATTTTCAAAACAACTGTTTTGCACAATTTCTTTATGAGGGTCTATTGATGATAGTATAGGTATAACCTGATTGCTCATTGCTTCCATAACAGATAGAGGTAAACCCTCTGAATATGAAGCTGAAATGTATAAATCTGCAATTTGAAGATATGGAATGATGTCCTTCTTAAACCCTAAAAAAAGAATATTGGAGTTCGCTGATTCTTCTAATTCTTTTTTAGCAGATCCTTCTCCAATAATTAATAAGGGGTAATTATTGCCTAGTTTATTATAAACTTGTATAATTGTTTTAATATTTTTCCTAGGATGTAATCCTGACATAACTATAGATATAACTTTTTCTCTTATACCAAGCTCTTCTTTTAATTTTTCTAATGCCTTTTTGTCACATTGTAAAGAAGGTATTTCAATCCCATTTTGGATAGCGGATATATGTATATTGTATTTTTCTAAAGATTTAGAAATACTTTTAGAACAAGCAACAATATTATCAGCTTCTCTAATAATGTTCGTATGTTTATTAGTTCTCCACAAAGAAAATAAAGGTCCTAAAGGATGTTTTGCATCATCTTTAGGATCTAAATGAATTGTCATTACCTCCTTTGTCTGTGGTATTAATTTTTTTATTTGGTGGTGTATTAAGTTTGCTCTGAAACCATGAGAGTGCATTATATCGAAATGCTCTTTATTTACAAGTTGGGCTAACGCTTTTTGAGCACAGAACATACCTTTTAAACGAGACATGTTCAAAGAATGTACAGGAATATTTTCTCGTTTGAAAGCATCTATCATACTATTTTGTGGCTCCTTGGAAAGCGTAATAGCATGTATTTCTACGGGATAATTGGCTTTAAGTTCTTTTATGAGTGTAAAAGCTATTTTTACTAGCCCGTAACCTTCTAATGTGGAAAACAAAAAAGCTATTTTCATTTTTGTACAATTTTATCTGTTACTTGCTTTTGTTCTGCAATGACTACCCCTAATAACATCATTAAAAAATATCCTCGATGACTAGTGAATGTAGCATCTGCAATACTTTCTATCAGGAAAAAACCTATGATAAGCAGAGTGATTACTAAGTATTTTTCTTGTAGATTTTGTATGTATAAAGAATATGATTTCTTTATTAAATACCAAAAGAAATAAAAAAATAAAAGTATTCCAATTACTCCAAATTGAGTTAAACAAGGATAATAAGTGTCAGCTATATAACTATAGTCAATTTTGTTAATCCCCCATACGCCATCAAGTCCATATTTATAATATAAATCAGAATAATAGACACCTGATGCATAAGAAGCGAAACTAGCGAATCCTGGTCCAAATGGAAAATAATCAACTAGAACTTCTAAAGATGTTTTGTACAACATCATTCGGGCAACAAGACCTGATTGAATGTCTTCTTCAGTTCCTCCTACAGCAAAATATAGATCCAACTTATTCCATCCAACTAATATCAATAATCCTATCACTATAATGCCAAATAGAATTGTTTTGATATTTATTTTAAAATCTTTAAGCTTGGGCGCTATTAATATAAGAATGACGGATATTAGAAAGAAACCATAAAATTTGGATCTAGTGGAAAAAAGGCCTGCTGATAACATTACTATGAATACAAGTTTGTCTCTCAATGTATCGCTTCCACAGAATAGAACAATTAAAGATAAAGCTATAATACATGCTGCAAAATACGAATTATGAAACATGACAGTATTGATGATAAACTTGTCATATAGTGTCATGAATCCAAGCCCTAGTAACAGAAACCAAAAACCTATGCAAATGATTCTCAAAAGACTTTTTTGCCTGTCAGAAAAACTAGGATATAAAAGGTATGTTCCAAAAAAAGCTAAGTAAGGTTTAAATTCAATGATAAGATCCTTGATAATGGCTTGTTTAACATTACTATTTATGAGTATTGAATAGATTGTGTAGAATAAAAAGATACCAATTGTCACCAAAAAAGGCTTATTAAATCTCCAATCTTTTGTGTGAAATACACCAAAGAGCATGAATATAAATAATAAAAAGGCACATATTTCGTCTATTCCATCAAATCCAATAGTCCCATACAGAAGGAGACCTAGAATGAGTGTGAAGACAAATAATTCGAAATAATGCTTGTTTATGAACTGTTGTAGCATATCAGATCGTTTTTGAATATATAACGCGATGTGTAATTATATGTTGTTTTGATGCGGAAACAAAGATAATGCTATTTTTTGAAATAAGTTCTTTTAAAGTTTAGTTGTAAGGTAAAACAATGACTTCTGGGAAGGAAGGATCATTATCTGGCTGGTACGCCCCAAAAAAAGTTATATATATTTTTTCATTTAAAGTGTCTATATAATATATATTGAAACTATTACTAGATATTGAGTCTTCTTCTCTTTTGACCCGGTTATATACAATACCTGCATCTTTAGGCGCTTGATTTGAACATAAAATCATCTGTTGGTGAGGTAATGAAGTAGGGATACTTACTCCTAAAACATTGAAATAAGCAAAACAATGAGCATGTCCTCCTAAATGACAGATAAATTTCCCGCTAGAGTTCGTGAAGTCGAAATTGACAGAAATACTATCATTCGTGGATAATTTATTTTTATAGATTGATTTAATTGTGGTATGATTGCGGAATGCTTCAACAATATCAGGAATCATGTTCCAATTATGGATAAAATCTCCGTCACATAGATATGTAGTGGAGTTATCCGAGTGAGGTTGAAATGGATAATGATTTAGAATAATGACATTATGTTGATTAGACAGACCTTTTTTTAGAGCAATATTTCCTAGCCAATTGATCTGTTCCTGCGTGTAAGAAGCATAATATACGGTGTTGTATTTTTGCTCTGTTTGATCAAGCATATCTAAAGATATGATCCGAATATAGCCTCCTAGGGGATTAGGAATGTCTGTATAAAAATAATTCTTATTAGCTTTTTGACTTCTTAAACCAAAACAAGATATAGAGGATAAATTTTGATAGATTTCAGAAGCCGTGATATATGTAGAAAAAGATGAATCAATAATATTTGAGTCGTGATTGCCTGTGCAAATATAGGATGGTATATTGTTATTGCTATAGAAGTATTGCGTGAATGACCGTAAGTACTTAATGGCAATGTCTTTATCTTTATGATTGGATATAAAATCTCCCGTAGCCACTATTGCATTAATGTTTAAATCTGCTTGATTGGCAAATTTTACAGATTGTATTAGATTTATAGGATAAGAGTAATGATTACTTTCAGAAAAATCGGATAAGTGTGGATCTGAAATATGTACGAGTTTGAAACAACCTTTCACGTTATATTGTGATTCAATTTTAGCCATGCGTTCTTTTGCTAGTTTATTATTAATAGCATATATAGAATCATTTATACTCTTTTTTACTTCCCAATCAATGTCGTCAGCATGCGAACATGAGAATAAAAAGCTTATAATAAAAAGACATAAATATGAAAGCCTTTTAGTTTGAAAAAGCAATATTTTAATTATGAATGCAAATATATATGCCATGATTAGTTTCTTATCTTAATTTGTTTGTTACAATATTAAGCAAAATATTTTTGTTATCTATGAAGTGCTTATAAGTATTTTGAGGAAATGTATTAAATAGATGGGAGGCTACCAAAAAACATAATTATATTTCTGAGTGAGTAATGAATGTTTTTAAAAACTATGTTCCTTTAATAATAATTACCTAAACCTTCTTTCTCAATTCTCCTATGTTTTGATTTTGATTTTCTTGAGCAATAAAAGTGGAGTAGAATGTGTGTTTTTTCATCCTTTTCTCCTATTCTGATTTTTCTTTTAGGGGTTCACACACGGACTCATTGCTTTGATTGCCAGATTATTCCTGTGAAGGGGGTGAATTCTATAAGGAAAAAAGACGATCTCTTTTGATCACATCTTGAGAATAGGGAAAAATCGTCCTACTTCTTGGTTTTGCGTGAGGAAGTTTGGCATCCTTGTTTTTTGAGTGGACAAGTATGACAACTTTGGCAACTTGATTTGTCTGAAATAGGACGGGTAAAAAAACGATAGATTTTGTGTCCCATCCAAAAGATGGTGACACAACCTATCAAATAAACTGCTATTTCCTGCCACATGGTTAGTTGATAATTATGTTTCCGATTTGATAAACTAAGAAGGATACGACCCAAGCCAGGCAGCAGGTGTAGAGAATGACAAATGCGCCCCATTTCCAGGAATGGGATTCATTTACGATGGCTGTCACTGTTGCTATACAAGGGAAGTAAAGCAGGACAAACAACATCAGACTGAGTCCGACCAGGGGCGTAAAGACGTCTGTTCCGTCTGGATTCTTTTCTTGTAACAATCGTTCCGTCAGTGCTTGTTCACTGTCGTCGCTACCGGTGTATAATACGCTCAGCGTACTGACAACGATCTCTTTGGCTGCCATTCCGGACAACAGGCTGACACTGATTTTCCAATTGAAACCAAGCGGTTCCATGACGGGCGAAATGATTTGACCGATGCGGCCGATATAAGAGTTTTCCTGATGGTCCATAGCCATCTGGTGTTCTATTTCTTGCAATTGCTTGGCCTTTTCTTCCGGACTTATCTGTGTATTCTCGATGGAAGCTATTTGTTGTTTAAAATCAGCTGTACGTGCTGTCTCCCTCGGGAAATAACCTAAAAACCAGATGATGATGGATGCAACCAGGATGATGCCTCCCATCTTGTGCAAATATTGTTTGGCTTTTTCCCACATATGGAGCAGAATGGATTTTCCTGTAGGCATACGATAGGGCGGTAACTCCATCACAAAGGGAACATCTTCTTCATGAAAGAAGGCACGTTTGAATACCCGGGCTAAGATAACGGCTAGGATAACACCGGTGACGTATAACGAAAGTAATACAAAACTGGCATTTTTCGGGAATAAGGCTCCCGTGATTAATACATAAACCGGAAGTCGGGCGCTACAACTCATCAAAGGAGTTACCAGCATTGTGATCATACGGCTGTTGCGACTTTCAATGGTTCGGGTAGCCATTACGGCCGGAACATTGCAGCCAAAGCCCATGACCAATGGAATGAATGATTTGCCATGTAAGCCCATTTTATGCATGATCTTATCCATGATGAAAGCGGCACGAGCCATATAGCCCGAATCTTCCATAAAGGAGATGAAAGCATATAGAATCAGGATGTTGGGTAAAAAGACGATGACGCCTCCGACACCACCTATGATGCCATCAACAAGCAAGTCTTTGAGCGGTCCTTCTGCCATGTGGGTACGGACGAAATTACCGATCATTTCGACCAGCCATTCAATGCCTTGCATGGGATAATCGCCTAAACGGAAAGTGGCTTCAAACATGATCCACATGAAAAGAAGGAAAATAGGGAATCCCAATACTTTATGAGTAACGAAGAGGTCGATAATCTGGGTACTGGTCGCTTCCTTGATTTTGTTCTGCTCAAAGGTCTCGCGCAAAGCTCCCGAGATGAAACCATAACGCGCATCTGTCAACGCTGTTTCGCAGTCTTCCTGCAAAAGATTTTCGATTTGAGCGGCGTTGCGGTTCCGTTCTTGGATGATTTGCTCACCATCCGGAAACTTCCGTATCTGAGATTCTATTTCCTGATCGTTTTCCAGTAACTTGATAGACAGGTAACGCCTTGATATACTTTTAGGCATATTACTATCTACTTTATGGATACTGCGTTTTATGTTGGCAATACCTTTTTCCAGTATATCTCCGTAGTTGATGTGTATATGGCGGACAACAGGATCTTCTTCTTCATACACTTTGATAACGCGGTTGAATAACTCTTCGATACCAAAGCCTGTCTTACTGATGGTCGGAACAATTGGGCAACCGATCATACGTGCCAGCGATTCATAATCAAACTTATTACCGGCTTTTTCCAGTTCGTCGTACATGTTGAGGGCAATGACCATTTGCACGTCCATGTCGATCAACTGGGTTGTCAGATATAAGTTTCTTTCCAGATTGGAAGCATCAATGACATTGATAACAATATCCGGTTGCTGGTTTTCGTTCAGATGTTTTCGTACATACAACTCTTCCGGAGTATAGGCCGATAAAGAATACGTACCCGGCAAGTCGACAATCCGGAACGTGTATCCGTTTTGCTTGAATACGCCTTCTTTGGCATCGACGGTTACTCCGCTGTAATTCCCGACATGCTCATGAGCTCCTGATGCGAAATTGAATAAAGACGTTTTACCGCAATTGGGGTTTCCTACCAAAGCAACGTTGATAGTCTTTCCTTTATTGTAGGCAATTTCTCTTAATTCATCGTCCGAAAGAGTGATGTAGTCAGTGGCCGGTTTATCGGCAAAAATGAGGTTTTCACGTTCGGCTGCGAATTCGGCAGCACTGACAACTTCGATGAGTTCGGCATCCTGGCGTCTGAGAGAAACGTCATATCCCATAATCCGGTAATGAATAGGATCTTTCAACGGGGCATTTTGAATGACTTGTACTTCTTTTCCACGGATAAAGCCCATTTCTATGATACGTTTGCGGAAAGCTCCGCGCCCCATAATTTTGACGATAATTCCTTTTTCGCCTGTACGAAGTTCTGATAGTCTCATCTTAATATACTGTTCTCAAACGTGTGCAAAGTTACGATATATCGTTAGTTTCATCAATACCTATGAATAGGTAATTTCAGAGGCAGAACTATTTCTTTGCCTTATGTCATTTAATAAGAGAAGCGACTGGATATATTTTGTTCGCCGATGCTGAATATATATTCGCCCACTGTGAATATGTATTCGCCGACGTTGAATGTATGTTCGCCCACGGCGAATAAAGATTTGCTGGTAGGCCAACCTATTAGATCATATCCGTTTGGAGAAAAATAAAGGGGATTTCCGCTTTTTCGTTTCTATAAATATCATATATTTGCTGTGACATTTCGCTGTGACACTTGTAAACATGAAAAATACTAATATATAATATGAGTCGTAAATTATTGTTGTTTTGGTTATTAACCGGAGTTTCCTTGTTCGTTTTCCTACAAGTTTGCTATCCTTATCTTTTCTTTTTCAACGAACAGAGCCAGTTGTTTTTAGCTGAAGCGGCTTTCTTTTGGGAAAACTTGCCGAACCCCGGAGGTCTGACGTTGTGGTTGTCTGAGTTCTTGGTTCAGTTTTTTTCCTATCCATACGCGGGAGCTTGTATTACTGCCATACTATTGACGTTGATAGCTTTTGTGCAGGGTGAAATTTTACGTAAACTAAGTGGATCATCTATTTTGGCAATGACAGGTTGGTTGGTTGCCATGGCTCAGGTTTGGGTAATTGCTGATTTTAACTACCTGTATCAAGGAGTCCTGTCGATAGCTTTTGTTCTCATAAGTGCGTGGACTTGTCTGTCTATTCGATCAGATCGGCTTCGCTTGCTTTTTGAAGCGGCAGGAGGATTGATTTTAGTCTGGTGGGTAGGAGCTGCTTCCGTATTATTTGCCGTCTGGGTATTTTTATATGAGTTTGTTGTCCGTAAAAACAAGCAGAAATGGTTGGCGCTGTTTCCTTTATTGATAACAGCCTGTCTGTTGTTTGTTTTATGGCGAACAGCCGTTATCAGTGATTTCCGTTTTGCCTTTTTACCCGATGCTTATTATCATCATTTATTAGAGCCTAAATCGGTTATTTATTTTTCATGGTGGGGCGTATGGCTGCTGACTGGCTATGCGCTGATTGTACATCGAAGTAACTGGTCATTGAAAACGACGAAGAGTAAAATACTGGTTGCAGTGTCTTTGTTTGTCTGTTTGATAGCTGTATTTTATGTCGGGACGCTTCGCTTTGGAGAATTGAAGATGCGCCGTTATATGATGCTGGATCATTATTCCCGAACCGGGCAATGGCAGAAAATAGAAGCCGATTGCCAGGGTAAGATAACGAATTTCCTTTATATGAATATCCTTGCCCGTGCATTGGCCGAACAAGGCAAACTGGCAGATACCATGTTTGATTATCAGTTCAGAGGTCCGCAGGCTTTGGCAGTGAATTGGAATCATACAGAAGATGTTTCGGTTTTGTTGAGTGATATTTATTTTACGGCAGGAAATATCGCCTTGTCGCAACGACTGGCTTTCGAAGGTAATTCCTGTGCCCGTGGAAATTATAATGCCCGTTTGCTCCAGCGCCTGGTTCAGACCAATTTAATTTATGGCGAGTATGCAGTTGCTGAAAAATACATCCGTTTGTTGGAGAAATCGTGGACTTATCGGGAGTGGGCAAAGCAGCAACGGAAATTTCTTTACAATGATGCTGAGGTAGAAAATGATCCGTTATTAGGTAGTAAGCGTTCATTATTGTTGTCTCCGGAAGATACAACCCAACAAAAGGTGGCCGGTGAACAACTGGAGACGGCCATGCAACTTCCTATATTGGCCAATTCGGCTCAAGCCAGAACTGCCTTCGAGTATTTGATGGGAGCATATTTATTAAAGAAAGACATGGCCAGTTTTCAATATCTGATTGACCGCTATTGGGGAACTCCGCTTTTGCCTGATTTACCCGTGGCTTATCAGGAAGCTTTGATCGTTGCCCATGAAAAGAATCCGGAAGGATTGGAAAAATATGCCTTGAATAAGGATGTCTTGAGCCGGTATGCTGATTTTCGGAAACAGGTTTTAGCCAACCGAAATAATCGGGGACTTGCCGGGCTGTTGTATCGGTCGTTTGGTGATACGTATTGGTATTATGTTGTATTTAAATAAAGAACTAGTAGGAAGGTTGGAAGCTTCTTATAAAATAGCAAATGATGAGAAATAAATATTTATACCTATTGATCGGATGTTTGTTGGGCTTGGTGGCTTGTCAGCCAAGTTTGCCCCATATCGACGAGCAAAAAGAGATAACACCGGTTATTTATCCTGATTATAAGGAAGTCACTATTCCGGTAAATGTGGCTCCTCTGAATTTTGGTCTGCGGGATGCCGTGGAAGATGCAGTAGCCGTTTTTGCTTTCCAAGAACATTCCATATCGGTCTGGTTGAAAGACAGTACTTTCCAGATTCCATTGAAAGCCTGGCAAGAATTGCTACAACAGGCAAAAGGAAAAAGCCTGGAAGTATCGGTGTCTGTTAAAGAAGACGGCAAATGGATGGGTTACAAAGCTTTTGATATCTATGTAGCTTCAGAACCAATGGATGCTTATTTGGCTTATCGGAAAATAGCTCCGGGCTATGAATTATGGAAAAACATGGGAATCTATCAGCGCAATCTGGAAACATTCGACGAATCGCCCGTATTGGAAAACCGGCAAACCAACCAAAACTGTATGAATTGCCATTCCTTTTGTAATCGGCAAGCAGACCGTTTCCTGTTTCACATGCGTCAGAAATTAGGTGGAACCTATTTGGTAAAAGACGGAACGGTTGAGAAACTCAATACCGAAACACCTGAGACCATATCGTCTTTGGTATATCCTTCCTGGCATCCCGAAGGGCGGTTTGTGGCTTTTTCGACGAATATCACGAAACAGTTCTTTCATCCGAATAACCGGAACCGGATTGAAGTCTATGATGAGAAATCGGATGTAGTCGTCTACGATACGGAGAAACATGAATTAATTACGGCGCCAGCCTTGTTTTCTAATCAGGCATTTGAAACGTTTCCAACATTTTCGGCTGATGGAAAGACACTTTATTTCTGTACAGCTCAGGCAAAACCGATGCCGGATGCTTATCAGGAAGTGAAATACAGCCTTTGTTCGATTTCCTTTGATCCGGAAAAGCGGACATTCGGCAGTCGGGTAGATACCTTGTATGCAGCAGAACAACAAGGTAAAAGCGTTTCCTTCCCCCGTGTTTCACCGGATGGACGTTATCTGTTATATACGTTATCCGGATACGGAAACTTCTCAATCTGGCATAAGGATGCTGATTTGTATTGGGTAGACCTGAAGACTGGCAAGCACCGGTGTTTGGAGGAAGTCAACAGTCCGGATGTAGAGAGCTATCATTCCTGGAGTGGCAACAGTCGTTGGTTTGTATTCAGCAGCCGGCGGGATGACGGTCTTTATACACGGCCCTACTTTGCATATGTATCAGAAGATGGCAAAGTAGGAAAGCCTTTTATGTTGCCCCAGCGTACCAGAGATTATTATGAAGACAGTATGTGGTCGTATAATATTCCGGAGTTTGTATCGGATAAGATTGATGTTTCAGCACGGACGATTATCGATGCTACGACAACGAAAGGTTCAGCAATTCAGTTTGTCAAATAGATATGGAACGATTAAAACAATATATAGACTTTATACAGGAAGTAGAAAAGCTGAAATCTGTATTACGAACGGCTTGGACATCTTCCGGAAGGCAGGAAAGTACGGCTGAACATTCTTGGAGATTAGCCTTATTAGCCGTTCTTTTTATCAATGACTTCCCGGAATTGGATGGTTTGAAAATCCTGAAAATGTGTTTGATTCATGATCTGGGCGAGTTGTATGATGGGGATATTTCAGTTTTGTTATTACCTGATGAACAAGAGAAACATACGAAAGAGAAAATGGCGATGGAACGGATGTTGTCTCTTTTGCCCCAGGAGATAGGTTCGGATTTATTGGCAATATGGAATGAATATAATGAAAATCAGACAGAGGAAGCTCATTGGGTAAAAGCCTTGGATAAGGCAGAGACAATTTTGCAGCATAACCAAGGAAACAATCCGCCAGATTTTGACTATAAATTTAATTTGGAGTATGGAAAATCTTATTTTTCTGCAAATTCAAGTTTAGTTACTCTGCGGAATTTGTTAGATTTGGAAACACAGAAACATTGTTAGTTAAATATAGATAGAAAATATGGATATTAAAAAGCTTTTTATCACAGTCATATCTACGTGGCTTGGAATGTTTTCTTGGCCGTTATCTTTGTATGGACAAGAAACACTGCCCAAAGATAAGCAACATGGGGCGATTCTTCATGCGTTCTGCTGGTCCTTCCAGACGATTAAGGAAAATATGAAACAGATTGCGGATGCTGGATTTACAATGGTGCAGACTTCACCAGCCAACAAATGTTTTGTGGGTGATGATGGCGGATTGGAAATCTTTGGAAAAGGGAAATGGTATTACCATTATCAACCGGTGGAATGGACGATCGGGAATTATCAGTTAGGTTCAAAAGCTGATTTTATTGCCATGACTACCGAAGCCCGGAAATATGGAATTACGGTATTGGTGGATGTCTTGCCCAATCATACGGCTTTTGATACAACGGCTGTTTCCCAGCAGTTCATTGAGGCTGTTGGCGGACAGGAACAACTGTATCATGCCAACGGATTGAATCCGATAAAAGATTATAACGACCGTTTTCAGTGTACAACGGGTGGAGTAGGCGGATTGCCGGATGTAAATACGGAGAATCCGTTATTCCAGTATTATTATATGAAATATGTAAACGAACTGATTGCCTGCGGTGCCGGCGGATTTCGGTATGATACCGCCAAACATATCGGCTTGCCTTCTGATCCGAAGGATGAAAAATCTCCCCGGAATAACTTTTGGGAGATAGCTACCGGTCGGGAAGCTGTGAATGGTTTGCGTCTGGATACTTCCAAAGAGCTTTTCATTTATGGAGAAGTTTTACAAGACAAGAACGTGAAGGAAAAAGAATATTCCAAATACATCGGACTGACTGCCAGTAATTATGGTGGAGAGCTGCGGAAAGCTTTGGAAGATAGAAGTTTTTCGGGTGTGGATTTGAAATCATGGCATCATCCGGCTAATCCGAAACAATTGATTACGTGGGTAGAAAGTCATGATACCTATTGTAATGCCGGTGAATCGGCGGGCTTGACGGATGCTCAGATTCGTTGTGGCTGGACTATTGTGGCTGCTCGTGCATCGGGTGTTCCTTTGTTCTTGAGCCGGCCAGCAGGTTCATCTCCTGAGAATCGTTGGGGCAATAACCGGATTGGTCCGCGTGGAAATGATAATTTCTTCCATCCGGAAGTAGTTGCCGCTAATCATTTCCGCCAGCGAATGGTGGGTGAAAAGGAAGCCTTGTATTACTCGACTGATGGTAAGGTGATGGAAGTGGCACGAGGTAAAAAAGGTGCGGCCTTGATCAACTTGGGCGAAGTGGGTGATATTTCTATTAAAACTTGTTTACCTGATGGCTCTTATACGGATGCCGTGCATAACGTTTCTTTTACAGTGCAGAAAGGCATGCTGAAAGGTCGTGTAGAAGGTATGTCTTCTTATATTCTGGAAGTTCAGGAATAAATAAGGTAGAGAAAAGTTGTTGTTAACGAAAATCAGATACAGGAAAAATGGAGAGTTTTATCAATAAAGATTTTATGCTGACGAATGAGTCGGCTCGTGAATTATATCATGACAGTACGGAGTCGTTGCCTATCATCGACTATCATTGTCATTTAGATCCTAAGCAGATCGCGGAAAACCATTCGTTTAAGAATCTGACGGAGGTCTGGCTGGGTGGCGATCACTACAAATGGAGAGCCATGCGCGGCAATGGCATTGCGGAAGAATATATTACCGGAAACAGAAGTGATTATGAGAAGTTTGAGAAATGGGCGGAAACGGTTCCCTATACGATGCGGAATCCTTTATACCATTGGACTCATTTGGAGTTAAGTCGTATTTTCGGCATTGATACCTTGTTGAAGCCGCAGACTGCCCGTGAAATCTATGAGGCTTGTACAGATATGCTGCAGACGGATGATTTTCGTGCCCAGGCGTTAATGAAGCGTTGTCGGGTAGAAGTAGTATGTACAACGGATGATCCGATCGACTCTTTGGAATATCATAGTTATTTGCAGGAACATCCTTTTGGAACTCGTGTATATCCGGCCTGGCGTCCAGATAAGGTGTTGGCCGTAGAAAATCCGGTGTCTTATCGGGCTTATGTAGAAAAGTTAGGACAGGCTGCTGATATGGAGATCCGATCCTATACGGATTTATTGACCGCTTTGTGGAAGCGACATGATTATTTCGCGTCTTTGGGTTGTCGTTTGTCTGATCATGGTTTGGATAACTTCTATGCAGATGATTATACAGAAGCCGAAGTTCAGCAGATCTTCAAGAAGGTGATGGACGGAAAGTTACTGGATGAAACGGAGATCCGCCGTTTCCGAAGTGCTTTGCTGTTTGAACTGGCTGTCATGGACTGGGAAAAAGGATGGGCACAACAGTATCATATCAGTGTTGTGCGGAACAGTTCCACCCGCATGTTTCAGGCTTTGGGACCGGATACGGGTTTTGATGCCATCATGGAAGTGAATTGTTCGGTCGTTGGACATCGTTTCTTTAACCAGCTTGACCAGGTTGGGAAACTGACGAAAACCATCTTGTATAGCTTGAACCCGAAGGATAATGAAGTCCTGGCAACATTGGCTTATACATATAATGGCGGAACTATTCCGGGAAAGATGCAGTTAGGCTCGGGCTGGTGGTTCCTGGATCAGGAAGATGGGATGCGGAAGCAGATGAATGCCTTGTCGGCTATGGGATTGCTGAGCCGGTTTGTAGGAATGCTGACGGACTCACGCAGTTTCCTTTCATATCCGCGTCATGAATATTTCCGTCGTATCCTGTGTAACTTGATTGGTGAAGATATAGAGGCCGGAAAGTTACCACGGAGTGAGATGGATTTCCTGAAACAGATGGTAGCAGATATTTCTTATTATAATGCAAAACGATATTTTAACTTTTAACGGATAAATTAAAACACGTATGGGAAAAATAGTAACCTTCGGTGAGATTATGCTTCGATTGGCAACTCCCGGATATTTACGTTTTAGTCAGACGAATGAATTGAGTGCCACATTTGGTGGTGGTGAAGCGAATGTAGCTGTATCATTGGCTAATTATGGAATGGAAGCTGAGTTTGTGACTCGCTTGCCGGAGAATGATATTGCTGCCGCTTGTGTAAAAGATTTACATAAACACGGAGTTAAGACCGACCATATTGTTTATGGTGGTGACCGTATGGGTATTTATTTCCTGGAAACCGGAGCTGTGGCTCGCGCCAGTAAGGTTGTATATGACCGGGCTCATTCAGCTATCTCGGAAATTAAACCGGGTATGATTGACTGGGAACAGGTTTTGGCCGGTACCGACTGGTTTCATTGGACGGGAATTACACCGGCAATCAGTCAGGGAGCAGCAGATGTCTGCTTGGAAGCGATTCAGACAGCCAATCGGTTGGGAATTCCGGTTTCCTGCGATTTGAATTACCGGAAGAATCTGTGGAAATATGGAAAGAAAGTATCTGAGGTAATGCCGGATTTAGTGGCAGGCTGTGACATCATTCTCGGAAATGAAGAAGACGCAGAGAAAGTATTCGGCATCAAGCCGGAAGGTTTTGATGTGACGGCGACTGCCGGTGAAGTGAATGCTGCTGAGTTTGAAAGTGTTTGCACACAGCTGATGCAACGTTTCCCGTGTGCTCGGAAAGTAATTATCACTTTGCGTGGTTCAATCAATGCCAACCATAATACATGGGGCGGTGTTTTGTATGATGGCAAACAGCTCTTCCAGTCGCCTCGCTATGACATCACACACATTGTAGATCGTGTGGGCGGTGGTGATTCTTTCATGGGCGGTCTGATTTACGGTTTGCTGACATATCCGCAGGATGATCAGCTGGCATTGAACTTTGCCGTGGCGGCTTCTTGCCTGAAGCATACGATTTATGGAGATTATAATGAAGTAACAGTAAAAGAGGTTGAGAATCTGATGAAGGGCGATGGCTCAGGTCGGGTTTCACGTTAACAGAGGAAAGGAGAACAAATGGCTGCATTTACGAAATTACAAGTGTTGCAGGCAATGCAACAGACGGGCATGGTCCCGGTCTTTTATCATAGTGATGCCGAAGTGGCTCGCCAGGTATTGAAGGCTTGTTATGAAGGTGGCGTCCGTGCTTTTGAGTTTACGAATCGGGGCGACTTCGCTTCGGAAGTGTTTATTGATCTGATGAAGTTCTCTCGTCGGGAATGTCCGGAGATGATTTTGGGTATTGGTTCCGTAGTAGATGCTCCGACAGCTGCCCTTTATTTACAGTACGGGGCAAACTTTGTGGTCGGTCCGTATCTGAATCCGGAAGTGGCGCGTTTGTGTAATCGTCACTTGGTGCCTTATACGCCGGGCTGTGGTTCGGTAACGGAAATAGGCGAGGCACAGGAGTTGGGTTGTGACCTGGTAAAGATTTTCCCGGCAGGAAATGTGGGCGGACCTTCGTTTGTGAAGAATATCAAGGCTCCGCTTCCTTGGTCGATGATTATGGCGACAGGTGCCGTAGAACCGACGGAAGAGAATTTGACAGCCTGGATGAAAGCGGGTACGACTTGTGTAGGAATGGGTTCTAAACTCTTCCCGAAAGATCGGATCGCGGCTCAGGACTGGAATTATATTACAGAGAAATGCCGGTTTGCTTTGGAGATTATCCGACAGGCAAGAGGTTGATAAAACAAATGCTAACCTTTTAATCGGAACGACATGAACAAACACGGAGAAATGAAGATGACAAATTACAGATGGACTATCTGTATCATGATGTTTCTGGCCCTGACGATCAATTACCTGGATCGTCAGGTGCTTTCTTTGACTTGGGATGAATTTATCAAACCCGAGTTTCATTGGAATGAAATCCATTATGGTCGGATTACAGCTACCTTCTCGATTGTGTATGCGATCGGAATGTTGTTTGCTGGTCGGGTAATCGACTGGATGGGAACGAAAGCCGGCTTCTTGTGGTCGATCGGGGTGTGGTCGTTGGGCGCTTGCCTGCATGCTTTTTGTGGTGTGGCAACAGAAGCCTGTGTCGGACTTGAGGATCGGACACAATTGATGATGGCTACAGGTGATATGGCTGTCTTGATCGCGACCTTCAGTATGTATTTCTTTTTGGCCGCCCGTTGTGTATTGGCTATTGGAGAGGCCGGATATTTCCCTGCGGCAGTCAAGGTGACAGCCGAATATTTCCCGAAACGAGACCGGGCGTTTGCGACTTCTATTTTCAATGCGGGCGCTTCTATTGGCGCTTTGGCCGCACCGTTGACGATTCCGTTGCTGGCTAAATATTGGGGCTGGGAATTATCGTTCGTTATCATTGGTGTATTAGGCTTCATTTGGATGGGATTTTGGGTATTCATGTACACACCGCCAGAGAAGAGTCGGTTTGTCAATGCCGCCGAACTGGAATACATCGGGCAGGACAAGTTACTGGAAGCTGATTTGGTGGATGTGGATCAAGCTAATGAAAAGAAGATGTCTTTGTTGGAATGCTTCCGCTATCGGCAGACTTGGGCTTTCTTGCTGGGTAAATTCTGTACGGATGGTGTGTGGTGGTTCTTCCTCTTTTGGACACCTTCCTATTTGAATACCCAGTTTGGAATCAAGACGACAGAAGGATTGGGAATGGCGTTGATCTTTACTTTATATGCCATCGTCATGCTATCGTTGTATGGAGGAAAGCTTCCTACGATTTTTATTAAACGGATGAAAACGAATCCTTATGAGGCGCGTATGAGGGCAATGCTGATCTTTGCCTTCATTCCGTTGGTCGTTCTGTTTGCCCAGCCCTTGGGAACGTATTCTCCTTGGTTCCCGGTTATTTTGATCGGTATCGGGTGTGCGGCGCATCAATCCTGGTCTGCGAATATCTATACGACTGTGAGCGATATGTTTCCGAAGAATGCAATTGCCACAGTGACGGGAATTGGTGGTATGGCGGGCGGAGTCAGTTCGATGTTGATGCAGGCATGTGCCGGAAATCTCTTTGTCTATGCCGATGAGGTACAGTTGGAGTTTCTGGGATTTGTCGGGAAACCGGCCGGATACTTCATCATCTTCTGTATTTGCTCGGTAGCTTATCTGGTGGGCTGGATCATCATGAAGACGTTAGTACCGAGATATAAGATTATCGGTGGTTAATCATTTTCTGAAATAAACGAGAACCGAAAATGAAACTCACAGGAATCAAAATCGATTCCCGTTTATTTCATTTAAATAGCTGCCTACCTTTTCCTAAAAACACGCCGGCTTTTTAAGGAGTTGTTGCCTAATCTTCTTGATTTGGATTATAGGCGTTGTAAACGAGTAAGTTAGGCCGCTTTCGTAGCGATAATGAAAATGGATAATTTACAAACGAATTAATGCAATAAAATATGAATCTGTTTGATGTAAAAGATAGAGTAATCGTCATCACCGGAGCAACCGGTGTATTGGGCCGGGCGATGGTTCGCCACTTTGCTGAAGAAGGAGCGAAAGTGGTGATTTTAGGCCGAAATGAACAAGTGGGGAATCAGTTAGCCGACGAAGCGGTGAAAGCCGGAGGAACAGCTGTGTTTTATACAACAAATGTACTCGATAAAGAGCGGCTGGAGCAGAATTATGCCGACATCATGGAACGTTTTGGCCGGATTGATGTGCTGATTAATGGAGCCGGAGGAAATATGCCGGGAGCGACAATTGCTCCAGACAAAACCCTTTTCGATCTGGATTTGGAAGCCATGCGGCAAGTGGTGGATCTGAATCTCTTCGGAACGGTTTTGCCGACGATGATTTTTGCCCGTGCCATGGTGGAGCAGAAGCAGGGCTCAATTATCAATATTGCTTCCGAAGCCGGATTGCGTCCGCTTACACGGGTGGCAGGTTATGGAGTAGCGAAAGCGGCTGTCATTAACTTTACGAAATATATGTGCGGCGAATTGGCTACGAAGTTTGGTCCGGGCCTGCGGGTGAATGCCATTGCTCCGGGATTCTTCCTGACCGAACAGAACCGGACCTTATTGACGAATCCGGACGGTAGCCTGACACCGCGGGCAGAAACCATCCTGGCTCATACACCTTTCAAGCGTTTCGGTGAGCCGGAGGAATTACTGGGTACGTTGCAATGGCTGGCCAGTGATGCTTCGCGTTTCGTTTCCGGTACTTTGACTGTTATTGACGGCGGCTTCGACGCATTTTCTATTTAGTTAATTCAAAAACTCATCAATATGTATCTATGTAAACAATCCTGGCGCTGGTACGGACCGAATGATCCGGTCAGTCTGTGGGATATCCGGCAGGCCGGAGCCACTGATATCGTCCATGCGCTGCATCATATTCCCAATGGGGAAGTTTGGAGTATAGAAGAAATCCGGAAACGGCAACAACTGATTGCTGAAACTGGTTTAGTCTGGAGTGTCGTGGAAAGTGTTCCGGTACACGAACATATCAAGACGCAGACCGGCGATTTCCAGCGTTATATTGATAACTATAAAGAGACCTTGCGGAACCTGGCCGCTTGCGGGATCCGTTGTGTGACATACAACTTCATGCCGGTCCTCGACTGGACACGTACCGACTTGGCTTATACCATGCCCGATGGCTCGAAAGCTTTGCGTTTTGAGCGGGCAGCTTTCCTGGCCTTCGATCTTTTCATCCTGAAACGCCCCGGAGCAGAACAGGAATATTCGGAAGCGGATAAGGAAATTGCCCGTCGCCGCTATGAACAGATGGATGAGGAAGAGAAACAGCGTCTGGTGCGCAACATGATTGCCGGACTGCCTGGTTCGGAAGAAAGCTTCACCCTCGAACAGTTCCAAGAAGCATTGGATCGTTACAAAGACGTGGATGCCGACAAGTTGCGTGATAATCTAGTTTATTTCCTGTCTGAAATAACACCGGTGGCCGATGAAGTAGGCGTTGATCTGGTGATTCATCCCGATGACCCGCCTTATCAGATTTTAGGTCTGCCACGTATCCTTTCAACGGCAGATGATTTCCGTCAACTGATAGAAAGAGTACCTAACAAATCGAATGGTTTGTGTCTCTGTACCGGATCATTTGGCGTGCGTGCCGACAATGACTTGGTTGCGATGATGTATGAGTTTGCCGACCGGATTCATTTCGTACATTTGCGCAGTACGAAACGGGATGCCGAAGGAAACTTCTACGAAGCCAATCACCTGGAAGGTGATGTTGATATGTATGGCATGATGAAGGCTTTGCTGGAGATACAACAACGACTGAATGTCTCTATCCCGGTACGTCCAGACCACGGTCATCAGATGGTGGATGACTTGCGGAAGAAAACCAATCCGGGTTATTCCTGTATCGGTCGTCTGCGTGGTTTGGCTGAGCTGCGCGGCTTGGAATTAGGCATCGCCCGTTCAATGGAATGATAGCTTGATCTTTGCGGGAACGAAGAGTCGATCATATAGAGAGGCACGGAAACAGGAGTTTCAATTTTGCTTCTTGTTTCCATGCCTCTATTTTATTATTCCTATTTTAAGACGTTTACTCTTATAGGCTATAACGGTACAATAAATCCTTCAGTTCCTTGTCGCTCAGATTTTCGCGCTCGGATTTATCATAAATGGCCAATAATAGTACTTGATCGTTTTCATCTGTATGTACAGTTACCAATGTAATAACTCTAGCTCCTCCGCTTTTACCTTTCCCTTTTGAAGTGATGCTTAAACGGATCTTATGAAGTCCTTGACCTAAATCCGTTCCCATCCAAGGATTTTCTCGAAGCTGATCAAGAAAGGAAGCAAAATCATCTTTCATCGATTTATAATGCTTAGCCAACTTCTTCAGGCTACGAGAAAATTCAGGGGTTACAATAATGTTACAGCTCATGCAGTAAATCCTCCGCATTGATGGGCTCAAGCTTTCCTTCCTGTATTAACTTGGCTTCCTTGCAAGCTTGCTCAATATGTGCCTCAATCTCTTGGCGAGACATATAGGGAGTTACCGGTTCATTTGCATTCGAGGCTTTTGCCTCTTCTGCATTGAGCAAGTCTTCTACTTTCTTCAGCAAGGAAAGATCCTTCACGTCGAGAATTCGGCGAATCAGTTCGTTTTGTTCAGACTGTAAACTTATCGTATTCATTGAGATTCCTTTCTTCTGATTGAATGAGACAAAAGTAAATATTAATCCACCAACATCCAAACAACCCTTTATCCTCTCTTCGTTTAGAAGTGATTCAACGCCAAAGCTGTGGTATCCTGGTACTGCTGCTGCAGTTCCACTAGTTTCTTTTCCAACTGACGGGTGATCTCCTCATAACCCGGCTGGCCGTACAGATTCTTCATTTCCGATGGATCTTCCTGCAGGTCGTATAATTCCCACGCATCGATGTCGTTGTAGAAATGGATCAGCTTGTAGCGATCTGTGCGGACACCATAATGGCGCTTCACTGCGTGTTCAGCCGGATATTCGTAGAAGTGATAATATAAGGCATCGCGCCAGTGAGCAGGTTTTTCTCCTTTCAGGAACGGCAGGAACGATTCTCCGTGCATGTCTTTAGGAATTTCCACACCAGCCAGTTCCAGAATGGTCGGCGCATAATCGATATTCTGGACGAACGCATCCACGTCTCCATGAATACCACCCGGCAGACGCACCAGCAACGGTGTACGGAACGACTCTTCATACATAAAGCGTTTGTCGAACCAGCCATGTTCGCCCATATAGAAACCTTGGTCGGAAGTATAGACAATCATTGTGTTCTCTAATAATCCGGCTTTCTCCAGATAATCCAGTACGCGACCGATATTACGGTCCACCGAATGGATCACCCGCAGATAATCCCGCATATACTGTTGGTATTTCCATTCTGCCAATGCTTTGCCGGAAAGATTCGCCTTCTTGAATTTCTGGATGATTGGATCGTAGTGAGCATTCCATGCCTTCTTTTCTTCGGGTGTCATGGTGTCGTACATGTGGCGCCCAACTTCTTCCAAACCGGTTGTCGTATGGATTTCGTTCTCTTTATCTGCCATTTTCAGATCGTAGACCAGATCCATATCCTTGAAGATGCTCATCTCTTGGGCTGCAGCAGCCTGACGGCCTTCATAATCGTCGTAGAAGTTGTCTGGCAACGGGAAAGTTTTGTCGCTGAAAAGCTCCAAATCCTGCAAATCCGGCATCCAGGTACGATGCGGAGCCTTGTGATGAAGCAAGAGGCAGAACGGTTTACTCTTGTCGCGTTGGTTCTCCAGCCAGTCGATAGCTTTGTCGGTGATAACATTCGTCGCATACCCTTTCGAGGTAATCTCTTCGCCGTTCTTGATAAACGGTGCGTTGTAATAAATACCCTGTCCGATCAGGATTTCCGAATAATCAAATCCAGTGGGGGCGGAGGTCAGGTGCCATTTCCCGATAATTGCTGTCTGGTATCCGGCTTTCTGTAATAACTTTGGATACGTCTGCTGACTACCGTCGAAAGTCGAGCTATTATCAGTAAAGCCATTCGCATGACTGTGCTTACCTGTCAGCATACACGCCCGGCTGGGACCACTGATAGAATTGGCCACAAAACTGTTGGTAAAACGTACACCCTCGTTGGCAATCCGGTCGATATTAGGCGTCTGGATAAACCGGTTATCATACGCGCTGATTGTCTGGTACGAATGATCGTCCGACATGATGTAGAGAATGTTCATCGGTTTCTTCCCTGTCTGCTCGTCAGACTGTGCTTGTTTGTTGTTGCACGCGTAGAAAGGCAATGCCAACACCGGCAGCGTGAGTAGCCATTTGTTTGTTTTCATAGGCTGATCTTTCATGATTAATATATAAATGAGTTGATAATAGAGATACAAAGGTAATAAATCTGTACGAAGCATCTATCATATTTAGCAAATAAGCCTGTTATTCTCCGTTTGTTTACAGGGAGCAACAGGCTTATACTATTAGAATGACTTGTTATATTACCGAACTATCGGCTTCTCTTTCAGTGTACCTCCTTCATTATATTGCTGGTTGTTGGGTAAACCTTTCTGTCCGACACCTTCTTTCATCAACTCTTTCAATTCCGGCAAGTGAGACTGATAGACAGCACGCGGATTCACCTGGTATTTCTTACAGATGGAAGCAGCCATGCCGACTACTTCGCCCATCATTCCGGTTGTTCGCATGACACGTACCGTTCCCAAGGCGACATGTGTCACACTGATATTCCGGCCAGCCATGAACAAGTTATCAATGTTGCGTGAATACAGACAGCGATACGGAATCGGATACGGATAAATGTTGATATGTTTGGCAATCGACTTGAATTCCTGACCGGGGAAATTCTCTGTATTCTTCGGATCTGGATAATGCAAATCGATACTCCACGTAGAAGCCGCCGAACCGTCTTCGTGAACTACATGCTTCCTTAAGTCTTCTTCTTTCAGAATATAATCGCCCATCAACCGGCGTGATTCTCGTTTCCCGGAGATGTAAGCCACCCATGCCAGCTTTCTATTCTTATAGACATCGTTTTCCTTCATCTCATTCTTGAGATAACTCCAGTTGGAATAAACCACCATCAATCCATAGTCTCGGATACGCTCGAAATCCTTGATCTGGTCGTAGTTCATACCCGTTTCCCAAGTCCATTCACCCATTGTCACCTTTTCACAATTCTTCTCATTGAAATCAACTCCATATTCAAATTGTGGAAAAGAAGAAGGCTTCTTTGTGTCTTCCGAATACCATTGCACGGAAGCACCCATTGTCATCTTATCTGCCTGTTCAGGAGCTGTACTTTCTCCAAACTCATCCCGACTTTCACGTCCCATCCGATAATCGGCTCCTGCTAAATAACCGATGGTTCCATCACCTGTACAATCAGAGAACAACGGTGCTTCGAAACGTTTCTCTTCGCCTGTCTCAATATGCTTAGCGATGACAGCTGTGATGCGATCTCCTTCTTTCTCTACAGCGATCGCACGATAATTGGTGAATAAGAAAACATTCTTTTCCTTCAACAACCAATCCATCTTCTTTTGATCCTCATAATAATCGGCAGGCTGAGCATTACCGCCTCGCGTCGGACCAAACTCTTTCTGTAAATTCCCTAATTCTTTATAAGGACCGGCTTCGATACGTCCACCCAAGTGAACGCGAATTTCCGAACTGTTGTTTCCTCCTATTACCGGACGGTCATTCAGTAAGGCTACCTTACAACCTAAGCGGGCAGCTGAAACGGCGGCACTCATTCCGGCAATACCTGCACCTACGACTACCAAATCATATTCTCCGGCTAACGGAGCTTCTTCCGGAAGGTTCAGCTTCTCTCTCCGGAACTTTTCCAAGGCTGCTACATCCGATGGAGGAACGGCTCCTTCTTCCGTTGTGAAGTAAATGGCATCACACCGTCCGTTGAAGCCTGTCAGGTCATGTAAACGCAGTTCCGTATTCACATCCTTGATCGTCACTTTCCCTGCTGCTTGCCACATCCATGTATTCCCTTCGCATCCCAGAGGTGAAGCCAACTTCTTGTTACCGACATACAAGCTGAATTTTCCCGGTCCTTCTCCATCTTTCCAAGGCGAAGTCCAGTTATATGTCCGTACATATACATAATACGTTCCTTTTTCCGGGAAGGTCACTTCTGTTTGTGCGTCTTCTACCGGTTCACCCATTCCATGTGCCATCAGATAAGAAGAACCCATCAGGTCCATGAACTGTTGGTCAACTACCCAACCGCCTTTCTTAGCAAAACTTTCTGCCTCGATAAAGAGGTTGGCAGCTGGAAGAGAACTGAAACTAGCGAATAAAAATAAAATATTTGTAAATAGAATCTTTTTCATGATGTTACTCATTTATTTTAAAGGTATGTGAACATTATAGGTATTATCATAATTCTCAGAAGGAGAAACTGCAAGAAATAATGCTTTTGGAATTCCTTTATCTAAGAATAATTGAGGACGTTCTAAGTATGCAACAGTATCTGTTTCCCCTGATTCCCAATGTAAACATCAATCAGAGACAAAGAAATGTTTAGCAAGTTCCCAGTCTGTAGAATTTTCAGAAGTGAATAAAGCTAAGGAACGTCCTTTACCTGTAAAATCTCCTTTCATATCTTTGACAATAGCATAATAACGCCCATTTTGGTACCATATAAAAGGATCTTCTGCTGGAAAATCTGATTCTTCTTTTGTAAATATGGGTTTTGAATTTTTAAGAAAAGGACCTATAGGAGAATCTGAAATAGCAGTCATATGTACAACCGGACCACCAAAAGGAAGAGGATTCTTTTTAGCTACAGCTTTATATACCATTAAGTATTTACCATCAGGCATTTCTGCAATTGATGGATTATTGGTTGCTAAAGCGTCGAAAGCCGTAGAATCAGGTGATACATCTACAAGCGGACGATCAAAACGTTTCCACGGTCCATAAGGAGAGGATGAAACAGCAACTCCAATTCGTTGGCTATTTCTATGGGACCAATTCAATGAGTTTTTTATATTTATACCATCACCACAGTTTCCTGTATAGTATAGATAATAATTGTTATCAAACTTATGAATGGTTGGATTATGTGTTGTTGTTCCATCCCAAAAAGAGTTTCCTCTTGCAGGCAAAGCAATATCAGAAAAAGTATATGGTCCTAATAAACTATCAGAAACGGCATGAGCTATTTCTGAATGTGTGACCCAAGCCATAAATCCCAGTTCCTTTTTCCATCGAGAGTAAAATAAATGATATTTGTTATCATCTCCTTTGATAGGAGATGCTCCCCAAATATAATAAAGACTATCTTTTAATATAGCCTGTTGTGGGATCGGTTGTAGCATTGATGCAATATTAAGTTGGTTAAAATTATTAATATATATTTTTTGCTCTAACTTATAAAAGATAGGCACAATTAATATGAAGATTAAAATATATTTCATTTTATGTCCAATTTATATTGCAAGAGTAAGAAAATTCGTTTTTAATAGAAAGATAATTATTAATAATTTATCTAGCAGTTTGATTTTCTTTTTCGTTGTCAGTCTCAGTCCTAATAGTTTGTTTAGTTCTATAGTCCATATAATTTTTAGTATTTAGTTTAGGAAAACCGAATGTATCTAGGTGGCACCCTACTTCATGTAAAGTTTTTATATTTTCCTCCAAGATAGAACCATCAGGTCGAGGACCTATATTTAATAATAAATTAGCATTCATTTTAGCACAGTTATTTAATAAGTCTAGAACTTCTTCTTTTGTTTTTTGTCTTTGACGTGGAGAACTATGATAAGCCCAACCAAGAGTTTGTATAGGTATATTTAATTCAGCAGGTTTGTTTTTATTCTTTTCCCAAGAAATATCAGCAGCATTTTGAACACTTTGGGGTAATCCTGCACTTTTGAAGACTGAAGATAATGAACCCATTTCTCTTTCTCCTGTAATAAAATCTTCATTACCATTAGCTCCTGTTTTAAATACAACTAGAGCGTGAGGTTGGATTGCATGAATCATATCATATATTTCTTGGATGTTAAAAAGATCTGCATGTTGATATACACCACCTACAGTATCGAACCAAAGACCTGCAATAGGACCATATTGGGTACATAATTCCATAATTTGTGTTTTAGCGTAATTTAAGTAATGTTTAAAATCTTCTTTTTTTTGAAATTTATAAGCTTCAGGATTTTCTTTATAATGAGGTCTTGCTGGATCATATAATGTATTTGATAAAAAGAAAGGATGATGCCAATCAATACCTATAGAATAATAAATAAATAGACCGATACCTGCTTTTTTACAAGCTTGTGATAATTCCATTAGAAAATCTCTATGTGAAGGATAATCTACACTATTATAGTCGGATGCTTTAGTATCCCATAATGCAAATCCGTCATGATGTTTCGCAACAAATGTAATATATTTCATTTTTGCACTAATTGCTAAATCAACATAATCTTGAGCATTAAATTTTTCTCCTTTAAATTTTTTAGTGTTTTCTTCATATTCATAATATGGTAAGCTTCCGGTAAAGTGCGTATTGCAAAATAGAAAATTAGTCCCGACTTGGT
>ERZ836877.503-NODE-503-length-67505-cov-37.684418_pt1 | contig 67505 bp, 65 predicted proteins | sample MGYA00519469_ERZ836877 | MGnify/ENA primary metagenome ERZ836877 (study PRJEB31850, sample SAMEA3708809) | human gut metagenome | biome: human gut; feature: human-associated habitat; material: faeces | place: China | collected 2014 ...
CCCCACTGCTGCCTCCCGTAGGAGTCTGGGCCGTATCTCAGTCCCAATGTGGCCGTTCATCCTCTCAGACCGGCTACTGATCGTCGCCTTGGTGAGCCGTTACCTCACCAACTAGCTAATCAGACGCGAGGCCATCTTTCAGCACATAAAGCTTTGACTTCCAGGAGATGTCTCCCAAAAGTATCATGCGGTATTAGCAGTCGTTTCCAACTGTTGTCCCCCACTGAAAGGCAGGTTCCTCACGCGTTACTCACCCGTTCGCCACTAAAGTTAAAACCGAAGCTCTAACTTCCGTTCGACTTGCATGTGTTAGGCACGCCGCCAGCGTTCGTCCTGAGCCAGGATCAAACTCTCAAAAATTTGTATCTAAACTCCGAAGAGCTTAAATCAACTTTCTGAACAATTTGCTTCTAGCAAAATTACTCAAGAATTTTCGTTGGCTGTTTTTTCGCTTACGCTTAAACAATCCATTTATTGTCCAAGGTGTCTTTTATAATCGTCTGCGTTATTCAATTTACAAGATACAGCTGTTCGTTTTGCGTTCGCATTCGTCCCGCAGCGAACTTTTATATGTTAGCACAACTTTTTCCCTTTGTCAAGAACTTTTTCCAAATTCTTACAAAATTTTTTGTGCGCCGCCCTCATGGACAGCTTGCTTATAATACCATCCAAAGTTCGCTTTGTCAAGGGTTTTTTACATTTTGGGCCGTCTTTTTTATTGTTTTCTACTCAGAGACGACCGTCTCTGGAGGAAAGATTGTTGCTGATCTCCGTCAGGGCGTCCCCTGCGTCAATGCTGGTTTCGTCCTGCATTGCCAGATCTCCCAGACTGACCATGCCGCAAAGCCTGCCGTTCTCCATGACGGGCAGCCTTCTGATCTGTTCCCTGCCCATCAGCCCCGCCGCAAGGGCGACCTCCATGTCCGGCCGGGCGGTGATCACCTTCGCCGTCATCACGTCCCGGACGGGCGTGGACGAGGCCGACCGTCCGGCGGCCAGACACCGGGTGACGATGTCCCGGTCGGTGATCAGGCCGCACAGTCTTCCGTCGCTGCCGCACACGGGCAGCGCCCCAATATTGTAGCGGCCAAGCGTCCGCGCCGCCACCGCTACGGATTCCTCCGGATTGATCCGGATGACCGGATTTGTCATAACATCCCGCAATTTCATTGTCATTCCTCCTTTTGGACGGAGTATTGACATGTTTTCGGCGGTCTATTCCTTATGTATAGAAAATACGGGAGAGCCGGCGGCTCTCCCGTACATAATTTTATGGAATTATTCCTTCACCAGCAGCTCCGCGATCTGGATGGCGTTGGTAGCGGCGCCCTTGCGGACCTGATCGCCGCAGCACCACAGGCACAGGCCGTTGTCGTCCGTCAGGTCGGGACGGATACGGCCGACGAACACAATATCCTGATCGGAGGTGTCCAGCGGCATGGGGTACTGCTTGTTTTTCAGGTCGTCCACCAGCTTGCAGCCGGGAGCCTTGGCGATGACCTCCCGTGCCTGCTCCACGGTGACCGGCACGTCAAAGTGGCAGCTGACGGAAATGGAGTGGCTGCGCACAACAGGAACGCGGACGCAGGTGCAGCTGACCTTCAGTTCAGGCAGGTGCATGATCTTGCGGCCTTCGTTCTGCATCTTCATTTCCTCGCTGGTGTAGCCCTCGAACTGCTCGCCGCCGATCTGGGGGATCAGGTTGAAGGCGATCTGGTGGGAAAACACCTTCGGCTCGTAGGTCTTCCCCTCCCGCAGTGCCTCCACCTCATTCATCAGTTCAATGGGGCCGCCCGCGCCAGCGCCGGAAACCGCCTGATACGTGGAAGCGGTCATGGTGCGGATGGGGGCGATGGTGTTCAGGGCGTTCACCGCCGTGACGGTGATGATGGTGGAGCAGTTGGGGTTGGAGATGATGCCCTTGTGGTTCTTCACGTCCTCGGGGTTGACCTCAGGCACGATCAGCGGCACCTCAGGATTCAGGCGGAATGCGGAGGAATTGTCCACGAACACCGCGCCGGAGGCCACGATCGCAGGGGCAAACTTCTTGGCGATGTCATTTTCCGCCGCGCCCAGAACGATGTCCACGCCCTTGAATGCTGTGTCGGCGGCTTCCTGAATGGTCACGTCCTCGCCGTGAAACTTCACGGTCTTGCCCGCGCTCCGGGCAGAGGCCAGCGGAACCAGCTTCCCAACGGGGAAATTGCGTTCCTGCAGAACCTTGATCATTTCCTGTCCCACAGCGCCGGTCGCGCCCAGGACGGCTACAGTATAGGTTTTCATATTTTCATTCCTCCCACACATTACTTTACGAAGCTGTTGTACAGAACCCGGATGGCTTCCTTGAAGTCCTTATTGTCCACGCCGAAGATGATGTTCAATTCGTCAGGGCCCTGGTTGATCATGCGGATGTTGATGCCGCTTTCGCCCAGCGCCTTGAAGATCCGGCCGGAAATGCCGGGGCGGAAGGCCATCTTCCGGCCGACGGCGGCAACCACGGCAATGTGGTGGTGAACGTCCAGGGTATCCGGCTGGGCTTCCTTTTTGATCTCCGCCATGATGGTGTACAGCTCCTTCTCCACCGCGGCGGTGGGAAGCACGACGGACACGTTGTCAATGCCGTTGGGAACGTAGTCCACGGAAATGTTATGCCGTTCCAGCACCGACAGAACTCTGCGCAGGACGCCGACCTGATTGCTCATGCCCCGCTTGGTCAGAGAGATGATGGAAAAGTCCTTTTTGCCCGTGATGCCGGTGATGAACCGGTCGGGGTCAACGTCCCCGGAGAAGGACTCCTGAATCATGGTGCCGGGGGCCTCCGGGTCGTTGGTGTTGCGGATGTTGACGGGGATGTTCTTCTCCCGCACCGGGAAAATGGAATCCTCGTGAAGCACCTGCGCGCCGGAATAGCTCAGCTCCCGAAGCTCGTCGTAGGTGACTTCCGGGATAGCCTGAGGATCGTCCACGATCCGGGGGTCGGCCATGAGGATGCCGGACACGTCCGTCCAGTTCTCGTACACGTCCGCGTCCAGCGCCGCCGCCGCCAGTGCGCCGGTGATGTCGCTGCCGCCACGGGAGAAGGTGTGGATGGCGCCGTCGGGCATGGCGCCGTAGAATCCGGGGATCACCGCGCCGTAGCCAAGCAGCACCTGATTGCGCAGCGCCTTGTAGGACACCTCCCGGTTCACGGTGCCGTCCATGTTGAACATTACCCAGTCTGCCGCGTCCACGAACTGGAAGCCGAGGTAGGCCGCCATCAGTTTGGCGGAGAAATACTCGCCCCGGCTGACCAGCTCCTCCTGGGTCACGTCCTTCGCGTCGATGCGCTTTTTCAGAGCCTCCAGCTCCGGCTCCAATGCCAGATCAAGCCCCAGCTCATCCCGGATGTCCAGATAGCGGGACGCGATCATGTCAAAAATGCTGCTGCAGTCCACGCCGTACTGGACGTGGGCATAGCACAGATAGAGAAGGTCGGTCAGCTTATGGTCATTGCCGAACCGCTTGCCCGCGGCGGAGACCACCACGACCCGGCGCTCCGGGTCGGCCAGAAGGATATCCCGTACCTTGCGGTACTGGCCGGCATCCGCCATGGAGCTGCCGCCGAATTTGACTACTTTCATTTTCTGTTCCTCTCTGTCACTCTCAGTCATCCGCGAATTGCCGCGGCGAATGCGTTGGGATTCTCTTTCAGCCATGCGTGCATTGCGGCAACGGATACCGGCGCGGTCACCGCCGCGCTGCCCCAATGCTCCTTTGTCTCGCCGTTCCAGTTGCCGCGAACGTACCATGTCAGCTTCTCGTCGTTCACTGCCGCCGCATGGCCGCCGTAGGGGGCGTAGAAGCCCTTCCCGGCAAGAACGTCCACCAGATCCTGCACCACATTGTATGCGGTGGGGTACCGGCCTGCGCCCTGACCGAAGAAGCTCATGCGCTGGGAAGTCTCGCCGACGAAGGTGATTAAATTGTAGTTCATTGGAACGGCGGCTTCCGGCTCGCCATCTTTGACCAGCGTGGGCTGGACGTAGGCGCTGATGACGCCGTTTTCCCGCTTGCCCGTGGCGATCAGCTTGCACACAAGGCCGTGGGCTTTGAAGTTCTCCACGTCCTCTGACTTAATGTTGCGGATGCCCGCCACAGGAACGGTTTCCTTGTCCAGGCTCACGCCGAAGGCGATGTTGGAGGACAGAATGACCTTATGCCAGGTGTCGATGCCGTCCACGTCGGTGGAGGGGTTGGCCTCGGCATAGCCCAGCGCCTGTGCCTGCTTCAGCACATCGTCGTAATTGAGGCCCTGACGGGTCATGTTGTCGAGAATGTAGTTGCAGGTGCCATTCATGATGCCGCCGACCTCCCGGATGCTCTGCACCCGGCGGGCGCGCTCCAGCTCGGAGAGCCAGCCGATGCCGCCGCCCACGGCTGCGGTGCAGCGGAAGCAGACGCCCTTTTCTTTCACCAGGGGCAGCAGCTCGTCATAGAAGGTGCAGACCATGGCCTTGTTGGCGGTTACCACGTTTTTCCCCGCCGCAATGGCGGCACGGACATAGTCGTAAGCAGGGTGCAGCCCGCCCATGGTTTCCACCACGGTGTCAATGCTGTCGTCCTCCACGATGTCCCGGATGTCCCGGACGGTCTTCGCGTCGGGAAGCTGCATATCCTCCCGGCGCAGAACCTTGACGACCTGCATATCGTCTCTGCCCCGGGTAAGCTCGTACACGCCCCGGCCGACGACACCGAAGCCCAGCAATCCGATCTTCATCAAATCATCCCCCGTTTTGTCTGTATGTGCGGTGATTTTTGGTCAGTGTGTAAAAACGGATGTGTCCATCCCGAAAACACTTGCTTTTTGTCGGAAAACAGTATATCATATACCTGCTCAAATTTCAACCACGCCAAAAAGCCAAGGTTTTCCCGGTATTCCCAAACTTTTTGTGCAATTAGCAAAGAATCGATCACAGGAGGATATTATGCTCTATCATTCTACCCGGAGCGAAGCCCACTTTGTGGACAGCGCCGAGGCCGTGCTGGAGGGTCTTGCCCCCGACGGCGGCCTGTATATGCCCGAGAGCATTCCCGCATTCGACTGGCAGGCTTGCCTGCGGGGCAGCTCTACGGAAATGTCCGCAAAAATTCTTGCCGCCCTGCTGCCGGATATTCCCGATATGGATACGCTGGTTCGCCGCGCCTATCAGGGAAAATTTGAAACCGAAGATCTGACCCCCACCGTTTCCGTAGGCGGTTACTCCGTGCTGGAGCTGTTCCGGGGGCCTACATCCGCTTTTAAGGACGTGGCGCTTTCCATGCTGCCCCAGCTGCTCACCGCCGCGAAGGCCGTCAAGGGGATGGAAAAGGATATCCTGATCCTCACCGCCACCTCCGGCGACACCGGCAAGGCCGCTCTGGAGGGCTTCCGGGACGTGCCCGGCGTGCGCATCTGCGTATTTTACCCCGACGGCGGCGTCTCTCAGGTGCAGCGTGCCCAGATGGTGACGCAGGAGGGCAGCAACGTGGCGGTCTCGGCCGTCCGGGGCAATTTTGACGACGCCCAGACCGGGGTGAAGAATATCTTTGCCGCCTGTCAGGGCCGGGAGCTGCCCTACGCCCTGTCCAGCGCCAACTCCATCAATATCGGCCGTCTGGCGCCCCAGATCATGTACTACTTCCGCTCCTACCGCGACCTGCTGGACGCCGGGAAGATCAAGCTGGGCGACGAGGTCAACTACTCCGTCCCCACCGGCAACTTCGGCGATATTCTGGCGGGGTATCTCGCCAAGCGGCTGGGTCTGCCCGTTGGGAAGCTGATCTGTGCCTCCAACGCCAACAACGTCCTCACCGATTTTATCCGCACCGGCGTTTACGACAAACGCCGTCCCCTGTTGAAGACCACCTCCCCCTCCATGGACATTCTGGTGTCCTCCAACTTGGAGCGGCTGCTGTACCTGCTGTCCGGAGACACCGCGCTGGTGTCCGGGCTGATGAACGAGCTGAACCGGGAGGGCGTTTACACCGTCCCCGGCGCACTGCTGGAACAAATCCAGAAGAAATTCTGGGCTGCCTACTGCGACGACGCCAAAGCGCAGGAGATCATGGGCCGGGTCTACCGGGATTGGGGTTATCTGTGCGACCCCCACACCGCTTCCGGATGGGCAGCAGCGGAGGAATACGTCTCCCAGACCGGTGACAATCGTCCCATGGTGGTGCTGTCCACCGCGTCTCCTTACAAATTCCCCGCGGCGGTTCTCGCCGCCGTGGGCGGCGATACCTCCGGCAGCGAGTTCGACCAGATGGCGCGGCTGTCCGCCATGACAGGTGTGCCCATCCCGAAAAATCTAGCTGGTCTGCAGGGCAAACCCGAACGCCACACCGGCGTCATCAACAAGGAAGACATGCTGGACTACGTCCTGCATCTGTAAGCCGACAGGAGAAGCTGCATGAAACGAGTTACCATCCGCGTTCCCGCCACCACCGCAAACCTCGGCCCCGGGTTTGACGCCTTCGGCTGTGCCCTGAGCCTGTACACTGACGTTACCTTTGAAGAAACCGACTCCGGTCTGGAGATCACCGGTTGCGACGAAGCCTATACAGGCCCTGACAATCTGGCCTACACCGCCTACTGCGCCGTGCTGGGCACCTTAAGCGAGGAAGTCCGGGGCGTGAAGATCCACATCGACGCCCACATTCCCATCTGCCGGGGACTCGGTTCCTCCGCCGCGCTGCTGGTGGCCGGCGCCATGGGCGCAAACGTCCTGCGGGGCAATAAGCTCTCCACGCAGGGCCTGCTCAACATCACCAACGCCATGGAAGGGCATCCGGACAATCTGGCGCCCGCTTTCCTCGGCGGTCTCACCGCGTCCATGGTGGACGGCGGTCTGCCGGTGAGCGTCAGCTTCCCCCTCCACGCCGGGTGGGAATTTCTGGTTCTCATTCCGGACTTCACCCTGTCCACGCCCCTTGCCCGTTCCGTCCTGCCGGAGCAGGTCAACCGCCGGGACGCCATCTACAACATCTCCCACGGCGCGCTGGTGCTCAAGGCGCTGGAGCTTGGGGACGAGAAGCTGCTGCGCACCGCCATGCAGGACAGGCTCCACCAGAACTACCGGAAAAAGCTGATTCCGGACTACGAAAAAATCGAGGCGCTGGTGCGCACCGTCGGCGCGGCCTTCTGTCTTTCCGGCGCAGGCCCCACCCTGCTGTGCATCACCCGCAACCCCGGGCTGGAAGAAAAGCTCGCCAAAAAGCTGGACAGCATCACGGAGCATCACTGGCAGATGCTGCCCCTGCACGTAGAATTTGAGGGCGCCCACGTCCTGAAAGCAGAATAAAACAAAAACTTCGTATGACGCAAAATCATACGAAGTTTTTTATCTTCTCAAACACCCAGCAGGAGCTTCGCAAACAGGAAATACACCAGCAAGCTCAGGGCGTCCACGATGGTCGTGATAAAGGGGCTTGCCATCACCGCCGGGTCAAAGCCCAGACGTTTGGCAAACAGGGGCAGCGTGCAGCCGACAAACTTGGCCAGAATCACCGTCACGCAAAGCGTCAGGCACACCACGCCGTTGACCAGCAGGCTGATGCTCTCGTTGCCCATCAGCAGCCGATCCACCAGCAGAATTTTCAGGAAGCAGGCAGCTGCCAGCGCCGCGCCGCAGAGCACCGCCGTGCGGGCTTCCTTCCACATCACCCGGAACAGGTCGGTAAAATGCAGCTCGTCCAGACTCAGGGCACGGATGACGGTCACGGAGGACTGGGAGCCGCAGTTACCGCCGGTATCCATCAGCATGGGGATAAAGGCGGTCAGCACCGGGAGCAAGCTCAGGGCATCCTCGAAAGAGGTAATGATCATCCCCGTAAAGGTAGCGGAGACCATCAAAAGCATCAGCCAGGGGATACGGTGCTTGAACAGGTCGAAGGGCGTACTCTTGAGGTAGGTCTTCTCCGAAGGGGTCATAGCGGCCATGATCTCCATGTCCTCAGTAGCCGCGTCCTGCATGACGTCCATGGCGTCGTCGAAGGTGACGATACCCACCATCCGGTTCTCCCCGTCCACCACGGGCAGGGCGATGAAGTTATATTTGGAAAGGGTCGCCGCGACTTCTTCCTGATCGGTCTGGGTAGTGACCGAGATCAGGTTCGTTTCCATGATGTCTTCGATCTTCGTCTCGTCGTCCGCGGCCAGCAGAAGATCCTTTACCGTCACAAGACCGATGAGCGTCCTGTCCTTTTCCGTAACGTAGCAGGTGTAAATGGTCTCCTTATCCACGCCCTGACGTCGGATGCGGAGAATGGCCTCCTCCACGGTCATGTGGGGGCGCAGGGAGACGTATTCCGTGGTCATGATGGAACCGGCGGAATCTTCGGGGTAACGCAAAATCTGATTGATAGAGCTGCGCATTTCCGGGTCGGCGTGCTTTAAGATACGCTGCACCACGTTCGCGGGCATTTCCTCAACGATGTCTGCCGCGTCATCCACGTACAGCTCGTCCAGAACTTCCTTCAGCTCGTTGTCGGAGAAGCCCCGGATGAGAAGCTCTTTGGCCTCCGGCTCCATTTCCACAAACGTCTCCGCCGCCTGTTCCTTGGGAAGCAGGCGGAACATGAGGGGGATCTGTTTTTCGTCCAGCCCGTCAAAAAGTCCGGCGACATCCATCGGATTCATGGTCGTGAGGATATCCCGGAGAGTTGCATATTTTTTCTCCTCCAGCAGCTGCAGGAGGGCTTTTTCCACAATTTCAAAGCGCTCTGCCATATCGTAATTCCTCCTATTCATTTTTATTTGTCATGATGAATAGGCAATTTACGCAGACAAAATAACTACAGACTCACCCGGACGGCAAGCCGCACTCTACTTCGTCCAGGTATATTGCCGTTGCCGCCAGCGTCCAAGAGAATCCCTCCTTTGAAGTCACAGTTTCTCTTATTTTACCCATCTTTGACGGAAATGTCAACCTTGACGGAAAGAAGTTGGGATAGTAAAATGAGAATATATTGGTTTTCATCATCCGTCGGCTGCTCCGACGGAAAAACGGGAGGGACGCCCATGCTCCGAATTGCCGCCGAGGGGGACGTAAGCGCCATGCTTGCCATTTACCGGCCTTACGTTCTGACCTCTACCGCCACATTTGAATACGACCCACCCAGCGAAGAAGAATTCCTGCGCCGCTACCACGACATCACCGCCCAGTTTCCGTGGCTTCTCTGGGAGGAAGACGGGCAGATCCTCGGCTATGCCTATGCAAGTCTGCCCTTTACCCGGGCGGCATATGCCTGGTGCGCCGAACCGACCATCTATCTCAAATCTCAGGCACGGGGCAAAGGCATCGGAAAAGCGCTGTACGACGCGCTGGAAGCGATCCTCGACGCCCAGGGGTATTACCTTCTTTACTCCCTCGTCTGCGGGGAAAACGAAAACTCCATGCGCTTCCACGAGAAACGCGGCTACCGCACCGTCGCTCATTTCCCGGCCTGCGGCTTCAAGTTTGGCAGGTGGCTTGACCTCAACTGGATGGAAAAGCGACTGAAGGGCGTCGATACCCCCGGCGGCGCTCCCGTCCCATGGCAGGCCGTTATGCAAAACGCAGAATTCATTCACCAATATTTAGATAATTTTTCCCTTTCCTAATCAGGGAAAATATGATATTTTATCAGAGTGGATAGATGTCCCCAAACATCTGCACAAAACCGAGAGAGGCACTAACGAATCTCCGGGGCAACGGGAGATTCTCAAAAAATCTACATAAGGAGCTGTGACCATGTATTTTCAGAAAAAGCGCGTAATTGCGATGCTGCTTGCCGGCGGCCAGGGCAGCCGGCTTAAGGTCCTGACGGAGAAAACCGCCAAGCCTGCCGTTCCCTTCGGCGGCAAATACCGTATCATCGATTTTCCTTTGAGCAACTGTGTCAACTCCGGCATCGACACTGTGGGTATTCTGACCCAGTATCAGCCTCTGGAGCTGAATGAGTATATCGGAAACGGACAGCCTTGGAACCTGAACAAGACCCATTCCTGCGCGCAGGTTCTGCCCCCCTATGAGCGTCACGACAAGAAATCCGGCTGGTACAAGGGCACCGCCAACGCCATTTATCAGAACATCGACTTCGTGGACCGCTTCAACCCCGACTACGTGGTCATTCTCTCCGGCGACCACATCTATAAGATGGACTACGCCGATATGGTTGCCTACCACGAAAAGCATAAGGCTTCCTGCACCATCGCCGTGCGCAGCGTCCCTCTGGCGGAGGCTTCCCGCTTCGGTATCCTGAATACCAACCCCGACAACACCATCTACGAGTTCGAGGAAAAGCCCGCCAAGCCCAAGTCCACCAACGCTTCCATGGGCATTTACTGCTTCAACTGGCAGGTACTGCGGGACGCCCTGATCGCTGACGAGGAAAACCCCAGCTCCGCCAACGATTTCGGCAAGAACATCATTCCAAGCCTGCTGGCCGACGGTCACAAGATGATGGCCTACCCCTTCGACGGCTACTGGAAAGACGTGGGAACCATCGATTCTCTGTGGGAAGCCAACATGGATCTGCTGGGCAAGGAACCTGCCTTCCAGCTCCGGGGCGACAAGCGCTCCACCATCTACGCCCGCAACTCCGCCATGCCGTCCTCCTACATTGACGAGCAGGCCGAGATCGTCAACGCCTTCGTGGCCGAAGGCTCCGAGGTCTACGGCACCGTCCACCACAGCATCATCTCCATCGGCTGTACCATCGGCGAGGGTGCGCTGGTAGAGGACAGCGTCGTCATGCCCGGCGTGGTCATCGAGTCCGGCGCCATCGTCCGCCACGCCATTCTGGGCGAGGACTCCAAGGTCTGCAAGAACGCCATCGTGGGCGGCGCTTACGCCGACGGGGAAAAGAAGAAGATCAGCGTCACGTCCAAGGGCGCTGTCGTCGAAGCCAACACCGTGCTGAAGCCCGGTGACATGCTGTAACAGGAGGAAAAATGCAATGAACATAACCGGTATTGTATTTACCAACGACGCAAGCCTTGGTGAGCTGACCACCAAGCGCACCATGGCCTCCCTGCCCTTCGGCGGTCGCTACCGTCAGGTGGACTGGGCGCTGTCCAATCTGGCCTGCGCCGGTGTCCGTCATATCGGCATCATCTCCCGCCACAACTTCCAGTCCCTGATGAACCACATCGGCGACGGTGAGGAGTGGGGCCTGGAGCTGGAGGAGGGCGGTCTGGAATTTCTGACTCCCTACGCCCAGTCCGAAGTCCACCGCTACCGGGGCAAGCTGGAGTCTCTCGCCAGCGCCATGGACTTCCTCGCCTACGGCTCTGAGGACGAGCTGGTCATCATGACCGACTCCGCCATTCTCTCCAACATCGATCTGACCAAGGTCATCACCTCCCACGTAAAGAGCGGCCGGAACATCACCGTTGTCACCAAGGCCGGTATCTGCAACGGGGAAAAGATGATTGATCTGGCCATGAAGCTGGACGGGAAAGGCAACGTGACCGACATGCTGGTGGACTTTGCCGCCCCCGCCGATTATGTCGCTTCCATGGACATCTTCGTGGTGGATAAGAAGTGGCTCATCCAGCAGACCAAGGAAATGATTGCCCGGGACAAGTTCCACATGGATCGCGACCTGGTTCTGGGCGGCTGGCAGCGGGGAAAGGTCTCCGTCAATGTCTACCAGTTCGACGGTGCCGCCCTGTACAACGAGTCCGTGGAGGAATATTTCAAAAACTCCATGGCGCTCATCGACCGGGACATCCGCCACGACATGTTCGGCGGCAATCATCCCATCTACACCAAGGTTCGTGACCGGGTTCCCACCTACTACGGTGAGGAATGCCAGATCGCCAACTGTCTGGCGGCCGACGGCTGTATGCTGGAGGGCAACGTCAAGGAAAGCATTCTGTTCCGGCAGGTCACCATCGCCCCGGGCGCGGACGTGGAAAACTGCGTCATCATGAACGACTCCGTGGTGGGCGAGGGCGCGGAACTGAAATACGTCATTCTGGACAAGGACGTCACCGTCACCCCGGGAGCAAAGCTCATTGGGACAAAGAAGAGTCCTGTCATCGTCAAGCGGGGGGAAACCGTATGAAAATTGCCATCTGCGCCTCTGAGGGCGCACCCTATGCCAAGTCCGGCGGTCTCGGCGACGTGATGGAGGCTCTGCCCTCCGCGCTGGCTCGCATTGCGGGCAACGAGGTCGTTCTGTTTCTGCCCTACTACCACAAAATCAAAACCAACACCGCCTACATGGTGGAGCGGGTGGCCGAGATCCGGGTGCAGCTGGGCTGGCGGCAGCAATACTGCGGCATCATGAAGCTGACCAACCGAAATGACGGCGTGCAGGTCTATTTCCTGGACAATGATTATTACTTCGGTGCCCGCACCGGCGCAATTTACGGGGACATGGACGACGGCGAGCGCTTCGCCTTCTTCTCCCGGGGCTGTCTGGACGCCATGATCGCCCTGAACTTCATCCCCGAAATCATCCAGTGCAACGACTGGCAGACCGCCTGCATTCCCATTTATCTCAAGGCCATGTACCACGGCGCCTTCTATAAGACCCGCTGCATGTACACCATCCACAACATCGAATATCAGGGCTGGGCAAACGCCGGATTCTTTGACGATGTGCTGGGGCTTCCCTGGGAGTACCGTTCCACCCTGGACATGAGCAACTCCGTCAACGTGATGAAGGGCGCCATTGAGACCGCCGACCTTGTGACCACCGTGTCCGAGACCTATGCCCGGGAGCTGATGTATCCCTACTATGCCCATGGTCTGGACAGCGTCCTTGCGGGCAACGCCTGGAAGCTCACCGGCATCACCAACGGCATCGACGTGAACACCTTCAACCCGGAGACCGATCCCGCGCTCCCCGCCCACTACAATTCCGAGACCTTTGTAGAGGGCAAGGCCGCCGTGAAGGCCGCCCTGCAAAAAGAAGTGGGTCTGCCCGTCAAGCCTGACGTGCCGCTGATGGTCATGGTCACCCGGCTGGCCGGTCACAAGGGTCTTGACCTGCTGTGCTACATTGCCCGGCGGCTCATTTGGGAGGAAGACGCCCAGCTGCTGATCCTTGGCACCGGCGAAGCTCAATACGAGAGCTTCTTCAGAGACCTGTCGAACCAGTTCCCCGATCAGGTTTCCGCCCAGATCACCTTCAATCTGGGGCTTGCCGCCCGGATCTACGCTGGCGGCGACATTTACCTGATGCCCTCCAAGTCCGAGCCATGCGGCCTGAGTCAGATGAACGCCATGCGCTACGGCACCGTACCCGTGGTTCACGCCACCGGCGGCCTGAAGGACACCGTTCCTCCCGCCGACGAGAACGGCGAGGGTGGTCTTGGCTTCACCTTCCAGAGCTACAACGCCGACGACTTCTTCGCTTCGCTGAAGCGCTGCCTCGGCCTGTACAATCACAACCGGGAAGCCTTCCGCGCCCTGCAGAAGCGGGACATGGAAAAAGATTTCAGCTGGGACGTCCCCGCCGGACGGTACATGGAGCAGTTCCGGAATATGCTGAGCTGGTAAAATACTCCAAAATGCAGCAAATGCACCGTATGGCCGCGGCCATACGGTGCATTTTTCGTGTTTTCTCCAAACAGCGTTTTATTCCTGCCGCCATATCATTTCATAATCCTTTTCGCCGGTTGCTTCATCCATTCCTTCCCGCAGAATTTTGAAGCCCTCCCTTTGGTAAAAACGAATCGCCCGCATGTTCTTCTGGTACACATTCAGGCGCAATTCCGTCTTTTTCGTCTTTACAAAGTCCAGCAGGCGCTTCCCTATGCCCCGCGACTGCATTTCACCGGAAACAAAAATGCCTTCGATATATTCCCCGTTCAGCCCTATAAAGCCCCATATTTCCCGGCCATTTTCGTAAACATAGACTTCCGCCCGGGGCAGCATTTCTTTTACCGGGTCAAAATTGCTTTTCCAATACTGTGGGGAAATAAAGCAGTGCGCCCTCAGATTGGCGTCCAGCCATATACCGGCTACCCTGTCCATATCTGCATTTTGCAATTTTCTTATCATCATTCATTCTCCTATCTTCCCGTCCAGTACAGTATACCAGAAAAACCGGGAAAGTCCATCCTTCATCCAAAAAGGCATGGGTTTCTCAAGCGCTTTCCCAAAATATCTTTCTCCCACGCTTCCCTTTTCCGGAAAAATGGTTTATAATGGACAAAACGAGTTTATCATGAGGAGACCGCCATGAGAATCCTTTACGACAGCAAGCAGCCCCAGTTCAAGACCCCCTTCGGAACCCTGACGCCGGGGCAGGTCTGCACCCTGCATATCCATATTCCCACCTCCGTCCTGACGACGAAGGTCACCTGCGTCTTTAATCATGAGGACGGCTCATGGGCGCAGAACGCCGTTCTGGCATTTCAGATGAAAAAGGGCGCGTATGACGTTTTTGAGGGGCAGTTTTCCATCCCCTGCCCCAGCCTGTTTTTCTACTATTTCCTCATCGATACACAGGGCGGCAGCTTCCGCCTGTTCAAGCAGGGGGACGACACCAACATGGAAGCCGGGGATCTCTGGCAGCTGAGCTGCATCCCCGCCGACTTCACCACCCCGGACTGGGCGAAGGGCGCAACCATCTATCAGGTTTTCCCCGACCGTTTTTACGCCAGCGGAAGGGCCGATGTGACCGGGAAGCTGAAGCCCTACACCATCCACAAAAACTGGTACGACGAAGTGGACTGGAAGCCCACCCCCGATGGGCAGGTGCTGAACAACGACTTTTTCGGCGGCAATTTCCGGGGCATCACTGAGAAAATGGACTATATTGCCGATCTCGGCGTTACCATTCTCTACCTGAACCCCATTTCCAAGAGCTTTTCCAGCCACCGCTACGACACCGGCGACTACAAGACCCCCGACCCCCTTCTCGGCACCGAGGCGGATTTTGCCGCCCTCTGTGACGCGGCCCACGCCCGGGGCATCCGGGTCATTCTGGACGGCGTGTATTCCCACACCGGCTCCAACAGCCTGTATTTCAACCGGGAGGGCGCATTCCCATCCGTGGGCGCGTACAATTCCAAGGAATCCCCCTACTACAGCTGGTACACCTTCTACAACTGGCCAAACGTCTATCATTCCTGGTGGGACTTTGGCACTCTGCCCACGGTGAACAAAATGGACCCCGCTTTCGTCCGCTACATCATCACGGACGAGGACAGCGTGGTCGCCCATTGGCTGCGGCTGGGGGCGGATGGCTACCGGCTGGATGTGGCGGACGAGCTGCCTGACGAATTCATCAAGCTTCTCCGCGGCCGCATCAAGGAACTGAATCCCGACGCCCTGCTTCTGGGCGAGGTGTGGGAGGACGCGTCCAACAAATGCGCCTACGGCAAGCGCCGCACCTACTTTACCGGCGGCGAGCTGGACAGCGTGATGAATTATCCCTTCCGCACGGCCATTGTGAACTTCGTCAGGAATCTGGACGGCGGCCGGGGCTTTAAGGAAACCGTGATGTCCATTATGGAAAACTACCCGCCCCAAGTGGCGGCCTGCAACATGAATCTGCTGGGCACCCACGACACCCCCCGCATTCTCACCGCGCTGGTGGACGATTTTGACGGTTCCCGGGAAGAAAAGGCCAAGCGCCATCTGTCCCGGAACCTACTGCCGGTGGCCGTGGAACGGCTGCAGATGGCCTCCTTCCTGCAATACACCCTGCCGGGCAGCCCCAGCCTGTACTACGCCGACGAAGCCGGGATGGAGGGCTACCGCGACCCCTTCAACCGCCGCACCTACCCATGGGGGCGGGAGGACCCGGAGCTTCTGGCCCATTTCCGCCGTCTGGGGCAGCTGCGGAAAACCTGTGACGCGCTGCGTCTGGGGGACATTCAGTTCTTTCAGGCGGAAGATCGCCGGCTCGGCTTCACCCGGCGCTATGGCGGCAGCGTGCTGAAAATCTACTGCAACCGCTGCGGCGACCCCTGGGACATCCCCGCGGGGAAAATTCTCATGGGTCACAACCTGCAAACCGTAGCCCCGGACTGGCTGACGCTGGCGCCCAAGGGCTTCTGCATCGTGGAGGGATAACGTGGAGACAGAGAAATTTGTATCCGGCTACTGCCGTCAGCTGGACGGCAGCCGCATGGTGGAAGTCGTTCTGGAGGACGGCGCAGTCACCGAGACGGACTGCTGCTACGGCAGCTGCGTCTACCAGAGCAGCTGCACCATCGCTAAGGAAATCGACCAGTTTCAAGAGCAGTGAAAACATAAAATGGCAGGTCTCTCGCCGGAGACCTGCCATCATTTTTTGATATTTTATTCTGTCGCTGCACTGGCCTTCGTCGGTTTGAAGGAATACCCCTGCTTCTTCATGCAGTGGAAATAAGCGGGGAACAGAAACAGATCAGCCATCACCCATGCCGCGGGGCTGGCGAAGCACGCCGCCGTATACCCCAGCACCGGCACCAGACAAAGCCCGAAGGCACCTCTGGCGACCATCTCGAACACTCCCGCGAACACCGCAAACTCCGAGTAGCCCAACCCCTGAATGGTGAAGCGGAGCAGATTGACGAACAGCAGCGGAATGGCAAACGCCGCATTGATCAGCAGGAACTGCTGTCCCATCGGCACCACCATGTCGACGCTCGCCCCGTCCGCCGTATCCAGGAACAGTGTGGTCATGGCACTGCCGCCAAACCAGGTGATCACAAAAATCGCAGCGGAGATGATAATGCCCAGTACCGTGCAGTCCTTGACCCCCTGGTGAATCCGATCCAGCTTTCCCGCGCCCAGATTCTGTCCGGCGAAGGTAGCGGCGGTGGTTCCCATGGCGTCAAAGGGACAGACGAGGAGCATACTCACCCGGCTGCCCGCCGCGATGGCCGCCATGGCGGTCGCGCCCAGACCGTTGACCGCGGTTTGCAGCAGAATGCTGCCGATGGCGGTGATGGAATACTGCAAGCCCATGGGCAAGCCCATATTCAGCAGCTTCCGGACATAGATTTTCCGCAGCCGCAGATCGTCCCGTTTCAGGTGAAGAATTGGGAATTTCTTCACGATGAAATACAGGCACAGCACACCGGAAATCAGCTGGCTCAGCAGCGTCGCCCAGCCCGCCCCCGCGACGCCCATATTCAGCGTCAGAATAAACACGATGTCCAGCGCCACGTTCAGCAGGCTGCACATAATCAGGAACACCAGCGGCGTTTTGGAATCTCCCAGCGACCGGAGAATGCCCGACAAAAGATTGTACAGCATGGTCGCGGGAATGCCCAGAAAAATCACGAAAATATAGTCGTAGGCAAAGGAAAACGTATCCGCCGGGGTGTCCATCCAAAGGAGGATCTGGCGGCACAGCAACGTCGTGACCAGCGTCACCGCTGCGGCGATGACGCAGCCGAGCCAGATCATATTGCCGACGAACCGGCGCAGCCCGTCAAAATCCCGCTGTCCGAATTTCTGCGCCACGGGAATGGCAAACCCGGCGCACACGCCGTTGCACAGTCCCAGCACCAGAAACGTAATAGAACCGGTAGAGCCAACCCCCGCCAGCGCGTCCACACCCAGAAATTTCCCCACCACAATGGTATCCACCATACTGTAAACCTGCTGAAACAACAGTCCGAAAACCAGCGGCAGCATAAAGGAAAGTATCAGCTTCATCGGCGACCCGGTGGTCAGGTCCTTCGTATGCATATCTGCCAAGTATGTCACCTCATTTTCTGCTTTTTGCACAGTATTCTATATCGATTTTTGTGCAAAGTCAATATGAATTTTCCATGGGAATTTTCTGAAAAATCGACGTTTTCTCCGGCAGGATTTTGTTGGAAGTTCCGATTTCCCAAATCACGAAAACCGCCCCGGCTACACGATGGGAAGCCGGGGCGGATGCAGTATGAAATGATTTTCCGTTACCGGTGATCGCCCAGGAAAAATACTGCCATGGTGCCGGGGCCGGAGTGGGAGCCGATGACAGCGCCGGTGTAGTTGATCAGCACTTCCTTGACGCCGTACTTCGTCTTCAGAATGTTCTCCACATATTTTGCATCCTCGATGCAGTCGCCGTGGCAGATGAATACCGTGCTGTTGTCGTAATTGCCGCCCAGCTCGCCCAGCTTATTGGCAATGGCCTCCAGAGATGCCTTGCGGCCGCGCACCTTGAACATGTTGATCAGATGTCCCTCATTGTCCACGTGAAGCACGGGCTTGACCTTCAGCATGGTGCCCACAAGGGCGGTGGCAGCGCTGATACGACCGCCGCGTTTCAGATACATCAGGTCGTCCACGGTGAACCAGTGGCACAGATGGAGCTTCGTGTCCTCCACCCATTTGTGCAGCTCGTCCAGCGTCATGCCCTCATCCCGCTTTTTGCAAGCGTACCACACCAGCAGTCCCTCACCACGGGACGCGCAGAGGGTGTCAACTACATATATCGTCCGCTCCGGATACTTTTCCCGCAGCTCCTCCGCCGCGATGACGGCAGACTGGTAGGTAGTGGACAGGCCGGAAGAAAAGGCCATCACCAATACATCCCTTCCCTCTGCCAGATGAGGCTCCATGGCGTTCAGCCAGCGGTCCGGGTTGACTGCGGCGGTCTGAGCACTCTCTCCGGCGCGCAGAGCCGCGTAAACTTCCTTAATGCTGTCGTCGCTTTTATCCTCGCGCACCTGCCCCCGGAATTCCATGCTCAGAGGAACGACGGTCAGATTCAGCTGCTCATACGTTTCCGGCCGCAGGTCGCAGCAGGAATCGGTCACAATATTGTAGTTAGGCATGAGGTTCACACTCCTGAAAATAATAGGGGAAACGGTATCATCCGAATCTTGCTCTGATTGTATCATATTTTTCCGGTCAAAAGCCACGCCCCCCGGGAAGAAAACGGCCGTATCTTTCCTACCTACAGTAGAATACCCTACTCTACCGGCAGTAGAAACAGGTCAGCGCCCACTTCTGCATGGAAAATGCGGGGCTGTATTCCCCAAAACCGGCCGGTTCTATTATATTCGCAAGCGTACCCGCCCATTCAAAAAAGGGGGTCAGCGCCGCAGCCGTCCGCACGGCTCCGCCCTTTTCCATAAAGCTTGCAGCAGACCTCCGCAGAGGTCTGCCGCGCAATTGCTGGGGGGTTACGCCTGAACAACAGGCTTCGGCTCGCCGAGGTTCTCCACGTTGGAGTCCCTGATCAGCTTCTTGGGGCAGACCGTGGCGCACAGGCCGCAGTTGTCGCACTTGGAGTAATCGATGCGGGCAAGATTCTTTTCCACGGTAATGGCGTCCTTGGGGCAGACCTTCTTGCACAGGCCGCAGCCGATGCAGCCCACGGTACAGCCGCGGGTGGTGACAGCGCCCTTGGCAAGAGACGCGCAGGCGATGACCACGTTTCGGTCAGGCTCCACGGGGACGATCAGATGACGGGGGCATACGTTGGCACAGGCCATGCAGCCGACGCACAGGTCTTCGTCCACATGGGCAACGCCGTTGACGACCTTCATCGCGCCGTATTTACACGCCTTGACGCAGGTGCCGTAGCCCAGACAGCCGAACTTGCAGGACACAGGGCCGTTGCCGCCGATCTTGGAGGCGGCCAGACAGTCCTTCAGGCCCTCGTAGTTGCCCTTGATCTTCGCGCCCTTGGTCAGGTTGCCGTCCGCGTCGTAGATCTTCTCGCCGGAGCATCGTACCAGCGCAACCTTGCGGGTAACGGCTTCCGCCTTGACGCCCATGATGGCCGCCATGGCCTGCGCCGCTTCGTTGCCGCCGGAGGCGCACTTTCCGATGGGCGCTTCGCCCTTGAGGACGGCTTCGGCGTAAGCGCCGCAGCCGGCATAGCCGCAGCCGCCGCAGTTGGCGCCGGGGAGGCATTCGTTCAGCTGATCCAGCCGGGGGTCGGATTCCACATAGAAAATCTTGGACGCGGCAGCCAGCACCAGACCGAACACCAGTCCCAGGCCGCCGAGAATCGCAATCGCAATCACAATTTGCATATCTTCGCCCTCCTTAGAAAACCTTCAGGCCGGAGAAGCCCATGAAGGCAAGCGCCAGCAGTCCGGCGGAAATCAGCGCGATGGGGAAGCCCTTGAAGCACGCGGGACAGTCGGCACGGTTCACCCGCTCCCGGACGGAAGCGAACAGCACGATGGCCACGGTGAAGCCCAGTCCGCCGGCAGCGCCGTTGACCACGCTCAGCAGGAAGTTGTAGCCCTTCTGCACGTTGACCAGCACCACGCCCAGAACGGCGCAGTTGGTGGTGATCAGGGGCAGGTACACGCCCAGCGCCTTGTACAGCGCGGGGACGCTCTTCTTCAGGAACATCTCCACCACCTGCACGATGGCGGCAATGACCAGAATGAAGGCGACGGTCTGCATGTAGTCCAGTCCCAGCTTCACCAGCAGCACGTTGACCGCGTAGCAGGCAGCAGAGGCGATCGCCATAACGAAGGTAACGGCCATGCCCATGCCCAGAGCGGTATCAATTTTCTTGGAGACGCCCATGAAGGGGCAGATGCCGTAGAACTTGACCAGAATGAAGTTCTCACTGAGAATGGCGCTGAGAATAATACCGAGAATCGCTTGCATTATTTCGCCGCCTCCTTCTTCTTATTCTTCATTTCCAGATGCTTTACAAGCCACTGGGACGCGGCAATGACACAGCCCAGCACGAGGAAGCCGCCCACAGGCATGACCATCTGCATGGCGGGATACGGAGCGGGAATGATGCGGATGCCCTCGCCGCCGTTGAGGATGCCGCCGCCGAAGGTGCCGCTGCCCAGCAGTTCCCGGATGACGCAGACGGTGATCAGCGCCAGCGTGTAGCCGATGCCCTGACACAGGCCATCCACAGCGGATGCCAGAACGCCATTCTTGGAAGCAAACGCCTCCGCCCGGCCAAGGACGATACAGTTGACGACGATCAGCGGGATAAACACGCCCAGGCTCTGGGACAGTGCAGGCAGAAACGCCTGAATGGACAGATCAACCACGGTGACGAAGCCCGCGATGATGGTGATGTAGGCCGCAATGCGGATCTGGTTGGGAATGACCTTCCGCAGAGCGGAGATCAGAATGTTGGAGCAGATGAGAATGACGGTGACGGCCAGACCCATGCCGATGCCGTTGAACAGGCTGGTGGTGATGGCCAGCGTGGAGCACATACCCAGCAGCTGCACCAGAACCGGGTTCTTGGTCAGCAGGCCTTCCTTAAATTGCTTTTTGAAATCCATGACGCAGCCTCCTTAACCCAGATTGGCGGCGCAGGCCAGCGCGGCGGAGACGCCGGTGCAGACTGCGCGGGACGTGATGGTGGCGCCGGTGAGGGCGTCCACTTCACCGCCGTCCTTGGTGACGGACACGGTGCCGCTCATGCCGATAAACTGGTCGCGGAAGGCTCTGCCCGCGTCCGTGTTGGCGGCGGCGGTAGCGCCGAGGCCGGCGGTCTCCGTGTGGGAAATGATGGAAATGCCGGTCACCTTGCCGTCATTGTCCACGCCGACCATCATGGTGACGGTGCCGTTAAAGCCGGCGGGGGTCACCTGAACGGCGCAGCCATTATCGCCCTTGTAGGCGGCGGTGACCAAACCGGTGTCGTCGGTGAATTCCTTCACTTCCTGACCGCCGCCGGGAAGCACAGCTTCAATGGCGTTCTGGGTCTTCTGCTCGTTCTGCGCCGCGATACGGGGCGCGGTAACGGAGTTGACCGCGGCGAGGATCACGGCCACCACGGCGGTGATGGCCAGCAGGGTCAGGGCAATGCGAAGAACATATTTCACGGTGGATTCGGTTTTCATTTCTTTGCCGCCTCCTTCTTGGGTGCGCCGAACTTCACGGGACGGCCGATCTTATCCAGCAGCACCGCGCAGGCGTTCATGCACAGGATGGCATAGGTCACGCCCTCGCTGTAGCCGCCGAAGTAGCGGATCAGAATGGTGATGACGCCGCAGCCGATGCCGTAGACGATCTGCCCCAGCTTGGTCAGCGGGGAAGTCACGTAGTCGGTGGCCATGAAGATAGCGCCCAGCATCAATCCGCCGCCGAACACCTGGGCGGCCATCCATGCGATGCGGTCATTGCCCTGGGGGAACAGGAACGCCAGGATCGCCACGGTGCCAATGTAAGCCAAAGGAATCCGGGCGGTGATGACCTTGCGGTACAGCAGGTAAATAAAGCCGATGATCAGCAGCAACGCGGAGGTTTCGCCGATGCAGCCGCCGATGTTGCCCAGGAACATGTCCAGGATGGATTCCTCCGGCAGCGCGCCCTGGTGCATGGCGGACATGGGCGTCGCGGCCGTGACGGCGTCGGCGGTGGACAGCAGCCCGGCGGCATTGTCAAAGCCGACCTTGACCCAGTTGCTCATGAGAACCGGCCAGCTGAACAGGAAGGCGCGTCCGGCAAGGGCGGGGTTGACGATGTTCTTGCCCAGACCGCCGAAGAGCATCTTCACCAAGACGATTGCAAAGAAGTCGCCCAGAATGATCGTCCAGTAAGGAATGGTGACAGGGCAGACGAAAGCCAGCAGCACGCCGGTAACGACGGCGGACAGGTCATAGGTCTTGCAGTGTAGCTTCCTTACCTTGCAGAAGCCCCACTCAAAGAACACGCAGGCAGCGGCGTTGACCAGCGTCACCAGCAGCGCGCGGAAACCGAAGAAGTAGATGGAACCCAGCAACGCGGGAACCAGCGCGATCAGCACGTCCCGCATGATGGTCTGGGTGGTGACGGGGGAATGGGCGTGGGGCGAGCTGGAAATCGTCAGCTCATAAAAGTATTTCATCTGTGCCATTTGATCTCCACCTCCTTAAGCCTTTGCCTTTTCCCGGGCGGCAACGTTGCGGATCATCTGCTTGCCGGCACGGAAGCCCAGCACCAGCGGCACGCTGGCGGGGCAGGTGTAGGCGCAGCAGCCGCACTCAATGCAGTCCAGCAGATTCACGGACTTCATGCCGTCCACATCGCCGTCCTGCGTAGCCTGATACATGAGAACGGGCATCAGATGCATGGGGCAGACCTCGATGCACTTGCCGCAGCGCAGGCAGTGAGGCTCCTCCACGAAGAAGTTGTTCTTCTTGCCCAGCACGGTAACGGCGTTGACGCCCTTGATGGTGGGGACGTTCAGGTCGTACTGCGCAACGCCCATCATGGGGCCGCCGGAGAGGACCTTGTAGGGGTTCTCGGAGTGGCCGCAGGCGTCGATCAGGTCGTTGAAGCTGGTGCCGATGGGAACCAGCAGGTTCTTCGGCTCCATAAGGATGTCGCCGGACACGGTGACGATCCGCTTGATGAGAGGCATTCCGTCGTAGACCACGTCGTGGATGGCACGGGTGGTAGCGGCGTTGAATACCGCGCAGCCCACCGCAGCGGGCAGACCGCCGGAGGGAACTTCCCGGCCGGTGACGGCGTAGATCAGCTGCTTTTCAGCGCCCTGCGGGTACTTGGCAGGCAGCACATCCAGTACGATACCGTCCAGCTGGTGCTCCTTCAGCGACTGAATGGCTTCCGGCTTGTTGTCCTCGATGGCAATGTGTCCCTCTGTCAGGCCGAAGATCTTCATGATGATCTTCAGGCCCTTCATCAGCTCCGCCGGATGCTCCCGGCACAGCCGGTCGTCAGCCGTTATGTAAGGCTCGCACTCGCCCGCGTTGATGATGACGGTATCCACCTTGCCGATGCCGCCGGAGAGCTTGACGTGGGTGGGGAAAGTCGCACCGCCCATGCCGACGATGCCGCCCTCCCGGATAATGCCGATCAGCTCTTCCGGGCTGAGTGCGTCCACCTCTTCCTGCGTGCGGGGCTTGATGTCCTCACACAGGGTATCCAGATGGTCATTCTCGATCACCACACTCATCACGGTGGTACCGCTGGTGTGGGCGCGCATTTCCACAGCCTTGACCGTACCGGAGACGGAAGCGTGGACAGGCACGCACAGTCCCTGATTATCGCCGATCTTCTGACCCACGGTCACCGGGTCGCCCTTCTTCACGAGGGGGTTGCAGGGGGCGCCGATATGCTGGGACATGGGGATCACAACGATATCCGGTTCGGGGAAAACCTGAGTCTCCTTGTCGCAGGCATACCACTTATTTTCTTTGGGATGGACCCCGCCGAAAAAAGAAAACGCCATATTTACTTCACCTCTTTCAAATTTCGCGGCACACACCGCACTGTACGCCCCTTATTTTACTTCATCCGGAGCCATTTGTCCACAGCGAATTTGTCATTTTAAACAAAAAAATTGTATAAAGCTCCAATTGTATCGATATAAATGAACGAAATGCATACTTTTCCCCACTATTGGGAAAATGTCTCCGCCCGAGCGGAGGGTCTCAGAAAGCAGCAGAAACGGCCGTTTCCGCCACATTCCCGAGCCGCAGAATGTTTGTAAAAGAAGCGCAGAAAGCCCCATGAATCGAGGCTTTCTGCGCTCAGTTTATTCTTTCAGCAAATAATCCGCGTACTTTTCCGCCATGGCGCGCCAGTTTTCCAGCGACTGCCCCATGTCCGCACCGCAGGATTCCCGGTACAGCGCCCAGACGAACCAGTAATAGGCAATGATGGCAGTGTAAGCCATGTAGTGGAAGCGGCCGGACACGTCGTATCCGCTTCCCAGATACTCTTTGATGAACCGTTCCGCGTCCGGGAAGTCGTACATGGCGTCTACAATGTAATAGCCAACGTCAATTCCGGGGTCGGAAAAGCCTGCGTACTCCCAGTCGATGAGAATCACGTCCCCGTCCGGCAGGAGCATCCAGTTGGGGCGGTAGGTATCGCCGTGGCAGAAGCATTTTTCCACCCCGTCACCCAGCGTCATCTGATAGAGTCTGCCGATTTTTGCTTTCAGCGCTTCGTGGGGGGCGAAGCAGTTGGGGTCTTTTCCGGTAAGCAGCTTCTGCATACTCAGCGCGTCCTCCCATGGGCGCATTCCGTAGTCCACTTTCACGTCCGAAGCATGGAGCTTCCGCAGGACAGACAGCACCTTTTTGGAATCCGCAAAGCTTCCGTAGTCCGGCTCCCGGAATTGGGGGACGAACCGGGAGATCTTCCACCCCTCGTTGACGTCGGCGTAGATGTATGTCGGGTCGATGCCCAGCTGCTTCGCCTTTATGAGGGAAGTCTTCTCGTTGCGGCGGTTGATGATGCTGTCGGTGCCGTCCCCCGGGTGGCGGTAGATGTAGTCCACACCGTCGATCTTGAAAATAAAAGATGTGTTGGTCATGCCCTCGCTGACGTTCCGGAAGTCCACAATGTCTTCCTCGTCGCAGCGGAAAACCAGCTTGATGTTCCGGATAATGCCGCTGTGGGTGTGGCTCAGGTATTGGGTGTCGAACTGGCGAAGCTCCTCGAAATAGTCAAACTCGAAGATCGTGCCGGGGGTGTATTCCTTATAATACATGGGCGGCAGCTGGGCAAGGTAGTCCTTCACCAGCCACTCCCAGAAGCAGGCGTGATAGCGGCCGACCTCCCGGTCGGCTTCGGCAAGGGCGATAAAGGCGTCGGAGAATTCTTTTCGCCAGAAGGAATGCCCCAGCAGCACACGCCCCGCGTCCCGGTTTTCTGCCATCCGGATGATTTTCCCGTCGCCGTCCGTATCCACGTACAGCTCGTTCACCGCTTCGCTGACGGACAGACCGGCGTAAAAGGTCTGGTATTCAAAGCGGCTAAAGGGATTTTCCACAAAATAGCTGTCGCTGACACAGACATAGGTGTTTTTCAGCTCGCTTCGGGCGAGGTACAGGCTTTCAATGTTGTTCTTGATGTTGAATGCGTCGTTGATGACGAATTTAACGCCGTACTTCTCCTTCAGGTAGAAGAACATTTCCTTTTTATAGCCCAGAACCACCGTGATGTCGTCAATTCCGGCGGCCTTCAGCTGCTGAATCTGGCGCTCGATCAGCTTTTCACCCTTCACCTCGAACAGCCCCTTTGGCTGCTCTAAGGAGAGGGGGATGAATCGGGTGGAAGCGCCCGCCGCCAGAATGACCGCGTTGTCCACCCGGTAGGGTTCCAGCGCCGCAAGACCCGCCCCGGTCAGAGCGCCGGTGTCCCGGGCAATCAGCCCCGCGTCCGTCAGGGCGTTGATGGCGGCCTGATCGTCCAGCGCGCGGGTGCGATCAATGTCCGACGTGCAGCCGCCCCGGCCCTGCCTGCCGTTATACAGGTCGTTGAGAATGTAAAATTCGTGTTTTGTCATAGGAATCCGCCTTTACGCCTTGTTCCGGGAGGTCAATCCCCGGAGCATCATGGGAAGAATGCTTTCCCGGCAGCTTTCGTAGGACTTTCCGCCGAGGTACAGCCGCTCTACCCGAAGACCACTGAGTTTGTCCTTGGGGACGGTGTACGGGTTTTCCGACAGCACTGCCATATCCGCGATTTTCCCAGCTTCCAGACTGCCCCGTTCCTGTTCGTCAAAGGCCGCCCATGCGCCGTTGTAGGTACACATCCGCAGAGCGTCCTGAACGGAGACCGCCTGACCGGCGTTATCATTGTTCACCGCTCTGTCCATCCATGCGATGGGGTCGGGGGTGGTACAGGGAGCGTCGGAACCGAAGGAAACCACAATATTGTTATCCCGGAACGTGCGGATGGGGTTCAGCTTTTCCAGACGGTCGTGACCCAGAATGTGTTCCAGATAATCGTCCGGCTCCTGCTTCCAGCCGATGAACGCACTCTGCATGGGCATCTGGATATGATAGTCCCGGCAAACTTCAATGCCCTCCGGGGTGGGCAGGCAGTCGTGGATGATGCCGTGGCGGTGGTCTTCTCTTGGGTAATCGTCCAGCGCCGCCTTTATTGCGCGGCAGGCCTGGTCAAATGCCTTATCGCCGATGGCGTGCAGCTCGATCTGCAATCCCGCCCGGTTGGCTTCTTTGCAGAAATCCATGACCTTCTGATCGTCGTAATACAGCACGCCCTCGCCGCCGGTTTCGTCGGCGTAGGGGGCGTTCAGCGCCGCGTCGTGGGAACCGAAGCAGCCGTCCAGCGCGCAGGCGAAGCAGCCGCCAATGCGGGGAAGATTCCGGCTGGTGGCCGTTTTCACGTTCATGCTCTGGGGGAACACCCGGATTTGGAACCCGTTTTTCAGTCCCTTGGCAAAGAGCTTTTCCAGTGTGATGTCCAAATCCCCCGCGAAGCCCACGCCGCTGACGGTGTGGACGCATCCGATCCCCCGGCTTGCGTGAAAATCCACCGCCGATTGCATATTGTGAATCAACTCGGGGATGGACAGAGAATTGGTCAGCGCGTTGGAGAAGGCAAAAAACGCCTCCTGATTCATTTCCCCCGTATCCGGGTGGTAGCCGCGAAGGTGCTTTACCTTGCTTTCCATGGCGTTCAGGAGTCTGGAATTGACAATGCAGGCGTGGCCGTCGTATTTTACCACCATAATTTCCTTGTCGGGACACACGGCGTCCAGCTCCTGACGGCTGATGAGCCGCCCCTCCTTTACGCAGTAGGGGGACGCGCCGAAGGCGATCAGCGTTTTCTTAGGAGACCGCGCCGCGAACTGCTTCACCATTTCCATGATCTGGGCGTTGGACGCCGCGTCCATGACGTTCAGACCCGCGTGGAAGGTGGAGAAGGACGCAAAGTGCTGGTGTGTGTCCACAAAGGCGGGAATGAGGGCTTTTTCACCCAGTTGAATGACCTCGGCGGAGTGGTACTGTTCTGGCAGGTCGTTTCCCACGTACACGATTTTTCCCCCGTCTTCCACGAGATAACGGGCAACGTCGTTATTCTGATTGACCGTCAGGATATGGCCTTCGTAGCATTTCATAGCGTCTTCTCCGTTCGGTAGGTGGAATCCAGCTGCGCAAGCTCGTAGTAATTGTCGATCTCCATGATGTCCGACTTCCGGCACTGGCGGATCTCCACGGCATAGCGCTCCTTCCGGAGCACCAGAGGAATGAATTCCCAGAAATAGTCTTTCCCGCCGGCTTCCCCGTAGACCTGCCGGAAGTCTTCCCGCAGGCGGGCGCTGTCCGCTTGCGTCCAGTAGGAAATGCCATAGTAGTTGTAGCAGAAGGTGTTTCCCTTCTGGTAGTTGATGATGTGACCGGCTGCGTCCATCTGGAAGCTCCAGTCGTCGGTTTCGAGGCAGTAAGCGCCGAGGATGTTGCTGGCGTACTGGTACTTGGTGATGATGCCGGGATTGGTGATATATAAGTCCGCTTCGCACAGGTAGCAGCCGTCCAGCTTATTAAGCCCCGCCATGACGGAGGAAATGTTGTTGGTCTTACTGTAAATGTCGTTGTCTACCAGCGTCAGGAAGGGGTACTTTTCCAGCAGCGCGTCAAAGCATTCCTTCCGGTAGCCCCGCACAACGGTGATGTCCCGAATCCCAACCGCCGCCAGTGCGTCCAGCAGCGTTTCCAGAATGCGCACGCCGTTCACCGTCACCAGAGGCTTGGGACGGTCAGCAGTGGCGGGCATCATCCGGGAGCCGAATCCCGCGGCCAGAATGATCGCGCTTTGTACCCGGTAAGGCTCCAGCGCGGCCAAGCCGGCGTCCGTGACGGCGAGGGCGTCCCCGTCGCGGGTGATCCAATGTCCCGCCGTCAACCGCTCCAGACACCGGGAAATTTCCCCACCGGAGATCGTCAGGGTGTCCGACAGCTCCCGGAGAGAATATTGCCCCGCTCCGTTCCGCTCCAGGTGGGAAAGTACCTCAAATTCATATCGCGTCATGGTTTTTCGTTCCTTTCTGCCGAAGCGGGCGTTGTTATCTCTTTCTAACTATACTACATGCCCGGAAGAAAATCAACGGCGGCGTCAGAGAGAAGCTTCTCTCCGACGCCGCCGGTGCGTTATTTTCTTTTACAGCCCGAACTGAATCGCGCAGAAAGCTGCATAAATGCAGAGCAGGAGGATGCCCTGCCAGCGGTGGAGCTTTTTGGTGGTCAGTGCCGGGATAGTCAGCAGCGCCATGACGACGAGCATCAGCGGCATGTCCAGAATCAGGGAGGAATTGATGCCGAAGATGGTCTTACCCACGGGAACCTCAAACGGCGCGAGGGTAACGGACACACCGGAAACCAGCACCAGATTAAATAGGTTCGCGCCGATGATATTGCCGACGGACAGCGAGCCGTGGCCTTTCACCAGGGAGGTGATGGCCGTGACCAGCTCAGGCAGGCTGGTGCCGAGAGCGACGAAGGTCAGGGCAATGACCGTCTCCGGCACGCCCAGCTCCTTGGCGATGATGGTGCCGTTGTCCACCAGCAGGTTCGCGCCCACGGCAATGACCGCCGCGCCAACCACCAGGAGCAGCAGCTCCTTCCACAGAGGGACGGACGTGCCATCCTCGTGGGGTTCCTCGTCCTGGGGAGCGGGGGTTTTGATGCCCTGACGGACGGTGACGACCATGTAGAAGGCAAACATCGCCAGCAGCACGATGCCCAGCGGCCGGGTGAACTCCCCCATCCCGTAGGCGGCGAAGCAGTAGACGGCGGCGGCGACGAAGAAGAAAATCACCGGCTTCTTCATGGACTGCACATCCACGGGGGCAGGACGGACGGCCAGGGTAATGGCGGCAATGAGAGACGTATTGCAGATAATGGAGCCGATGGCGTTGCCGTAGGACATGGCGCCCTGTCCATTCAGTGCGCCGGTAGCGGACACCATCACCTCCGGCAATGTGGTTCCGATGGACACCACGGTGGCACCCACGATGATCTCGGGGATGTGAAACCGCCGGGCAAGGCCGGTGGCGCCGTCCACGAACCAGTCGCCGCCCTTGATGAGCAGCACAAGACCAAGTGCGAATAACAAAACGGGTACAAGCATAATGATTCTCCTTTTCCTTATTGGGGTTTTCCCCGAATCATAATGGTATATCCGAAGGACAGCGGGGAAGCTCTGAATCAAAGATTCCCAAAATAAAAAACCTGCCCATATCCGAACGGATATGTCAGGTCTGAAAAAAGAGACAGATCATGCATAGCCGAAAGGACGGATATACATGAGTCTGGCAAATTAAAGCAAGCCAGGCTTTCGCCGTACTGTTGACTTGCTGCGCGGCGGAAACCGTGCTTGCTACTCCCCCACATGTTTATTACATTCATTACATATGGGGATTATACCACGTTTGTCCGGGAAGTCAAGACACTCCGGCAAAATCTTTGAAAAAGCTTTCCTGTGAGCGCATCCGGATAAAAACCGGAGTGGCGCCGCCAGCGCTGCGCCACTCCATTTGAAACGAACATTCCCGCTCATGGCCCCGTTTTTGTACCATCCGCACGAACCGGTGCGGTTCATTTGGGGTGTGCCCTCACATTATTTCTGCCCTTCCCAGAAGGGTTCCGGCTTGGTGCATGAGGCGCAGTTTCCTTCGCAGTTCCGGGGCTTGAACTGCAGCTCCTGACTCTTGACGCTCACTGTGGTGCAGGGGGGGATGGAATGGGTGATGAAGACGTTGGAGCCGATGACGCTGTCCCGGCCGATCACCGTGCCGCCGCCAAGGATAGACGCACCGGCGTAAATGGTCACATTGTCCTCAATGGTGGGGTGGCGCTTCTTTCCCCGCAGGCTCTGTCCGCCCCGGGTGGTCAGTGCGCCAAGCGTCACGCCCTGATAGACCTTCACGTGGTCGCCGATGACCGTGGTCTCGCCCACCACAATGCCGGTGCCGTGGTCAATAAAGAAATACCGGCCGATGGTGGCGCCGGGGTTGATGTCGATGCCCGTGACGCTGTGGGCGTGCTCCGTCATGATCCGGGGGAGCATGGGGACTTTCAGCATATACAGCACGTGCGCCAGCCGGTACACCGTGATGGCAAACAGTCCGGGGTAGCAGAAGATGATCTCGTCCGTGCTGAACGCAGCGGGGTCGCCGTCGTAAAATGCCTCCACGTCTGTCTGGGCCACCGCCCGGATGCCGGGAATTGCCCGGAAGAACTGCAAACTCAGCTCCTGCGCCGTTTCCTGCGCTTCCCGCTCCGTCCTGTCGACCCGCAGGGCGATAGCGATCTGCTTGTTCAGATTGTACATCACGTCCTCAATGAGCATGGAGAGGTTGTGCTTGGTGTTGTAGATGCGGTAGGCTTTGTCCCGGGAGGAGCCGGGGTAGACAATGCGCAGAAGCTTGCCGATCATGTCAATGACCACGGCCTTGTCCGGGTGCTGGAATGGGTCAAGCTTGTCGATGTCCCGGCCGTGGCGGTAATCCTCCAGAATGCCGTCCACAATGCCTTCGATTTCCTTTTCGATGGGGGTCATAGGTATCCCTCCTTGTGTTCTTGATCTCAGTTTAACATATGCAAAGGGCAAAGTCAATGAAACACTCCGGCACATTCCTCTTGCATTTCCCGGCCATATCAGGTATAATCATCCCAAAATCAATCCCAATATCAGGAGGAACTTTTTATGGAAAACGAAAACATGGAACAGGATGAAAGCATCCTGACCCTGACCGACGAAAACGGACAGGATATGGACTTTGAATATCTGGATTGCCTTACCTACGAGGGTAAGGAATATCTGGTGCTGATGCCCGCGGACGAGCCGTCCACCGAGATCGTGATACTCGAGGTGGAGCCGGTGGACGAGGAAAATGAAAATTACCTCGCCGTGGAGGACGAGGCAATTCTGGATGCGGTCTACGGTCTGTTCAAGGAAAAGTATAAGGATATCCTGACCTTCGAGGAAGATTAAAAACCATCAGGCCGGGGCTGCGCTGCCCGCCCGGAAAAAGCAGCCGTTTTTGGGCTGCTTTTTCAAGCCTCCGGTGCAGCCATCGCGATGTCCCGTACCACTTCCCCTGCCAGAATCAGCCCCGCCGTTCCCGGCACGAAGGCCGAGCTGCCGGGGATCTGGCGCTTGCCAAGGGCGGCGGCTTCCGCCTCCCAGCCGGTGGGGGTAAGGGTCTCCTCTTTGGAATAGACGACCTTTAAGTGGCGGATGCCCCGCTTGCTCAGTTCCCGGCGCATGACCCGCGCCAGAGGACACATGGAAGTCTTGGTGATATCCGCAACCTCAAACATGGACGCGTCCAGCTTGTTGCCGGTGCCCATGCAGCTGATGATAGGCGTCCCGGCGTCGTGGGCGTTCTGAACCAGCGCCAGCTTGCCGGTGACGGTGTCGATGGCGTCCACGATGTAGTCGTATTGGGTAAAATCGAACTGCCCCGCGGTCTCGGGGGTATAGAAAACGGCATAAGTCCGCACGACGCACGCGGGGTTGATAGAAAGCACCCGCTGCTTTGCCGCGTCCACCTTCCGCATCCCCACGGTATCATATGTCGCGAGGATCTGCCGGTTCAGATTGGACCGGCTCACGGTGTCGTTGTCAATGAGATCAAGCTGCCCCACGCCGCTGCGGGTCAGGGCTTCCAGTGTGTAGCCGCCGACTCCGCCCAGCCCGAACAGGGCGACCCGGGCATTCTGCAGCCGCTCCAGCGCTTCGGCGCCCAGCAGCATTTCGGTACGGATAAATTGTTCGCGCATGTTCGCTTCCTCCCCCAAAGTCTGATCGTTTTATATCATGCCTCCGAAACAAAGTCAATGGGGGCACCGGCCGGGAGGAGCATGGAATCAGAAAGGAATCTGGGTATGACAGTGAATACAAAGAGATATCTGGCAGCAGCCCTGTGTGCCGTTATGCTTCTGGAGGGCCTGACGGGCTGCGGGAAAAAGCCCCCCGTGAAGACGGAGACTACCGTCCCGTCCGCGGCGGAGACTACCCAGCCCACCGTCCCGGCGACGATGCCGCAGGACGGCAATCCCGGCGACGTGACCTGCCAGGGCAGCTATACGGCGGATTCCGTCAACGCTTCTGCCGTGGTGGCGACCGTTGGAAACGAGCAGCTGACAAACGGGCAGCTGCAGGTCTATTACTGGATGGAAGTCGCCTCTTACCGTCAGGCAGCGCACGAGACTGCCCCGGACTTTGATAAGCCTCTGGACACCCAGCCCTGTGAAATTGACACCAGCGTCGCCAGCTGGCAGCAGTATTTCCTGAAACGGGCGCTGAACAGCTGGCACAGCGCTCTGGCGCTGTCGCTGCAAAGCGTAGACGAGGGCATCCCCACGGAGGAAGCCTACCAGCCCAACATGAAAAACCACGAGACCTACATGTCCGGCAAGCCTGCCACGGCCTATCTCTACGGCTACAATAAGAATTACCGGCTCAACACTCTCCACGAACAGTATCTGGAGGACATTCCCCAGGCGCTGGCGGCTCTGGCGGAAAAGTACGGCTTTGCCGACGTTTCCGCATTGGCGAAGGATATCGCCGGTGCGTCGGCGGAGGACCTGACCGCCTGCATGGAGCTGTACAACCGGGGCTATATGTACGATACCGCCCTGAGCTACTACATCGCGCCCACCGAAGAAGATGTGGAAGCCTACTTCACGGAACATGAGTCGGATTATGCCGAAGCGGGCATTACCCGCAGCAGCGGCAAGCTGGTGGACATCCGCCACATTCTGCTGATCCCGCAGGTGCCGGAGGACGGGACGGGAACCGTCACCGTGGCGCCGGACGGCACCGTGACCTGTTCCGAAGATTTGTGGGACGCGTGCCTTGCCTCCGCCCAGACGCTGGTGGAGGACTACGAGAAAGCTTTGGCAGCGGACAGCAGGCGCGGCGACAACAGATCCACCAATGACGCCATCTTCGCGGATTTGGCCAATAAAAATTCCGCGGACGCCGGTTCCGCGCTGGACGGCGGACTGTACCAGAAGCTGCATAAGGGGCAGCTGACCCCCGTGCTGGACGACTGGTGCTTTGACGATGCCCGCCAGAGCGGGGACGTGGACATCCTCCGTTCAGGTTTGGGCTATCATATCGTCTTTTTCAAGGGCAGCACCGACATCTGGTACGACACCGCCCGGGAAGACCTGACCGCCGCCCTTGGCGGGGAGAAGATCGCACAGGCGCGGGAAAAATACCCCGCCGAGATCGACTACAGTGCCATTACGCTGGGCACCGCGGCGCAGACCGCCCCGGTGACTGCCTCTGACCTGCTCTATCCCGACGTTGGGCACCAGCGCTACCCGGAAGCCCAGCTCTATCTCCAGCAGGATTACCCCACCACCATGTACGGCGCGTACCGGATCGTCACCCACGGCTGCGGCATCACCACCATGGCCATGCTGGCGACCTACATGGCCGACACCGAGCTGACGCCGCCGGAGATGTGCCGTCGCTACGGCGGCTACTGCTACGATCACGGCACCGACGGCAGCCTGTTCGTCGTCGCCCCGGCGCAGATGGGCTTTTACCTGAAGAAAAAGACCTTCGAATGGCGGGAAGCCAGAGATGCCATGCGGGAGGGCTATGTGGTGGTCTGCGTCCAGACCAAGGGCTACTGGACGCGAGGCGGACACTATCTGCTGCTGGAAAAGATGTTCGACGACGATGTGATTCAGGTACGGGACTCCAACATTTACAACTATGGAAAGCTGGAAGGCCACAAGACCGACCGCTTCGACTTTTCCACGGTGGTACCCTCGGGGACGGCCTACTGGATCTTTGAAAAGAAGATCGTAACGATCCCAGCCTGCGCCCGCTGCGGCGGAACAGAGGAAGGCGCGCCGGAAGCGCTGCTCACGGAAGACTACCTCTGCGAAAAATGCGCCGCCGCCCTGGCTCGGCGGGGTACATATCTGGAATACAGCGGTGTTTGAATGATGAAAATGCTCCCAACCGAGGGAAATCGGTTGGGAGTATTTTTGGGCAGTGCTTATGGAAGAACAATCGTAAAAATGTCATCGCACATCTTAAACTGAGGCAAATCGTTTACATCGATTACTTTATAGTCAAAGTTCTCCGTAAAGCCCACCTTTATTTCACAAGTTTTATAAGAATCAATCAGCTCCTGCGGTACAGCAGCGTAAATGTAATAGTTCACTTCGGCAAGCGGAGAAACATCAGTTATAAAGTTGCCGATTGCATCACTTACGCCGGAAATCTCTCCTCTGTAATTATATGTCCCGTCAAAGCACATTTGCACGTAGATATTCCGAATATCCACAGGCTTTCCGCTTAAATTCTTAAACGAACCAAAGATATAGAAATATGGGTCTCCGTTTTCCGATGTATAGTATCGATAGGATCCACTTTGACCTGTCCCGGAGGTTATTTCCATGCCACTGTCATACTTGTCAAGCGTCATCCGGCAATAATCCGTTTCAACGGTATCTCCTATTTTCAGAACGGACTCAGGCTGACTCTCGGAATTGTCTGCTTCTCCAAGAACAGAAGAATCAATGCTTTCATTTCCGGGTACGATGTCAAACTTCATGCCTTGACTGTTGACAGATGCGGTTGCCACTTTTACAGTTCCGGCATACACATCATAGTCTGCGCCGTTTTCCTTCACGGCAAACCCAAGTTTCTGAATATGCTGAACGTAATCCTGAAATACTTCCTCCATATTATCGTTTCTGCCAAGTATACCCATATAGGAGTAGTAGATAGACGATGCCCTTCCATTCAACGACGAAGAGCCGGAGGAGGCTATGCTGACCGGCTCAAAACTTTCCGGTGTGGGCAGAATGGGGCATTCGTCAAAGAAAATGCTTGCCGTACCGGTTGCATCCAATGCGGCCGCGCAGTCATTTTCGCTGAGCTCTACTTCGTATACGAAATCGCCATCGTCAACCGTCTTCGGATACGTGGCGCAGTCTTTATTAAAGGAGAAACGTACCACGCAGCTTTCCAGTTGGTCAACCAGATTCTCCGGGATTTCGGCATATACCCAAAAACCGTTTTGCTCAAGCGGAGCAAGGGATGCGGGTATCCTATCGCTGTCTATCATTTTGCCATACGCGGTATACGTATACTGGTCATTAAACACCATTTCCGCGCACATGGTCTCAATCGGCAGCGGTGCATTTCCAGTGTTTTCCGCAATGCCCACCAGACTGAAGCATCTTTTCCCATCCCCGGCGGTTGTGGAAAAGCCATGCCCGCCGACCGAATACGTCAGTGCCGCCGAAGAAAATTCCAACGACACAAACCCTGCGTCCGCTTTCTCTCCAAGCTGAAGCGGATGGGCACTGTTTCCTGCTTCTGTGGAAACCGTTGCCTGCTGTGACTGTTCCGGCGCTTTAGAGGTCGGTTCGTTTGCTGTTTCCGTTTCGGTGCAGGCGCATAATGAAATGCACAACACCGCGGCCATGGCCAAAGCAATTATTTTTCTCATATTATTTTCCCTGAATCCTTTCCAACGCTTGATTATAGTCGTCAAAGTCGTTTTTCACTTGGTCATACTGCTTTGCGGCATCCTCTGCCGCTTTCCGGAATTCCTCCGCGGCCTTTTCCAAGTTCTCCAAGTCTCGTTCCGCTTTGCTTTTACAGCCTGCAAAACTTAGACAAAGTGCGGCGGCAAGAATTGCTGATAGAATCCGTTTCGTGTATTTTCACCCTCTCGTAAAAATTATCAGTGTACCTGAGCACAATCCTATCATACAGCAAAACATCAAGCAATGCAATATGTAATTTATACAATATTAGTTGATGTTAATTTGTGAAACTATCACCGATACTATATGCTGAGGTGACAGTAAATGTATATGCGAATCCGCAAAGCGCGTGAGGAATTGGGCTACACAAGAGAGAAATTCGCGGAAAAACTGGACGTCAGTGTCTCTTATCTGGCAGAGCTGGAACGCGGCAGAACCGGGATTTCTGTAAAAATGTTAATTAAGGTCTGTAAAGTTCTCGGCCTGTCGGCGGATTATGTCCTGTTCGGAAATGACAGGCCGGAAGATTCCAAGCGGCTCGACGCCATTCGCCGGATTGATGAGAAATATTTGCCCCTTCTGGATAAAGTAATTGCAGAGCTGCTTACGTTGAGCGGCGAATAGATCACCATTAGCTAAAACGCTCCTGCCTTATTGGGTGTAAAGCACCCAGTAAGGCAGGAGCATTTTTCATAACGATAAAATTTGCTTGCGAAGTTCAAACGGAAACGTCAAAACGTCTAGGGAATCCCTCAATACTGCGCCGCCTCGGCGGACTTGAGCTGCAATTGAAGCCTATCCGCAATCAGCGCAATAAACTCACTATTCGTAGGCTTTCCCTTGGTATTGCTCACCGTATACCCAAAGAACCGTTGCAGGGTATCCAGATCGCCTCTGTCCCAGGCTACCTCGATGGCGTGGCGGATGGCACGCTCCACCCGGCTGGGGGTCGTCCCGAAGGTTTTCGCTACCTGGGGATACAGCACCTTCGTGATGGCGTTGATCACGTCCATGTCGTTTACCGCGATGATGATGGCCTCCCGCAGGTACTGGTAGCCCTTGATGTGGGCGGGAACGCCGATCTCGTGGATGATGCCCGTGACCATGGACTCGATGCTGGTCTTGTCCGGACGGCGCTTCTCCGCGGATTTCTGACCGTCGCCGCCCCGGATCTCCTCAAGCCGCTCCACCAGCGCGGTCATATCGCAGGGCTTCAGCATCAGATACCGCACCCCCAGATTGGCCGCCGCCGCGGACACGTACTGCGTCACAAAGACGGAGGTCGCCAGCGTGATGGGGCGGCGCTCCATGCCGGACACGGCTTTCAGAACGCTGATGCCGTCCTTCTTGCTCAGCATCAGATCCAGCACCAGCACGTCGGGCTTCCGCTCCTCCACCATGCGAATGGCTTGTTCCCCGTCGTTGGCCGTTCCAACGACCTGGAAACCGTCGGCGTGCTGCAATGCGGCGGTCAGGGCGGTGCAGAAGTCATCCGCGCTGTCCGCGATCAATACGGTTGTTACATGTTCCATATACAGTCCTCTCCTGTCATGTAAAAGATTAGATATTGCTCCCCAATGCCACGAATCACGAAAACCCGTGTGCGACAAATAAAGAATACCATGAAGCACGCAGTTTTGCAAGGAAAAACAAAAATAATCGCTCGTCAAAAACAGCGCGTTTTCGACAATTTCGACGGATATCGAGAACTTTTCTACATTTTTCGACAAAATGCGGCAGTCCTTGCGGACAGTTGACGGAAGGGGAAGACTGGTGTAAAATGGCCGTGAATACTGTCAGGAGGGACAAATCATGAACGAAGTATGGAATCTGGACGTTATTTACCGCGGCTTTGACGACCCCGCCTTTGCCGCGGACATGGAAAAGCTGGAGAAGCTTGTACAGGATTATGTGGCCTTTGCCGGGGAACTGGACAGGCAGACGCCCTTGGATGGCCTGAAAAAAGGTGTCGCGCTGGAAGAATCCCTGTCGGAGCTTTCCGGGAAGCTGGTGGAATACGCTTTTCTGCGCCAGTCGGGCAACACCCGGGACGCGGAAGCCGGCTCCCGACTGGGACAGGTGATGCAGATCCTTACCGGCGCTGCCGGCGCGCAGGCGCAGTGGCGGGAGTGGGTGTCGAAAATCCCCGATTTAATGGTATTGGTGGCCGGGGACGAGACGCTGAAGGACTACACCTTCCTGTTTGAAAGCCTGCTGCGAAACAGCACCCACCTGCTGGGCAGCCTTGGAGAGCAGATCAGCGCCAAGCTGTCCATGTCCGGCTCCAGCGCGTGGAGCGACCTGCAGGAATATCTGACCAGCACCGTGCCGGTGAGCTACAACGGCGGGACGACCAATCTGTCCGCCATCCGCAATCTGGCCTATGACCCCGACCCAGCCGTGCGGAAAGCGGCCTACGAAGCAGAGCTGAGCTGTTACGACCGGATCAGGGACGCCGTGGCCTTCGCCCTGAACTCCATCAAGCTGGAGACCATTTCGGACTGCCAGCTCCGTGGCTATGCGTCGCCCCTTGACCGGACGCTGGAAAAGTCCGACATGAAGCGGGAGACCCTGGACGCCATGCTGGGGGCGATGGAAGAATACATGCCCAAATTCCGGCAGTACCTCCGCGCCAAGGGGAAGGCGCTGGGCCACGAAAACGGCCTGCCATGGTACGATTTGTTCGCGCCCATGGGCAAATCTACTGCGCGGTACACCACGGAGGACGCCAAAAGGATTCTGGTGGAGCTGTTCTCCACCTTCGATTCCGAGCTGGCGGACATGGTGGCGCGCGCCTTTGACGAGGAATGGATCGACTTCTATCCCCGGGACGGAAAGTCCGGCGGCGCGTTCTGCGCCGGGGTGGAGTGCATCGGCCAGAGCCGCATTCTGACCAATTTCGACGGCACTTTCGGCGATATCGTGACCCTTGCCCACGAGCTGGGACACGCTTTCCACAACCAGTGCATCCGTACCCACCGGCCGCTGAACCGGGATTACTCCATGCCCGTGGCGGAGACCGCATCCACCTTCAACGAGTGCGTGGTCATGGCGGCGGCCATCCGGCAGGCAAAATCCCATGACGAGGAGCTGGCGCTCATCGAGTCCCAGCTTCAGGACGTCACTCAGATCATCTGCGACATCTACTCCCGGTACCTGTTTGAGAGCATGGTGCTGGAAAATCGGGAGAAGCAGTTCATGAACGCAGAGACTCTGTGCGGCATGATGCTGAAGGCGCAGGAGCAGTCCTACGGCGACGGTCTGGACGCGGGCTTCCGCCATCCCTATATGTGGGTCTGCAAGAGCCACTACTACGGCTCGACCTTCTATAACTATCCCTACGCCTTCGGCGGTCTGTTCGCCCGGGGACTGTACGCCCAGTACGAGCGGGAGGGCGCGGCTTTCGTGCCGAAGTACAAGAAGCTGCTGCGCACCACCACCGTCGCCACGGCGGAGGATGTCGCCAAGGTGGCGGGCATTGACCTGACAGACAAGGAATTCTGGCGCGGCGCGTTGCAGACCGTCGCCCAGCAGATCGATCTGGTCTGCGGACTTCTTGAGGAGGGAAAACAGTAATGGACAGCCGGACAAAATCACTGTGTGATTTTCTGAATGCAGCCCACAGCGTGTATCACGCCCAGGCGTATCTGGCCGAGACGCTGGAAAATGCCGGTTATACCCGGCTGTACGAGCAGGACGAATGGGCGCTTGCCCCCGGCGGAAAGTATTTCCTGACCCGGGGCGGCTCTGCCCTCGTGGCGTTCCGGGTGCCGCAGGGAAGCCCCAAGGGCTTCCTCATGAGCGCCAGCCATTCCGACCGTCCCACCTTCAAGGTCAAGGAGAATTTTGAGCTTGCCGCCGCCTACACCCGCATGGCTGTGGAGCGCTACGGCGGAATGCTGATCTCCCCATGGCTGGACCGTCCCCTGTCCATCGCGGGACGGGTGACGGTGGAGACGGAAGCCGGTGTGGAGACGAAGCTGCTGGACATCGACAGAGACCTGCTGCTCATCCCCAACGTCGCCATCCACATGAACCGTCAGGCGAACGAAGGCTACAAATGGAACCCGGCAGTGGATACCCTGCCCCTCATCGGCGGCGCAGGCGCAGCGGGCAAGCTCCCGGCGCTGCTGGAGATGGAAGCGGGCGGAAAGATTCTGGGCCACGACCTGTATCTTTACATCCGGCAGAAGGCATCGGTCTGGGGCGTTGACGAAGAATACATTTCCTCCGCCGCGCTGGACGATCTGGAATGCGCATGGGGCTGCACGCAGGGCTTCCTCAAGGGCAGGGACAGCGCGTCCATCCCGGTTCTGTGCGTTTTCGACAGTGAGGAGGTCGGTTCCGTTTCCCCGCAGGGTGCGGGCTCGTCTCTGCTGGAGGATACGCTGGGCAGAATTTGCGACGGCCTGAAGCTGAACCGTGGGCGGATGCTGGCGCAGTCTTTTCTGGTGTCCGCGGACAATGCCCATGCCATCCACCCCAACCACCCGGAGTATGCCGACCCCGGCAACGCCCCGGTCATGGGCGGCGGACTGGTGATCAAGTACAACGCCAATCTCAGCTACTGCACCGACAGCGTCAGTGCAGCGGTGTTCCGGAAGATCTGCGGCAGGGCGGGCGTCAAGGTGCAGACCTACCACAACCGGGCGGATCTTCCCGGCGGCTCTACGCTTGGCAGAATCTCCCTTGCCCACGTGAGCGTCCCCACGGTGGACGTCGGCCTTGCCCAGCTGGCCATGCACTCGTGCTATGAGACGGCCGCAGTGTCAGACGCCATCGACTTAGAAACCGCCATGGCCGCCTACTACGGCTCGACACCGGAAGCAACGGAGAGCGGCTTTTCCATCCTGTAAAAAGCCCAGATTGGCAAACTGCCCAAAAACTATTATCCAAAATTGTAGAAACCAACCATTGCGTGTTCTTGCAGAATATGGTAACATTTATTTATCCAGGTGGATTCTGTCTACTCCACATAATAGACAGAATACCGCTAAAATAAAGGAGGATAAACCCGTCTGACGCACGGTGCGGCAGTGTGGAGACCTGTCGTAATGCTCCCGGAATATTGCTTTCCGGTCAGTGAGAACGCATGCGAAAATGGTAGGTGCGTTCGGCGTCGAAACAGTATGGCAAGTGTAACCCTGAAGAACGTAAAGAAGATCTACCCCTTCAACGGCGACGACGCAAAGAAGAAGAAAAAGAAGAAGGGCGAGGAGACCACCGAGAAGAAGGTGAACCTGCAGATCACCGACAAGGGTGTCGTGGCAGTGCAGGAGTTCAGCCTTGACATCAAGGACAAGGAATTCATCGTTCTGGTCGGCCCCTCCGGCTGTGGTAAGTCCACCACCCTGCGTATGATCGCCGGTCTGGAAGAGATCTCCGAAGGCGAACTGTACATCGGCGACCGTCTGGTCAACGACGTTGCCCCCAAGGACCGCGATATCGCCATGGTTTTCCAGAACTACGCTCTGTACCCCCACATGACCGTTTACGAGAACATGGCTTTCGCTCTGAAGCTGCGTCATGCTCCCAAGGACGAGATCGACAAGAAGGTCAAGGAAGCTGCTGAGATCCTGGACATCACCCAGTATCTGGGCCGTAAGCCCAAGGCTCTGTCCGGCGGTCAGCGTCAGCGTGTTGCCATCGGCCGCGCCATCGTTCGTGACCCTCAGGTCATGCTGATGGATGAGCCCCTGTCCAATCTGGACGCCAAGCTGCGTAACCAGATGCGTGCTGAGATCATCAAGCTGCGCGAGCGCATCAACACCACCTTTATCTATGTTACCCACGACCAGACCGAGGCTATGACTCTGGGCGACCGGATCGTCATCATGAAGGACGGCTTCATCCAGCAGATCGGCACGCCTCAGGAGGTCTTCAACCATCCTTACAACCTGTTCGTCGCGACCTTCATCGGTACGCCTCAGATGAACATGTTCGAGAACGCCAAGCTGGTCAAGGCTGACGGCAAGTACGCCGTGCAGCTGGACAACCAGACCGTGGTTCTGTCCGATGAGAAGCAGGCCAAGCTCGCCGCCAACAACGTTGCGGAGCAGGATGTCGTTCTGGGCGTCCGTCCCGAGCACATTGAGCTGACCGCCGGCGGCATCGAGGGCAAGGTTGACGTGTCCGAAATGATGGGCTCCACTGTCCACCTGCATGTCACCTCCATGGGCCGCGACGTGGTTCTGGTGGTCTCCACCATGAACATGACCGGTGCGGAAGTCGCTGCTCTGTCCAGCGGTTCCACCGTTCACTTCTCCTTCCCCGGCCAAGTATGCCACATCTTCTCCAAGGAGACCGGCATCAATCTGGAAGCCTGATTCTGAACCAAAGTACAAACGGGTCTGCCTTAACCGGCAGACCCGTTTTCATACTATTTCCTGATTAAAATCTTAATTTTAATCAGGAAATAGTATCAGAATTTATGCGGAGGATACTTTGCTGATGCGCTGTTTGCTTGCAGGATTTCTCGGATTTCCCCTGAGCGGAGTATGGTTCGGGATGCAGCTATGGCTGACCCACACCTTTCTCAAAAAAGGCCGTAACCGGCTCACTTTTTTTCACCATTGCTTGCTGCGTGTATTCCGACTGTGCTTATCCTCCGTTTGAGCGGTTCGTATTCTCCCAATTTCTCGGCCTTATCAAGCGGGAAGCTGTGGGCACTCACCGCGGCAGCGCTTCTTGTTACCTGTCTGGTAAAGGGGCTGAGCGAAAAGATGCCCCGAACCGTGGAGAAGCGGGAACTCCCGTTGGTTTGTATGGAAGCCGCATTTGTGGAGGTCGCCCAGCGCCTTATGATGCACTCCTTTGTGATATATTTGCTGGATGCGTGGGGATGCGCCGCGATCTGGTGCGTCTTCCTCAATGCGCTTATCTGGTGCGCGGGGATCGTCATTCAGGGAATCCTTGCAAAGCAGACCATGGAAAAGAATTTTGTTCTTGGGCAGCACCGCACAATTCGGCAAGAAGTCTCAGGCAGGATTTTTGTTCCAATTCAAAGTTCCGAAAATGGAGGAATACTGTATGTATTTCCCATTTTCGGAACTGCGGAAGTGGAGCAAAAAGACGGCTGAGACTCGCAGACGCAATTGCGCGGTGTTGCCCTTGATTTGATCGCTTCATTGTATTTTCCGTTGGCTGCGGCTACGTATTCTACCTGTCCGGGTGCATTGTTTTTTCGGTGACTGCGCATGTGGCCGAGCGATTGATTATAACAAGGCTGAAACGGTGATCAGAGGGAGCGGGAAAGCAGCATTCCCAGCAGCTTGTCGTCGGTGAAGGCCGGATGGGCGTAGGCGGCGTCCAGAATGGCTTCTACGTTGTCTGTGTCGTTTTCGACCTCCTTGGAATAAAGCTGCGCCGTGGTGAAAATATTGCCGCCCAGCAGCCTGACCAGCAGGCAGGAGATCAGGATGAACTTCACGCGGCAGTAGAGGTCGTAGTCAGAGACTGCCTGAAGCCAGTACCGCTGGGTCAGGTATCTTGCCAGCGCCCGGTGATGCTGCGTCCAGTTTCCGGGATCGGGATGGCGGAGCATGGTCTCCCACTGGGGCGTCAGCAGCTCAAGGCCCAGAAAGAAATCCAGAACATCTGCTGGATTTCCCGGCTTTGCCAGAGCCGCGGCGGTTTCCAGCGCCGCCCCGGCGTCGAAGGGGCTTTCCTCCCCGCCGTCCAGCTCTGACTGCGCCTGACAGCCGTAGAGCAGCCCCAGCGCCAGAGATTCCCCGACGCTATGGGATTCGTCCGACAGAATGGACAGCATGACCTCCCGGGAGGCTTTCAGCGAAGCCATGGCTTCGACGTCATACCCCGGTGTACCGCCATCAGGGCGGGTGTCCACCATCAACGGGGCAAGCGGCGCATTCAGAATCAGCTTCGCGGCTTCCGGGCAGCTCAGCTCCAGCCCCAGCTCGGCAAAATCCCCGTAATCATGGGTCAGGCGGGGGAACATCCGGCAGGTTTCGCACAGGGCGCTTTCTCCCAATTCCGCCTGAATCCGGCAAAGCCCATCACTGCGCCACATGGGGCAGCGTCCGTCGATGATGGACATGGACGTTTTGCCGTCGGCAGTGCGCATCACCTCCCGGAGACGGTCGCCCAGCGTTCCGAGCAGGGTGCGGTAGAACCGGGCGGAAGCGTCGTCTATCTCCACCTCCCACTCCTTGCAGCAGCTGTCCGGGCATTCCCCGGCGGCGCAGCGGAAGCAGTCATAGTAGTCCGGTTTGAAAAGCAGCATGGGAAACTCCTCCTTGCACAAAAAGAAGCGCACACCCCGCGGTATGCGCTTCCGGAAAATCAATAATTCGGACGGATAGTGTTCATCAGGGAAGCGGCATCCTGTAACGCCTGCTTGCTGGTGCTGACCGCCATTTGCAGCTGGGTCAGCTGGGACATGGCCTCGTCGGTTTTGGCGGTGATCTCAGCAGTGGCGGTGTCCACCTTGGCAATGGCTTCGTTCAGCACGCCGTTTGCCTGATGGTAAACCAGCTCTGCCCGCTCCCGGGCGCTGCGCTCCACCTGCTGGGCGCGGCGGTAGGAATCCAGTTCCTCCCCGGCGACCTGACTGCCGCCGTCCGTCTCCGGCTGGGGTTCCTGCACGGCCTCAGCGGCCTGCATCTGCTCGATCTGGGCGCGCAGAGCGTCCCGTTCCTCGGTCATGGCAGCAAGCCGGGCTTCCAGTTCCGCGATTTGCGCAGCCTGCGCCTGAAGCTCTTCCAGCTGCCGGTGCAGGTCCTCCGTCTCGGCGGTCAGCGAATTGATCTGATCCTGATGCTTTGTGTTGATGTATTCCAGATAATGAACCACGTCCTGCCGGTTGAAGCCATTGAACGCGGAACGGAAATTCTGAGGTGTAGCCATAATAAAATCCTCCCTTTTCTGCCGCGGGGGTCAACATTTTTCAGAATTATACCACATATATTCCGAAAAAACAACCGTTTTCGCCGAACAAGGTCGGAAAACCAAAAAATATTTTTCCGCGCACCCCTTTACAAAAATGAAAAAGGTTGGTATAATACACAGGCTATCGATGAAATGCGCCAGTGGCTCAATGGATAGAGCATCGGATTCCGGTTCCGAGGGTTGGGGGTTCGAGTCCCTTCTGGCGTACCAAAGGGGAGTTCTTATAGGACTCCCCTTTGAACTTTTTGTGAACATTTTTCAGAAGCTGCACGTTGGTGTGCAACTTTTCTCTGTTTTGAAACTATGGATAGAAGGACTTTTTCCTTACTACAACATTCGGAAGTTTCTATGACAGAGGAAAACTACAATTACCGTACAAGTCAAACTCTCTTGCGTAACCAGTTCCCAGGGAAAGGGAAATGGAAAATTCCGGTAATACCAAAATTCCAACCGAAAGATGGTGATTTTAACGACCTTCTGCTGATCGGCTTTGACAAAACAAATCTGGAAGATCAGAATCATCTTGACCGGATGGTGCATTTTTTCCTGTATGATTACCGCTTTGAGCGGGTATGGAAAAATCCCGAGGCTGACATTGAAAAGCTGTCCCGATACCGGGCTGTGCTTTCTCCCGATTTCAGCATGTATTTGGAAATGGCACCTGTGATGCAGATGTATAATGTGTTTCGTAACCGCTGGTGCGGTGCTTACTGGGCATCCAAGGGTATACGGGTGATCCCAACCGTCAATTGGGGTGATGAATCCACCTTTGATTTCTGCTTTGACGGCATTGAAAAGGGCAGCGTTGTGGCAGTTTCAACCTACATGGCTTCCGAGCATGATCATCGAAAGGATCAGTAGGAATGGTTCATGGCTGGTTACAATGAGATGCTGCGGCGTATAGAGCCAGAGAGAATCATTTGCTACAACACCCCGTTTCCGGAGATGCAGGGAGACATCGTGTATGTGGATTATGAACGCAGCTCCTGGCGGTACATGGACTATGACCAGAAGGCAATGCCCCATGAAGATTTGGACTGCTATAAAATTGGTGGCGCAAATCACACGTTTTGTGATACAATGGACGCATACATGATCGGTAAAGGCGGCGGAAGCGCTTATGGTGGAAAATGGAGACCAAATCCCAATAAGCCGCAAGACCAGCGCTATCTGGGAAATCCCGGAGAAATCAAAAGAACGATAATGAATAACGGTGATGTTTACAAGACAAAAATGGGGCCTGATGGGCGGGCGGAAATGGAACGGCATGAGACAAATCACAACCGTGGAGATAAGCATACAAACCCACATGACCACAGAATTAGCTGGGATAATCCAGATGAACATCCGGTTCCAGGTCCGCCGATCAATTATCCGAATGGTGCACCAGAATTTAAGAACTTCAGCGAGGTGTTTTGCATGAAGGAAATAATTGTTCCATATGGCAGTATGAATTTTGAAACCATCAGTGAATTTAAGCGCAGCATCAACTGGGGTGCTGAGATTGAATTTGAGTGGAATGGGGCTGTGTTTAATATCATCAGATATGGTACCGATGGGAAAATAACAATCTACGCAGCAAATAAACCAGAAACTGAGAAAGTATGTGAGACGGCGGATGAGGCGCTGGAATACATGGTTGGCGATGATAGATTGCGGGACATCATTACCAAGGTTCATGTTGTATCCCGGTCGATTTGAAAAAGATGCCTATGTGAAGTGAAAAAATAGGAAATTTGATGCTCTGAAATCCAAAAAACGTTGGTATGACAGGGTTTTTCAAAAAGTCCTATAAGAACACCCGTACCAGAGAAGAATGATCCGAACCTGTTCTTGGTGAGAGACAGGTTCGGATTATTTCTGTTTTAGGACTCGAAAGGGCGGCGGCAGCAACGCTGCCGCAACAAACAGTCCGGCGGACTGTTTTAGGGTCTATCTGAAAACCGTCAACATGCCCAAACAGCGGGTCTTTTCCGCCTGCTGTGCACCATTTTCCCTTGTAATACACAAAGTATTCCTGCGGAAAAATGGCTTCAGCAGGCGAAAAATCCCTCGCTGTTGGTCATATTCCCGGTTTTCAGATAGGCCCTAAGATAAGTGGGAGAGTCCCTCCAATTTCAGGCGCATCCCGTAGGGATGTGGATGAAATTGGAATATGTCAACGGTCAGTCTTCTGCAAAGTCTCACGAGCGCGCCAATATGGACTCTACTGGCAGATTTGCCGTTGACTGCAAAGCAGGAAAAGATTCGCCCCGCGGCAGCCCGAAAAGGGCAGCCGCGGGGTTCTTTTGCAATCCCAACTCCTTTTCGTGCGTCGTCAAACAAGCTCGTCCATGCTGCACCCCAATACCTGCGCTATTTTCTTGACGGTCAGCACACCGGGTTCTACGTGACCGTTTTCCCAGCGGCTGATATCCTTGCCCCGGCATCCGATGGCCTCGGCAAGCTGTCCCAGGGTCATGCCTGCAGCCTGACGGGCAGCCTTTCATTTATCTCCCATTTCTATCCTTCCTTTTTGCAGTTCGACTTTTTGTTCCTTGCTGCGTGGGGTGCTGCTCCCACATTCTCCTGACATTCCTGATAATATGTCATACACCGCATATCTTCAAGAACTTTTTTATGGTACAACCTCCTCCTTCGGCATCAGCGGCGGCATATTACACGCCTGAGTTCTGCCCCAATGAAGAAATTGCTGTTTTACAGTTCAGATGATTCTTTTTTCTTGAAATGCGTAGCTTTGTGGCATATAATGGAGACAACGCTTTGAAAGGACTGTGGTTCCATGAAAGTCACCCTGCAAAATCTGACAAAAAAGTTCCCCAGCCGCAACAAAAAGCAGCCCGCCGACGTGATCGCCGTGAACGACTTCACCTTTGAGATCCCCGATGGCGTGCTGCTGGGTCTGCTCGGCCCTTCGGGCTGCGGCAAGTCCACCACGCTGAACCTGCTCTCCGGACTGCAGAAGCCTACCTCCGGCCGTATCTTCTTCGGCGACGACGACGTCACCGACCTGCCTGCGGAGAACCGGGGCGTGGGGCTGGTGTTCCAGAATTACGCCCTGTATCCCCATCTGACGGTACGGCAGAATATTACTTTCCCTCTGGAAAACCGGACGGGCAAGGACAAGCTCACCCACCAGCAGATGGCCGACATGGCGCTGGAAGCGGCGAAGCTGGTGCAGATTGAAGAACTGATGGACCGCAAGCCAAAAGAGCTGTCCGGTGGCCAGCAGCAGCGCGTGGCCATTGCCCGGGCGCTGGTGAAAATGCCGAAGATTTTGCTGCTGGACGAGCCGCTTTCCAATCTGGACGCCCGTCTGCGGCTTCAGACCCGGGAGGAGATCCGCCGCATCCAGAAGGCCACCGGCATCACCACCGTATTCGTCACCCACGATCAGGAGGAAGCCATGTCCATCTCCGACCTGATCGTGGTCATGAAGGACGGCGTGGTACAGCAAATCGGCAAGCCTCAGGCGGTTTACGATTCTCCCGTGAATCTTTTTGTGGCAAAATTTCTGGGCACGCCGCCCATCAACGTCTTTGACGGTGAGGTGAAGGACGGGCATCTGTACATCGGCGAGGAAGCCGTGCTGGCCGTCCCCGGTGTGGCCAACCAGAGCGTCACCGCCGCCATCCGTCCCGAGGGCTTTACCCTGTCGGAGACCGGCGCGTTGAGCTGCGATCTGTCCCGGGTGGAGGTCATGGGGCGGGATATCAGTGTCGTCTCCACCCATCCCAAGTCCCAGAACGTGACCATCCGCTCCATCATCAGTGCGGAAAACGCCGTCAACACGGCGTCCCAAAAGGTGCGCTTTGACCTGAAGCCCAATAAGGTATTCCTGTTCCAGAAAGAATCCGGCGCGCGGATCGATTTCGGCTAAAGCGGAGGAAAGCCTATGGAAAAGAACAACTGGAAAGGCTGGCTGTATCTGCTTCCCGCCTCCGTGTTTCTGGGGCTGTTTCTGGTGTATCCCCTTATTGACGTGCTGACCTATTCCTTTGAGGAAGGATATAATTTTGCGTCCCAGACCTACTTCGGCACCGGACTTTACAACTACCACTACGTCCTGCGCGACCCTTATTTTTTACAGGCGCTGAAAAATACGCTCCTGCTGGTGCTGATCACCGTTCCCCTTTCCACGGGACTGGCCATGCTGATCTCCGTGGGACTCAGCTCCATTCAGAAGCTGCGGGAGCTTTATCAGACCGTTTACTTTCTTCCCTACGTGACCAACACGCTGGCGGTGGGTCTGGTGTTCATGATCTTTTTCAAGCGGACGCCCTACTCCGACGGTCTTGTCAATCTGGTCTTAAGCTGGTTCGGCGCGGGGCCGGTGGACTTCATCGACGGGCCTTACTGGGCGAAGATGTTCGTGCTGTGCTTTTACACCATCTGGGTCGTCCTGCCCTTCAAAATCCTGATTCTCACCGGGGCGCTGGCCTCCGTTGACCAGACCTATTATAACGCCGCCAAAGTGGACGGCACTCCCCGGTGGCGCATCTTCACCAAGATCACCCTGCCCATGATCTCCCCTACCGTGTTCTATCTGGTCATCACGGGCTTCATCGGCGCGTTCAAAGCCTACTCCGACGCCGTCGCCCTGTTCGGTACCAATCTGAACGCCGCCGGGATGAACACCATCGTGGGCTACATCTACGACATGCTCTACGGCGACTCCGGCGGCTACCCCTCCTACGCCTCCGCCGCGGCCATTGTGCTCTTCGCCATTGTGCTGACCATCACCTGCATCAACCTGCTGGTGAGCAGGAAGCACGTCCACTACTAAAAGGAGGCGGCGAACGTGGATTACGAAAAGATCGAAAAAAACGCCCGTCTCCGGGATCGGGTCAGGAAAACCATTACCTATTTCTTTCTGACCGTCTGGGGCATTCTGGTGCTGTTCCCCTTTTACTGGATGGTGCTTACCTCCGTCAAAAGCTACGGCGCTTACAATTCCGAGTGGATTCCCAAGCTGTACACCCTGTCCCCCACCCTGCAAAACTACGTTGACGCCTTCACGCAGGTGCCGCTGGGGGGGTACTTTCTCAACACCATTGTCTTCACCGTCATCACCACCGGCCTGATGCTCATTGTCACGGTGCTGGCGGCCTATGGCTTTGCCCGGCTGAGCTTCAAGGGCAAGGATCTGGTGTTCGCGCTGTTTCTGTCCCTGATGATGATTCCCACGGAGCTGGTGGTCATCACCAACTTCGTCACCATCACCGACCTGAACCTGCGCAACACCTTCACCGGTCTGATTCTGCCCTCCGTAACGTCGGTATTTTACATCTATTTATTGAAGGAAACCTTTTCCCAGGTTCCCGACGAGCTTTACTACGCCGCCAAGGTGGACGGCACCTCCGACCTCAAGTATCTGTTCAAGGTGATGATCCCCATCTGCCGTCCCACCGTTGTCACCATCACCATTCTGAAGGTCATCGAGTGCTGGAACGCCTATGTCTGGCCGCGGCTCATTACCGACGATCAGTCCTATTTTCTGGTGTCCAACGGTATTCAGGAGATTCGGGAAAACGGCTTTGGCCGGGAGAACATCCCCGCCATGATGGCGGCGGTGGTGGCCATTTCCCTGCCGCTGATCGTTCTGTTCCTGATTTTCCGGAAGAAGATCATGGAGGGCGTTTCGAGAGGAGGCGTGAAGGGATGAAAAAGCTGCTTGCCTTGTTGCTCGCCCTTGCGCTGACCCTTTCCTTCACCGGCTGCCACGGTACGCTGGCCTCCGGGGAGAATCCCGCCGCTTCCAGTTCCTATCCGGTTCCCGATGAGTTTGACACCTCCCGGCGGTATGAGGTCACCTTCTGGGCAAAAAACGACACCAACATGGCTCAGGTGAACATCTACAAGCAGGCCATTGCGGACTTTGAAGCGCTGTATCCCAACATCACCGTGAATCTCCGGCTGTATACGGACTACGGCAAAATCTACAACGACGTCATTACCAACATCGCCACGGACACCACCCCCAACGTCTGCATCACCTACCCCGACCACATCGCGACCTATCTCACCGGCGAAGACACGGTGGTTCCTCTGGACGACCTGTTCGCCGATGAAAAATACGGCCTTGGGGGCAGCGAGGTGCGCTTCGATTCCCCCATGCAGGCGGAAATTATCCATCAGTTTCTGTCGGAATGCGCTATCAACGGCCACTATTACGCCATCCCCTATATGCGCTCCACGGAAGCCTGCTACGTCAACAAGACCTACGTGGAAAAGCTGGGCTACACCCTCCCCGACGTCCTGACATGGGACTTTGTGTGGGAGGTCTCCGAAGCCGCCATGGCGAAGGACAGCGCCGGGAATTTCCTGCTCAACGGTCAGAAGGTGCTGATCCCCTTCATCGACAAATCCACGGACAACATGATGATCCAGATGCTGAAGCAGCAGGGTGCAGGCTACTCTACGAGCAGCGGCGAGGTGCAGCTGTTCAACGACACCACGGGCGAAATCCTCACAACAATTGCCGAGCACGCCGCCTCCGGGGCGTTCAACACCTTCAAGCTGGCAGGCTACCCCGCAAACTTCCTCAACGCCGGGCAGTGCATTTTCGCCATCGACTCCACTGCCGGCGCGACATGGATGGGTGCCGACGCCCCCCTCATCGACATTGCCGAGGAAAAGCTGATCCCCTTTGAGCTGGCAGTGCTGCCGGTTCCCCAGTTTGACCCGGAGCAGCCCCGGATGATCTCCCAGGGGCCGTCGGTGTGCGTGTTCAACAAGGCCGACCCACAGGAGGTGCTGGCGAGCTGGCTGTTTGCCCTGTATCTGCTGACCGACGACGTGCAGATCGCCTATTCCCAGACGGAGGGGTACATCCCCGTCACGTCCAAGGCCCAGGAAAGTCCCGCCTATCAGGACTATTTAAGCCGCTGCGGCGAGGATAACACCACCCACTACCGCGCCAAGATCGAGGCCGCCCAGCTGCTGATGCACTACACGGACTGCACCTTCGTCACCCCCGTATTCAATGGCTCCGCGTCTCTGCGCAACGCCGCAGGGCAGCTGATCGAGGACGTGAACAAGTCCGTGCGCCGCCGCCAGACGGTCAACGCCGAATATCTTTCGTCTCTTTACAGCGACGTTTCCTCCCTGTACCGCTTGGACCAGATTCAGGTGTCTGCCAGCGGCTTAGGGCCGCTGCCCGGCGTTTCCAGGGCGCTGCTGATCGGTCTTGCGGTCTGCTGGGTCGGGATGGGTACCTATGTTCTCAGTGAAAAGCTGAAAAAACGCCGTAAAAAAGATTGATTTCCATAAATCCTGTAGTATAATGGGGCTGTACCCTGTGGTACGATATATGAAAAAGGAGTTTTGAAACATGAAAAAGCTGATTGCCATGCTTCTGGTTCTGACAATGGTTCTGTCCTTCGCCGCCTGTGCCAAGCAGGACACTGTCACTCCCACTGTCGCTGATGTCGCCATCACCACTGCGGCTGCTGACCCCACCCCCGCGGCTGAAACCGAGGCAAGCGACCCCGCTCCCGTTGTCACCGCAATGAGCCATGCCGACTACGTGGCCGCCGACAATGAAACCGAGGTTGTGGTCGAGACCTACGTCCAGGCCCATCAGTCCTGGTGGGACAACAAGGTCACCGTCTACTGCCAGAGCCCCGACGGCGCTTACTTCCTGTACGAGCTGGCCTGCTCCGAGGAGGACGCCGCCAAGCTGGTTCCCGGCACCAAGATCCGCGTCACCGGCTACAAGGGTGAGTGGTCCGGCGAGGTGGAGATCATGGACGGCACCTTTGAGTTCGTCAAGGGCGACACCTACATTGCCGAGCCTCTGGACGTCACCGACCTGCTGGGCACCGACGCGCTAATCGACCATCAGAACGAGTTCGTTTCCTTCACCGGCCTGACCGTGGCTCCCAGCACCGACGCCAACGGCAACGAGGCTGCTTTCCTGTACAACTGGGACGGCTCCGGCGAGAAGGGCAACGACCTGTACTTCAACGTCACCGTGAACGGCCAGACCTACAACTTCTGCGTGGAGTCCTACCTGTGCGGCCAGGACACCGAGGTCTATCAGGCTGTGGAAGCGCTGCAGATCGGCGACGTGATCAACGCCGAAGGGTTCCTCTACTGGTACGAGGGCGTCAACCCCCACATCACTTCCGTTTCCGCCGCGAACTGAGTTTTTACCCGAGCGGGGAAAGGCGAATGCCTTTCCCCGCATTTTCTTTGGAAAAGGAACGTTTTCCAGGTTCTGTCCGGCAGCACAGCCTGATGGTATGTGGGACTATGCGGCAGCTTTATGTCCCTTTCCGCAAAAATCCGCTGTTGACCAGCGGAATGGTCACGACCCAGGAGCGGGGGAACGCATGGTACAGCATGGGTAAGCTTGGGCTTGCCATGAAAAACCGGGAATATCTGACCCCGGCGGTTCAGATGTTTATGGAATATCTGCCCTTCCGGGAGATGGCGGAGTGAAGGATGCCGGTGAATGAACGCGGCAGGGCGGTCTTGTTTTTTGGTTTGTGATATGATAAGATCAGGATCAGAAATCAGAATTTGTGGAGGTAAGCAAAATGAGTGATAGCAGGTTAAAGGGTATAGCAGTTATTCTATTTGGAATACTCTTAAGTGCAAGTAGCGCAGAAATGAATCGAACCGTGTTGGCAAGTTTTAGCAATTTCCCATTTGCTCTTGTCGGGATAATTGTTGGAATTGTTGGACTTGTAATGGTTTTCAAAAGCAATAAAGAATAACAACTTCCAATTTGCAGAATAAGCCAGAACGGTATCGCATTCCCGCCATCCCAACAAACACCAACGGCGTGACCTTTGCGGTCACGCCGTTTGCATATTCAACTTATCCTCTCAGCACAGCTTCGCGCCGGCGGGGATGGCGTCGCTGACCATTACCAGATTCAGCTTCTCCTCGCCCTTCTCCGTGTGGATGGCAGACAATAGCATACCGCTACTCTCCTTGCCCATCATCTTCCGGGGGGGCAGGTTGGTGATGGCCACCAGGGTCTTGCCCACCAGTTCTTCGGGCTTATAGTATTTCGCAATGCCGGAGAGGATCTGACGGTCGGTGCCGGTGCCGTCGTCCAGCGTGAAGCACAGCAGCTTGTCGCTCTTCTTCACCGGCTGGCAGTCCTTGACCTTCACTGCCCGCAGGTCGGACTTGCAGAAGGTGTCGAAGTCCACCTTTTCCTCGCTGTAAGGCTCGATCTGAAGCGCCGGGACGGGGGGCTTGTTCAGCTCCTCCAGCGCGGCCAGCTCCTTCTCCACGTCGATTCTGGGGAACAGGGCGGGGCCGGCCACGGTGGCGACGTCGGCGGGCAGAATGCCGAAGCCCGTCAGGCTGTCCCAGTCCGTCCGGGCATCGCCCAAGCGGTGGGCGATCTCCGCCGCGGTGTCAGGCATAAAGGGCTTCAGCAGACCGCCGCAGACGCGGATGGTCTCCAGCAGGTTGTACAGCACCTTCGCCAGACGGGGCTTACCGTCCTCGGTCTTGGCCAGCACCCATGGGGCGTTCTCGTCGATATACTTGTTGGCGCGGGAAATGACCTTGAACACCTCCGCCAGAGCGTTCTGGAAGGCGTACTTCTCCATCTGCTCCTCGTACTTATCCCGGAGGGAGGACACCATGGCGATCAGCTCGGCGTCCTTTTCCTCGTCCGCCGTCTGTACCGCGGGCAGGCGCTGGCCGAAGTACTTCTGCGCCATGGCCACCGTCCGGGAAACCAGATTGCCCAGATCGTTGGCAAGGTCTACGTTGATGGTGTTGATCAACGCTTCGTTGGAGAAATTGCCGTCGGAGCCGAAGGGGAAGGATCGCAGCAGGAAGAAGCGCAGGGCATCCACGCCGAAGCGCTCTGCCAGAACGTAGGGATCCACCACGTTGCCCTTGGACTTGGACATCTTGCCGCCGTCCAGCAGCAGCCAGCCGTGGCCGTAGACCTTCTTCGGCAGGGGCAGGTTCAGGCTCATGAGCATGGCCGGCCAGATGATGGAGTGGAAACGGACGATCTCCTTGCCCACGAAGTGGACGTCGGCAGGCCAGAAGGCTTCCAGATCGTGGTATTTGTCGTTCTCAAAGCCCAGCGCCGTCATGTAGTTGAACAGGGCGTCGATCCACACGTAGACCACATGGCCGGGGTCAAAGTCCACCGGCACGCCCCAAGTAAAGCTGGTGCGGGAGACACACAGGTCTTCGAGACCGGGCTTGATGAAGTTGTTGACCATCTCGTTGACCCGGCTGCGGGGCTCCAGAAAATCGGTGTTTTCCAGCAGGTCCTGCACCCGGTCAGCATATTTGGACAGGCGGAAGAAATAGGCTTCCTCCTCCGCGTCCTGCACCTCGCGGCCGCAGTCGGGGCATTTGCCGTCCTTCAGCTGGCTCTCCGTCCAGAAGGATTCGCAGGGCTTGCAGTACTTGCCCTTGTAGACGCCCTTGTAGATGTCGCCGTTGTCGTGCATCTTCTTGAAAATTCTCTGGATGGACGCCACGTGGTAGTCGTCGGTGGTGCGGATGAAGCGGTCGTAGGAAATGTTCATCAGCTTCCACAGATCCAGCACGCCCCGTTCGCCGGTGACGATGTTGTCCACGAACTGCTGGGGGGTCACGCCTGCGGCCTTGGCCTTGTCCTCGATCTTCTGGCCATGCTCGTCGGTTCCGGTGAGGAACATGACGTTATAGCCCTGAAGCCGCTTGAAGCGCGCCATGGTGTCCGTCGCCACGGTGCAGTAGGCGTGGCCGATGTGGAGCTTGGCGGACGGGTAATAGATGGGGGTGGTAATGTAATAATTACCTCTGCATTTTTCGCACATAAAGAATCCTCCTAAATAAAAAAGCACCCCTGGAATCATCCAAGGGCGACAAAAACTGACGCGGTACCACCTTGATTCGCACAGACATCCTGTCCGTGCCTCAAACGCCTGTAACGGGGCGAACCGGAACCATTTACCCAGAATAAATCTGCTCAATGGCTCAGCTCCGAGACCATGTTCCGCTCCCCTCGCCGCACCCCCTCGCACCTTCCGGGGCTCTCTTTCGCGGGAGAAAAAGCGTACTCTTCTCTTCACAGCTTCTGAAATATACAGCGCCATTATATCCCGGTGCAGGGGGTTTTGTCAACACCCTGCACCGGGAATTTCCGATTTTTGTCGGGAAACGCTGATCGTTACGACTTTTCTTCCTTCCCTGTCAGCCACATGGCCACCGCGATGGCGCTGACGCCGCCCACCAGCTTTCCCACTATCATGGGGCCGATCATCTCCGGGGCGAAGCCTGCCGTAAAGCCCAGATGGTCGCCGAAGACAAAGGCCGCCGAAACCGCGAAGGCGATGTTGACCACCTTGCCCCGCCGATTCATGTCCTTAACCATGCCGAAGGTGGCGATGGAGTTGGCAAGGCTGGCAATCAGTCCCGCCGCCGCGGCGTCGTTGATGCCCAGCCACCGCCCCGCCGCCATCAGCGGCTTTCGCAGCAGCTTTGTAATGACGAACACCAGCGGGAACGCCCCCGCCAGGACAATGGCAATGGTGCCCACCGTTTCAAAGCCCTCCGAAATGGGCGCCATGCCGGGGATGATGACGAATCCCGTCAGCGCCTCCACGATGGCCGCCGCCAGTCCCACGGTCACGACGGCCACCACCAGCCTGCCGAACACCTCAAAGCCCCTGACCATGGCGTTTTCCGCCCGCCACAGTCCCAGAGCAATCAGCGCCGCGATGATGACAATGGGGATCAGGTTGCGCAGCACCATCCCGATGGGGAATCCTGCCGTAAGGCCGCCCGCGAGAACGCCCAGCGGAATGGTGACGATGCCGCAGAGGATTCCCTTCGCCATGACCGGCCTGTCCTTTTCCTCCAGAATCCCCATGGCGACGGGGATGGTGAACACCACGGTCGCCCCCAGCATGGAGCCGGTCAGCACGCCGCCCAGCATGGCCGCCTGAGAACTTGCTGCCAGCTCCACCGCCAGCGCACCGCCGCCCATGTCGCAGGCGAGGATGGTTCCGGCGAACATGGCGGGGTCAGCGCCCAGAAAGGCGAACACCGGCACGATCACCGGCTTGAGCAGGCTTGCAAGCACCGGTGCAAGGCAGACGATTCCCACCATGGCCAGCGCCAGAGAACCCATGGCCAGGATTCCCTCTTCAAATTCCTTCCCCAGCCCCCAGCGGTTTCCGAATATCCGGTCAATGGCGCCGGCCACCGCAAAAGCCGCCATAACCGCTATGAGGATCTCATGAAATGACATTGCCCTCTCTCCCTTACTATGGATTGTCCCGAGAACGGCGTTTTGTCTCAGGACGTTTGGACTACTGCTTTTCGTCCACGATGGCCACAACGGCGGCGTCCACCGGGGCGTCCATGCAGTATTTGCTGGCAACCGTCCCCGTGGCGAGCAGCACCTTGTCCCCCGTTCCCGCACCTACCTGATCGGCCGCTACGATTTTCTCTCCGTTGCTCTCCACCACGAGGAAGGTTTGCCCCTGCAGGCACGCCGCCTTCCGCGTCGCCCAGATGGCGCCTACCACTTTTCCTACCTTCATTTCTTCCCCTCCATAATTTCCTTCGCCAGCGGCGTCAGCACCGCGCCGGGACTTGGCAGCTTCCCCGCCGCCCGAAGCGCCCGGGCTTCCTCCGCCGTGATGAGCTTTTTCCGTCCGCCGTCCGTGAACAGCACACCCCAGTTTTTCAGCTCCCGCTGGGCGGAAGCCAGACTTCCCGACAGCATCCGGTTTTTCGGCGCTTCCGGCAGACCCGGTGTGTAGAGATAGACCGGCTTTCCCTCCGCCAGAGCGGAAAGCACCCGCTCCTCCCGGAACCGAAGCAGCTGGGACAGGGTCAGTGAGCCAATGACCACCGCGTCGTAGGGCGTTTCCATCACGTAATCATACCCCAGCTCCGCCACCGGTTCCTTTCCAATCAGCAGCGCCCGGGTCATGGTAAAATCCTCCCAAGGTCGCCCTTCCGGAAGCCGCAGGCGTTGGCCTCGTCGTAATCCAGATGGACGTAGGATGCAAATTCCGGGCTGACCCGCACCGCCACGTCCTCAAAAATCACCGGGCGGCTGGTATACGCCTTCAGCTTCACCGTCTGCCTGTCCCGGACGCCGAAACGGGCGGCGTCCTCCGGGGTCAGGTGGATATGGCGCTTTGCTACGATGACCCCTTGCGGGAGCGTAACCCGGCCGCACTGCCCCACGATCACCGCGCCGGGGCTTCCGGCGACATCCCCGGACAGCCGCACGGGGGCGTCGATGCCCAGCGTCCGGGCGTCGGTGAGGGAAATCTCCACCTGCGCTTCCTTCCGTTCCGGCCCCAGCACCGCCACATTCCCAAATTCTCCCTTGGGGCCGATAACCGTGACCCGCTCATTTGACAGATACTGCCCCGGCTGGGACAGCGGCCGCTTCGGCGTCAGGGGATGGCCGAACAACATCAGCGCCTGCTGCGCCGTCACGTGCACATGCCGCCCGGAGGCTTCCAGCTCCACAAAAATCCGCCCCGCAATGGCTTCGGCCAGAGCGGAAAGTTCCCTGTTTTCCATTTGTTTGCCTCCCTGTGGAAAAATCCGGACTGCTTTATTCTCCCAATCTCTGCAAAATCTTCTCCGTGAGCAGCTCCACCAGTTCGGCGTTTACCGCCCCGACAGCCGCGCCGCCCTGCGGAACCATGGGACTTTCTCCCAAATCCCACGCTACCCGGCGGATATTGATCAAGTCCAACGGAGAGATGTTGTTGGAGGAGCTGCTGCCGCCCACCGCGCCGCAGCCCAGCGTCAGCGCCGGGAACAGCCCCGTGGTCGCGCCGATGCCCCCCAGCGCCGCCGGTGTGTTGACCAGAAACCGGGACACGGGGATTTTGGACGCGAACCGGCGGATGACCGTTTCGTCCGTGGCGTGGATGGCGAAGGTGTGGCCGCTGCCCTCGTGGCGCAGGACCTCCATGCACTTGCTTAAGACGGCGTCCTCGCTGTCCATGACGAAGAACGCCAGCACGGGGCATAGCTTTTCCATGGAGTAAGGCCGGGTCGGCCCCGCCTCCTGCTCCCGGGCAACCAGCACCTTTGTGCCGCTGGGCACGGAAAATCCCGCCGCTTCCGCCAGCTTCGCCGCGGGTTTGCCCACGATGTCCGGATTCAGCGTCCCGTTGGGGCGGAACAGCAGCTTCGCCAGAGCGCCCGCCTGGGCGGTATCCATAAAGAAAAAGCCCTGCCGCTCCCCCTCCGAACGCACGGCGCTTTCCATGCCCTTCTCCACAATGATGCTCTGCTCGGAAGCGCAGACGGTGCCATAGTCAAAGGACTTTGACCTTGCGATACAGGCCAGAGCATGGGCGACATCCGCGCTGCGGTGGATATAGGCAGGGCCGTTTCCCGCGCCGACACCGATGGCGGGCTTGCCGGAAGAATACGCCGCCTTCACCATACCCGGGCCGCCGGTGGCGAGAATCAGCCGCACCGGCTCCGCCTTCATCAGCTCCTGACAGCCGTCCAAAGAGGGGATGCTCAGGCACGCCACCGCGTCGGCAGGCGCGCCCGCCGCCTGCGCCGCTTCCGATACGATCTGCGCCGCTTTCCGGGTGCAGGCAATGGCCTTGGGGTGAGGCGAAAACACGATGGCATTGCCAGATTTCAGGGCGATCATGGCCTTGTAGCACACAGTAGACGTCGGGTTGGTGCTGGGGACGATGGCGGCGATGACCCCCACCGGCACGCCGATCTCCCAGAGCTTTTTCTCCGGGACTTCCCGGAGAATGCCCACGGTCCTCATGCCCCGAACCGCTTCCGCCACCCGCTGGGAGGCGAAGAGATTCTTAGCCCTTTTGTCCTCCGCATTGCCGAAGCCCGTCTCCTGAACCGCCATTTCCGCCAGCGCCGACGCCTGTGCCGCAAAGGCCTTGGCCACCGCCTCCACGATGGCGTCCAGTTGGCTCTGGGACAGTTCGGCCAGCTTCCGCTGCGCTGTCTCCGCCCTGCGCGCCAGCTCCCGCGCTTCCTGCCGCGCGGTCAGATCCTTGTCAAATTCCATAGAAACCTCCTTACAGGGGCATCCCCGGCAGCACGATTGAGGATACCCGCTAAAACAGCAGACTTGACCCGTCGCCCGCTTTCTTTGTCAGCCGTCCGTTCTCCACGAAGCCCATCTTTTCCAGCCAGCGCTGAAATTCGGGGATGGCCGTCTTGCCCGTGATCTCCCGCAGAGCCGCCGTCTCCCGGAAGCCTGTAGTCTGATAGTTGAGCATGATGTCGTCGCCGTGGGGAATGCCCATGAAATAGTTGCACCCGGCCATGGTCAGAAGGCTGGCCAGATTCTCAATGTCGTTCTGGTCTGCCTTCATGTGGTTGGTATAGCAGCAGTCGCACCCCATGGAAATTCCCGTGAGCTTGCCCATGAAGTGATCCTCCAGCCCCGCCCGGGTCACCTGCCGGGCGTCGTACAGATACTCGGGGCCGATAAAGCCCACCACCGTGTTGACCAGAAACGGCGAAAACCGCTTGGCGAAGCCATAGCACCGCGCCTCCATGGTCACCTGGTCGGTGTCAAAATGGGCGTTGGAACTGAGCTCCGAGCCCTGCCCCGTCTCGAAGTACATCACGTTCGGCCCCTCGGCGGTACCCTGCTTCAGAAGCAGCTGCCGGGCCTCCTCCAACGTCGCGGCGGAGAAGCCGAAGGCTTCGTTGCCCTTCTGGCTGCCCGCGATGGACTGGAAGATCAGGTCACAGGGCGCACCGGCTTTGACAGCCTTGATCTGCGCCGTCACGTGGGCCAGCACGCAGATCTGCGTCGGTATCTGCCAGTGCTCCTTGATCTCCTGAAAACGCCGCAGCACCTTGCCCACCTGCTCCGGGGAGTCCGTCACCGGGTTCAGGCCGATGACCGCATCCCCCGCGCCGAAGCTCAGTCCCTCCAGAGTGGAGGCCGTGATGCCCTCCGGGTCGTCGGTGGTGTGGTTGGGCTGCAAACGGCACGACAGCGTCCCCGGCAGGCCGATGGTGGTATTGCAGTGGGCGGTGACGGTGATCTTGCTTGCGGCATAGATGAGGTCGAGATTGCCCATCAACTTGCACACCGCCGCGATCATCTCCGCCGTCAGCCCCCGGCTGAGCTTGCGGATGTCGCTGCCCGTGGTCGTTTCGTCCAGAATCCACTCCCGCAGGTCGGACACCGTCCAGCCCCGGATTTTCTCATAGACGGTCTCGTTCACATCGTCCTGAATGATCCGGGTGACCTCGTCGCTTTCATAGGGGACGGCGGGGTGTTCCCGGAGATCGGCCAGCGTCAGAGCGGAAAGCACCACCTTGGCCGCCACTCGCTCCTGGGCGGACTCCGCCGCCAGGCCTGCCAGCTGGTCGCCGGTTTTTTCCTCGTTGGCCTTGGCCAGCACCTGTTTGATATCCCGGAATGTGTAGGTTTTTCCCAGCAATGTGGTTTTTAATTTCATGTCGTTCATCCTTTTTGTGGGGTGACCTGCGGATGTCGCCCGTTTCCGCAGGTCACCGTTCTTTTCCCCGGCCGGCGTCCGCGCGCTTCTGGATCATCAGCAGATACAGCATACTGCTCATCCGGTTCATGGCCCGGAGGATATCCACCCGGGTCGGATTTCCCTCCCGGTCGCGGAAGGCCGTCACCGCCGCCAGCTCTGCCTCCCGGGCAGCGCACCGGGCGCGGTTGAGCCGGGCAATGGCCGCCCCGTCCGCCGCCGAGGGCATGAAGTGGGGCTGGCCGTAATAGTCCTGAGGAAAATGGCTGCGCTTGCGCTGCTCATCCTCCGTCAGGCCGCAGAGCCTGTCCCATTGCAGCGGCTCGTCCAGCACCTCACAGCGGATGATCCGCCGCGCCAGCTCCAGAATCTCCCCCACCGGTGCTTCCAGACCTTTGTCCGTCAGCTGGCAGAGGATCAGCTCCGATTCCAGCGTGTCCAGCTTCCCCCGGAAAATAATTCTGGGGTGATCCTTCACCACCAGAAGATCCCCGTTTAAGTGGGTCATATGCTCCGGCTTTTCCGTCAGGAAGCCGCCGGTGAGAAGCGCAAACCTGTCCTGCTTCGCCTGCTCGCCGGGACGGATCTCGATCCGTTCCCGGCTGAGATAATCCCGGGCGGCGCTGGTGAGCTGGTCGCCCTTTCCCAGATAGAAAATGCGCTTGCCCTCCCGGTTTCGGATATTCGCCCGGACGGCTTCTTCGTTATAGAGCATTCCTTACTTCCCGGCGTTCGGGGTCTGGGAGGGACGCCCCTTGGGGAGAATGGAGTCCACCTCCATATGGGGCCGTGCGATCACGTGGACGGAGATCAGCTCCCCCACCTTCTCCGCTGCCGCCGCACCGGCGTCGGTGGCCGCCTTCACAGCGCCCACGTCGCCGCGCACCATCACGGTGACAAGGCCGCCGCCCACCTGCTCCTTGCCCACCAGCTGCACATTGGCGGACTTGACCATGGCATCCGCCGCCTCAATGGCACCCACCAGTCCCTTTGTTTCAATCATGCCCAAAGAATTCGTATCCATCGTGTTTCCATCCTTTCAATTTGTGCGGGGACATGTCCCCTCGTGTTTCCGCTTACCGCTCCACCGGCGATGCCGCAATCTCCGCTACCGCGTCGGCGAAGGCCATACAAGCAGCATCGCAGGCGCTCTGCGTCCCGGATAGCAATCCGCCGCCGAAGTTCGTCTCGCTGGGCGGGGCGTAGAGTTTACATAACGTCACATCCGCCGCTTTCAGCGCCGCGTCCATGGCGTACATGCCCTCCAATGGCGGGGCGATCAGATAGGCCAGCGCCGACCCTGGGCGCACCCCCGCTTCCTTTGCCAGAAACGAGCCCACGCTGCTGACCGTGTGGGCAAGGTACGGCACCCCCGCCGCGTCCTCGAACCCCACCCGTTCCAGCTCGGCCAGCGCCGCCTCCATGCCGCTTCGCACCGCGCCGGGGGTCTGCGCCGCCAGAATGCCGATGACCTCCCCGGCAAAGGGCGTGGTAGCGTTGGCCGCCCCGGCGTAAAAGCTGCGGGCGTATGCCACCTGCACCTGAGCCGCCTTCGTCGCCGCGTCCAGAGCGATGTAGGTGGCGTCGTCGCAGTCCGTGGTCAGCAGCCCCAGGGACGGATACCCTTCCGGCGCGCCCAGCTGACGGCACAGCGCCGGGGCGGCGTTGGCCAGATACCGCACCGCCAGAACCTTCACCGGGATCATGCCCCCGCCTCCAGATGCAGTCCCACGCCGGAGACTTTTTTCTTTAGTATGGTCTCGATCAGCCCTGCGATGTGCGCCCCGGCCTCCACCGCCGGGGTGCCCTGTGCGTGAATGTTGGACACCACCGTCCGGGCGGATTCGGAAACGCCAGTCCTTGGCTGGTAGGTGATATAGGCGGACATGCTCTTGTCCGTCACCAGACCCGGCCGCTCGCCCACCAGCATACACACCAGCTCGCACCCCGTCACATCCCCGATGGCGTCCCCCGCGCCCACGCGGCAGTAGCGGACGAAAATCGGCGTTCCGGGATCGATACCCCTGAGCTTCAGGCCGTCCCGGATGGCCGCGAGGCAATCCATGGCGTTGGCGGTGATGGCAGCGGAGGAAAGCCCGTCCCCCACCACAATCTGCACCCGGGGCGTTCCGGGGACGGCGGCGCGGATCTTCTTCTGATTTTCCTCGTCAAAGCACCGCCCCAGATCCGGGCGGGTCAGGTATTCGTCCTTGTCCCGGCATTTCGTTCTGACCTCCACCATGCCGTTTTTGGCGGCGAAGTCCTCGCTGACCTGAGAAAATACCGCGTCCTGCGCCGCCGCGTGGTCGGCGCGGAAGCGGAGCATAGTCAGGGTCTTGTACCGCGCCCCCGCCCGGCCGCTGCCCAGACGCGCCGGGGTCTTTTCTTTCATTTTCCGGAATTTTTCCTCGTTTTCGGCGTGTTCCACCAGATAGAGCTTCCGTAAGTCCAGCGCCGTCACATCCGGGACAAAGTCCCCATCCCGGTACGGGGTGGGCGCTTTCTCCGGCTGGGGCGCGGTCGGGTGATAGTCGCCGCCCTTCACCGGCGGCTCGTGCTCCATGCCGCTCAATATCTCCGCCACCATGGCGGCCAGTTCCTGTTTGTTCATATGCCTCTCCCCTCTATTTTCCGAGAACCAGAGTTTTTACCACCACCGGTAGGGCTGGCCCCACCGGGGCACCCACGTCCAGATAGCTGCCTTCGCTCACCTTCACCCGGTCGATGCACAGGATTTCCGCGTTGGGGCCGAGACGGAGCGCCAGCGCCTGTCCCAGCGCCTTGGCCATGTCCTGTTCCAGACAGATCAGCGCTTTTCCGCCCGTGCCCGCCGCGATTTCCTCCGCCATCGCCGCCACCTCCCGGTAGCCCGGGGAATTTATCCCCGGAAACGCCAGAATGGCGCTGTCCTCCTGTTTGCCCAGCTCCCGGCGGATGGTCTCCCGGGAAATGTCCGTCAGCGACACCACCGGGACGTTTTTCAGCGGGAACGGGACATTTTGGTGGAACACGGTGCTTCCGGACAGCTGGGCGCTGTGGCAGCCCGCGCCGATGACCGTGGCGCGGATAGTCTCGCTTCCCAGCGTGAATTCTCCCCCGCAGAGCCGGCTTTCCCGGATAGTCTGTCCCAGAATCGGCCCAATATCGCCGAATTCCAGCCATGGAAGCTCTTTTTCGATGCAGTCCGCCACGCCGCCGGAGAAGGAAATGACCAATTCCTTTTCCCGGCAGGGGTCAAACCGCCCCGCCTCCCGGGTGGTCAGCTGCTCCAGCAGGGGCGTTTCCTCCCGCAGACCCGCGGCCATTTCCAGCGCCTGCGTCAGAATTTCGGCCACGGTTTTCACTTGTCCGGGGCTTGCCTTCTCCCCCGGTTTCAAGCCGCACAGCCCATCCAAAACCGGGGAAACATAGGTGGCGATGCCGCCGCCGTCAAATTTCAGCAGCCGCCCGCCCACGTTCAGGCAGCCGGTTCTCTCGATTTTCCCGTCGCGGATCAGCGCCAGATTGCTGGTGCCGCCGCCGATGTCCATGTGCAGCACCGTTTTTCCCGTCCGCTGGGAGTAGTCCACCGCCCCCGCGCCCTTGGCGGCCAGTACGCTTTCCAGATCGGGGCCAGCGGTGGCCACCACGAACTCCCCGGCAAAATCCGACAGAGCGTCCAGCGCCGCCCGGGCGTTTTCCTTGCGACTGGTCTCTCCCGTGATGATGATGGCGCCGGTGTCCACACTTTCCCGGCGGATGCCCGCCTTCCGGTATTCCTCTGCCACCAGCTCCCGCAGCGCCCCGGCATCCACGTGGCTTTCGTCCAGCAGGGGCGTAAAATACACCGGACTGCGGTAGCGGATGTCCCGCCGGGCGATCTCCATTTCCGGCACCGCAAAGCCCGACGCTTTGTTCTCCACCGTCAGCTCCGAGAAGATCATCTGCGTGGAAGTGGTTCCCACGTCCAGCCCCACGCTTCGCAGAATGTCAGACACGGCCGGTCACCTCTTCCAGAATCCGCCGCACCAGAAAATCTTCCACTTCCATGGGATTCGTCTTGCAGCAGGGGTCTTCCAGCGCCGCCCTTACGATCTGCTCCGCGCTGCGCCACACCGACCGGGGGTCTACTCCCGCCTGCGCCAGCGTCTCCGGAAGGTTCAGCTCCCGGCGCAGCCGCACAAGGCCGTTTTTCAGGTTCCGCACGGCGATGGTATCGGCGCTGCCGCCGATCCCCGCAGCTCTTGCCAGCTCGGCGTATTTCTTCGCCGCCACATGGGCGTTGCAGGTGATCACCGAGGGCAGCAGAATGGCGTTCAGCCGCCCATGGGGAACGTGGAACAGCCCGCCCAGACTATGCGCCATGGCGTGGCACAGCCCCAGCCCCGCCTGGGTGAAGGCAATGCCCGCCATGGTCGCCGCCTGATGCACTTTCAGCCGCACGTCCTTCCGCCCCGCGTAGGAGGCCGGGAGAGCGGCAAAGGCGCTGCTGAACGCCTCCCGGGCATACAAGTCCGTCATGGCTCCCGCGTTTTTCGCCGCGTAGGCTTCCACCGCGTGGCTCAGGGCGTCGAACCCCGTCTCGGCGATCAGTCCCTTGGGCAGCTCCTGCAAAAGGTCGCTGTCCAGAATCGCCGCGTCGGGGCGCAGACGCTTGTCCACCAACGGGTGCTTGACCTTGTTGTGGGTCAGGATGGCAAAATCCGTCACCTCCGAGCCGGAGCCGGAGGTCGTGGGGATGGCGACCAGCTTGTAGTTTCCCTTCGCGAAATAGGCCATGGCCTTGGCGCAGTCCATGGCGCTGCCCCCGCCCAGCGCTACCAGCAGATCGGGGGCGAACTCCTTCAGCCGCGCCGTTCCCTCCGCTGCCAGCTCCACCGAGGGGTCGGGCTGCACCTTATCAAAATACTCCACCTGAGCGCACTTTGCCGTTTGGGCGATCCGCTGCGCCGTGCCGTTTTTCATGAAAAACGGGTCCGTCACCAGCATCAGCCGCTGGCCGCCCATCCCCGCCAGCGCCGAAACCGCACCGGGGCCGGAATAGATCGTGGTCTTACACTGAAACTCCTCCATAAATATGCACCGCCTTTTCAGCGCTAGTATTTCCCATGGAACGAAAAACATGTATTGCCAAAAATAAAAAAAGAGATAGTCAAATCAAAACAAATGTGTTATGATAAGGAGAAGAGGTGAATGTTATGGAGCAAACCGATGAAACCGTGCAGCCCAAGGAAGAAGGCTATGTCCCCCGCCCGAAGTGGCAGCTGTGGGCAGCCCGGGTCGGGCTTGTGCTTTTTCTTCTGCTGGTGATTGCACAAATCATCAACCTTGCCGGAGGACGGTTCTGATGAAGATTCTGGGAATCGACCCCGGCTACGGCATTACGGGCTTCGGTCTGATCGACGCCCAGCGTGGGCAGTACCGTCTGCTGGGCTGCGGCGCCATCACCACGCCCCCCAATACGGATTTTCCATGGCGGCTTGAGGTTATTTACAACGACATGACCCAGCTGCTGCAAACGGCGCAGCCGGAGGCGGTGGCCATCGAGGAGCTGTTCTTCGGCCAGAACGTCACCACGGGTATCAACGTCGCCCAAAGCCGGGGGGTCATTCTGCTGGCCATCCGTCAGGCGGGGCTGCCTGTTTTTGAATACAAGCCCATGCAGGTCAAGCAGGCCGTGGTGGGCTACGGCAACGCCAGCAAACATCAGGTGCAGGACATGACCAAGCGTTTACTCCATTTGCAGGCCATGCCCAAGCCCGACGACGCCGCCGACGCCATCGCCATTGCCCTGTGCCACGCCCGTTCGGCAACCTCCCTGCTTGCCCGGGCGGAGAAGCAGGCGGAAAGGTAAATCGGAATTTATATATAAAGGAGAATATTGATGAAACTGTTTTTATGTTCGCACTTTTCAAGTGTAGGAAGTCTGATAAAGGAAGAAATTGAAAATAAAAAAGTCGCATTTATTCCAACAGCTTCGCTGCGTGAAGGCTACACCGGTTATGTCGGCTCGGCTCGAAAATTATTCAAAAAGT
>ERZ836877.512-NODE-512-length-67101-cov-4.582779_pt1 | contig 67101 bp, 56 predicted proteins | sample MGYA00519469_ERZ836877 | MGnify/ENA primary metagenome ERZ836877 (study PRJEB31850, sample SAMEA3708809) | human gut metagenome | biome: human gut; feature: human-associated habitat; material: faeces | place: China | collected 2014 ...
TCTGAGATGAATAGTTATCGACTCACGTCTATGGAGGAGCCGGGCGACGAGCGCATGGCCCAGATAATGCGCGAAGTTGCCGAGGATGCCCGCGAAAGCACTCGCCGGGCTGCCGAGCGTGTGGCTGCCGGAATTGAGGCAGCTACACATGAGGCACGTGCGCGAGTTGAAGAAACCCTAAATAAACTTCACAATGGTGGCAAGTGAGCATAAGCCGGTACTGATAGTTATTGCCGGCCCCAATGGATCAGGCAAAACATCCGTGACCTGCAAGATTCTGCATCATGAGTGGCTGGAGGATTCGGAATACATCAATCCCGACAATGTGGCGCGAGATGTATTCGGCGACTGGAATAATCAGGAGGCAGTTCTCAAAGCTGCCAATTATTGTAACGAATGGCGCGAACGATGTCTTGCAGAACGCAAGAGCCATATCTTCGAGACTGTGATGTCTGCAGCCGATAAGGTTGATTACATTCTGCGAGCGAAGGAAGCCGGATTTTTCATTCGTCTGTTCTTCGTATCCACTGAATCTCCTACAATCAATGCTAAAAGAGTTGCGAACCGTGTGCTGAATGGCGGCCACGACGTACCGATTCCGAAAATCATTTCCCGCTATGACAAGTCCATTGCCAACTGCATCGCATTGGCACCTTACGTTGACCGACTCTATGTCTATGACAACTCAATAGAGGATGCGGAAGCTCGGCTTTTATTTCGATTAAGCGACGGACAGCTTATGAAGCGCTATGCCGATGAGCTTCCAAACTGGGCTTCAACCATCCTCCCGGGACAAGTAATATAAACAAAATGACAGTTATAACTGTCATTTTAGTTTTGTTTCTATATCTTCAATTACCTCTTTTATATCAGTATTTGTGGTAGGGTTGCGACATGGCATGTATCGGGGCGACAATCCATACGCGATAGCGTCCGTCACGGCTCCAGTCATTGCCGGCAGATCCGAAATCGCAGAATTTCACCTTACGCCCCGCAGAGTTTTCCGAATCTTCCAGGTCCGTACCTAAAATCATAGGGACTTCCGCAGTACACCATGCGAACTCGTTACCATCAGAGAGGAATTTCATATCTACCTCGCCCTTCTCATTCTCCTTTATCATTCCGCATTCATCCACATCGCCGTCATTATATCTGTTGTCGCGCGCAAATACAAGCGGCCCGCGTGTCAATGCCTGCATTCCGTTAAGGCGCTCGATCTTGCCGGCCAAATGGAAATCGGCTGTGATGGCAGTCGTTCCCTTCTCGACAGGAACCGTTACATATCCTTTGACGGGCGACCGGTCAATTACGTATCCGTCAACACTTACGCTGTACTTCCCATCGCACCATTCCGGAATTCTTAACGCCAACACTACATCGTCCTTTCCTTGTCGGGTGATTTCGATTTTATTATTGCCGGTTTTTGGGAAGTCGTTGCTTATCTTTATTTTTAATTTGGATTTGCCTACATTCAGCCCGGCTTCCAAAGGCACATACAGATTTACGAACAGTGTATCCTGCCGGGTGCGCAGTGCAAAATCCGGAATCATCGCGAATCCGCGCGGGCCGTTTGCATTGCAACAGTTGATAGGAAGACCGCACTGTTCCTCTCCATGCTGCCTGCGGCCTTCCAACGGACTGTACTTGGAAATCTCCTTTCCATCGCCACGCAGTGAAGCCATCAGCGCATTGTACATGGTGCGCTCAAACTCGTCGGCATACTTCGAATCACCGGTCTGCTGCCATAGCCTGTCAAGCAGTTGCATCCAAGTAAATGTGACGCACGTCTCCATAGTATGATAGGCTGGAACAGTCTGACGCTCCTTTCCACCGTACCAGCATTCGAATGCGGCACCTGACCCAGCCACGTTTATCTCCGTATCGAGGATGTTTTGCGCCGCGGCAAGGGCAGCCTCAAGATATTTGCCGTCGCCTACTGCCTTATCATATTCTATCAGCCCTACATAACATGACATCATTTCGTAAGCCTTATGACCGTTCTCGTAGCTCCACCATTTCTTCGGAAAATCAAACCGATGGGCCACCGGCACGTTTTCAAGTGCATTCGTAACGAGACGGGTGCTTCCCGGTTTCTCGATAGCGGCCACGATTTCCATTGCGAAATCGAGATATTTTCGTTTCTTCGTATACCGGTAGAGATACATGACCGGCTCAAGAATCGAACAGCTCGGCATACCCCTATATAACCCGGTTTTGGCGATGTCGACGTTACGCGTCTTAAGTTCGTCCATCAATCCGTCCATCAGCCTCTCCACGGATTTCAGGGCTTTCTTGTCTCCGGTCAGACTATAATAATCCAACAGGGCCAGCGAAGTGTATTTACGTCCCCATATATCCCAGTTCGTAAGACGGTCCGTGTCTTTGTAGTTTCCAATGTATCCATCCTCCCTCTGCGTCGACATCAGATCTGACGCGGCTTCCTTTATTTTATCAAGAAGCTCATCGTCATTGGTGTATCTGTATGAAGCAATAGCACCGAGCATCCACTTGCCTATGAACTCGGTCTGCCACCTCGTGCCCTCGGTCAGATGACGGAAAGGCTCTACGAGAAGCGCGGTATTCTGACATTTCACCCTATTCTCGATGCAGGAGTTAATTCTGTCTCCGACATAATCCCCTATCATGACAGCCCTTTCAGCATACGCCGAACCGGCAACCATAAGGACTGACATAACAAAACAAACGGTCTTTTTCATGTATGTAGATGTTCAAATTAATCCATAACGAGAGTATCGTCGCAATCATACAGCCTGAATATACATGCCCGGCTTCAGTGTCGGCACAGCGGCCTTATCCTTGCGACGGCTTCGTTATATAATTCGTTATATAATATGGCGATTAACCTGCTATCAGGACACAATAAAAGAATGACACCGCCCGGCGATATTGGCTGGTTATCCAGCATCGCCAGACGATGTCGTCGTTGAAAGCACAACTTCAGGGTATTATTGAAGAAACCTTATTGTATCTGATGCAGTCTCACTGCGAATCCACCCGCCCGAGCCATACGCAAAGGCAATTCCGAAGCGGACGTCACCCGAGTATTGAATATCTCATATCGTTCCGGATTCGTGAATCCATCGCTGTCCGGCGCATCACGATATACGGTACATTCATACACCTCCCCTTCCGGAAGGAATCCGAAGTCGAGTCTGTATTCACGGGCATCCTCGTTCGTGACTCCACCCACATACCAGTCGGAGCTGTTCCTGTCCTTGCGCGCCACCACGATGAAATCACCCGGCTCGGCATCCAGATAGACACTTCTGCTCCAATCCACAGGCACATCCTTGATGAACTGAAAGGCGTCTATATGCCGTTCGTAATGCTCCGGCAGGTCACCCGCCATCTGCACCGGAGAGTACATAGTCAGGTAGAGCGCCAGCTGGTTTGATATGGTGGCCCGCTTCTTCTTTCCCTGATAACCGGGGGCGAAGGATGTGATGTCCATACGGAATATTCCGGGCGTGAAGTCCATCGGGCCACCCTTGAGACGGGTGAACGGAAGTATCGTGACATGCCGGGGCGACATCTCGGCATATTCCTGACCCATCGCGCTTTCATTCGCCATCAGGTTGGGCCACGTGCGGCATAGCCCGGTGGGGCGAACGGCCTCATGGGCATTCACCATAATCCTCCGGTCGGCCGCCTTCTTCACCGCGTTCAGATAATGGTTCACGATATTCTGACTGTAATGATATTCCCCTTTCGGCAGGATGTTGCCGACATATCCGCTTTTCACCGTGTTGTAACCATACTTCCGCATCAGGTCGTAGGCAGCGTCGAGATGCCGCTCGTAATTGGCCACAGATCCCGAAGTCTCGTGATGCATCATGAGCCTGATACCTTTCTTATGGGCATAGTCGTTCAGACCCGCGATGTCGAAATCAGGATATGGCGTCAGGAAGTCGAACACGAAATCCTTCTCCTTCCCGTACCAGTCCTCCCATCCCACATTCCATCCTTCCACCAGAAGCTGGTCGAATCCATGGCGCGAGGCGAAGTCTATGTATCTTCTCACGTTCCCGTTGTTTGCCCCGTGCTGCCCGTGGGGTGTGGCCGACGCATAGTCGAATGTCGCCAGGTCGAAGTCTTTGGCGTCGGTATAGCTCCATTTGCTTTTGCCGGTAATCATCTCCCACCACACTCCCATGAATTTCACGGGCTTTATCCAGGAAGTATCCGTTATCTTGCACGGTTCGTTAAGGTTCAGCGTAAGGTTTGAGGCGAGGATGTCGGTAGCTTTGTCGCTGACGGTCACAGTGCGCCAGGGGGTGCGGAACGGAAGTGTCACCTCGGCGGCAGTTCCGTCCGGGCGTGGCGTAAGATGAGCCCGAAACACCTTCGACGGTTTATCTATCCGAAGGTGCATGGCCGGGAAATCCACAAGCGCCGCTTCGTGAAGGTTGAGATATATCCCGTCGTCGGCTTTCATCATCAGCGAGGTCTGTACACCGGGTGCGTCAATCTCGTCCAACAGGCTTTCCGTGTATTCGAATTCCTGGGAATCGTAGTCTTCGGGAATCCACCATGCCGTGTGATTCCCGGTCATGACGAATTCCGTCACCTCCTCTTTCAGCACCAACACCGGACACGGATGTTCACGAAACACATAGCGGAAGCCCATGCCATCGTTGAACACCCTGAACTCTATGTCCATCCGGGTCTTGTTCTTAGAAAGGGAGACGGTCATTCCATTGTAATTCTCGCGTATCGAGTCGTTTTCTCCCCATACGGGAGCCCAAAGGCTGTCACACCGCTCGCGGGTTATCTTTTTGATGCGAAATCCGTCTGACAGCGACGTGCCGTCCGACAATTCGAATCCCATGCACGACGGACGGATTATCTCCTTGTCGCCGTATGATACCGAATAGCAGGGACGTCCTTTCCTGTCCAGACTGAATCCCACCGAAATGCGGCCGTCGGGAGACTTTACATTCGTTTTGCCCGCATTCGCCATCGGCATGCAACAGAAACACGAGAGAAGGATTATTGTCCTGATTTTTAACATCATGGTTGTAGTTGTAGAATTATAATTATTTATCGGTAGCAAATGGCAATACGGGGAGATTGTTAGCGCCGTAGAGGTTGCCGCCGGGATAGTCCGCCCAATCATAGCGGACTGCAACCGGATCGTCTATCAATGGCGATGAAATAAGAATGGTCCTGTCATCGATCATTCGGGCGCCGGCCGATACCCATTTCCCTTTCCTGTCACCGATTATGAAACCTGTAGCCACTCCACCCGCGGCCTTGACAGGACCGCTGAAGGTCAATGTCACTCTCTTTCCGTCATTGACTACGGACGTGCATGCGGGAGCCTCGCATATCTGTTTCATGCCATACACCCTGTCCAATGCAATGATTGCAAGCCTTCGTGCCACCTCAGCCTTGTTCACCGGATGGATGTCTACGGGATTGCCTATATCAACGGCGGTCGCCATAGCCGTATTCGGCAGTTCAAGGGCTTTCGACTGAGCATGTCTCAGGAGAGCCCATTTTGAATCCGGCTGAACCGCGACCGGTTGAAGGAATCCGGCAAGCTGCACGAAATAAAACGGCATATCCGGATCATCAAACGCCTTTCGCCAGCCTTGTATCATGTTCTTGAAACATACCTCGTATTGAGCGTCGCGTCCTACGTTCTGACAGCCCTGATACCAGATGACTCCGGCTAAAGGCAATGTGGTCAACGGATTGATCATGGCGTTATACAACACCATAGGATGATTGTTCGACTCAGGCCACACATACGACATTCCCGTTTTCGAAAAATCGGACAGTACCGAATAATTCCATTCTCCGTCAAGAGTATATCTCTTACCGTCAACAACAGCATAAGAAGACCGCCAGATGCCGCCTCCCCCGCCATTGTCCACCACTTCCACCGTAATGACATTTTCTCCGGCCTTCACCAGACTGCCGTCCACCTTATATTCCCGCGCAAGGTCATGTATATGGCAACTTCCTACGGGAATTCCGTTGAAATACGTCCTGTCCATGTCGTCAACGGCTCCCAGACAAAGCAAAAGGTCTTTCCCTGCCGCGTCCTGAGGCAAATTGAGCTCAAACTGCATCGCCACGATCCCGTCGAATCCGGGCAACGCATTGTCTTCCCACAAGGAGGGCACAGGCATCTTTCCCCACGTCTTTCCGGACTGCATCCTTGACTTGTCGAACGGATAAGCCGGTCGTTTATCACCCGTGGCTTCATAAGTCCGCCTTACCTCCGTCTCCGACAGCGCGATCTCCCGGTCCTTGCCTCCCGACATCTCATAATAATATTCAAATCCGGGCACACCCTTGAGAGCCTCGCGCGGAGTCCACGCCTCGACGGTCGTGCCTCCCCACGTGGCGTCGATCACGCCTACCGGCACATCGAGAGAATCCTGAAGCATTCGGCCGTACATATAACCGATTGCGGAAAATGATTCGGCCGCCGGCGAAGACTCCACCCATCCATATTCCATACTTGCGTCATCAAGAGGAGTGAGCGATGTAGTGTTCTTTATCTGAAGCAGTCTTAAAGCCGGACGCCCCATGTCGGCCACCACCCTGTCGGCATCCGCCACGCGGGCCCAGTCGCCGCGAACCGGAAACTCCATGTTCGACTGTCCCGAGCAGAGCCACACTTCGCCTATCAGGATATTCTGCAATACCTTCTCGCCATGGCCGTCATTCAGAACGATGGTGTATGGCCCCCCGCAGTCCGGAGTGTGAAGTTTCAGCGTGAATTTCCCGTTTCCGTCAGTCACGGCTGAAACCGGAGCACTCAGCCAGTCTGCCTTCAGTACGACCTTCGACCCTGGTGCGGCGATGCCGGGAATCTTCACCACGGAATTGCGCTGCAGCACCATGTTGTCGGTATATATCCTCGGCAGCACGATGGAACCCGCTGATGTCTTATAACTTGACACACCGCCCAGCGGAGCGGTGTGTTCAAGTTTGTTTGCATGGGTCTGTGCGCACAGACATACGTTTAACGCACAGAACCCGATTATCGTCAGTAATCTCATTCCGGATTATTTTATCATGACCTTTGAGACTTTTCCACCTTTGCGCACCAGATACAATCCGCCGGCGGGATCATATACGCGCACACCCTGCAAGTTGTAGTACTCAGTCGGAGCATTCGCATCGGTCAAGATTTCTACGGCGCCCGTCGAACCGGCAGGCGTGACATTCAGCGTCCAGTCATTGAGATTGAACTTCAGGGTATAGGTTCCTGCCTTCTCCACGATCCAGGCTTTGGTGTGGTCCGATGAAGATTGGCATGCATTATTCTCCAGGCCCGCTTCAGGGATATTAACTATCGCCGTTACACTGCCGATCGGGGCTTCAAGAGTCGTAGCCTCTGTCGGGACGATAAAATCCGCCATCCAATTTCCCTTCTCGCGCATAGCCTGGAAAATCCAACCTGCCTGAAATTCTCCGGTGTAGACAAATACGTTGTCTCCCTCTGACACACAAAGCGTCGGATTATCTATACTCCATCCGCACACATCACCAATCAGATATAATGTCTTGGGCTGCTCGCTTTCTCCGACATAAGTCGCGGAGATTGTCATTGCTTCGATGTTGACGGTTATCGTGTACACGCCTGCATCCTTTACCAGCCATTTGTAGTCTTGCTCATTGGTGAGCACCATTTTATCGCTTGCCACGCCGGTTTTCGAGATCTCGCAGTTTTCCGTCTCCGGATGGTAAGCGGGTTTGCCACTCCAGTTATCATCTCTTTCGGGATAAATCTTGAAATCGAAGGCTTTCAGCGCGCCTGTATAGGAGTAGACACCGGTCTGTCCCTCTACGGGATTCATTACTGTCACGTCGTTCCAGGACCATCCACCCTCGGTAGCCCCTCCGATCATATACAGTTCCGCGGGGTTCTCAGCCATAGCAATGGAGCTTCCTGCAACGGCCATGATGATTGATAAGATAGTTTTTTTCATAGCTATATGTATTTATTTGGTGAGTTTTACTATTTTACATCCATGAGGAGCAAGTGTGACCGACAACGATTTTGCCACACCTTCATCAGCATGCTTCCACAAGTCACGGACTTTCCATTCGCCGTCGATGCCGAGTGTCTTGAAATCCACGCTGACCGACATGGCGTTGTCATCGCGGTTGAACAGGCCTATCACATAGTTGCCGTCTGACAACTGCCCGTACCAGATCTGGCTCTCCTTGCTGTTCAGTTCGTCGCTCAATGGTTTGCCTACAAAGCCGTCGGTATTCAGGGCCAGCATTTCAGTATTGGTATAGAATCGGGTATTGTCGCCGATGGTATTGTACTGGTCGGCTATCGTGACCGGTCCGCCGGCCATAAGCTGCAGCGACACCACCGATTCCTTCTCCGCATCGGTGTTGAAAGTGTTGAGACGGATGAAGTCGCCGTCCAGCAATACCTTGCCACGCCCTGAGATATGGGACCAATACACGAAGCCATCAAACATATTCATGCAGTTCGGCCATGTGGTCCACGATTTTCCTCTCTCGCAATCGGAATAGTGCCACCAGCCGCCATTGCCGGTATCCTGCACGATACGCACCATGTTGCCGCACAGTTTCTCTATTTCGGCGTCATAATACAGATGAGGCATCACAAGCGATATGAATATCCCGTATTTCTTCGCATTCTCCGCGATGTAGGACAAAGCGCGAACATACGACTCACGACCGTAGCCACGGCCTATCGGACCCATGTTCCTGTCTTTTCCGTCCTCGTACCATGACAGGAAATCGACACGGATATAGTCGATTCCGAGTTCAGCGTAATGCTTGAAGAATCCGTCTATGTATTCCTTGGCGCCGGGATAACTGGCCACGACCCACTGGAATCCCCACATGTCCTCCGTGCCCGGATTCAGCACCTCGCTCTTATGGTCCCAGAGCAGGTCGCCTACGGTATATTCCGAATCCGGCACCTTGGTGTCCCATGGAGCGTGCACCCACAGGGGGTTGTCATATATACCGACCTTCAGGCCCTTTTTCTTACACATCTCCACAAGCTCCTTTATGGACATAGATCCGTAATGCGTCATATACGGCGACCCGTCCTTACAGTTCTGCGATATGAAGCCGTCGGTGCATACCATGTCGTATCCGTATGGCTTCAGGTCGCGGGCCAGCCAGTCCGTTATCTGTTCCCATTGAGCGGCTGTGATGTCCATGTCCTCGTTCTTCACGCCACTCTGCGACTGGGTGTGGCAGTATTCATAGACGCTCCAGTACAGCGGAGCCTTGAAGTTGTGTATCTCCTCGATGGGAGGCAGGTCCGGCAACTCAAACTTCTGAGGACGCCGCATCTCGATGTTCTCGACGCACCCTGTCAATGCCACGGCGGCGAGCGTGGATGCAAGTAGGCTCATAATTTTTAATTTTATTTTCATTTTAACTTGTTTTCTGATTTGATTTTTCAAAGGTTGTATAGAGAAGGTGGTCAAGAGGGCGTATCAAATGAAGGTTTGACACACCCTCTCAAGTATCATTCGCCGAGATATTCGGCGCTTATGGTCCAGTTCTCGAGGTCGAATGTCAGACGGTAATTGCCCGGGTCCTCCACCTGCCACATATTTGTATGGTCTACGAGATAATCGAACTCGTCGCTTTCCACACCTGTCTTGCTTATCTTGCAGCCATTAGCCACAGGCAGAATGAACGGAACGTTCCAGTCTCCGGCCATCGCCGTGGCCTGAAGGGCACCCTTGAAGAGTTTCCCCTCATATACGAATACATGTTCCGATTTCATCACAAGGGGCGTCGGAGCACCGATGTCCCAGCTGTTGGGAGTGGCGTCACCCAGGATATAAAGCGTTGACGTTTCAATGGGTCTCTTTCCGGGGTCTCCCAGATATTCCGCCGAGATTGTCATCTTCTTGGTGTTGATGTCTATCTTGTAGTTGCCGGCTGTTACCACATTCCACTGGTCGTCCGGCTCTGATGTCAATACGACATCGGTCGCGGTTATGCCGTTTTCGGAAATCTGGCAATCAGGCGACGAAGGCCGATAGAACGGCGCGCCGAAGTCCTTGACCGTCGTGGCCTTGAACGTTCCCTTGGAAAGATATCCGGTCCAGGTATACTCTCCTTCGATTCCATCTACCGGAGTCAGCTCCGTGGCATTGTCGAGACTCCAGCCTCCCGCTGTGGCGGACCCGACGATATAAAGTTTCTCCGGAGCGTATGCTCCCAGATATTCGGCAGATATGGTCCAGTGCTCGAGGTCGAAGGTCAGACGGTAACGTCCGGCATCCTCTACCTGCCACATGTTGTTGTGGTTGATGGAATAATTGAAGGTTTCCTTGTCTTTCCCCGACTTGCCGATCTTGCTGTCGGCTTCGATCGGAAGTATGAAAGCCGGAGCCCAGTCGCCGGGTGTAAGCAGTGCCTGCAGCGCCCCTTCGTTCAGACCGCCCTCATAAACGAATATGAAGTCCGAGATTCTTTCGCAGGGTGTAGGCGTGTCTATGTTCCACCATGAAGGTGTCGCGTCTCCGATGAGATACAGGTTTTCAGTCTCGATAGGCGTGATTTCGGGTCCGTCGGGTTCACGCAGATACTCTGTGCTCATGGTGCGGTGACGCATGTCGAACTCAAGTCTGTACACACCGGCTTCCACTATGTTCCACTTGTCGTCAGGATCTCCGGCTGTCATCTTGAACGGAGCGTCGATAATCGGTTCCTTGCCTATTTCCGTTCCTCCCGTCAGAGGACGGATGAAAGGGTCGTTCCAGCTGCCGGTAGTGATGCAGAGTTTCATTTCTCCGACATTCATGTTGCCCTCCCACGTAAACACAAGAGGGTCCTCGTCCGATGCCACAAGGGGTGTCGGGGAATTTATGTCCCATCCCTTGGGCGTGGCATCCCCGACCATATAAAGCACCGATGTCTTTATAGGAAGGTCTTCTTCTATTATCACCAGGTCTTTCGCCCCCTCGCAGCCCCCGAGCGTCAGGAGCAGGAGAACGGACAGTAAACTGAATATATTCTTTAACTTCATAAGTCTTTGTCGATTAATTAGTGAGAAGTTGTTTCAGGCTTCTTCCCGAGATGTCGGGAGGCCTGTTCAGCACGATTATCTGCCGTATCCCGGATTCTGCTCCAGCAGGGAGTTGGAGTTGAGAATGGAGCGTACTATGGGGAATATCGCCGTGTGATTGTCGGCATCCGGGGTCTTGTCCCACCAGCGTCCCGTATTGAATTTACCGAAACGCACCAGGTCTATCCGTCGCCGGCTTTCGGCAAAGAATTCCCTGCCCCATTCGGCCAGCATCTCGTTTTCGTCGAATTTCACCTTTCCTTCGGGAGCGTACAGCACGTTATCGAGGTTCTCTGCCGGATAATTACGACGTCTTACCGTATTCAGCAGCCGCGCTGCTCCTGTCTTGTCGCCTGCACGCATCTTGCATTCGGCCAGCGAATAGATGATCTCCGGAAGGCGGATCTCCGTATAATCGCTCTCCACCTGATTCGGATCGCCATCAGCCAACAAAGGATACTTCACGAAATGCCAGCCGGAATTATGGTCGCCGTTACGCAGCGTACTGGTCTTGTCGCCGGGCCATTTGTCGGGATCAAGGCCCTGGAACTTACCCACGGCATCGCGGATATACAGGTCGTATGGAAGCTCGGGAGCACGCAGACGCGTTATGTTGCCGGAGTTGTCCTTATATTCAAGATACCCGTAGAGGAACATACCCTCGCGACGGCTGTCACCGGTATTGGTATAGAACTTCATACGCTCGTCGCCGGGATATTTCCTGAAGTTCTGTACGGGCATTCCGAGCTCGTAATCATACAGATTGCCGTCCAGGTCATAGCTTGGCGAAGCGGCATACTTGCAGTTATGATGGATTCCGGACTTGTTGTCGTCAAGGAACCACGCCGCATTGGCTGGAACCGTCCAGCCGTAGGTGTTGTAATCGTAATGCCAGTGCGAATATCCCTTCGCACCCGGGAATCCGAAGATCACTTCGTCGCAATTGTCGTTGTCATAATCGAATGCGGCATCCCAACGGTCGGCCAAGGCATAGTCGCCATACTTGTTGTCAAGGATATCCTGGGCCACCTTCGCGCAATCCTCATATCGGGGCTGTCCCGTATATACTTCGGCATTCAGATACAGACGCACCAGCAGAGACGCGGCGGCGGCCTGTGTCCATTGTCCCTGTATCTGGGCGTTGGTGCCCAGCCCGTTTTTCTTTATAAGCAGCCCGATATTGTCCTTAAGCTCACTCTCTATGAACTTGAATGTTTCTTCAGGAGCGGCCTGGGGATTATTGGGTCGGTCACTAAAGGTCGTGACCAGCGGCACATTGCGGAACTCGTCGAGCAGCCTTATGTAGAACCACGCACGGAGTATGCGGCATTGAGCCGTCAGATTGTGGAACTCAGCCTCGCTGAAACCGAATTGCTCGGGTGTGAACCGGCTCAAATCCTCGATTACCAGATTACACTGCATGACTCCCTGGAAACAGCCGTTCCATTCATCCCTGGCCTCGACGAAGTCGTCTACGGTCCATGTATGATAATGCAGGCGTTCCCAGCATCCTCCGTCATAAAACCAGCCGTCGCGGGTAGGCGTGATGAGCTGGTCTGCGGGAAGCTCGTTCAGTATATGACGGTTGCATATACTCCAGTATGCGTGTTCGAAGGGTCGGAACACGGCCCGGATCACATCCATCTTGGTATTATAATAGTTTTCCGAACCCACCTGGTCGTAGAGAGTCTCGTCGAGGTTGGTGCAACCTCCCAGGACCAGCACTGACGCAGTGGCTATCACGATATGTTTCAGAAATTTCATGTCTAAGTTGTTTTTGCTGTTAGAAATCAACCTGAAGACCCACGATGAACTGACGCGTCGAGGGGTAATAACTCCGGTCGCCTTGCGCTCCGGGCTGCAGGCCGTTGACCTGATAGGTGGATGGATCGACTCCGGTGAATTTTGTGAGCGTGAACACATTGTTGACGGTGCCGTAGACCCTCACCTTGTCTATGAAGCGGCATTGGGGCAGGCGCAGCGTATAACCAAGCGTTATCATGTCAAGCTTGAAATAGTCGCCGTTTTCAAGGAAATAGTCACTCACTACCGGAGCGGAGTATGGCGATACGTCGAAATTCTTGCCGTATGCTTTTGTCAGCATATTACCGTTGAAGTTGCGGGTGCCGTAATAAAAATCATGAATGTTGAAAATCTGGAAACCGAAAGCTCCACGGAAGAACAGCGATAAATCGAAATTGCGGTAACGGAAGTTATGTGTCGTCGACATGGTGAATTTCGGCATTCCGTTTCCAACCACACGACGGTCTTCTTCAGTGGCCATCGACGCACTGATCATTTCTCCGTTCTTATCATATACCACCCAGTCGCCGTTGCGGTCGACGCCGGCATATTTCCACATGTAGAAATTGCCTATCGGCTTCCCCTTCTCGATGCGCTGCAGGTAATAGTACGGATACGGATTCACTGTCTCGCAGACGCTGTAATAATCCTGTCCGACATATTCCGAATTACTGAATTTCACGAACTTATTGCTCATCGTGCTTCCGATCACACTGAAATTGTATGAGAAATTCCCGGTCTCCACCACATTGAAGTTAAGGTCGAATTCAAATCCGGTGTTTTTCATCGTTCCCACATTCACGAATGTCTCGCCATGGATGTTCGGCGGCACCGACACCGTGTAATTGCCGAGCAGATCCTGCTGCCTGCGGTTGAAATAGTTCAGCGAGCCGTAGATTCGATTGTCGAGCAATGAGAAATCAAGACCGATATTCCAGTTCTTTCCCTTTTCCCAATGGAGGTCGGGATTCACGTTCTTGCCGGGTCCCCATACCTGTATATATTTTCCGTTGTAGTAATAGTATCCGAATCCGCTCATGGTGTTTATCGACAGATAGCTGCCGAAATCCTGATTGCCGGTGACTCCATAGTCGGCCCTTAGCTTCAGGTCGTTTATCCATGTGATGTCTTTCATGAATTCCTCCTGCGAGATGCGCCATCCCACGGAAACGGCGGGGAAATTACCCCATTTATGATTCATACCGAATTTCGAGGAACCTTCATGACGCAGGGACGCGGTGACAAGATATTTACCGTCGTAATCATAGCTCAATCGGCCGAAGAAGGAGATAAGTTTCGAATCGTTCTTATAGCTGCCCATCAGCACCTCGCCTTCCTCCTTGGCCCATAGTCCGGATCCAAGATTGTCAGCACCGAGACCATCGTTGGGGAAATCCCGGTTCTCGGCATTAAAGCCGGAAGTCTGGGCATACTGATAGGAATATCCTATCATGGCCTTCAGATTGTGTTTGTCCGCAAAACATGCGCTGTAATTTGTAAGCCATTCCAGAATGTACTGATGACTTTTGTTGTATGAGCGCGAAGCGACACCCTCGTGTCCGCTGTTCAGACATGCCGTGCTGGTCGACGGTACGAACGAAGTGTTGTCGTTGCTGTAATGATGACTCGCAAACATAATCTGGGTGGACAGATTCTGTCCGGTCGTCTCGTTCCTGTAAAACAACGGAAGCAGGTTAAGTTTCAGCGATCCGTCCATGTCCAGCAGTCTGTCGTCGCCATGGCTTTTCTCCAGCTTCTGTCTCTCCACAGGATTGCTGCCGGCTATCTGCCCGAAAAAATTATAATATTGAGCGGGATTCTTCGGATCCATCAGAGGGGTGGTCGGATTGGCCTCAATGGCGTCCTTGAACACTCCCCAGTCGGCATTGTCGCGCGATATGACGCGTGGCGCCACATTGAGGTCTATTGTGAACAGATCTCCCTTGGTGGAATGATGCACCGACGCACGCGCTCCATACTCGCGTCTGCCCGACCGCAGGTCTATTCCGTTCGCATCGCGATAGTCGGCACTTACCCGGTAATTGCTTCTTTCATTACCGCCGCTTACCGAGAGCGTATGTTTCATGATGAATCCCGTGCGCGACACGGCGTCAAGCCAGTCGACATTTCCGCCGATGTCCACTCCGGGGTCTCCCCAGCCAAGACGGATCTCGCGGAAATCCTGCGCGCTCATCATGTCCAGTTCTTTCTTCATCACATCCCATGACAGTGTACAGGAATACGATGTGTGCGTCTTTCCGTCGCGCGCTCCTTTCTTGGTCGTAACCACAACGACTCCATTGGATCCACGCGTTCCATATATGGCCGATGCGGCGCCGTCTTTCAGAATGTCAAACGATGCGATGTCGTTGGGACTGACGTTCGTAAGGTCTCCGCCAGGCACTCCGTCGATGACAATCAACGGTCCAAGACCCGCTGAACGTGAGGAGACGCCGCGAATCTGAATACTGGCCTGGTTATTCGGGTCACCCGCACCCGTGTTGGTAATGGATACGCCCGGCACCTTGCCTTGTATCAGCATCTTGGGATCAAGAGAACTTACTGACAGGAAGTCCTTTTCTCCGACATGGCTTATGGCGGAGGTCAGTTCCTTCTTGTCCATCGTGCCGTAGCCGATCACCACCACTTCGTTAAGGACATTGGCACCTTCACTCATGGTGACGTCCAGCTCGCCGGCTCCGTTCACCTTTTTTGAAACCGGATCATAGCCTACGTACGAATATTTCAGACTGGATCCGACCGGAACGTCAATCTCATACTTGCCGTCAACATCTGTGGCAGCTCCTTTCATGGTTCCCTTGTCCATTACCGTAACTCCGATCAGCGGCTCTCCGGCCTCATCACGCACATATCCGGTCACACGCACCGTCTCGCCTTTCTTCTTGTTCTTCGCTTCGGTGGCGCCGCCCGCTTTCGGCTCGGCTTTGCCTCCTTTGGTCAGTACTATCTGCTTCTTGTTAATGCGATAGCTGATGCCGCTGCTGTCGAAAAGTTTGTCAAGCACAGCCGTCAGCGGCTCGTTCGTGACGTTCAGGCTCACCTTGGAGTTGACGTTCACGGCGTCCTTGCTGTAGAAGAACCTGTAATCGGTCTGCTGCTCGATTTTTTTCAAGACAGTCTGCATCGGCACACCGCTTACATTGATGGTGATGTTGCCATTTCTCGCATACGACGGAAACGCTATCATCAGCATCACGAAACTCAATATAAGAGCCTTGATGCCGTAACGCAATTCCCGACGGGGCGTTCGTTTTGTTAGTTCGTCCATACTTATTATTATTGTTATTGTTGGTCTCGATTTGAACCAGGCGTGCGTCCTTACATGGCATTATACCTTTCGTGCGTCTTTACATGGTACAAAATCAGTCTGTAGGAATATGCCTACATTTTAATGACACCATCGGCCCGATTTCCCACACACCTTTTTTAATATTTTTTTAATTTCTTTAAAATTTTATCCGAATGTGTTGTGTGATAGGATTTTATTTTATAACTTCGCGGCGAATCCAGAGGATTTACCCAACATTCCACATACCATGTCTATTCCAGGTGAAGAATATAAAGATGAGAAATTACTTGTGGCTGCCCTGCGACTGGACAGTCACGAGGCCTTCATCAGAATATTCCGACAATATTACAGCAATCTTGTTTTGTTCGCCGGTCAGTTCATCCCCGATCGGCTGACATGCGAGGATATAGTACAGAACGTGTACCTTAAGCTATGGCAGGAACGCCGGCAGCTGGAGGTTCATTCCTCGTTACGTTCGTTCCTGACGGTTCAGGTTCAGAACCAATGCCTGAACCATCTGAGGCATAACAAGGTCAAGGCCAGGTATCAGTCCGAACTCCAGATGGCGCTCCTGTCGCTGTCGCCGGAAGAACATATCTTCTACTCCGAACTGAACGATGCTTTCGACAGCGCTCTTGCGCGAATGGATCCCGTGCTCAGGGAGACCCTGTTGCTGAGCCGCGATGAAAAGCTTAAACATTCCGAAATAGCCGGGAGACTCAACGTATCGGTCCGGACGGTCGAAAACCGTATCAGCAAGGCCATGAAATTCCTGAGAAACAATTTGCGCGACTTTAAATATCTGATACCTCTGTTTCTCCTTTTCCAAGATTCCCTATAAACATCCCCGAAATTATGACAGACAATAATAACCCGATAGACATAGACACTCTGATAGCCCGGTATTTCTCCGGGGAAGCCTCCGATCCGGAAATCGCCTATCTGATAGAATGGATCAAGGAATCCGATGACAACCGGAAATATTTCTTTGAGCTTCAGGATATCTGGCACGGTCTGAATCCGTCGTTTGAGGCCCTTGATATAGATTTGCAGGATGCGGAGGAGAAAATACTTGTCAAATCCGGACTTCGCAAAAAGAGTTCGTCATGGATCAAAGGATTCATGAAACTGTGGTCGCGCATCGCCGCTGTTCTGCTGCTGCCGTTGATTCTGCTGGTGGTATACAAGTATGTCGTATCCGGCAACCGGCCGGATGCCATGCGCGAGATATCCACCACATACGGCTGCTCGATGAAGACTACGCTGCCTGACGGCTCGGTAGTATGGCTCAACGCAAACAGCACGCTGAAGTATCCGGCGGAATTCGAGGCCAAACACCGTGACGTTGACCTTAAGGGCGAAGCATATTTTGACGTTCACTCCGACGCCAAGCATCCTTTCATAGTGCATGCCTCGGGACTCGATGTCCGGGCGACCGGCACCGAATTCAATGTAAACTCATACGGCACGGGGACCACGTCCGTTACTTTGGTAAACGGCAATGTCAACGTAGGCATCGACGGCAACGGCAAGCATTATGAAATGGTTCCCGGCGATTACCTGAAACTTCACGACGGGAAAGTAAATATCAGGAAGGGATGCGACACCGAAAAATACTGCTCATGGCGTAACGGCGTCCTGCTGTTCGACGATGACACGCTTCAGGAAATATGCGATCGTCTGGAGCAGATATATGATGTCCGTTTCGATATTACCGACCCGAAGGTAGCCGCTTCAAAATACTGCATGACACTCCGGGGCGAGAACATCAAAGAAATCATGGAGCTTCTGGAACTCAGCGCCCCTATCCGCTGCACATCCTCCACTGAAAATTCCAATGATTCCGTACCCTCAACCCAGATTATCACCATTGCCTCTATTTGAATATGAAATATCATATTTGGCTTATATCCGTTATCTGTCTGATTATCGGTGTCTCTTGCAATCGCACTTCCCGGTCTTCGGGAGTGTCATTACAGGAGGATTTATATGCGTTCATAGACTCCTTGTCCGGCACTGTAGGCGTGGCGTTTGTAAGCGAAGGGGATACCGTTACAGTAAACAATGGCGCACACTATCCGATGATGAGTGTGTTCAAGATGCACGAAGCATTGGCCGTGGCGAATACTTTGGAAAGGTCCGGCATTTCGCTTGACACGATACTGTCGATCAATCGAGTTGATCTCGACCTCGACACCTGGAGTCCGATGCTGAAGGAATATACCGCCGAACGCTTTACCGTTCCTGTCAGCAGGCTGATGGAGTATGCCGTCACCAAGAGTGACAACAACGCCAGCAACCTGCTGTTCAGGCATATCGTATCTCCTACGGAAACTGACGCATATATCCGGTCCATTGCCAAGGACACCACATTCCGCATACAATATTCCGAGGCCGAGATGAAAGCCGACCACGCATTAAGTTACTGCAACTACACCTCTCCCCTTTCCGCGGCACTGTTGATAAAACAGGTGATGGAAGAACCGGTTGTCGGAAAGAATTATCAAGACTCGATACGTCAATATCTGTCTACTGTCACGACAGGACAGGATCGTCTCGGAAGCGTTGTCGAAGGCTCCGACGTCATGCTGTTCGCCCACAAGACAGGCAGCGGCTTCCGTAACGAAGCCGGAGAACTGATGGCGCATAACGACGTCGGCTATTTCCGTCTGCGGGATGGCCGCAGCTATGCCATTGCGGTACTGATCCGCGACTTCGCCGGCACCGAAGCCGAAGCCTCGGCCATCATCGCCGACATTTCCCGCCTGGTCTATCGGCATGTAACGTCTACTCAAGGAAATCCTTGAAACTTATAGTGATTTTAGATGTGGCACAGGCAGCCACCACTCCGGCACCGGTTGAGACGTTGCTGTAGCCCCACATTGGTTCGGCAAAGCCGATGTCCGATAAATCTCCAATCCATCCGGCATCCCTCTGCCATACATATATGGCACGGTCATAAAAACTGCGCGAAATAGTGGAAATAGAAAATTCCACTTTGCAATCATACAAATTCGAGTCAAATTCCGGTGCCTCCACTCTATATCTGCCGGATCCGAACTGTAGGGTCAGCGTATATTCATTTAACGAGAATTGCCGATCGGAAAACACCAGCGGGAGGTCTTCATCGTCAGCACCTACTGTATAATCCGACAGGCTTAGGCATTCTTTGAACAACGGCTCGGCATTTCCTTTTAAATTCCATAAAGATAATGCTACATGTGGTTGGTCAGTCTCATCCCACCAATCATAAACACCATCCCCAGCTATAACCCCTGGAGGGAATATATAATTGAATCCTAAATGGAACAAGTCATCGGTACTATATACATCTTCGATTTTCAACAAAACATTCAAATTAAAATCCACACTTTCTGACATTCCCTCAGTAGAATCTTTATACCTATACGTCATTTCAGGCGTGAATTCAACCAAGGATATCGGCACAGCGCGCGGTACGGAGACCGAAGCTTCTGCTTCTCCATATTTCTTGCTTTGGGCCACAATCCGGATACTGTCACCCTCCTGTGGGATATAATCATCCATTACCTGTTCACCATTGGCATATATGTATACCTGTGCATCCTTCACATCGTGAACGCTGTCTCCTTTGATGTCATTGAACATCCATGTATGCGTCACCTGTACCTCGATTGGCTGGCCGGCTGTTATTAATGAATTGATACAAAGCACGGGCTCTGTGTCAATCTTCGGTTCAAAGGTTTCCGTGCAACCTGCCATCAGCAGTGCGAATATTATGATGAATATTTGTTTTAGAATTGCCATGTGTATGAAATTGAGGGGATGATCGGTAAGAATTTAACTTTCTGGAACACAGGAATACCTTTACGGTTGTACGTACGGCGTATCGCAACCGTGTTCATGTGACAATATGCGTTATACAGTCCGAAACTCCAGTAACCGCGCTTGTTGCGAACCGTACACGACAAGTCAAGACGATGGTAGAATGGCAACCGATAATTATTGATATGTTCCTTCAGTGGGTCATTGTCACCATCATTATACGGTAATGAAATGAAGTCAGGAGATTCCCATACCTGCGGCAACAACGTGAACCGGTTGCCGGAATGTCCTGTCCATGCTGCGTTAAGCGATACCTTATCATTTATGTTCCAGTTAAGCATAATGTTGATGGTATGCCGTTGGTCGAAGCGTGCCGGGAAAATACGTCCGCCGTTCTTGGCCGGGAATGTCCGGTCCGCCCAAGCCAATGAATAGGAGATATGCCCGGTCAGACGCCCCGATACTTTTTCGAATTTAATATCTACGCCTTTGGCGGTGCCTTTCCCGTTACACAATCGTGAATTCCAAGCATCCTCTACGGAATAAAGATAATATTCATCGCGGTAATCCACCAGATTGCGCATCCATTTGTAATACCCTTCTACCGAAACAGTAAACATACCATCTGCTGATTGCCAATAGCCTCCCACTGCTACTTTGTCGGCAACTGCGGGTTTGAGTTCGCCGGTGACCGGCACCCAGCGGTCAGTTGGCAATGACATATATGTCTGGCATAACTGATGCACATACTGGTTGGTACGGCTGTACGCCGCCTTGACAGCCCAGTTCTCCTTGGGCCTGTAACTTACCGACAGTCGAGGACCGATGCCGAAATGAGTCTTTCCGTTAATATTGAACAGGGACCCATGTATTCCAGCATTCATTCGGAAATGTTCAGACATAAGGAAATCATCTTCTATATATAAGTTGGCTTCATTGGCAATCAATGAATGGGTGGAGTCCTGCAATGTCACTTTAGAGATGCCGTTATCATAACGGCTGTAATTGCGTCCCGGCTGAAAGGAATGCAACGTATATCCCGCACCGAATCGCACGTGGTGACTGTCATTAGGATTCCAGTCGAAATCTCCACGGATTATCCAGTCATTGATGTTGTTTGAGCATTTCTCCTTCGACTTCAGTTCTTCCGTGCTATTGCCAATACGGTCTATATAATGATCTTTATTATTGATACTTGAGAAGTATCTTGTGTAGGCCGCCGTAAACTCGGCCGACATCTGTGGTCTGAACCGATAATTGAATCCTGCCTGAGCGACTATATTACCCCAATTCATATTTACATTGGTATTCTCATAATCACCTTCCTTCTTATTGCCATATTTCCAACCTGTTATAAGATTGTCATTGCCGAAATATACGCTTAGGAATCCCGAAGCATTGCTGTTGAATCGATGGGTCACCTTGCCGTTAAGGTCACAGAAAGAATATCTGAATCGAATCTTATCATCGTTAGCGGCATTGCCTATTGCAAGAATAGGCACAGTCAACATGTCGAACCATGAATTACGCAGGGCTACGCTGTATGTAGTCTTTTTGCCGATCGGTCCGTCAATATTGAAAGCTCCGGATGTCAGTCCGACTCTCACCGTTCCGTGATGGCCTGACTGCGAACCGCTCTTAGTGCGAACGTCAAGATATGACGACAGACGCCCGTCATATTTCGCAGGAATCGACGACTTGAAGAAATCTATATATTTGATAGTCTCGACATTAAAGGCAGAGAACAGGCCTCCGAAATGGTTTACCTGATATAGCGGCACATTGTCAAGCATATACAGGTTTTCGTCAGCGTTGCCACCATGCACGTTCATGCCGGCCATAGCCTCGGTGCTTTCTGTCACGCCCGGCTGCATCATCAATGCCTTGATAACGTCGCTTTCGCCGAACAGTGTAGGCGTGCTTAATATTTCCTGTGCCGTCAGTTTCTTGGCCCCTATCTCCGCAGTCTCGACCGCCGGGGCCTCCAGACGCGATACAACGACAACTTCCTTCAGCGTGGTAGGCTCTACATCAACTTCTGTCGGAATTGTCGGAACTGAAACCTTTGGCGTCAGTTTGGGAGCCTTGTGTTTTACCTTCGGTTTGGGCCGCCGTTTAAGGATGATGTTCTTTCCCTTTATCTTGTACTCGATGTTCGTGTCGTCGAATATGGCCGAAAGAGTGTATTTCAACGATTTGTCATTGACATTGACGGTGACGCGCATATTGGTAAGCAGATCGGACGAATACACGAAATTCTTCCCCGTCTGCTCGACAATGCTGCGGAACACTTCGGCCGCCGGCTGGTTTACAGCCCTGATTGTAACGTTCTTCGCGGCACATACCGCACTGACGCACATCAATATGAATAATACCCGGAGTCTCATTTCTCGGTTACGGTCATTTGTGTACCTAAAATCTCGTTGATGGTCGATATCAGATCCGTCGGCGTACCTTCATAATGCAGGGACAGCTCATAATGCTCGGGCGATTCAGGTATACCCTCAACCCTGACTCCGTAAACCGTTTCTATTTTTCCAATGACTTCCGGCAATGGAGCCTTCTCGAAGTCAATCACCTTGACTTCAGCCATTGGATTAACCCGCTTCACTGTCTCTGTATGTTGCGGAACTGACTCGGAACGATATTCATGGTATATTATCGCCGCCGAGGCTGACAAAACCACCACACCCGACACTGCCGCCGCGATTCTATATCTTCTCATTCGCACAGACATACCGAGGCCGAGACGGCGCCAGCCATCCTTTACTGAAAACAGGCCTTCTCTGTAATGCCGTGCTACGAAACCAATTTCCTTATCGTCCATAATCCTGTATATTCACCAATTTAGGCACCGTTCCTTAGAAATCAATTCCCAGTCGGAAAGTAAAGAATGCCCTGGTACGATGGCTGGTACCGAGATAGTCCATCATGATACCATCGTTATAATACTTGACTTCATAATCCTTTTGCCTATAGCCGGCAAGAGACATACCGACGCCGAGGTTAATGCCGACTTTACGTCCCCAGTTAAATCTATAACCGATTGTGGGCGAGAAATAAACTCCTGTCCCTTCCGCCATATTAGCTCCGATGCGTATATCGCCGAAAGGGGTGAATTTCCCGAACTTCAAATCAACACGGCCCTGTACGAACACCGGCACCATCCAGTTATCGAATTCGCCGTCATTGACTCGCTCCACTCCCAAACCCATTCCGACGAAAAACATCCGGTTGATCTGATAGCCGTGTGAAGTCATAAGTCCTGTATAGAACGTAGCATGGTTTTTAGTCAGAAATTGCCCGTTTCCAAGATTAGCGTATGCGACCTTGTCGTTACGCACGCTGCTGCTCCATTCCACGAATCCGCGATAGCCGCGCTGGGGCTGACGTGCTTCAGCTGCCGTCGCTAATGTTAAGATTGTCAGTAAGATTACAAGAATTCTTTTCATTTGTTGATTGGTTTGTTCGTCTATAAGACGCAACAATCCTGAAAAGGTCCTATTCCCTGATCAAAAAAATTAAAATAAAATTACAGGAACGGCAGGAAGAATGGTTTGTGATTGTCGGACAAAGCCTCGCGCAAGCGAGCGTAGGCCTTGGTCATCTGATTCTTGACCGTTTTTATGGAAATACCCATTTCCTCCGCTATTTCCTCGTTGGTAAGGCCGTCACGCTTGCTCATAAGGAACACTTCGCGGCATTTTCGCGGCAGATCATCAATAGCCCTCCATATCCGAGCGTCACGAATCGAGGTGTCTATTTCCTCCTCGCCCGCCTCCGGAATCTCGCTTTCGTTTACAGTCTCATGCCGGCTGCGCAAATATGACAGGCAGCCATTTCGAACCGATCTGTATATGAATGATGGGAAATTATCAATCTCGCCACCATCTTCGATATACTGCCATACCCTGACGAAAGCATCCTGCACCAGATCCTCCGCCACATCGGCATCGCCCACAAGCCGAAGGGCATACATGCCCAAAGGCAGGTACAGTTTACGGAAATATGCTTCGAATTCTTTCGTTGTCATCGACTGTTAATGTTGGAGAACAGGATATTTCTGCTACAAAGGTAATCAAATTATTTCAAATATATGGGAATATGACGATGAAGATGCTATAATGTCAATAAACCACTAACCGATTTAAACGTTAATAAATCAAGAAAGACCTTAAAAAAATGAATATGAAAAACAGAACATTACTTCTCTGTATGGCGCTGATAGCGGCTCTATCGGCACCGACCGTATGTCAGGCACAGGCACAGCGTAGCCGGGAGTTCAAAGACAAGTATAAGTTGCAGGAGGCAGTGGTGCTGAGCCGTCACAACATACGCGCTCCCCTATCCGATTCCAAGAGTGCGCTTGGTCGCATGACGCCTCACAAATGGCACAAATGGGGTGTTGGCAAATCCGAGCTTACAAGCCGCGGCGGAGCCCTGGAAACCATGATGGGACAGTATTTCCGTAATTGGGCGGTAGACGCCGGACTGTTTCCCGAGAACTGCATCCCCACAGCCAACGACGTCAACGTAATAGCCAACTCCATGCAACGTTGCATAGCCACTGCGCAATACTTCACATCCGGATTCATGCCCGTCGGAGGGATTACGGTAAACCACCGTTTCTCCCCGAGTCAGATGGATCCGCTGTTCAACCCGCAGCTCACCAAGGCCGGTCCTAAATTCAATGAGGAAGCCTTAAGGCAGATGAATGCAATGGGCGGAAAGAAAGGGATGCGGGGCGTCAACGAGAAACTGACGCCAAACTATAAGCTGATGCACCGGACTCTTGACATGGAGCAGAGCCCTATGGCTAAGGAAAACGATCCCGCAATGGCCGGACTGGACAACTACGACACCGAGATTGTTCTGGAACAATGGCAGGAGCCTCATTTCAAGAAAGGGTCTGCGCTTCAGGACTATAACGGCGCAAGCGATGCGATGATTCTGCAATATTACGAGACTCCCGATACTCTGGCGGCAACTTTCGGCCACAAACTCAGCCGTAAGGATGTGGAACAGTTGGCCAAGATCAAGGACACATATCAGGATGTGCTGTTTGCCGCGCCGATAGTAGCGACCAATGTCGCTAATCCGCTGATTCAATATATGTACGATGAACTCCGCTCTCCCAACCGCAAGTTCACGTTCCTGGTAGGACACGACAGCAACATCGGTTCCGTTGCCTCAGCGCTTGGAGTGGAGGAATATGAGCTTCCCGGCACCATCGAGAAAAAGACACCTATAGGCTGCAAACTCGTGGTTGAAAAATTCCTCGGAGCCGACGGCAAGGAATATGCCGACATCAATCTGGTATATCAGAGCGTCGACCAGCTCCGCCACATGGAGTTGCTTAATCTGGATAATCCACCCATGATTTATCCGTTGTCGTTAAAGGGATTACAGAAGAATGCAGACGGCCTTTATAACCTGGCCGACGTCGAGGCCCGCTTCGCCCGGGCCCTCGCCGCCTACGACGCCCTCGACTGAGCATCAGATACACTTATTCACCATATTGACTCCTGCCCGGTTACATGGACAGGAGTTTTTTGTAAACGAAACAGTACATCCTGCCACATCACTGATTAGCATTCAGTAAAGATTCTATTTTTATGTTTATTTCCTGAACAGCCGATTTGTATTCGTCGTCGCCGTCGGCCTCCAGACAGATGATAACGGTCTGCCAGGAGCGGCGTGAATCTTTCCCGAAATAATTGTCATCGACACGGAAACTATATTCCCCCGTCTGTATGGCGGGTCCGGCAATCAAAACGGCCCTTGGTCTTGATACAGAATGATCCGCGGTCAACGTTTTGCGGTCATCTTCGGAAAAGAACGGCTCGATAACGAATTCTGTGCCGGGAACAGACGCGTTCATTTTCACATGGCCGGACGCATTGTATTTTATTATCTCACCATTTACCTTCGCGCCGAGATACTGCATTTTCCTATTATGAGAAGCGGCATATATCGCCTTGGTCCGTTCGACCATCTCGTCGTCATGATACCAGAAACAGTCGTGCGGATCGGTGCTTTCAGAGCCATCTGCATACCATCGCGAATAGAGACGGCCTTCCTTGGGTCGAGGATTATTAATGGATTTGGCTATGAACCGTGCTATGTAACGTTGCGTCTCGTCGGAGAGGTCGAAATGACCCTTGCCGGCATCGCACAGAAACGAAATGCGGCTGTCGGGATACATCATCCGGAATGCAAGTGCAGGACGCACCCGGGCCTCCCACCATTCATATTCCCCTTCAATCATCAGCCCCGGAATATAGTCTATGTTTCGCGTACGTCCCCATTCTACATTCTCTCTGCCATATCCGCAAAGATTGGTGCGCGGCGCATCTCCGTGAAACGATATTATGCAGAGTGTCCTGTCCGGGTTCCACGCGGCAAAATTCCACGGAAATGTTGCCTGTGCGGAATGTCCGAACGGAATTATAGGAGCAGTAGCGATTTCCGGATGCTCGGTACCTTTGGCAAAATCAGCCATTATTCTCTCAAAGCGCTTCTGACAGCCATCCTCCGTGTCCCAGTTTTGCGAACCTCGCTGCACGAATGCCATCGCAACGCCAAGGCTATCCATCGCCGCAGTGAACGCCGCACTGCGGAACAGCACCTCCTCCGTCATGTTCTGATGGCAATACAGCACCGCCTTCACCTCCGAGGCTCCGCGCGGCAATCTTATATATGCTCGTTCTCCCTCATCTCCTGTATGGTAGTCGAAAGTCACACGCGATTTCTGTAACTCGACTCTGCCGCGCATGTAATCCGTAATAGCCCGAACCGAATCGACATTGGCATGACAGCGGTCGAAACGTGTGCCGAACGGACCCATTGTCAACGGATTACTGTCGTCGTTCTGGTGAGCGACACAATGCATTACAAAATAATTTACCCCGGCTTCACACAGTTTGTCTATGTCATCTTTGAAATTGCTCAAGACGGGCTGAATGTCCGCGTCGCCGGGATATGCCGTGAAACATTCACATCCTATTATATCCCGTCCCGCGCTGTGGCCGTACCGGGACACAAAATATGGCCTCTCGATCGAACCGTAATGACATCTGGCCCAATATTCACTCATAGGCAAATCAAACGACATGCCATATTCCTTGCGATCGAAGTCTCCGTTACCGTATGGTTCTCCCGCCAGTTTAAGGCCATAACGACCTATCATTTCCTTGAAAGGAAGAAGGAACTCAGACATGAAAAGCTTCTGTTTAGCCTTGGTAATCCTACCTATACCCCCATATAGAAAATCCTTGCCTTCTCCTGTAGTGATGTATTCAGGACCAAGAGCCTCCGTCCAATCCTGACCGCCAGCTTCCCAACTGTCTATACAGATATATTGTAAGGTCGAGCCGCAGAATTCCTTCAACTCCTCAAGAAACGGCTTGAGAAAGCGGTTGAAATGCGCCTCCACTCCCTTGCGCGACAGTTTGTCCACTTCAAGACCGATTCCGGCCTCGGAAGCGGCTGTGACCGTTTCGCCGTTGGTGGTGTATCCGACCCTGCGATATGTGATGCCGCTGCCGGGAGAGGTCAGGACTTCCATACGGTCCAGATTCGAACCGCGGTTTGCCGTCAGTCGGATATATTTTCCGCTTGTCGGATCAAACGACAGGTGCATCGGTATGTCTCTCGCTTTCAACGGACGCCCGGACATCGTTCCAACATTCTGCCAGTTCCTGCCGTCTTCGCTTATTTCCACCTTGATTTTTGGCGCATAATCGCGGGGACCGTCGAACGGGTGCAGCGGCTTTTCCCTTTCCCCACGCCACAGATTTATACCTATTACCGGCTTCTTTCTGTTCAGTCTGACTATGACCGTTCCGTCTTTCTCAATTCGGCGGTTCAGAGTCTGCATTTCATCGTCACAAGTGGTTTTGAATGTCTTGATATCACGATAGAAACCCATCTTGTGCACCGGAACAGGTGGATTTTTTCGGCCGGACACACTCCATGTAAGCTGTTTCATTGATTCTTCCGGTTTTATCCAGGGACCTCCCATAGCCGTATAGCCCGGCGAATTGTGCAGACCCAACACAATGCCGAGTCGCCTTGCTTCCTTACATGCATGTTTGACCGCATCTATCCATTCCCTGCTTCCATAATCAACCTGACCGCGACTCACACCGACCCACGTGTCGAATATAAAAGCAGACTCTATACCTGCCGCCTTCATATATTCCAGGTCCTTGGTTATACCCTCTTTGGATATATTACCGTTCATCCATTCCCAGTAACAGCCGGTCACGGGATGTGAGGGTTGAACGGTTCGACCGGCAAACATCTGAAACGACAGCACAATGCCAAAGAATAATGAAATTAAGAATTGTTTCATTTTTATCAGTTCTTTGACCTAAGTACGGTCACAGAACGTCATGCACTCATTAATAATGAAACAACTTTTGAAGCATTATAATTCAAAATCAGTTCATCGGGGCACTCTGTCTGAGCTAATAACGGATACAATCTTTCCTTCAATGCTTGTTTATTTAGAAAAAAGATGTATTTTTGCATTTAAAAATCAGATTATGTCAGAGCAGGAGAAATATAACAGGATTATCCAGGCAATCATAAATAAAGCCGCCGAGATTCTGCCTAAGGGATCGCAGGTATCGCTATACGGTTCACGCGCACGTGGCGATGCTCGTCCGGACTCTGACTGGGACCTTCATATTCTCGTCCCCGGCGAAGAACGACTGCCTATTTCTAAATGGGACGAATATGGATGGCCTTTCGAACAGATAGGATGGGATTTTGACGAATGGGTTACGCCTCGTGTATATTCATTTGCAGGATGGATTAAACGCAACTTTCTTCCTTTCTACAAGAACGTTGAGAATGATAAGATAATCATCTTTCAAAATTGAATACCTTAGACAACTTCTATATGACACTAAATTCTAAAGAACGGTCAGATATTGTCGAATACAGACTTGAGAGGGCCATTAAAACTATAAAGTAAGTCACGGATGTCGGATCTCTGGGATATTGGACTCTTGCAGCCAATCGCTTATAATTATGCCGCATATTACGCAAGCGCCGCTTTGCTGATCAGCGCAGGCATAGATGCTACGACTCATAGAGGAGTTATCCGTATGATAAGTTCATCTTATGTCAAAACAGGTATGCTGCATGAAGAAGATTCCAAGCTATTGGGCAGATTATTCACAATGCGCCAATCAGGAGATTACGAAGACTTGTTTGATTGGGAAGAAAAAGATGTGTTACCCTTAATCCCTCAAGTAAAGGATTACATTAACAGGATTCAAAATATAATTGAGTCTGCAACTCAAACTAATCAGATAACAACAATAAACTATGAATAAGAAGCTTTTGATGACAGTTTTAGCAGTCGGCATGGTGTATTTGACATCGATGGGCAAAGAACCGGTCAAGATACCGTTGGGAACCGACAAGGATGCCGGTATGATGTATGTATATCCGGCCGACAAGAGTTCGGGAGTGGCTGTTGTGGGATGCCCCGGCGGCGGTTACGCCATGAAGGCGATGGATCACGAAGGCTTCGATTTTGCCGGCGAACTCAATAACTTGGGTGTCACATACGCCGTGGTGGATTACCGTCTGCCTCACGGACAGTCGGAAGTGCCGGGCGACGACGTGCGCAAGGCAATCAAGATCATGCGCGAACATGCCAAGGAATGGGGCATAGATAAAACCGGTGTCATGGGATTCTCGGCCGGCGGCCATCTTGCATCTACCGTTGCCACACATTACGACAAGGAATCGCGTCCCGATTTCCAGATTCTGTTCTACCCTGTCATAACGATGGACCCTGAATATACGCACATGGGTTCCAGAGCCAATCTGTTAGGAGAGAATCCGTCAAAGGATTTGGAAGTGAAATATTCCAATGAACTGCAGGTAACCGAAGACACTCCCCCGGCCCTTATATTCCATTGCAGTGACGACGACGTCGTGCCGGTAGCCAACGCCGTGAATTACTACACCGCCCTTCAACGGCATGGTGTTCCCGCCTCCCTGCATATATTTCCTGCCGGAGGCCACGGATGGGGATTCCACGATTCATACCGGTACAAATCCCAATGGCTCCCCATCTTCCTCGACTTTCTCTCCTCCCTCAAGACGAAATAATACTTTTAGCCTATTTTCGGGTTAATAACAAAGATGATAAAAGACAGAAATCATATTGACCGCGCGAAGAACAATCTGCTTTCGGCATTGAAGGCGGAGCATGCGTTTTGGTCGTATGATTTAACTTCAATAACAATAGAAAACATTGATGACGAACAACTGATTGCCTTGACAATGCGATATCTTGATTTACCTGAAATCAAGCAGCTGTTCAATATTTATTCATATCGAAAGATTAAGTCGGCATGGCGTAAGTTGTTAGTGCCGGAAGGAGCCTACCTCTATACATTAAACCGCTTCTTTGCCTGGTATTATTTCAAAGCCAAGCGCCCTGACGCCTATTTAAAGTCATTGCAGACTCGCCACGTCAACAAACTAATCAACGCTTGATATCCTATGAAAGGTCTCGCTCCGCATACTTCATCCATTTTTGAGACTCTCTCAAAACTTGAATGCATCAAGCCTTATGTTCTTGTGGGAGGCACAGCTCTTTCCCTTCAATTAGCAACCAGACAAAGCGAAGATCTGGATTTTATGTCCTGGAGGAAATCTAAAGACGAGAAACGCGAAGTAGATTGGCCGACAATCAGAAAGGAACTCCAATCCATAGGCGAAGTGGAGAAATGCGATATTCTGGACTTGGATCATATAGAATATATTGTAAACGGAGTTAAAATTTCCTTTTATGCCAATCCCAATTATTCTCCTTTGCAGGCAGAGATTCCTTTTCTCAATAATATAAGGCTTGCAGATCCTCTGTCTATAGGTGCGATGAAAATGGAAGTCATGTTGCGTCGTAGCAAATTCCGTGACTATTATGACATCTATTCGTTACTTGAGCATGGTGTTAAGTTACAGGACATGATTCGTTTGGCCTTAAAGTATTCCGGCCATAGATTAAAGTCCAAGAACCTGATTGCAATGCTAACGCGTGGCAATCGATTCCTCCCCGACTCTCATTTTGCCACCCTCCGGCCAATCTATCCCATAGGACCAGAGGATATAGAGAATCGTATTAAAACCGAAATAGAATCTTTCGACCTGTAAATACATATTTCATCTTATTTGGTTGGTTGAAGTATTCATATTAACTTTGTAGGAAATAACCCGACTGACATATCATGACTACAAACGAAACGCATATTGACGCGACCGTGCGTAAGCACCGGCGCGTGGATGCCGCCGACGTGCTGCGCGGCTTCGCGGTGCTGGCCATTATTCTGCTCCATTCCATCGAGCATTTCAACTTCTATTCCTTTCCCGACACCTCGTCGCAAAGCAATTTTCTGAATTTCTGCGACAAGGCTATCTGGGACGGCCTGTTCTTTATGTTCGGCGGCAAAGCGTACGCAATATTCGCCATGCTGTTCGGTTTCAGCTTCTTCATCCAGCATGACAACCAGCGTATGCGCGGCAAGGATTTTCGTCTGCGGTTCAGTTGGCGTCTGGTCATCCTGTTCCTGATAGGCAATTTCAACGCGGCTTTCTTTACAGGCGAGATACTTGTGATGTATTCACTTATCGGTTTTGTTTTGGTGCTGACCTGCAAGCTGCCTACAAAATGGATTGTAGCCATTTCCGCTATATGTCTGCTGCAACCTTCATGCATTTATCAGATAGTCCGTTCATTATGTTCGGATTCATACCAGATTATGAGCCTTGATACAGGAGCCTACTGGGAAGCTACTTTCGCAATGCAGAACAGCGGTGACTTCTGGTCTACCGTAAAGGTCAACCTTTGGGAAGGACAGCTTGCCTCACTTGCCTGGGCCTGGGACCATGGCCGTATTTTCCAGACTGCGGGACTCTTTATGGCCGGTATGCTTATCGGGCGCCAGGGATGGTTCCATAAAGAGAACCTGAAATACTGGGGCCGGGCTCTTGCCATAGCCTTAGTATGCTTCTTCCCGCTTCATGGTCTGAATTCCATGACAGGTGATTATATCACGAATCCCAACCTCAAGACTCCCCTTTTGATACTTGTGTCTTCGCTGGCCAACCTCTCGTTCATGGTCATACTTGTATCGGGCATCCTGTTCGCCTACTATAAGACCAAGGGTCTGAGCCGCGCCCTTACATGGCTGATTCCTTACGGCAAGATGAGCATGACCAACTATGTGACACAGGGCATCATCGGATCGGCTCTGTACTATAACTGGGGACTGCATCTGCAGCTCGGCATCACGCCAAGCGTCTTTGTAGGCGTAGCCATATTCATCGTGCAGTACATCTTCTGCCGATTCTGGGTAGGCCGTCACAACCACGGCCCCCTTGAATACATCTGGAAACGCCTCACTTGGATTTAACAACTTAAACAATACGGTTATGAATAAGACTATAGCGGCATTATCAGCCGGTGCGCTGTGCCTATGCAGCATCGCGGTATCCTGCAACAAGACGACCGAAAACGAAAACAAGGGGGAGGGCGTCTCGCAGAATCTTCCTGTCTACAACATCCAGCAGTCGAGCACATCCACTCTCGACAAGACAGAGAAGAATGTTCTCGTCATTTCGGCCAGTCCTCGTCGTGGTGGCAACACCGACCTGCTGTGCGATGAATTCGTGCGCGGCGCTCAGGAAGCCGGCGGAACCGTGGAAAAGATTTTCCTTGACGATTACAAGATAGATTTCTTCCACGAGCAGCATGAGCTTTCAGCCGATTCCATCACTGATGGCGATCAGGCTCCCGAAATAATCGACAAGATGGTCAAGGCAGACATAATCGTACTGTCCAGCCCTGTCTATTACATGAACATCGATGGCCAGCTGAAGGCTTTGATGGACCGCTGTTACCGTCACGAAGGCCTTAACGGCAAGGAATTCTATTACATAACGGCCTGTGCCGATGCCGAGGACTCGACTGCAGAAACAGCTATCTTCGCATTCCGCGGATTCGTGGTGTGTCTCCCCGATCCCGTGGAGCGCGGCATGGTAAAAGCCACCGGCATGGGTCGCAAGGCCGCAGTGAAGCAGTCGCAATACATGCAGGAGGCCTATGACCTCGGCAAGACGATCTAAAGCATCTTCTAAACCTCTAATAAATGCGAGGGTGTATCATAATGATACGCCCTCGTTTAACTATTCTTTCATTCAAAGAGGATTGTGGAGAGAATACCGCAAGTCGAGAATTGGCCGGCTTGTCAGCGATATCAACCCCTCGCAGTACCGCGAATAGGAGCCATACGGACTACATGCCGAAGCACACGACGCACCGTCTTCCATTTCGGGAAGATGGCATTAGGTCGCAACGAGCTGTAGCTCAGCAGGATTATCAGCAGAGATAACAAAGCCACTATCAGCAACCAGCCGAATATCTCCTTCATCGACACCACCAGGGCCTGAGTCTGCACAAGTCCAAACAACTCTTGCAGAGGTATATGTGCGGTGTCGGGATTAAAATCAGTAATAGTATAAAATAGTCGAGTCGGGCACAATCTCCGTATTTTCGGGTAGTCCTGCCGTCACCACAAGGTTCCTGTTCAGGATGGTAAGTGTATTGTTGATTTTCACAAGCTGCAGTTCAAGGTTGGACACAAGGAGTTCGTATCGTGTTATGTCGTTCTGCAACGCCATTCCCTGCTCGTATCGGGCCTTCATATTTTCCAACACCTGTCGGGCCTGGATTATGTTGTTCTCAACGACTTCCCGCAGGTTGTCGTATTTGTAGATGTCAAGATAGAACCCTGCCAACTTAAGCCTTATATTGTCCCGTTGCATTTCTGTCGAATAATTGGCCGCAGTAGCTTTCTGCTTGGCCAGTTTCACGCTTGCCGTCAATGCGCCTCCTGTGTATACCGCCTGCGAGATACTGACGCCAAGATTGTTGCCGAAATGCGGAATTAGTGAACGACGGACGTAATTGCGCGCTGTTGGTTTCGGCAATACGGAACAGTTCTTCCATTGTCACGACCTGCCGGTTCCCGGCCATGACACACACTCCGCCGCTCCACAGGGATACGACAAGCAACCCTGTGAGCAATCGATGATTGTTCATTATGGTATTTTAAATGTAAGACTTATTGAAATTTCTCCGGATAATGATTATTTCTTTTACTACCGGAGATTATCTCTAACGTTGGTTCGTCAGAGTGTAATGGAGGCTGTGCTCTTCCAGTTTTCAAGATAGCCCCAATTGGGAACTACAGGGCAATTATGGAATACTTCTTTCTGTATATCAGACATATATTGTGCGATTCTGTATAAATCGCACTGCAAAGTTACTAAATTTTCGGCACTTTGCCAAAATACCGTAACCAGCTGTATGGTTTTCGATGTCTGAGGTAATTATGGTCGGCATCGTTGGCGTAGGCTTCCTTTTCGAACGAAATGGCATCGTACGCCTTCCACCAGTCACGGTATTTTAACAGATGTATAAGCCATTCCAACACATATAGAATAAAGAAAGGAATATAAAGCAATTCCAGCTGTTGCTGACAATGAATCAGCTCATGGTTCAGTATATCCGGCGTTATGCGTTTACGGTCCCGTGTAAACACCAGCCCGAATAACGTTATCGCCGTAATGTTACCTTCCGGCACCAATTTAGTCTCTATCACCTTTGTTTTCATCCGGTTACGACAATAGGCTTTGGATCAGGCATCGGCTGGCTCAAAATCGATGAGTTCGCCGGGAGCCGTGATGTCGTCCGGCTCCTCGTATTCGGTGACGAAGCGGGCCGGTATCTGTTTCTTGGCTTTCAGTCCGAGTTTGCTGAGTCTGTTTGCAAGCGTAGTGACGTTGTTGTTGCCCGTAGAGAAGCGCTTCACGGCGCTGTTGTAGCTGTTCATGGCATTGTTCAAGCCTTTGCCTAATGAATCCAGGTCTTCAAGGAATGCTACGATGCTGTTGGCTAATTTTGTGCCGCATTCCGCTATCTTCTCGGCGTTGGCCGTCTGATCCTCGCTCTGCCACATCTGCTCCACAAGGTGCAGTACCGTCACCAAGTGCGTGGGCGACACCATCACCACGTGGCTGTCGTACGCCTTCATCCATAGGTCGGGGTTGGTGTGCATGGCCGTCAGATAAGCGCCCTCGTGAGGCATGAACATCAGCACAAAATCCCCCTTCTTTGCTCCTATCTTGCTCTGATAGTCCTTGTTTCGTAGCGTCTTGATATGGTTTTCGACCGATGCGAGATGTTCCTTGGCCAGCAGTGCCCGTTTCTCCTCGGTATCGGCCTCAAGCATCTGCAGATATGCGGTCAGCGACACCTTGGAGTCAATGATTATGTCGCGGTTGCCGGGGCAATGTATCACGGCGTCGGGACGCAACCGGTCGCCTTCGACGGTAGTGGATTCCTGTGTCACGAACCATCTCCCCTCCTGCAGGCCTGAATGCTCCAGAATGTTGGCCAGCACCATCTCGCCCCAGCGTCCCTGAACGCCGGTATTTCCTTTCAAAGCCGTGGCGAGGCGTCCCGTCTCGCGGCTGACTTCGCTGTTCAGCTTATGCAGGTTCTGTATTTCGGCCAGCAGGGACATACGGTCTTTCTTGTCACAGTCGCAAGTGTCGCGATAACTCTTGATGAATTCCTCAAGGTTGGTTTTCATCGGCGACAGCACAGCCTCTAATGAAATGCGCGAATTGCGGTCAAGCACAGTTGAATTGGCCTGCAGCACGTCGGCGGCGAGTGCCTTGAACTTCTCGCCGAGCATTTCGCGCTCATGCTCCAGTTGCGACTGATGCGCATTCTTAAGCTCGACAATCTGAGATTCGTATGACCTGCGCATTTCGCTCAACTGTGATTCGTTTGACAGCTTAAGCTGATCTATTCGTGCCTCACTTAGATTTTGCAAATCATTCAGACGCATCTGTGCTGATTCTGCTTCGCTTTGTCGTATCTGTTCAGCGGTTGATTTATAATTATCAAGTTCCATGCGCAATCGCTCCGCATCCCGGGATGCCTGCGTTGCCTGTTGGTTCAAGTCCGCATTTTTGCGATAAAGAACTATGCAGACAGCTAATAGACTGACCGACAGCACTGCAAGTATTATATCGACTACCATAATTTCAATGTTTATACAGCAAATTTACTCCTTTTTTTCGATATTTCCGAATCATTTATTAATTTTGAATTGATTATGGCAAAGGAAATAGAGCATAAGTATCTGGTGAAGAATGACGGATACGTCGGAATGAGCATGGCTTCGCACCATATCCGTCAGGGGTATCTGTCACGGGTGCCGGAACGCGTGGTGCGCGTGCGCACATACGACGACAAGGGATTCATAACCGTAAAGGGAAAGAACCAGGGCGACACGCGTCTGGAATTCGAGTATGAGGTTCCGTTGTGCGAGGCCGAGGAGATGCTGTCGCTGTGCGAGCCTCCCGTAATAGACAAGGTCCGTTACATCGTACCGTATGCAGGTTTCACATGGGAAGTTGATAAGTTCAAAAGCAAAAGCGACCTTGTTACTGCGGAGATTGAATTGCCCGAATCGGGCATGCGTTACGAGTTACCGCCGTTCGTAGGCGAGAATGTTACGGGCGATCCCAAATATTATAATTCCAACATCGCGGAGCTGCTATAAATTCTTTTCTGGTATGCGCCGTGACGTGTCATTACCGGCGCTTCTTTAACGCGTCGAGGAGCTGCTGCAGTTCGTTGCGTGTCTCGGTCAGCTTCTCGATTATCTCCATGTTGCGCGATATGTTCTCGCGGTTGGCTTTCAGCTGCTCCTTGGCTGCCTCCATACGCAGGCCTTTCACTTTAAGCAGATAATGGATTATCTGTAAGCACCGTATATTCTCAGGCGTGTAATATCGCTGGTTGGCGGCGCTGCGTCGCGGAGCGCATTCGGGAAACTCCGTTTCCCAGTACCTCAACGTGGACGTCGGGACGTCCAGCATGGCGGACACATCCCGAATCTTATAATATTTTTTGTCAAATTCCCGATCTTCCATACCTGTCCTGTTGTCATTCCATCACATCGCCTGCACTTTCGGCCTTGGCCGCGAAGTCGGCGTATTCCTCGGGCGTCATGTCCATAAAATTGAAGTTAGCAGGATTCTGCGGTTCGCCGCGAAACTTCACCTCGTAATGCAGGTGGGATCCCGACGATTTTCCCGTTGACCCAACCCTCCCTATTAGCTGGCCGCGCTTCACCTCCTGACCGTTCTCTACTTCTATCCGCGAAAGGTGCATGTATCGTGTCTGGTAGTTCATGCCGTGGTCTATGGCCACCATATTGCCGTATTGGTTGGCGCGCCGTGCCGTCGAGACCTTGCCGTTGGCAGTGGCATAAACCGGAGTTCCCTCGCGTGCCGCGAAGTCGATGCCGGGATGAATCTTTATCTCTCCGCTTACGGGATCGCGGCGTTTGCCGAAACCGCTGGATATAGTCACATCCTTCAGAGTAACAGGCAGTATGGAAGGCACATGCGAGATTTTGTCCTTCTGCTTCACCGCCTCCTCCTTGATCTGGTCGAACGACAACGACTGCGCGTATATCTGGCGTTCGAGCATATCCATGCTTTGCGTCATGGTCTTTACTATGCCGCCGTCGCTCATACCCGTAAGATCTCGATAGCGCTTGTCGCTGTTCAGACCGGCATAGCGCCATGTGTGGTCTACCGGATCCATCTGCAGCATCACGCGATAAAACTTGTCGTCGCGGTTCTGCAGATGCTCTATCATGTTCTGGGCATTGTCCAGACGGCGGTTCAGTATCTCGTACTGCTGCTTCAGATAACTGTTCTCCTCGCGCAGGCGCCGCTCGCCCGGCGTATCGAATATTGAAAAGTATATCACGAACAGGCACGCACACACCACAAGCGACACCAATATATAGCGGACCGCCGCCGTCATTCGCCGCTTCAAAGTCGGGAATACGCGCTCAAAATTGTCGGTTTCAGGATTATACTTATAATATTGATTGCGGCTCATATTCTTAAGTTCTTGCAAAAATAGTAAATTATGACTAATTTTGCAATTCGGATTCTTATAGACACTCTCCCCAAGGTTAAAATAACAGCAAAATGACTTCTAAGGAAATTCGCGAATCGTTCAAACAGTTTTACCGCGAGCGCGGTCACAAGATAGTTCCGTCAGCACCGATGGTGTTGAAAGACGACCCCACCCTGATGTTCACCAACGCGGGCATGAACCAGTTCAAGGATATTATACTGGGCAACCGCGTCCCCGAGTCGAAGCGCATGGCCGACAGCCAGAAGTGCCTTCGCGTGTCGGGCAAGCACAACGACCTTGAGGAAGTGGGTCACGACACATACCATCACACCATGTTCGAGATGCTTGGCAACTGGTCGTTCGGCGATTATTTCAAGAAAGAGGCCATCGACTTCGCCTGGGAATATCTCGTGGACATACTGAAACTCAATCCCGAGCGTCTGTACGCCACCGTATTCGAGGGCTACGCTCCCGAAGGTCTGGAGCGCGATGACGAGGCCGCTGCCATCTGGGAGAAGCATCTGCCCAAGAGCCACATCATCAACGGAAACCGTCACGATAATTTCTGGGAGATGGGCGACACGGGTCCCTGCGGTCCCTGTTCTGAAATTCACATCGACCTGCGCAGCGACAAGGAGCGCGATGAAGTGGATGGAGCTTCGCTCGTAAACAAGGACAATCCCCAGGTAATCGAGATATGGAACCTGGTGTTCATGCAGTATAACCGTAAGGCCGACGGCCATCTGGAGCCGCTGCCCGCCAAGGTGATAGACACCGGCATGGGCTTCGAGCGCCTTTGCATGGCCCTGCAGGGCAAACAGTCGAACTACGACACCGACATATTTACCCCGCTGATCGACAAGATTTCCGAACTGACCGGCAAGAAATACGGTGTGGACGAGAAGATGGACGTGGCCATGCGCGTAGCCGCCGACCACGTGCGCACCATCGCCTTCTCCATCGCGGACTCTCAGCTGCCCGGCAACGCCAAGGCCGGTTATGTGATCCGTCGCATCCTGCGTCGTGCGGTGCGTTACGTCTACACGTTCCTCGACCGCAAGGAACCGCTGCTCTATCTGCTCATCGACACTCTCATAGCTCAGATGGGCGACGCATATCCCGAACTTCCTGCTCAGGCCGATCTCATTAAGAAGGTAATCAAGGAGGAGGAAGAAGCATTCCTCCGTACGCTCGACAAGGGTATCTCGCTGCTCGACTCCATCATGGAGAAGACCCGCAAGGAGGGAAAGACCCTGGTAAGCGGCGCCGATGCCTTCACGCTCTACGACACCTACGGATTCCCGCTCGACCTGACGCAGCTGATTCTGCGCGAGAACGGCATGGACGTAGACATCGAGGGCTTCGAGGCCGAGATGGCCAAACAGAAGGCCCGTGCGCGCAACGCCGCTTCGGTTGAGAATTCCGACTGGATCGAGGTCAACCCCGGCAACGAGACATTCGTAGGCTACGACAATACAGAGGTAAAGACCCGCATACTGCGCTACCGCAACGTAAAGCAGAAAAACAAGGAGTTTTACCAGATCATGCTTGAGTCCACTCCCTTCTACGGCGAGATGGGCGGTCAGGTAGGCGACAAGGGTTGGCTGATAGCTCCCGACGGCACCAGGACCGAGATATTCGACACCAAGAAAGAGAACAACACTGCGGTGCATCTCGTGAAGAAGATGCCGGCCGACGTTAACGTAGAGTTTACCGCCAAGATTGACACCGAGGCGCGTCAGCGCACGTCGGCCAACCATAGCGCCACCCACCTGCTGCACGAGGCCCTGCGCGAGGTGCTTGGCACACACGTGGAGCAGAAAGGATCGCTGGTAACTCCCGACATCCTTCGTTTTGACTTCTCTCATTTCCAGAAAGTCACGCCCGAGGAGCTGCGTAAGGTGGAGCATCTCGTAAACCGCCGCATCCGCGAGGCCATGCCTCTGCAGGAAGCGCGCGAGGTGCCCATCGCCGAGGCTCGCGAAATGGGTGCCATGGCGCTGTTCGGCGAGAAATACGGCGACAAGGTGCGCGTGATACGTTTCGGCGACAGCGTCGAACTGTGCGGCGGTACGCACGTGGCCAACACCGGCAATATCGGTATGCTGCGCATTATCTCCGAAAGCTCCATTGCCGCCGGCATCCGCCGTATCGAGGCCGTGACCGGCGCGTCAGTGGAGAAAGCCATTGACGATATGTTCGACACCATGACATGCCTGAAGGAAATGATGGGCAACTCCTGCGACCTGATTGCCGGCATCAAGAAGTCTATCGAAGAAAACACCGAACTGCGCAAACAGGTCAACAAGTTCATGGAGGACCGCACCGCGATGCTGACCAAGGAGGCTCTCGAAAACGCCAAGATCAAGAACGGCGTAAAGGTAGTGATGCTGCCCGGCGTCCGTCTCCCCGAGGTGGTGAAGAACATCGCGTTCAATATCCGCAAGCTCAGCCCCGAATCTACCGTATTTATCGGCCTGAACGTGTCGAACGACAAGCCGATGCTCACCGTGGCTCTCAGCGATGATATCGTAAAGCAGGGCTACAACGCCGGACAGATTGTACGCGAAGCCGCCAAGTGCATCAAGGGTGGCGGCGGCGGTCAGCCTTTCTTCGCACAGGCCGGCGGAAAGGACGCTTCGGGTCTCTCCCTGGCCGGAGACAAGATTCTGGAACTGCTGCATCTCGATTGAGCGGCTGTCCCTGAAAATTACGGATAATTTGAAAATGAAGATATTTGACGCATCATCACGATGGGGAGTTTTCGCACTCTCCTTCGTGGTGATGTTCCTTTTGATGGGAATGACGCAGAATGTAGTCAATTCCATAGGTCCGGACCGACGCTGTTCCATTCTGACGATTTCGGTGGTCCAGGGTCTGTTTGTGTTCATATTCCCCACCATGCTGTCCTGGCTTATGACATCCGCACGACCATGGAACATGATGGGTATGGACCGCAGTCTCACCCTCAGGTCGCTGGGATGGATGTTAGTGCTGTATGTCATAGCCTATCCGGCAATAGCTCAGATAATATATTACAATGCCGACATTTCGTTTCCCGACAGCATGAAGGGTCTGGAACAGACTTTGCGCGATTGGGAAAACGCCGGAGCCGACGCCACGGCGGCAATTATGAGCACTACAACCGTAGGAGGCCTGATAGTCAATATCCTTATAGTAGGTCTGTTCACCGGACTGGCCGAGGAGATGTTTTTCCGTGCGGGCATCCAGCGCATGATGATGGCGTCACGTCTCTCCCCCGCTGTGGCGATATGGTCGGCGGCCGCAATCTTCAGCTTCGTGCATTTCCAGTTCTTCGGTTTCGTGCCGCGTCTATTATTGGGCGCCATGTTCGGTTACGTGTACTGGAGAACCCGTTCCATCTGGGCACCGGCCCTGCTGCACGGCATCAACAATTCAATAGTGGTCGTTACCGAATGGATCAACCGGCGCAACGGCACTTCGTTCGATTTCGAACAATACATCACCGACACATCAGGCATCCCCTGGTGGTTCATATTCTCCACTCTCCTGACCATATTGTTCATCATATACTCAAATAGACGCATTCCCAATGGCAGCGGCAACTGATTATAGAAAAATAATAGCCGACATACGTGCCGGTAAAATCAATCCGGTCTATGTGCTGGTAGGCCAGGAGACATATTTTATCGACCTGATAGTGGCCGAGCTTGAGAAGCGTGTCGTGGCGCAGGAGGACCGTGATTTTAACTACAACCTCTATTACGGCAGTCAGACCGTTGCGGAATCGGTTGTGAACTGCGCCCAGCAGTTTCCCGTCATGGCCGACCGCAAGCTGGTGATCCTTAAGGAATCGCAGGCTATGGCCAATGCCAAGAACGAGCTGGACAAGTTCGTGCAGTATGTGGCCAATCCCAACATGACCACAGTGCTGGTCATAACGTTCACGGGCGAAAAGACGGCAGCCACTGCCAACCTGCAGAAAGCCGCCGCCAAAAGCGAGGGCATTGTCTTCAAATCCGAATCGCCGCGCGACTATCAGTTGCCGGCCTACGTGAAGGATTACTGCCAGCAACATAAGATCAGCATCGACGACAAGGCCGTGTCCATGCTGTGCGAGTATATCGGCGCACCTCTGAGCAAGCTGTTCGGAGAGCTTGGCAAACTGATTCAGATCAAAGGTGGCAAAGGACGTATCTCGCCCGAGGATGTCGAGAAGAACGTGGGAATATCGAAAGACTACAACAACTGGGAGCTTCTGAAGGCCGTAATAAACCGCGATTATCCCAAGTGCTGTGCCATAATCAAGTATTTCCGCAACAATCCCAAGAACAATCCCACTATCGTGACGGGATCGGTGCTGTTCAATTATTTCGCGAAACTGACGGTGGCGCATTTCCTTCCAAGCAAAGACGATTCCAGCCTTATGGTTGCTCTGGAGGCCAAGAACGCCTATTCGTTGGGTGATTACAAAATCGGATTGAGAACCTATTCACCTGCCAAGGCTGTCAATGCCATACATCACCTGCGCGAGTTCGATGCCAAGAACAAGGGCATCGGTTCATTCGGCAACGAATACGACCTCTTACAGGAACTTATTTTTAAGATTATGACCTGATTTCTGTAAAAAATCCGACCTTGTTTTTAACTTAAATAAAAAAATTCTCTTTTTAGAAAATATTTATAACAATTGTGTGTTATAAATTATAGGCTCACTATGCAATAAGGTATAGAAGACGGGCTGCAATAATAGATATATGAGACAACTCAAGATAACCAAGTCAATTACCAATCGCGAGAGCGCTTCACTTGACAAGTATCTTCAGGAGATTGGTCGTGAGGAGCTTATATCGGTAAGCGAAGAGGTAGAACTGGCACAAAGAATCAAGAAGGGAGATCAGGCAGCGCTTGATAAGCTGATTAAAGCCAATCTTCGTTTTGTCGTATCCGTAGCAAAACAGTATCAGAATCAAGGTCTCAGCCTTCCCGACCTGATCAACGAAGGCAATCTGGGCCTGATACGCGCCGCTCAGAAGTTTGACGAAACGCGTGGCTTTAAATTCATTTCGTATGCCGTATGGTGGATACGTCAATCCATTCTACAGGCACTGGCCGAGCAGTCGCGTATAGTGCGCCTGCCCCTAAACCAGGTAGGTTCGCTGAACAAGATAACCAAGGAGATGGCCCGCTTCGAGCAGGAAAACGAGCGTCGACCCTCGACCGAGGAGCTGGCAGAACGCCTTGATATGTCGGTCGACAAAATCTCCGACGCCATTCAGGTAAGCGGCCGTCCCATTTCGGTGGATGCTCCTTTCGTTGAGGGCGAGGACAATTCGCTGCTCGACGTGCTCACCAACGACGATTCCCCCATGGCTGACGCCGACCTGAACAAGGAATCGCTTTCCAAGGAAGTGGACCGTGCCCTCAAACAGCTTTATGACCGCGAACGTGAAATTCTGAAGATGTTCTTCGGCATCGGATGCCAGGAAATGACTCTGGAGGAAATCGGCGCCAAGTTCGACCTGACACGCGAACGCGTACGCCAGATCAAGGAGAAGGCCATCCGCCGGCTCAAAGGTCAGAAAAGCAAACTGCTGAAATCATATTTAGGCGAGTAATGCCTGCGGTAATCATACATCAACCACTAACCTGAAGCCTATGACAAAGAATATACTTCACAACATATTCCTTGCCATAGGCTTGTTGTTTGGAGCTACGGTTCCGACAGCCAATGCCGAGGTAATCACCTACAAGGTCAAGGATAACGGCACCATTACGGTCAAAAACGATTCGGCAGCGGATCAGGAACAGTATTTCGACACGGGTGCGTTAGTCAACATCCCCGACAAGCGGAAGCATACCACGGAAAGCCTTTTCCCGGACAAATCGATAGACCTGGGCAAGTCGCATTTCACGTGGGGGGCTGAATTCGGTTCGTCGATAGACATGACGGCCCACAATATGTCCACATTCGACCTTGATGTGAATTTCGGCTACAAAAACGCGGTTTTCAAGGTCGTGGGCGTCGGCGTCGGGTTCCAGCGCGGCATCGATTCGGGCAATAACTTCCTGCCCGTCTACTTCGTGATGCGCACGTCGTTCCGTAAGAAACCCTCGCTTTGCTTCCTCAACCTTCAGGCGGGATATTCATTCACCACGCTCAAGGGCTCCAAAACCCACGGCGACATCATATCCGCATTGGGTTGCGGCATCAACCTGACCCAATCGCGCCACGCCAAAAGCTATATCATCGTCTCGGCATGCAGCAGATTCTTCGACAAGAACCACCGCGAGCTGACAGGCCTCGACATGAAGGCCATTACATACGCACGACTGCAAATAGGAATTAATTTCTGACATAATGAAGAAAACATTATTATTTTTAGCCTTGACACTCATGGCACTTACAGATATTCCGGCCACAGCGGCCAATCCTCTCATAACGGGTACCACCGATCTGTACGGCACCATGCCGTTCAGCAAACTCACGGCCAAGGAGATGCAGGAGGCCGTGATGGAAGGCATAAAACTGCAGAACCAGGAAATAGACGCCATCACCAAGCAGCGCAGCAACCCTACGTTCGAGAACACCATCGTGGCCCTGGACCGCAGCGGCGAGGTGCTGAACCGCGCTATTCTGGCACTCAGCAACATCGAGTCGGCCAACGGCACCGACGACATCATGGAGGCATACACCTACGTCACTCCTTTCCTGTCGCAGCACAGCACCGACATCATGCTGAACAAGAAACTGTGGGACCGCATCAAGTTCGTGCATGACAATGCCGATACTGATACGTCGCTCACTCCCGAAGACCGCCGTCTCATTCACAAGACCTATACCGAGTTCCTGACTTCCGGCGCCGACCTGAAGGAGGCCGACCGCGAGAAACTGCGCCGTCTGCAGTCCACGCTCAGCGACCTGAACGTGAAATTCTCGCAGAACGTCACCAACGAGATGAAGGATCCCTCGCGCCGTATGTGGCTCACCGAGGATCAGCTCGGAGGCATTCCCGAGTCAATCAAGGCCGCCTACCGTTCGGCAGCAGCCGACGCGCTGAAGGCCGGAGGCAAGGCCGACGACGGCTCACTCTACCTCGTAACCATCTACCGTCCCAGCTACGCTCCCTTCATGATGTACAGCACCAACCGCGACCTGCGCCATAAGCTGTACAACCTGAACGGATCCACCAACACCGGGGGGCCGAACGACAACACGCTTATCCTGAAGGATATCGCCAACATCCGCCTGCAGATCGCCCAGCTGATGGGCAAAAAGAACTTCGCCGAATATCAGTTGCAGAACACCATGGCCAAGACTCCCGAGGCCGTAATGGAATTCTTGAGCGGTCTGAACAAGGATTACACCGAGCCGATGCGCAAGGAAATAAACGAGCTGCAGGACTACGCACGCCAGACCGAGGGCGCCGATTTCAAGCTCATGCCCTGGGATTATTCCTTCTGGTTCGAGAAGCTGAAGAACGACCGCTATGCCTTCAACGAGGAGGACATGAAGCCATATTTTGAGCTGAACAACACCATAAAGGGCGTGCTCGGACTCGCCACAAAACTGTACGGCTACACTTTCAAGGAGAATACAAAAATCGACAAATATCATCCTGATGTCAAGGTGTTCGAGGTTTACGACCGCGACAAGAAACTGCTCGGCATCCTCTACACCGACTTCTTCTACCGCGACACCAAACGCCCCGGCGCATGGATGACCGAGTTCCGCTCGGAATCCAAGGACGACAACGGTAACCGCATAATCCCGCTGATCTCGATAGTATGCAACTTCTCTAAGCCCGTGGGCAACGACCCCGTGCTGCTCAACACCGACGAGGTCGAGACCTTCCTTCACGAGTTCGGACACGCCCTGCACGGCCTCTCAAGCCAGGCTAAGTACAACTCGCTGGCTGGCACCAACGTTGACCATGACTTCGTGGAACTGTTCTCGCAGTTCAACGAGAACTATCTGACCCGTAAGGAGTTCCTTGACACATTCGCCAAGCATTACAAGACCGGCAAGAAGATGCCTCAGGCCCTGATCGACAAGCTGATCAAGTCGTCGCAGTTCGGCGCCGCATACGCCACCATGCGCCAGCTTGGATTCGGATACCTCGATATGGCTTACCACACAATCGAGGAACCGCTGCTCGCTTCGTCGTCTGTCAAGGACTTTGAGGAAAAGGCTCTGGATCCCGTTCGCATATTTGACGCCGTGCCCGAAAATCTTATATCCTCTGCATTCTCCCATATTTTCTCGGGAGGCTACGCCGCCGGATATTACGGCTACAAATGGTCAGAGGCCCTGGATGCCGACGCATTCGCCGCATTCAAGGAGAACGGCGTGTTCGACCGCAAGACAGCCGACAAGTTCCTGAAGATGCTGCAGAGCGGCGACACCAAGGACCCGATGGAACTCTACGTGGAGTTCCGTGGCAAGCAGCCCACCAACGACGCGCTGCTGGAGCGCGACGGCATCAAATAGTTGAAAAGTTATAAAGTTTAAAAAGTTAAGAGAAATCCTTTTAGAAGGTTCTCATACATTCAGATAAAGAAATGAAGACAAGAGACGAACTCGTAGACGATCTTCTTGACCTGGCTTTTGCCGAGGACATAGGTGACGGCGACCATACGACCCTCTCGACCATTCCGGCTGACGAAATGGGCAAATCGAGACTGATAATCAAGGAACCCGGCGTGCTGGCCGGCGTGGAGATGGCCGAAAAGGTACTGCACAAGGTGGATCCGAGCATAAAGATGGAAGTGTTCATCAAAGATGGCTCGGAAGTAAAGCCCGGTGACATCGCCTTCATAGCCGAGGGTCCCGTACGGTCGTTGCTGACGGCAGAGCGCACCATGCTCAACATCATGCAGCGCATGAGCGGCGTCGCCACTATGACTGCCACATATCAGAACGAGCTTAAGGGTCTGCACACCAAGGTGCTCGACACCCGCAAGACCACTCCGGGCATGCGTATTCTGGAAAAGGATGCCGTGGCTATGGGCGGTGGCAAGAACCACCGCATCGGCCTGTTCGACATGATTCTGATCAAGGACAACCACATAGACTTTGCCGGCGGCATAGAGAAAGCCATTGACCGTGCCCGCCAGTATTGCAAAGACAACGGCAAGGACCTTAAGATTGAGGTGGAGGTTCGCAGTCTGGACGATATCCGTCGCGTGCTGGAGCATGGAAGCGTGGACCGTATCATGTTCGACAACTTCACCCCCGAACTGACCAAGGAGGCCGTGAAAATGGTAAATGGCGCAGTCGAAACCGAGTCGTCGGGCGGCATCACGCTTAAGAACCTGCGCCAATACGGCGAGGCAGGTGTGGACTTCATCTCCGTGGGTGCGTTGACCCACAGCGTCAAGTCGCTCGACATGTCGTTCAAGGCTATGTAATGGACTCGAAACAGTCATCTAATCAGCACAAAGGCACCCTGAACAGAGATTGGGGTGCCTTTGCTGAAGATAGGGCAGCCGAATATCTCCGCAAACAGGGATATACGATTCTGGAACGTAATCTGAAATTCAACAAAATTGAGATTGACATCGTAGCCCAGAAGAACCAGGAGATAGTTTTCGTCGAAGTCAAAGCCAGGTCAGGCGACTATCAGGATCCCGTTGAAGCCGTGGACAGAAAGAAACGTGCCAAAATCACAGCCGGCGCCGACATATATCTGCGCAGACTTGATCAGTTGTATCAATACCGGTTTGACATAATCACGCTGACAGGCAATCAACAGGATTTCACGCTTGAGCACTATGAGGATGCCTTTATGCCGGCCCTGAAATCAGGTGGCCACCGCTTCGGCTAATACTAACTACTAAGTATTCACTACTCACTACTCATTAAACTTTGCCAGTACGATTGCCGTAGCTATGGCCACATTCAATGACTCGCCGTGATTGCTTGTAGCCGGCGGTATGGTGTATGCCTGCGTCAGCATCTGTTTCATTTCTTCGGTTATTCCCTTCCCTTCGTTGCCCATCACGATGAATCCTCGTGGTTCGGGATGTGACTCAAACAGATTTTCACCGTTTAGCAACGTGCCATATACGGGCATGTCCCGATGAGATTCTATCATTTCCTTCAGGTTGCAATAGCTTACCTTTACCGCGCCCAACGATCCCATTGTGGCCTGGACTACCTTAGGATTGTAGCAGTCTACCGTATCGTATGATGCGTATATGTCGAAAACGCCGAACCAATGGCACGTGCGGATTATGGTGCCGAGATTGCCCGGGTCGCGCACCCCGTCAAGAATCACATATAGCTTTGAACTGTCAGGCTCCGGCACCGACTGCTCGGGAATTCTGAATACTCCCATCACATCCGACGGCGTCGTGAACTCCGACAGCTTTTTCATCTCGCTTTCCGTAACCTCATAGACGGCCGGGGCCTCTACGCGCAATTCAGACGCTACTTCAGTCCCTTCCCTCAATATCAAGGCGTCGATCTGAAAATACCGGCTCAAATCCTCCACGGCCTTTGCACCTTCCGCCGTAAAGAGCCCATGACGCCTCCGCATCTTAACCGTATGGAGATTGCCGTATAATGCCATCTTATTACGCGATATTCTCATATTGATGTTTTATCTAAGGTTTGTGACACAAAATTAGAGTTTATTTGCCGTATTATCAAAAATAATCATTAATTTTGTGTTTGGACTAAAATAGAGACCATTTATTAAGAAATGAAATATATCGGAGCACACGTCAGCGCGGCAGGCGGCGTACAGAACACGCCCATAGCGGCACACGAAATCGGAGCCAAGGCATTCGCACTGTTTACCGGTTCCAGCAACAGATGGGTATCCAAGGAGCCGTCTACGGCCACCATCGACGACTTCAAGCGTAATTGCGAGAAGTTCGGTTACACGCCCGACGTAATATTGCCTCACGATAACTTTCTTATCAATCTCGGCAGCCCGGACGAGAAAAAACTGGCTCTGTCGCGCAAGTCGTTCTACGACGAGATGCACCGCGCCGAGCTGTTGGGGCTGAAACTGCTTAACTTCCATCCCGGTTCGCATCTGAACCAGATGCCTGAGGACGAATGTCTGAACCTGATAGCCGAAAGCATCAACATCACCCTGGACAAGACGTCCGGAGTGACGGCCGTTCTTGAATCCACTGCCGGACAAGGCTCCAACTTAGGTTGGCGTTTCGAACACCTGGCCCATATCATCGACAAGGTGGAGGACAAGAGCCGCATCGGTGTATGCGTGGACACTTGCCATTCGCATTCCGCCGGATATGACCTCTATTCGCCCGAAGGATACCGGAAGACCTGGCAGGATTTCGACGACATAATCGGAGCTAAGTATCTGATGGCGCTGCATCTGAACGACAATATGCGCACCCTCGGATCGCACATAGACCGCCACGCCTCTATCGGCGACGGTTCCCTGGGTCGCGAATTCTTCATCCGCCTGGTCAACGACCCGCGCTTCGACAATATGCCACTTATACTCGAGACTCCCAACCCCGACATCTGGAACGAGGAGATCAAATGGCTTTACGACAGCATACAACCTGATAACAATATACAACCTAATAAATAATTGTTTGAATACCATGAAGAGGAAACCTGATTTAAGTTTCTGGAAGTTATGGGATCTGTCGTTCGGATTCTTCGGAGTCCAGATCGCATACGCCCTGCAGAGCGCCAATGTGTCGCGTATATTCACCACCATCGGCGCCGACCCTCATGATTTAAGTTATTTCTGGATTCTCCCCCCGCTGATGGGTCTGCTGGTCCAGCCTATCGTCGGGATGCTTTCGGACCGTACCTGGACCAAGGTGGGCCGTCGTCTTCCCTATCTGATTTTTGGTGCCACCATCGCCGTGATCGTGATGTGCCTGCTCCCAAATGCCGGATCATTCCAGTTTACCGTATCGAGTGCCATCCTGTTCGGTCTTATTGCCCTGATGCTGCTCGACACCTCCATCAACATGGCCATGCAGCCGTTCAAGATGCTGGTGGGCGACATGGTGAACGAAAAACAGAAAGGATTGGCTTATTCCATTCAGTCGTTCCTCTGCAATGCCGGCTCGATTGTCGGATTCATTCTCCCCTTCCTGCTGGTATGGATGGGAATCAAGAATACCGCAGAGGCAGGTGTAGTACCCGACACCGTTATTTGGTCGTTCTATATAGGCGCCGCCGTGCTGATGCTGTGCGTGTTATATTCGCTGGTAAAGATCAAGGAATGGCCCCCCAAGGTTTATAACGAATACAACGGAGTGGTGGAGAACGCCGAGAAGAAAGAAAAGAGCGCCAACATCATCTCGCTGCTGCGTCACGCTCCCTCCACGTTCTGGACCGTGGGTCTCGTTCAATTCTTCTGCTGGTTCGCGTTCCTGTTCATGTGGACTTATACCACCAACACAGTGGCGCACAATGCGTTCGACACGCCTCAGACCACAAGTTTCCAGGGCGTGACCGTCAACGGCCATGACTATCAGGCCAAGTACATAATCGCCAACGACAGCATCATCGTCATTGACCATGGCAAGAAGGTTTCCGACTTCCTGGACACCAATAAGGATGGCTTCAAGCTGACCACAGCCGAAATCATGGAACACAAGGCCGACGGAACCCTCGACCTTGGCGATTCGTTCACAGTCGATGTTCCCTCCGTAGCCGATACGCATTACATCACACGTACAGTTCTCGACGCTTCGTCCGAGCAATATAACGATGCCGGCAACTGGGTAGGCGTTCTCTATGCCGTGCAGGCACTGGGTTCCGTTGTATGGGCCGTATGCCTCCCCCGCTTCAGGAGCCGCAAGTTCTCCTACACTCTGTCGCTGATACTCGGCGGATTGGGATTCATCCTGACGGCATTCATCACCAACCCGTGGCTGCTGTTCATTTCGTTCCTGCTGATAGGATGCGCATGGGCCGCAATGCTGGCATGGCCCTTCACCATCCTGACCAATTCGTTGCATTCGGGTAATATCGGCGCATACTTAGGACTGTTCAACTGCACCATCTGCATCCCGCAGATTATCGCGGCCTTAGTGGGCGGATGGATTCTGACACTGCTCAGCACTCCCGACCAGCTTGCTCCGGAATACCTGATGATAATGATAGCCGGTATCTCCCTTATTATCGGCTCGTTCTGCGTGTTCTTCATCAAGGAGGGCAAAAGCTCCGACACTCCCGTGCAGGAAAATCCTGTAGAATCTGAAACATTATAATGGACTTTCACAAATTACTGATACGCACCCTCTCCGGCCTGGTATATTGCGGCATTATAATTGGCGCGATATTATCAGGCCGCTGGGGCGTGGCGGCCTTGGGAACCGTATTCATTCTGCTGGCAAACCTCGAATTCTCCAAGATTGCCGGCAACAAAGACAGGGCACCGTCGCTGACTATGATCGACATCCTGACGGGTGTCTGCCTGGCTCTCTCTCCTATGGAGCCTACGCTCGCCATTGGAGTCATCATTGCAGTCATGAGCCGCTTCATATTGCAGCTTTACGCGCCGGTCAGCAGCCCCGTGGCCTCTATATCGCATTCCATGCTTATGTTTATGTGGGTGGCCGTCCCCATGCTCCTGATGTCGTGCATATCGGTGATGTGGAGTCCGATGATAATACTGGCCCTTTTCCTCATGCTGTGGATCAACGACACCGGCGCATTCCTTGTCGGGTCTATGATAGGCAAGCACAGACTGTTCGAGCGTGTATCGCCCAAGAAATCTTGGGAAGGCTTCTTCGGAGGTCTGCTGTTCAACGTAGCGTTCTCAGTCCTGTTCTACTATGTGGGCAATGAGTTCTTCGGCATGGCACGTCTGCACGCCGGTCTCGTGGCATGGATTCTGATGGCTGTCATCGTAACTGTCTTCGGCACGTTCGGCGACCTGGTGGAATCCCAGCTGAAACGCACGCTACATCTCAAGGACACCGGCACGATGATTCCCGGCCACGGCGGCATACTCGACCGTATCGATTCTCTGCTGCTGGCACTTCCCGCAGTATTCGTCTATCTTTTCTTCCTCACAATTTTTAATAACTAAATTATTCATTGTGAACAGTTAAGACAACAGGGACCAAAATAGTATCGAAAAAAGTGTCGAAAATATTTGCATATTACCGGAAAAAGCAGTAATTTTGCATCGCAATTCGGAAATGAATAGCACGGTTCGTTAGCTCAATTGAATAGAGCATCTGACTACGGATCAGAAGGTTGCAGGTTTGAATCCTGCACGAATCACTCTCAGTGCGGCAAGTCTCCACTTGCCGCACTTCTTTTTTCAGTCGTCGAGGAAGTGCTTCAGCACCTGGCGGTAGGAGTTGAAGATCTTGGACTTGGACACGAAGCCGACGTATTTGCCTTTGTCGGTGACGGGCAGGTTCCAGGCGTTGGTCTTGTCAAAGGTGCTCATCACCTTATCCATCGGTTCGTTCACGTCTATCACGGCCGGCGTGGTGGTCATGAACCGCGACACGTGCATCTTCTTGTACAGGTCCGTGCGGAACATGATGTTGCGTATATCATCGAGCAACACCACGCCTTTCAGATACCCCTCGTCGTCCACTACTGGATAGAGATTGCGTTTTGAGACCGAGATCACGTCCACCACTTCCTTCAGGTTCATATTCGGCTTTACAGCCTTAAAATCGCGCTCTATCACCTTGTCCATCTTCATCAGCGTCAGCACGGCCTTATCCTTCTGGTGCGTCAGCAGGTCGCCTGCTTTGGCCAGACGCATGGTGTAGATGCTGTATGGCAGGAATATCTGAATCGTGATGTACGCCAGCGTGGAAACTATCAGCAACGGCAGGAACAAGTCGTAGCCTCCCGTCATCTCGGCCGTGAGGAAGATGGCCATCAGCGGAGCGTGCATGACGCCGCTCATCACTCCGGCCATGCCCATCAGCGTGAAATTCTTCTGTGACAGTTCCACGCCGAGATCAAGGTTATTGAATATGTAGGCGAACAGGAAGCCCGTGAGCGCGCCCACAAACAGCGACGGCGCGAACGTACCACCCACACCGCCGGCTCCATTAGTAGCCGACGTGGCGAATGCCTTCATCAGCGTGATGGCTGCGATAAACAACGTGATGAACCATACATTGTCACGGTCTACATAGAACACCGTTCCGTTCATTACAGCCGAGACATTGCCGTCAAGCAGGTTGTTGATGGTGCCGTAACCTTCGCCATACAGCGGCGGAAACAGGAACACCATGCCGGCTATCAGCGTCCCGCCGACCACGATACGCCATCCTTGCTGCTTGATCTTGCGGAACATGCTCTCCATCATAAACATCACCTTTGTGAAGTAATACGATATCATTCCGCAGATCACGCCTAATATGATGGCATACGGAATTTTGTTGGTCACGAACGCCTCCGACTGCGTGAAGAAGAACTCGGCGTTATAGCCCTCCAGCACGTATGCCACCGTAGCGCCGGCTATCGACGACAGCAGCAGCGGCATTACCGTGACGCCTGTCAGGTCTATCATCAGCACCTCAAGCGTGAAAAGCATACCGGCGATGGGCGCACGGAATATTCCGGCTATACCTGCAGCGGCTCCGCAACCCACCAACAGCATCAGCACCTTGGGACTCAGACGGAACGCCTGACCCACATTCGAGCCGATGGCAGCCCCCGTGTAGACGATAGGGCCCTCCGCTCCGACCGATCCGCCGAATCCGATGGTGATAGACGACGCTACCAATGACGCATACATGTTCTTGCGCTTCAGTCGCGACTTATTGCGCGATATGGCATACAGCACCTTCGTGACGCCATGCGAGATATTATCCTTTACAACATACTTCACGAACAGAACCGTCAGCAGGATGCCGACTACCGGATACACCAAATACAGATAATTGGCGTTAGTGGTAGAGAAATGCGACGTCAGCCACGTGGCTATCAGATGTATCAGAAACTTCAGCAGCTGGGCGGCAAAACCGCCGGCTATGCCCACGAACAATGCAAGGATCAACACGAAAGTCTTCTCCTTGACATGATGCTCGCGCCATATCACCACCTGCATCCACCAGTCCGTAAATCTATTATGCGTTTCCTTATAAGCCATATCCTATTTACCTTCGCCGGTCACTACCGTCTTTATGGTATATATCATTATCTTGACGTCAGTAAGTATCGACATATTGTTCATGTATATCAGGTCATACCTAAGCCTCTCTACCATCTGGTCGATGTTCTCGGCATATCCGTACTTCACCATCCCCCACGACGTGATGCCCGGAACCGTACGGAACACGAGGCTGTAGTACGGTGCCTTTTCAATAATCTGACGTATGAAGTATTCCCGTTCGGGTCTTGGTCCTACGAACGACATATCCCCTTTCAGCACGTTCCAGAACTGGGGTAGTTCGTCAAGCCTGTATTTGCGCATCACGCGTCCCGCGGGCGTGATACGGCTGTCGCCGTCATGCGACAGTTGCGGGCCGGCCTTCTCGGCGTCCACATACATGGAGCGGAACTTATACATCCTGAACGGCTTCTGGTGCAATCCTATCCTCTCCTGACTGTATATGGCTCCTCCAGGCGATGACAGCCGTACCCACAGGTACAGGGCCAGATAAAGCGGACTCAACACGGTCATGACCACAATGGACATCACCACGTCGAACGTGCGCTTCACATTCTTCTGGAAGTCGCTTATGCTCGGCGACGTAAGATCCACAAACGGCAGACCCATTATGTCGCCCTGGCGGATGCTCGACGTGACGTATGAGAAGGTATCGGGATTTATCTTAATGGGTATGTCCAGTCCTATCAGCCGGTCAAGTATGTGCATCACCTTTACATCCGAAAAGCGTTGCATTGCTATTATGACCTGGTCCGGCTTCATTTCACGGCACACATCCATCAGCCGGGACATGGGCCACACACACATACCGTCCTCAACATTGTCCTCCCCCTCCAGCGCCACATAACCGATGATATGTACCGGCACCTCCAGTTTAGAAGCCTGAAGCTGCGCAGCCACATCGCGGCTGTTTTGCGAATTTCCGATTATCAGTACGTTTTTTCTCTTGTTGCTACGGACGCGCCGAATGCAATATGAATTTACAATCAGACGCCCCGCATACAGAAACACGAACAGCAACGCCCACAGCAATACCAGCAGCAGGTAATAAATCTTTTTGGCCGGTGCGTCGTTCAGTATGAACAGTATGAATATCAGGGCTGTATTGAATGCGCCGGACCACAGTGAATTTGTTGCGATGCTCAGCCGGGCCTTCATGAACGGCTTGTTGTAAAAACCCGACAACCAGTATATCCCGAGCATTCCTGACGGCACGAATATCTCCTCAAGAATTATTTTACGCGAAAAGATGAAACCTGCGAATGTCTCGTTCTCGAATCCCTCTAATCCAGCCAGCAGTATGTAGTAACGGCAGATGTTGAACAGCACGAACGCAATGAACGTAGTGGCCAGATCGGTCACTATATATATCCATCGGGCCTGCCTTGTCCCTAAATCCTTACCGCTACTCATCTGTTGTTACTGTTCCGACCTCTATATTCCGGAACCAAGTTCCCTGAAGCCCCTTAAAAAGTATTCCCGTTCCATGTCCCTTGGCCTCAACACGGTGCCGTTCCATATCACAAGGTCAATGTCTATGGGTACGTCTCCGCGTCGTCGCGCCGATTCGTCACGGCCTGCATTCAGCTCATACAGTCCGGCCGCCGCATCTATCTCGCCTTGCGACAACGCCGTGTCTCCGGCCATCACCGCATTGCAATACTTCCGCCCCGTTGGATGGAAGTCGTCGGTCTCGTATATACCGGAACAATCCGTGGAGCGCAATATAGACTGAATCCATGTCATGGCCGCAGCCACGCGCGCCATCCGGTCCTCCACATTGCTTCCCAACGATATCACCACCCTGTTCATCAGGCTGTCACTTTTTCCGAAGCGTTATTACCGTCAGCTCCGGCACTGCGCCCAAGCGCATCGGCATTCCCACCTCGCCGGCGCCGATGTTGACATACAGCCGCGACAGGGTGCCGTCGGCTCCGGTGTCTTCATACAGGCCGCCCCAATACCTGTATCGCCAGGCAGCAGGCGAGAATCGCTGTCCGAACATATCGGCCTCTATCTGCATGGCATGCGTATGACCCGACAGACTCAGGTCGATGTTGCTGTTTTTCTTAACAACCTGATTCCAATGCTCGGGATTGTGTGTCAACAGTATCTTGAAGTTTCCATCCTTCAGACCTACCCCTTTCCCTCTGTATGCCTTAACCAGATCGCCGTATTGGCCGAACGGCGGTTCACCCCAGTTCTCCACTCCGATCACGGCGATGGAATCATTGCCTCGTTTTATGAATTCATGACTGTTGTTCAGCATCTTCCAGCCCATCTCCCCCTGCCGGTCCTTGAGTTGCTGCAGGTTCGCGGCTTTGCCGGCCGACGAACTCCAGTCGACATAATCGCCGTAATCATGGTTTCCCAATACGGAATATACGCCGTCTTTTGCTTTCAGCCGCTTCATAACCTTACGGAACGGTTCCAACTCACAGGTCTTGCGATTGACAATATCACCTGTGAACATTATCACGTCCGGCTGCAAGGCATTTATGCTGTCAACTAATTTCGACACGAATGCGGTATCGCTGCCCCACGTGCCTGTATGCAGGTCGCTGAACTGCACTATGCGGTAGCCATTGAACGATGCGGGGAGTTTTTCAGATGCTATATCGATACTCTTTACATCGATGTTATGACGCGTGAACATCACTCCATACCACATCGTGCCGCACACCAGCAGTCCCAACGGCACTCCAAGCATGGCGCCGTAATTCGACAGCCGACGCGAACCGATATTGCATAGACGGCCAATCAGAGAGCAGAGCACATACACAGTCTTGGCCGCGATAATGGTAAGATAGGTGAACAGCAGCCACATCACGGGATTTACGTCGCGACCTTCGTCGCGCAGCGGAAGGCTGAACGCCACTATCAGCAACGCCCAGCAAGGCACACACGAGGCTATGCACAGCCATCCGTTGCGCTTGCGCTTCGGCTTGCCGCTCATGGACCGCACGTCATAATAGATGTAGCCGTCTATGATCAGCGTCAGTATCACCATTATCAATATTCCCGTCAGCGGCAGTCTCATATCATCGGTTTTATTCCATGCCTCCCAATAAGGTTTTCAGCTTATTCTTCAACGGATTTGCATACATGGTCAGCATCATCTGCATCATGAACTCATGTTCTTCCTCCGTCACGTCAGCCAGGTCCACCTTCGACAGTTGCTTATTGAAATAGTTGATGGTTTCCGCACGTTCGGACTCGGTGTATTTGCCGGCAAAACGCCTGGTATTGTTCAGCATGTCGAATGCCACATAATTGATGGGGAATATCTCGTAGCTGCGGTGTATGGCCTGGTCTATCAGACATCCCACATACCGGGCGGCGATATTGGTCTCGGGGAAATCCCCTATCTGGTCTATCTTGGTGTTGAGGCGCGGCGTCAGCTGGAAATGCACCCTGCCCTTGAACTGCAGCAGACCCGTCTCCATGCTGAACAGATCGTCACGCTGCGATTTCTTGAATTCCGGATTGCGGCGACGCATCAGGAATTCCTTGGCCTTCAGATAGTCGTTCGGATCGAACTCATAGCTGATGGACACCGGCATGATGTTTATTTCCCTCAGCCGCTCCAGGAACGTTCCCTCGCCGGCTATGCCCAGCATCTTGACCAGCGACTCCTGCGTCTTGTCCGAGCTGTCCTTGGCCCTTCCCTCGCGCTGTGCTATCCAGATGCTCTCGTGCTTCTCAAGTATGGCGTAATGTATGTAGGCCGACAGTTTCCTGGCTGCCATCAGTCCCTCGCGCAGCCCCGTGTTACGCTTCACTATGAACGACTTGTTGAGACGCACCAGATCCGTGATCCAGTCGAACACCAACAGGTTGTTGCCTATGGCCACCTCCGACGTGGGTATGTCATGGCGCAGGAATGCCAGATTCAGAAACGACGCGTCCAGCACTATGTCGCGGTGATTGGTCACGAACGCATAGTTCTGGCCCGGGTTGTAATACTTGACACCGCCCAGGGATATTCCGGCGGTAGTGGTCTTGGCCAGCATTTCCAGAAACGGATACATCACCTGCGTCTGGAAGTCATGCTTATTGTCTATGTTATGGAGCTCGTTAAGGAGTGACGGCATGTCTTCGGCCGGCATCACGTAATTGACGGCATGAAGAAATCCGGGGTCCCTGACCAAAGACTCCATTTTTTCATGAAACAGCGAATCGTCGTACGGCGATATGTCACTGAAATCATATTCCGAATTATTCATATCTATCGTCTGTCTAATGGCTTGTGGGTACGGTCTTAATGCCTGCCGTCATGATAATAACACGCAAGGCATGTCAATCGATGGTCCGCACAGGGCCATATTCTTGACAAAGATACTAAAAAATCACTTATCCACCAAATTGAGATTCTGGCGCAGCGTCATGTTCAGGTGTCCCTTCAGGCATTCGAGCAGATCCTCGAAGTACATGTCGCGGTTGTCGTGCCATGTGCCGCGCTGCTTCAGGCTCTTGTAGAACCATACATACAGGTTGGGATTCTCGCGGTTGTGCGGCAGACGGCCTGTCTCCTCGGCCAGTTTCCGCACCATGCGGCATTTCTCGCGGAATATGTGTTCCTGTCCGTTCTGAGGCAGGTCGGACGATTCCTCCAGATACTTGTTCAGCACATTGATCTGACTTTCCGATGCCTCTACCTTGCCGCACTGTATGTTTTTGCGCCAGCGGTCCAGCGAGCTCTCCTCCTCGTTCGAATTGGTGTATGGCAACCGGCCCTCCTCATCCACGAATTTCATGAAGTTGTCCATGCGTTCGTTGAATGTCTCGCGTCGCTTCACCTTGCGCACCTTTAGCTCACGGTCGTCATAATTCTTGCCGGCCAGTCCCACCAGGTTGCCTACGAATACCTCGTATAGACCGTCGGGATTGGCGTATATCAGTGTCGACACGCTCTTCTCGTTCGTGTCAGGGAAATTCTCGCGGACCCTGGCCGTCAGTTCCGACAATGTCAGGGGACGGTCGTACCTGTCCAGCACTTCGGGGATATGGTCCTTCAGACACCCCGAATAGATATCAGGCCATTCCTTCAATGCGTACAGGCCACGCTTGCCCATACTGATCACATTATCATTACGCAAGAGGTAGGAATGGACCGAGCTTTGGGAATCGATCTTCTCGGAGGGATGCGTGTTGTTGTAGGTCTCGAATATTTCGGCCACGGACATAGGGGTGCCTTTCTCGCGCAGCACCCGTTCTATGGCCAGCGAGCGGTCCAGCGAATTATGCTCGAACACCAGCTGATTGTCCTTGTTGGTCTGCACGCCGTCACGTTTCAGCAGATACGTGGACATCACGTCGCATATCTCTTTCATCTCGCCGTCGCTCAGATTGTGCTTGGTCACGGTGTTGAAGAAGTGGCTCAGCTCGATGGTCTCATTGTCATACCGGCGCAATGCGAACCGCGTCTCTATCTTTTTCAGCACCCCGCGCAACTTGATCAGTCCGAGCTTGCTTCGGTCCACCATAAAAGACACTCCGCTTTCGGTGGTGAGAACGCCGTAATCGGAATTGGCCATGCATATCAGCGCCATTATCTCGCGTGGAGTGTAATTCAGGTTATTCTGCGTGTTGATTTCATTCCAGCGGCTGTCCCAGCTGCCTACCATGGGTTCGGTGAATAAGTGCGCCACCCTGTCGCGCACCATACACACCACAGGGTCTTCCGGCAGGCCGGACATTGTGATCTGACGCACGCGTTCGTTGGTCAGACTATATTTATTGCTCAGTTCCTGCACGCTGTAGCATTTCCGTTCGGAGTTCAGGCCATAGAAATCACGCAACATGCATACGGTCGGCTTGGAGTTCCAGTTCACGTACTTCTGCCAGATGCTCATGGCCGGCAACTCCTTGCCGAGTATCTCGATTACGCCTAAATGCGCCTGTTCGCTGTATGACAGGAACGGATACAGGTGCATGTATTTGCGGCAATACGACTCCAGATAGTATTCCGGACTGCCGTTGGAGCGCATTCCGCTCAATGCCTCGTGCAGGAACTTCCGCTCCTTGTCCAGAAATTCCAGAAACGTATGATACGACCGCTCCCCGCATCCCGGGAACCGGTAGGTCTCGACAGGCCTGGCTCCGCACAGGTACGGCAGACATCCGTCCAGAGTGCAGAGGTCCTTGAATACGTTACGGGTGCGGGTGGGCAGTTGGCTGAAATGCAGCTGATATTCTATCTCCAGGTTATTGGTCACCACGGTGGGAAAACTCAGCAGCATTGATTTGGCCAGATGACATGCCGCATTATCCACATATTCATGGGCGATGGCATACACATCGTCGAACTTATAGCCGCACATATTCATGGCCGTCAGGACTTCGATTATGAGCTTGGGCAGATAAGGCTTCAGTCTGTTGAATTCATCCCATGTGAACCGGCGCACTATCTCCACGTAACTATGCTTGTCCTTGATTATCTCGGTAGGCGACATACGGAAATAATCCATATAGCGGTCATACAGCGGCACTATGTCCTCCGGCAGTTTCCTTCTGTATTCCGCCACTATACAAGACATGGTTCCGGCCAGATTCCCGGGGTCGGACACAAGGCTGTTGTTCCGGGCCACTGCATCTGCATCTTCGTGGACGGGTACGGCCGAATACTTCAGTTTGATGCTCTGAAGTTCCTCCAATGTTCGTTTGCCGCAATTGCGTATCTTCTGCAACTCGGATTCCGGAGTGTCCATCAGATCGGCCAAAGTAAAGATATCCGAATTCTGACAGACATTCTTGGCCCACGCGGACAATGTCTCATATTCCGGCAGGTTCTCAAGCGGTGTGTTATCTGTGATTCTCATAGCGGATGTATCTCATAATATTATTGACTCGGTTTCAGTTCGCTGGATTCATCATCAGCATGTATCGCTTCTGAAACGTCTCCACTTTTCAAATAAGTTCTCCATATCAGGCGGTAGCGGTGCTTCGAAATCCATCTCCTTTCCCGTTTCGGGATGTCGGAATCCCAGAGTCCTGGCATGCAGCGCCTGACGTGGACACAGCTCGAAACAGTTGTCCACGAATTGTTTGTATTTAGCGGTCGGGGTTCCTTTCAGCACCCGGTGGCCGCCATAACGCTCGTCGTTGAACAGCGGATGCCCCTTGTGCTGGAAATGCACCCTGATCTGGTGTGTTCGTCCGGTTTCAAGCACGCATTTCACTATGCTGACATATCCGAAATCCTCCAGCACCTCGTAATGTGTCACCGCGTGCTTTCCCTTCGACGGGTCCGACATCACGGTCATCTGCAGGGCGTTGCGCGGATTGCGCGCTATGCTGCCTGTTATCGTGCCCTGCCGTTCGGGCATCGATCCCCATATCATCGCCACATATTCGCGGCGTGTGGTCTTGTTGTAGAACTGCTTTCCGAGATCGGTCTTGGCCTCCGGCGTCTTGGCTATCACCAACAGTCCGGAGGTATCCTTGTCTATGCGGTGCACCAGTCCCAGCCGGGGATCGTTCACGTCATAATCGGGCGTGTCCCTGAAATGCCATGCCAGTGCGTTGACCAGCGTGCCGGTCCAGTTGCCGTGGCCGGGATGCACCACCAGTCCCGCCGGCTTGTTCACCACCAGCACATAACGGTCCTCGTACACGATGTCAAGAGGAATGTCTTCGGCCACAATCTCGAAATCATAGCGCGGCCTGTCCATCACCACCGACACCACGTCGTCGGGCTTGACCTTGTAGCTGGACTTGACCGGATTGCCGTTCACCAGCACGCAGCCGGCGTCCGCGGCCTGCTGCACCCTGTTGCGCGACGTGCGCTCCAGCCGATCGGTCAGGAATTTGTCGACACGGATCATCTGCTGCCCCTTGTCGGCCACGAAACGGAAATGCTCATAAAGTTCACGGCCGTCGGCATCCACATAATCGGCGCCGGCTTCCACCTCTCCCTCGGCCATCACGGTATCCGGAAGTATTTCCTGTATCTTGTCCTGATCCAATATCCTGTATGTTTTATCAGAAGTACTGTCCTTCTTCTTCCTTTCCTGTTCCTGACTCCTGAGACTCGGCCGACTCCTCGTACACGGGGCTTGCCGAAACCGCTCCTTCGCTTCCGTAGGCTTCCGCCTCGGGATATGCCACAGGGCTGTCTCCATATATATTAAGCAGCTCCGCGTTCTGCAGAGAATCCTGCACGTCATTCAGACGTCCGTCCGAAACCTCCACCACAATGGAGCAGTTCACGGGGATTTTCTGCATCTTGCGCACAGGACGCCCGTTAGCCAGTATCTTGACGACACGGTCGTAGCTGCCCAACACTTTCACTATCCTTACGTTCTTGAATCCCAATTCCTCAAGCCTTGCGATGGCCGAGCGATGCGATTCGCCTTTCAACGCGTACTCCGTGGGATGGTTGTCATCGTCTATTATCACCTCCTTGGGATGCACGGCGTTGATGTAAAGGAATATCTTGCGGCCCGGCTTCACCACCGACTTGGCCTTGGGAAACTGCTCTATTACAAACCCGGGACGTACGTCCTCACGATACAGCGAATCGCGGATGTCAACCTTCAGGCCGGCGTCGTGCAGCTTCTTGACGGCTTCGGTATACGACATGTTCTCCACACCCGGCACACGCATGGTGCTGCCGTGCTTGGTGAACAGAGCCATAGCCACGTACGCCCCGTAGATGCCTAACAGGGAGATAATCACTATTATCAGTATGTTTGCCATTACCGGGTGACGGTCTATGAAACCGCTGCCCCAGCTGTATGAATGGTCTTCTTCCGTGCGTTTCAACTATAGTGGTTTTACGCAGTCCCGCAGGACCGACATTAAGATATTCAATCCCAAAATTAGTAATTTTTCTTTAATTTTCATATAGTTGGAGTGTAAAAAACGCGTATAAAATGCATACTTTCACAATATCGTCTAATTTTACGCCGAAACATTTTAATATTCCGGATATTTTTACTAACTTTGCATTTCAAAGCGACCAATTGGAAATGCGCAAGTTTTTGAAGACCCTTCCACTGGTGGCCATCCTGGCCATCGTCATGAGTTCGTGCACTGAGTTCACTAAGGTGATGAAGAGCCGCGACCCTGAATATAAGTTTGAATACGCCAAAAAGGCGTACGAAAACAAGAAATACATGCAGGCATATCAGTTGCTGGGCGAAATCTATACACCCTTGCGTGGCACCGCCCACGGCGAGGAGGCCCTGTTCCTGCTTGCCATGTCATGCTATAACAATCAGGATTACGAGAACTCGGCCCTTTATTTCAAGACGTACTACAACCGTTATCCCAAAGGCCAGTACGCCGAGCTGTCACGCTTCTATTCCGGATACGGTTATTATCTCGATTCTCCCGATCCGCAGCTGGATCAGACTTACACCATAAAGGCCATAGAGGAACTGAAGGATTTCCTTGAGTTCTTCCCCAAAAGCGAGAAGGTTCCCGAGGCCCGCGAGGCTATATTCGAGATGCAGGACAAACTTACCCTCAAGGAGCTGCAGAACGCCCAGCTGTATTACAACCTCGGCAACTTCATGGGCAACAACTACCGCTCGGCCATCATCGTGTCCGAGAATGCGCTCAAGACTTATCCGTTCTCCAAATATAAGGAGGACTTTGAATTCCTTATCCTCAAGTCCAAGTTTCAGGAGGCCCGCCAGAGCGTGGCCGAGAAAATGGCCGACCGATACCGCGACGTAATAGACGAGTATTACTCGTTCTCCAACAATTACCCCGACTCCAAGAATATGAAAGAGGCTGAGACCATTCTGAAGATAGCAGAAAAATACGCCTCCAAATAACCCCCGATACGAATACTCATAAATCATAATAGAACTTATGGATTATAAGAAAACGAACGCACCGCTTAACACGGTCACACGCGACATGATCGCCATGGCCGAACAGACGGGCAATGTGTACGAGACTGTATGCGTCATTGGCAAGCGTGCCAATCAGATCGCGGCCGACCTGAAGAAAGAACTTGAGAAAAAACTTCAGGAATTCGCCTCGACCGACAACCTCGAGGAGGTGTCCGAGAACCGCGAGCAGATCGAGATCTCACGCTTCTACGAGAAGCTGCCGAAGCCCACGCTCATCGCCACCCAGGAATATATAGAACATAAACTCTATTTCTCCAATCCGCTGAAAGAGCGTTCACTTCTTGACGATTAATCTCAGATATAAAAGTACAGATATGCCGCTGTCATCGTGACCGCGGCATTTTTTACGGCTGATGCATACCCCGCTGCTCCACATATACAACCCCGAAACGGAATATGCCCTGGCTTCCGGCTCGCCTTACTATACGCTGCCGGAATCAGTCAGGAAACTGCGCATGTCCAAAGCCCGTCTGCCCGAGATGTATGCCGGCCACGACGACGCCATCCTCCTTATGGATGGGGCAGACCCGGAACCGGACAGACCATCTTCATGCACGTTGCTGACTCCGGACATGGATGTAGAATGGTCTCGATATATAGCCTTCCCCTGGGGGTGGAACGCGCAGATAGCCTGTTTCCTTACCGCCAATTGTCCCCGACTTCGGGGCATACCTTCGGCCGAGCGGATTGACCGCCTAAGGGAATTGGCTCATCGTCGCACCACGATTGATTTCCTCAAGGCATACGAGGTTCAGGACATATCCCTGCCCTTGGAGTTGGATGATTACGACACCGCAGTGGAATTTTACCATAAGCATCCTAATATTTTCCTCAAGGCGCCCTGGAGCAGTTCGGGACGTGGCGTGATGCGCACCGACGACCTCAAGCCGATGCATGTCGAGCCTTGGATGCGTAGCATCATTCGGTCGCAGGGTTCGGTGATGGTGGAACCCATCTATGACAAGGCTCTTGACTGCGCCACCGAATGGGCCATGCATGACGGCAACGCGGCATTTCTCGGCGTCTCGGTGTTCGAGGCCTCAGGCCGTGGTAAGTATCACGGCAATATAGAGGCCGACCAACTCACACTCTGGAACATGATTGGAGTCCTGACTCCTGAAGTGATCGAGAGGCAACGCCACGCATTACAGACCGTAATTGGCTCGGATTATGACGGACCCGTCGGCATCGACATGCTGGTGACCGGTGCAGGGACCTTGCATCCCTGTGTGGAACTCAATCTGCGTCACACCATGGGATCGATATTGATTCGTCCCGACGACAAATCGCTGGTTGCAAAATACCCGGCAATGTTTTAACTTTGCATTATGTTTACGGACAAAAAAAATGTGGCGATAATAGGGCGCGGCAACGTCGGCACTCACCTGTCTCGTGCGCTGAGCGGCAAGGCGAACGTGACGGTTGTCAATCCCCACACCCTCGCCGAACTGACCGGTGAGGAGGATATCATACTGATCAGCGTTTCGGACGCCGCCCTGCCTGAAGTCGCGGCCAATCTTGCGCAGCACCTCGACATCGGGAATAAGCCGATTGTGGCGCATACATCCGGCACGACGCCTATGGATGTCCTGTCGCAGCTCGATGTTCCTTACGGTGTGTTCTATCCCATGCAGACATTCTCTAAGGATGTTGAGCTGAATTACGCCGAGATTCCTGTGTTTATCGAAGCCTCGGATGCAGGAGTCGCTGACGTGCTGACGGAACTTGCCGGCTCCTTCTCCGACCATGTCCATTATGCCGATTCCGACAAGCGCCGCAAGCTCCATGTCGGTTCGGTGTTCGCCTGCAATTTCGCCAACCATCTATGGGCCTTGTCAGAAAAATGGCTTAAGGAAAACGGTCTTGATTTCAGCATGATGCATGCGCTGGTACGCGAAACAACCCGTAAGGCATTGTCAAATTCGCCCGCCTCTGTACAGACAGGTCCTGCCCGTCGACATGACGCACCCACTATCCAGAGTCATCTCAGTATGCTGGAGGGCGATGCGCAGCTTCACGACATATATAAGACATTGACGGCTTCCATAGAAAATTCCTATCCCGAATAAATTATAAACACACTCTATATGAGCGGTATAAATTACGATTTAACGAAAATACGCGGCATCGCCCTCGATGTGGACGGAGTTCTCTCCCCTTCCACCATACCTATGGGCACCGACGGCCAGCCGGTGCGCATGGTCAACATCAAGGACGGCTATGCCTTGCAGTTGGCAGTCAAGAGAGGACTGATCATATCAATCATAACCGGAGGAAACACCCCCGGCGTGCAGCAACGCTACTCAAAACTCGGAATCAAGGACATATATCAGGGTGTGGCCACCAAAATCAATGTCTTTCAGGATTGGATGTCGGCAAACTCTCTAAAGCCCGAGGAGGTTATATATATGGGCGACGACATTCCCGACCTGAAATGCCTGCGTGCCGCCGGCCTATCCTGCTGTCCGCACGATGCGGCATACGAGGTGAAGATGACCTGCGACTATATCTCGCAGATTGGCGGAGGCTACGGCTGCGTTCGCGATGTGGTGGAGCAGGTGCTGAAAGCCAAGGGATTGTGGATGAACGATGCCGAGGCCTTCGGCTGGTAACGACGCTTTACGACCCGGTGGACATGAATCATTGCCGGAATCTTCATTATAGAAAAATTTAGTTCATGCTGGATAATCTAAGTAAATATCATGTATTGCTGGCGAGCAAGTCGCCACGCCGTCGCGAACTGCTGTCGCAGCTTCGCGTACAGTTTAACGTCGCCTCCATCGGCGGCATCGACGAATCGTATCCCGAGGACCTTCCCCGTCTCGAGGTGGCCTCATATATCGCCAACAAAAAGGCAGACGCATATATCTCGATGCTGCGTTCCAACGAACTGATTATTACCGCCGATACCGTCGTGGTGTTGGGAGACCGCGTAATCGGCAAACCCGGGAACACCGACGAAGCTGTGGAAATGTTGCTCTCACTGTCCGACCATACCCATCAGGTGGTGAGTGGCGTCTGCCTCATGACCGTTGAGCGCCGCATATCGTTCACTACGATTACAGATGTCAAATTCGGTCATATCTCCGAAGAAGAAGCGCGTTATTACGTAGAAAACTATATGCCCCTGGACA
>ERZ836877.514-NODE-514-length-67029-cov-10.899558_pt1 | contig 67029 bp, 50 predicted proteins | sample MGYA00519469_ERZ836877 | MGnify/ENA primary metagenome ERZ836877 (study PRJEB31850, sample SAMEA3708809) | human gut metagenome | biome: human gut; feature: human-associated habitat; material: faeces | place: China | collected 2014 ...
ATGTCCTTGATAAAAGAAGGACTGCAACGGAGAAAATCGTATCCTTATTGAGATTCTCTTTAGCACCCGATTATGATATTGAGCTACCCAAGAAAATCCGTCATTTCTATGATCTGTACTATTTGATGGAGAATAAGGAGTGTGCCGATTATTTCTATTCTGACGAATTTATCAGTGACTTGAAATCACTTCTTGAACATGACCGGGAAATGTTTGACAATCCCGGACACTGGAATAGTCGCCCACTTTCCGATTCGCCACTTTTTCATTCGTTTGAAAACATTTGGGATGCACAATTGTCAGAGATATATACCGGCGAACTGTCCCGCCTGGCATATAAAGCCATTCCGGATTCAACCGTGGTTCTGAAAAATATTCAGGCAATCATGTCCAGAATAGAATCATCAGGAATTAACTGAAATACATTTATATTTCGCTTTATACGGAAAACAATAACTATCTTTTGAAGAAATCTAATGGATGCACCACATTCACCAATAAACATCTCGATTCCTTTGACTTATGATATGTTTTTTGACGACAAGCCAAAAGAGATCATTGAATATCTCAGAGGTATAGGACGCCATAAGTTGGTTGAACTGGCATTATATATTATAAATTCCCATAATTTACTACGCCAATTCAATAAGTTCTTGGGGTTTGTATGTTCAGAAAATAACCGCAATTTCTGTGAATCATTAATGGTGAAATACTTTAAGCATACCAATGATGCTAAATTTCCGAGATATTATGCAGTGTCTGAGAGAACAGGGTTGAACTTGCTGAGATATTCATTCAGTCTGCCTGTCTTAACAACGCAAAGTAGTGGTGATACGATTACAGAAGATCAAAATATTGTCAAGGCAATTCTATTAATCAATAAGGAGAATATCGAATGTGTTGTTGAGGAAGACAATGGGGTGGATTATGATGAGAAACTTGCCGCAGGATTATTTTGCGAACAGTGGAATACTTTTACAGGCGCGTTAGAGAACCATTCCGAATTATCCCTTATAAGTCAATTTATCAGAGGGGTATATTTCTTCAAATATTGTGAGAATACACCATCGTTTAATCAGACTTTAAGAGACTTTCTTGAAATTAAAGGCTATGCAACATGGGGAGATTATCTATGTGATATGATAAAACTATCTTTATTTCCGTTGAAATTGGAACATAATAAAGATTGCACCTTTTCCCGCATATCACTGGATTCATCCAACCCGGATTATTCCAAACGAGTACTAATGTTCAGAAACCTCTCGTCAAACATATCTGATGTTATTGAGCTATCAGATAATGAAGATTGTAAAATCTTTCGAGGAAAACCTCTGATACAGGTCTCGGAAGCTGAATTTTGGTGCATAAATGCACAGTTCTGTATAAATCAACTATTTGAAAGTCTATTTTTTCAATTCAAGGGATTAGTTGAAGCGAAAAAATATGATGTAGATATTTTTAGGGAATATACTACTGATTTCGCCGAGAGAACCCTGTTCTATGATATGGTCCATAGATTATTTAATGGCAGGGCTTATATAAAACTATCTGGGGATGAAATGTCTCAAATCCATCCAGAACTTAAAGGAGAACCGGATTACTATATCCGAAATGGAAATAAAATATTTTTATTTGAAAACAAAGATATCCGAATTGCGGCAGATATTCACGGTTGCAAGTCATACAATTCTGTAAAATCAGCTATTTTCAATAAACTTGTCTCTAAACCCCGACATAAAAATTCAAAGGTCGGGATAACTCAGATTATAGCCAATATTAAGCGAATTGTTAATGGCGACTTTTTATGGGATAAAGGAGTACGAAATCCTAAAATTTACCCTATTTTAGTTGTTAACGATCCCGTGTTTTCTCTACCGGGAATAAATTTTATTATAAATAAAGAGTTTCAGAAACTTTTGCAGGAATTGGATATTCCGAGCAATATCAAAATACATCCTATAATTCTCATAAATATGGATGTGCTGATACATTACTCTGGATATTTTAATACTAAGATATTATCATTTGAAAACGTATTAAACGGTTTTATCAGGAATATTACCACCCCGGTTCAGTCACTCAATCCCCGAAAGGTAATTGACAATATCCTTAAAAGTTATTTCTCATTCTCGACATATATGATTTCTGTATATCATCCAGTAATAGGAAATGATCAAATTGATAATATGTTAGATCAGTCTCGTCCTGTTCCATCTTATATCCGTAAAACGGGTCTTTCCGCATCCATTCTTTGGCTATTGCCATATTGGTGATTTTCTTCAGACATTTCATGTAGCGGACCATTGTGTTACGGCACAGTCCGGCTTCTGTCTTCAGAAAAACATCAAAAGCCTTGATGAAATCAGGGGAAAGTTCATGGAATGTAATATCATCCTTCTCATAAAAACGCGGCACAAACGTTTCAAGTTTTCTGAGCACATTCTTATAACGGTTGATGGTAACGGGAGAATAGTCTATGTCAACAACCTTTTCCATAGAGGAAATTTCTTCTTTGACTGTTCCAAGCAACGTCCGGACAGTCTCATCCTTTCCGAACACACGCTTTAATATCGTCTTTGGAGTTATCAGTGCCGATTCAAAGGTCAGTTCCTTGTGCTTTTCGTATGCGCGTGTAGTGAGGGCGGAAATATAGTTATTCAATTCGATGGAAGCCCTGTCTTTTCCTTTGCAGCATCCCTTTGCCGGATTCCAGTTCTTTAATGGAACGCTTCTCTGTATTCTTATTTCTTCATATTGCCCGTTGATGGTAATCCTCATTAGGATTGGAGCCTCGCCATTTTTCAGCAGTTTTGTTTTCAGAACGAAAAATAGAATGTTCATTGTTCCTTGTTTCATGATCATTTTCTTTTTGAAGTTGCACATTCGGTTATTTCGTCAATCCTGAATGGAGCGGATGGCTGGATAGAAATGTTAAATTCGGTGGCTTTTATTATTGCCGGCTCTAAAAAACCACCGTTTTTTGTTTCTGTTCCCATTATCCGCTTATAGGTACAATCATTATCATCGGATAAGAAAGCCTGTAGCAGACGTTGTATTTCATCCGTCATTCAGTAGGGTATGCAAATGTAGAATTTCATCCCTGAAAATGATTCACGCAAATCGTTGAGAATAAGTGAAGTATGGTACATATCGGTGGTTTTTTCATGGGACTCAAAAAAAGCCACCGAATCAGCAATTTTTTATTGCACCAGATTGCATATTTTTGCGGACAGTACATAAAGAAAAAACCGCTGAAATAACTGTATTTCAGCGGTTTTCATGATTTTTCGTTTTGTAAAAGTGGTGCCACCAGGAATCGAACCGGGGACACAAGGATTTTCAGTCCTTTGCTCTACCAACTGAGCTATGGCACCTTTTCTTTTTGTTTGTAACCGTTATCGTTTCGATTACGGGTGCAAAGGTAGGGACTTTTTTTGAATATGCAATAGTTTAATCAACTTTTTTGTCATAAAAAATATTCATCCTTTTTTACAACCCTAATCATCCAGCTAATAAATAACAATTTAAGAACAAAATTATGCTTGAACTTTAAAAAAAAATCCAAGCATAATCTTATAGTATCAGTTCAGAGAATTCCAACCTTGTGCTTTTAATTCAACTTCTCCGCCATCACGTCCTACAAGAAAATTTCCAAGTTCAGCCTTTGTTATATGACCAATAATCTTTATGCCCTCCATTTCTGAGACCTTTTCATGATCTGTTAAAGGAACAGTGAAAAGTAATTCATAATCCTCACCACCATTCAGAGCCGCTGTTACCAAATTCATATTAAATTGCTCAGCCATAACAGCGGTCTGATAATCTATCGGTATTCGATCTTCATAAACACGACATCCCACATGACTTTCCTTCGAAATATGCAATAATTCAGAAGACAAACCATCCGATATATCCATCATCGCAGTTGGAAGGACATTTGCCTTACGCAGTTTTTCAATAATATCCTTACGGGCTTCCGGTTTTAACTGACGTTCCAATAAATATTCTTTTCCTGAAAAATCAGGAGTAAAGTCTTTCTCTCCTTGGAACACCCTCTTTTCGCGCTCCAGCAACTGAAGTCCCATATAAGCAGCTCCCAAATCACCCGAAACACAAATCAAGTCTGTTTCATGTGCTCCATTCCGATACACTACTTTTCCTTTTTCTCCCTCTCCAATACATGTAATACTAATACTCAAGCCTGTCAATGAAGCAGAAGTATCACCACCAACCAGATCAACACCATAGACATCACATGCTAAACGGATTCCACTGTATAATTCCTCCATATCTTCAACAGAAAAACGCTTAGACAAGCCTATCGAAACTGTTATTTGGCGTGGATATCCATTCATCGCATAAATATCAGAGAAATTCACCACAGCCGATTTATACCCCAGGTGTTTCAATGGAACATAAGTCAAATCAAAATGGACTCCTTCCAATAATAAGTCTGTTGTCACCAATGTCAATTTATCCTGATAATCCAACACGGCTGCATCATCACCAATACCTTTTAATGTACTCTCATTTTTCAACTTTATATCTTCTGTCAAATGGCGTATTAAGCCAAATTCTCCCAATGTTGCAATTTCTGTTCTTGAACTCATAACTACCACAAAATTTTATTCTGTTGGAATGTTTGTATATGTTTTAATATCATATTATCAAAAGAATCCTTCTCTTCTTCAGAAAAAGAAATAGAGATCGGAAGATAGTATATGCATCCTTTCAATTCTTCAGTTACATATTTATTATGTAATAACCGCACTGCATCTTTTTCCGTAGTCAATATAATCTTATTCCTACCTTTTAATCGTTGAAAAGATTGTGTAATAGTTCGGATATCAGACTCTTTAAAGTCATGATGGTCAGAAAAGATCATTTCTTCTACCTGCCATTCACTTTTTCTTACCTCTGATACAAAATATTTCGGATTCGCAATGCCACTAACGACCAGTACTACATCATCCGAAGTTGGAATAAAAGGAAGAGTCCGATCAGCAGACTGTAAGGAACAAATCCGATCGTACTCCACATAAGAGAAAAAGATCTGCTGATGTGCCTTAAGCTGCATATTGGTTTCTGTAATCCGATATTCTATGGGTTTCAAATCCCTAGGAGTTTTCGTAACAATTACCGCATCTGCTCGTTCACATCCCGATATAGGCTCTCGCAAACGGCCTACAGGCAACAAACGATCATTATAGAACATCCTACCATAATCTGTCAATAAAATAGAGAAAGACGGTTTCACATACCGATGTTGATAAGCATCATCCAATAAAATAACCTGAGGCTTTTTAGTATCAGGCAATGACAATAATTTATCTATGGCACGACATCGGTTTCCATCCACAGCCACCAAAATCTCAGGATATTTATGAAAGATCTGATAAGGTTCATCCCCTATTTCTTTACATGTATGTTCCTTCGTTGCCAATATAAAGCCTTTGCTTGAACGTTTGTACCCCCGACTCACAACAGCTATCCGATATTTATCTTTCAGCAAACGGACTAAATATTCTACATGCGGAGTTTTTCCCGTACCTCCTACAGCTAGATTTCCTACACAGATAACAGGAACAGGAAAAACCTTTTCTTTCTTAATACCCCAATCGAATAACTGATTCCGTATAAAAACCCCTATTCCATAGAGAAAAGAAAAAGGCCATAACCAAAAAGTATATTTTGAAGAAATATTTTCCGACATATAAATATATTACCAACTATCTTGCGCAAAGGTAACTAATATATATTCATTTGCCAATTTTCTTTGCTATTTGCAGTTCTAGTTCTCTTGCACTAAAACAAACTTGTTGGTAAACATCATTGATCAGTAAAGCATCCGCTCGATTAAAATCAGATTCACGTACAGTTACAAAAACACCTCCCAAATCAGCAGCTCCGGGACTTGATAAAAATCGATCAGGTTCTGCTGCCGTGTACTGCCACGGACGATGTTTTTTACGAACAACTGCTAATAACGACCAAGCCTGTTTTTCATAATGAACAAAAAGATTCATCATCGGTACTTCATCTTCTATCGAAACAGGTAACCATGTACAAAGTTTCTCAAACATACTTACTGCATCCGGGATCAAAGAAGAACGAATAACAAAACCATTTCGACTTCCGAGACTAAATGTATTCAAAGATGTTTCTTTTTCTACCAACAAAAGCTTTGTATGTGTTTCTATTTCCTGGTCAACCGGCATATCACCCCAAGGCACAGCCTGGAAATGGAAATGATCGGGAGCAGAAGCGCCACAACGTGGTCCATTATAGAAAAGCGTAAAGTTTGGTAATTGTCGAGATAATTCCAGCATATCTACCAAACGAGACTGGATACGTTGTGGAGTATGTTCACAAGCTGGTATCGTCAGATGGTGGCGAAATATCGGATAAGGATTACATAAAATGAGATAACGATCGCCAAAAGGCAAACGTAACTGTTCCGAAGGCAAATGATCCGGACACAGAAAACAAGGTCGTTGCTTAACAGCGTCTTTATCCACTTTAGCAGTTGTCGATACACTTCGAGCAGGATTGTATTGCACACGGACGAGTGCATCACCCAATGACAACTCGCGTATCAATACATGATCCAGAGCTTCATAATTCCGAGCAGCCAAATCCCATTCCTTTTTCTGGCGATCTAACATACGTAAGATCTCTTCCTGTAATGTTTTTCTCATAAGCCCTGTCGGTTTTGTTGTACTCTGGCTTCCAGTTCCCATGTACGGATACGATCTTTATATACATTATATTGATTCATCTTCTCACGACTCAACATAGCATCCGAATTATCTTCCCAACGACGACATAGATACAAAACATCATAAATACGCCCGATCTGATACTCCCGACAAATCCGTAACCCAACAGCATAATCTTCTCCATAACTGGTATTCGGGAAATTAATCCGACGGATGAGTGGTGTATAAAAAGCGCGTGGAGCCCCCAAACCATTAATCCGAAGGGCATTATTCCGACCATTCTCTGGAGTCCATTCCTTATGATCAATTACTCCAGGTGGAATCTCTTCCAATTTAAAATTAGTCATTCGATAAGTTCCGACTACCATTGCACATTGTTGTTGATAAAAGGCATCCACAATTTGTTGCAACGTAGATTCACTACTATACAAATCATCACTATCCAATTGAATGGCAAATTTTCCACATTGAGGATGATGAATACCCTCATTCCAACATCCGCCGATACCTAAATCCGTCCGCTGCGGAATCAGATGAATCAAACGAGGATCTGACTGATAACGGTCAATCGCTTCGGTCGTTCCATCAGTCGAATGATTATCAATAACAATCAAATTGAATGGGAAATTAGTTTGTTGATTTAAAACAGAACGGATAGCATCTTCTATCGTACGAACCCGATTCCGAACCGGAATGATTACCGAAGCTTCTACCGGAAAAGATTCTTCAGAAAAATCGATCGTCTTGAACTCAGGTTTCAAATAAGCCCCTATCCGCTTCAGGTATTCGGTACACACCTGCTCCATCTCCAACTGTACTGCTCGATTTCGAGAATCCACATAATCAAATATCTTATCACCACTTTGCCTCCAGTCGTGTTCTTCTGCCCGATACAGGAATTCATTGACATGTATAAGAGAACCTTTCTCCGAAAGATGAAGACGCAATGCATAAAGCGCCGCATATTGCCAATCTTGTTGAATATCTTGTACAGCCTCAATAAAAGCAGAAGAACGAATAAACAGTAATTTACCAAAATCAAAATCATTCCGTAAACTTCCCGCCTGGCACTCAATTAGTGGATGAGGTATCAGTTGCCCGTCTTTCTCATCATAATAATCGGCATACAGACAATCGGCTCCAGTCGAGTCTGCTATTTCACACAATCGCTCCAAAGCCCATGCACCTGGAACAATCCGGTCGGGTGATAAACAAAGCAATATATAATCCGACAGATCCGAAACAACTAGATCGTTCAACAAGTTGCGACTCCATGCAGACGAACCATGAGGCATATCAAAAAAAACAATATTTCTTACTAAAGACTGCGACTGGAATGTTTCCTCATTCATCTGTGCAACCACAGGATTTTGCCGCATGACAAAACAGGTGATACGTTTTTCCATGATTTTCTATTTTTAAGGCAAAAATAAGAAAGGATTTTGATTTTTCAGGCTTTCATCTCTACAATGAATACAACGGTTGAATCGGCAGCTTCTGGAAAAGAAGTCTCTAGTGATTTTCCAAACTTCGTAAATGAATAAGTTTGTCCATACAAATCCATCGGTTCCAGTTTAGCGACACTACCCGTCTGGAAAAAATCATCCGTAAAACCTTCATTCAACTGCCATGCCTGATTCTCGAAACGATCCCAGCAAAACAAATATCGTTGTTCTGTTTTCTCCACATCCTGATTGGCAGCCATCCAATAACGACTTCCCATACAAACAGGGAATAACGGTATCTCTCCTTCTTCAATATCTTCTTTGCCTCCCGTTTGATGAATAAACAATGAATCACGTAATAAATGTTCCGGCTGATAAGGCGCCGAACAAGCATACATTTCTCCACTATCGGGTGATACACACAAACGAACCGATTGCAAATTGGGGAATAAAACAGGATGTGTTAGCGAGACTTCTACTATAGGATGAGATTCTAAAGGCTGAAAACAGGTATCATACACTTGCACCTGCTGTTTTACACACGTACGATGCAAAGTATCTTTTTCTATCACTCGTTCTGCCGTATAGATTTTTCCTTTGTACAATACGGCTGACAATAACTGCTCTTCATTAAAGTCCTTCCGTAACTTCTTCTTAAAAAGCAATTCACCATCAAACGTATAATAATAGATATCATCCACATTACCTAATACGATCAATTGCTTTTTTAGAGAATGGACCAAATAGCCAGCCACCTTGATTTCCTCTGGTTGGGTTATCTGACAAACCAATTCTCCTTGTCGATTGAAACGATACAAAATACCTTGACAAATCAAAAACAGATCGTTCCCGTCTTTTTGTATATCATGCGCGTCCGTCAAAGACTTCCCATTTATTGGTTTTAAGGGAATAGCTGTAACTGACTCAGCAATGTCCGATAACTCGCCTTTCCGATTCATATCGGTATCACGATCTGCCATCAGGCGTTCATAGCCAAAACCGCCACAAAGTAGCAACATAGCTGCTAAAATGATATATGTGATCTGTTTCATTTTCTTCAGATTTTACATATTAAAAACGAAAAGAAAACAGATTTAGTATATAGAACTACGAATAAGATCAAAAAAGCCGAATAAAAATTTTCCAGTTGAGAAACTAGAGAAAAAATAGGGAAGAAGAGAATTTTTGGCCTTTTCTTCTGAATTTACTTCCCGATAATACCTACAAATGATTAAGTGAAAACAAAAATCCGACATCAAGTTACCAAAAAATGGTGATTGTACTACTTTTTCCTTGAATGTACTTTTGCAACGGAAAAAATAACGCTAAAATAAAAATGAATCATACAGGAACTATCAGAATTATTGGGGTTTTGTTTATGTGGCTAATCTGTTCGGAAATATTGTTTGCACAATCAGATGCCGTCCTTTCAGGAAAAGTATCTTCCTCTGAAGGAGTCGTTGATTTTGCTTCAGTTTATCTGAAAGGGACAGAGTTGGGATGTACCACCGACGAAAAAGGACTTTTCCATTTAAAAGTACCCGAAGGACAATATACATTGGTTGTTTCTGCCGTAGGATACCAGACAGTAGAACAAGTTGTACAAGCTAAGAATGGAGAAAGACAAAGATTACATATCCATCTTTCAACTGATATAAAAGAATTAGAGGAAGTAGTCGTGGTATCCAATGGCGTCAGTCGGGTAAAAAAGTCGGCATTTAACGCCATAGCCCTAGATACAAAAGCCCTGCAGAACTCTACACAAAACCTGAGTGAGGCGTTGGCACAAGCTCCGGGTATGAAGCTTCGCGAATCAGGTGGTGTCGGTTCAGACATGCAATTGATGATGGATGGATTCAGCGGGAAACATATCAAGATTTTTATTGATGGGGTTCCTCAAGAAGGAGTTGGTAGTTCCTTCGGATTGAATAATATCCCTGTAAATTATGCCGACCGGATTGAAATTTATAAAGGTGTTGTTCCTGTGGGTTTCGGAACAGATGCTATCGGAGGAGTAATCAACATTATTACGAAAAAGAATCTAAATCGCTGGTTTGTGGATGCTTCTTATTCGTATGGCTCATTCAATACCCACAAATCATACATCAACTTCGGGCAAACCTTCAAGAATGGTCTGACTTATTCGATCAATGCTTTTCAGAATTATTCGGATAACGATTATTGGGTAGATACGCCCGTAAAAGACTTCAAAACCGGTGCCATCAATAAAAAGAAAATTGAGCATGTTCGTCGGTTCTACGATAAATACCACAACGAAGCAATAGTGGCTAAAGTAGGAATAGTTGATAAACCCTGGACCGACCGGTTGATGTTTGGTTTTACTTGGTCGAATATGTATAAGGATATCCAGACGGGAGTCCGGCAAGAAGTCGTATTCGGCGGTAAGTACCAGAAAGGTTATTCTCTGATTCCTTCTTTGGAATACCGGAAACAGAATCTTTTTGTGAAAGGATTGGACGCAACACTAACGGCGAATTATAATAAAAACATTACGCATAATGTCGATACTTCTACCTACGAATACAACTGGCGTGGCGAAATGCGTCCGTTGAAATCACCAGGAGAACAATCCTACCAGCACACCCGTTCTAACAATCAGAATTGGAACGGAACGTTGACATTGAATTATCGGCTGGGGAAAGCCCATACCTTTACATTTAATTATGTAATGAATGCTTTCCGTCGTGCCAATCAATCTATGTTATATGAAGATTCGGAAGCAAATGCTATCCCGAAAGAAACCCATAAAAATATCGGAGGTCTCTCCTACCGCCTGATGCCAAATGAGAAATGGAATGTATCTGTATTCGGGAAATACTATAACCAGTACAATGCGGGTCCGGTAGCGACTTCTACAGCACAAGACGAATATGTGAAGACTTCCAATTCTGTTAATGCATTAGGATACGGAGCAGCTGGTACCTACTTCATCGGAAAAGGTTTCCAAACAAAGTTGTCGTATGAAAAGGCTTACCGCCTCCCTACCAATGAAGAGATGTTCGGAGACGAGGATCTTGAAACAGGAGATATTTCCTTAAAGCCGGAAAAGAGCGACAATGTAAATATCAATCTAAGTTACAACCAGACGTTCAATCGACATTCGGTCTATGTAGAAGGAGGCTTAGTCTATCGGAATACCCAAGATTATATCCAACGAAGTCTTACCAACCTGAGTGGCGGAAAGTATGGAGCAACTTATGTGAATCATGGAAAAGTCCTGACAAAAGGCTATAATCTTTCTGTCCGTTATGGTTTCGGAGAATGGCTGAGCATTGGCGGTAACTTTACTCAGATGAATGTTCGCGACAATGTCAAGACTGTCGATAGCGGATCTAGTCAGGAAAGTCTGACTTATGGAGCTCGTATGCCAAACTTGCCCTATCAGTTTGCCAACTCAGACATTTCTTTCTATTGGAACAATCTGCTTCAAAAAGGAAATAAGCTGACGCTGACCTATGATAATCTGTATATGCACAGTTTTCCGCTTTATTCGGAAGCTTTGGGTAGTGAATCAGATTATGTGGTGCCGACACAGTTCTCGCACAACCTGGCTCTTTCCTACAGTCTGCAGAACGGACGGTATAATTTCTCGGTAGAATGCCGAAACTTCACCAACGAAAAGCTTTATGACAACTTCAGTCTTCAAAAGGCAGGAAGAGCTTTCTATGGCAAGATCCGGATTTGTTTCGGGAATTAATAAGGCATACCAATCAATCGAACAACAACATGTAAGTATTTCAGAATAAACAAACATTAAATCGGAACAATATGAAAAGAAAACTTCTAACCGTAAGTTGTGCCGCCATTTGTATGTGCGGATTTGTGTTGACTTCTTGTAGTGAAGATGATCCGGTAAATCCGGGCAACAACGGAGATAATAATAACGATGGAACACCGACCAGCGAAGTTATTTCCAACTATGTAGTGGCTGCATCCGTAAACGATGCCAATTATCTACTGACAGCAGATACGCTGACAGAAGGGACTATCACTGCCAAGAATAACGGATTGACTACCGAAAGCGGAACCCAATGGATTTTCTATCAGGACAAGTATCTCTATCGTTTGGTTTACAACCAGGGGAATGCCGGTGTCACTTCTTCTTATATCCTGAATGCGGCAGGTAAAGTAGAAGAACGCAACAACACCTACGAGATCAAACGCTTCACTTCGTATGGTACCTATAAGAATTATATCATCACGGCTTCTGCCGGCGATTTGTCTCAAGATTATGCGGATGAAAACGGTTACCTGCCTCAAGGTTTTCTTTTCTCTTATCTGGATGTAGAAAATGAAACTTTTAAGACGAACAGCGATGTGATCTTATCGGAGAACTTTTTAGGTAACGGAGAGTATGTCACACTGGCTGGTATCCTCGAAGCTAATGATAAGATTTACAGTGTGGCTGTTCCAATGGGATTGAGCCAATATGGAGTGAAAGCCGAAGGCGGAAAATATGTGGTGTATGAAGATTTGATCAAACAGGAATCCGGAGGAAGCGGCAGTGGTGCCTACGAAAAAGGCGAATTACAATGGACTCAATACCCGAACGAATGCTGGGTGGCGATCTTCGGGGATGAATCCTTCCAGAACAAGACCTTAATCAAGACCGACAAGATCAGCTATGCGTGTGGACGGTACAAATCGCAATACTACCAGACAATCTGGGCTGCCGACAATGGCGATATTTATGTTTTCTCGCCCAGTTATGCCAAAACGATGACAGATCCGCGTCAGCAGACCACGCTTCCGGCGGGTGTTGTGCGCATCAAAGCTGGAACGGATACATTTGAGGATGATTACTATTGTAACTTGGAAGAACAGACCGGTGGAAAGTCGTTCTTGCGCTGTTGGCATATCACCGACGATTATTTCCTGCTCCTGATGTACGACCGTCCGCTCACGGAAACCGGATTTGTGGCAACGGAAATGGCCGTCTTTAAAGGTGAAGACAAAACTTTAACCTATGTAAAAGGAATGCCTGATGCAAGTATTATCTCAGGTTTCGGGAATACACCTTATACAGAAAATGGGAAGGTTTATGTCGCTGTAACTACTACCGATGGCAGCCAACCAGCCATTTACCAGATTGATCCTGTCTCTGCTACAGCTACCAAAGGATTGACTGTCGAATCGGAACAGATCTCGGGTGTTGGAAAATTGACGTATTACGTAACTGAATAATCCGATGCGTAAGTTTTTTCATCAGATACATCTTTGGTTGTCCATCCCGCTTGGAATTCTGATCTCTGTGATTTGCCTTACCGGTGCGATCCTTGTGTTCGAGAAGGAAATAACAGAGATAATGTATCCTGAAACCCAAGTGACGCAAGTAGAAGGACAACAAGTACGGAAGCAACGCCCTGAATTTTTCCGTCAGGTGCGCGCTTTGCATCGCTGGTTACTCGACGCGCCTGCCAAGAAAGGAGAGTCTTCTGTCGGGAAAACAGTGGTAGGCATCACCACTGTCGTGATGATCGTCATTCTAATAAGTGGAATAGTAATTTGGTTTCCCCGAAACAGTCGTACACTAAAGAACCGCCTGCAAATATCTTGTACGAAAGGCTGGCATCGTTTTTGGTACGACAGTCACGTAGCTTTGGGCTTTTACAGTACACTGTTTCTGCTCATCATGGCACTGACAGGTCTTACCTGGTCTTTTTCCGGTTACCGGACTTTCATGTACGATCTTTTCTCCAATCTGCCGATAGATAACCTGCGTAGGTTCTTCTATTCCCTTCATACGGGAACGTGGGGTGGATTGACGACACGGATACTCTATTTCCTCACCGCTCTGACCGGGGGAATATTACCACTGAGCGGCTACTATTTATGGTGGAAGAAACGGAAGCGGGAATAAATTACTCCGGAATGGATAAAGCAAAGACCTCCGACAATACAAATCCTGACGGATCAAGATCGTCCGAGGTCTTTTTCAATAGAAATCCTGGAAGATTGAAGCTGTCAAAGCTGTCCGACAATACAAATCCGCGCGGATTGAAGCTGTCGGACGTCTTTTTTTAACAAATCCTTGCGGATTTAGACCGTCCAAGCCGTCTGACAGTAAAAATCCTGAAAGAATGATACTAGATGGATGTCATCTAAAGAAAATCTTTGCGGATTAGACTTAAAAGCCACCACTTTTATGTTAAAGTCTTGACAAAACGTTACTTTTAGCAGGAAGGGGGCTTTTCACCCCCTCTTTTTTATTCTGCAAAACCTACCGGATGATTCAAAAACGGCACTTGCGTTGCTTTCAATTTCAACTTTTGGGCGAGGACATCCTTGTCCATCGTTCCGCGTGGCACTGTAGCCAATCCCATTCCGGCGCAAGCAATCGAAATATTCTGGGAAACGATTCCTGCATCCATTGCACCTATCAACCGATTTTGCGGCGTATCGCCTCCACGCATCTTCGACAAATCACTCACCAATACCAACGAAACGGGCGCTACCGCAGCAAAATCCTGCCCTTTCGCCACGTCTTTACGCAGATCTTCACTCGTCACCGGTACCAATTTATTGGCTTTGGCATCATACAAATAAGCCCCCTTTGCGGTACATACATAAATATCGACATCCTGATAATTCAGCGCGCTGGGTGCCGTGCGCATTCCCTTTTCCGGACGGTTCACGCCGTTGGCTGCCCAAAGCAAATCCGAAAGTTGTTGCAGCGAAAGCTCCTTGTCGGCATACGAACGGCATGACTGACGGTTGGCTAAAGCGGTCATCACGTCTGTCCCGCATTGTTTACTGGGGGCATTCAGCGAAATCCCCTGCAAATCCTGGGCGCTTGCCCCGAAAATGGAGCAAGCTGCCATCATGGCAAATACGAAGTTTTTCATTGTATTCTTTTTTTATGATTAAAACTGGTTTTTGATCGTTGTAAAGATAACACAAAAACAAGTATTTGCGCAAGAGACTTACCCGATTTGTATGCCATCAAGGAGTTTCGTTATCATCTTCATCGCATCTTCCAAATAACCATAGCGAGTGAGCATGGCAGGAACCGTCTTCGTCCCGATCAGACCGAAATCGAGGAAATAATTATTATCCGCAACCAGTTTTCCAAGAAGCACCCGAAGAAAGGGTTTGTTGCGTTCCATCCTCATAATCGATCCGTAATTCACATAACAAACGCGGACGATCGCGCCAACGAGCCTCATGGAAATTCCATACGGCCACCGACTGCTCATTATACCATCCGTTACCCAAAACGGCAGCCACGGTATTATCCCCTTTCTGCAAGAGAGAAGAAACATCGTGCGTCACATAGAGATTTCGCTTATCAAAATGCGTATATCCAGGATCCAGAAAATTCTCTCCTACTCGTTTCCTGTTGAGGAACATTTCATAATATCCGGCAGCCGACACATACAGCCTTGCCTGCTTGACCGGCTTATCCACCATAAATCCTTTACGGAACATAGGAGTCGGTTCATATTCCTTATCATTATCATCGGTAATCCACTTAGCCTGCCAGTCGGCATTTTCCCCTTTTCCCAACTCAAAACTTGCCACATCAGAAGTACGACAAGGATTTCCATCCTGATCCCAAACAGTAACCTGCCAGTAATAACGGGTTTCCGGTTTCAACTCGGTCCGTTCATCATATACCTTTAAATCCGTCGGTGATGTTCCGATCCGAATTTCATAACGAGAAGGGATAAACGTCGTATCTTCTCCCGCATACTTCCATGTGAATCGCGGCATCTTCGTATCAATGCCAATTGGATTTTCCAAATATTCGGTCCGCAAACCGACTGGAACAATTTTTTCATTGGTCTGCACACAGCTTGCCAGCAATCCGGCAGTAGCTGTCAGCACTATTAAAATATTCTTTTTCATATCGAGAATTAAATCATATCCTTACTTAATTACTATACCTTCTGGAGCATCTATTTTCGAAGAGATAGAACCATCTGGTTGTTTTTCATGCCGAATCTTAACGATTCCTTTCGGCGTGGGGAAAGTTCCTTCCACCCATTCCAAATCCGCCAAATGCGGAACAATCCGAAGTACCCGGCAACCAGGTTCTAGTACTTCCACACCCAATACATATTCCGTCAGCCACGATGTAGGTCCCGAAGCCCAGCCATGACACAAACTATGGCGGAAACCTTTATAACAATAGGCTCCGAAATCTCCATGAATATCTTTCTTGCCTGCCGGAACCGGTTCATCAATCGGAGCAGCATTCGGCAACCAGTCCAGATTAAAGTCTTCCCAGAAAGTAGTTGCCCCCATATCCAACATTGCGCCCCAATAAGAACGGATAATATCCAACGCTCCGGAATAATTTCCAGCCAAAGCCATTGAACGTAACATATAATATCCATAGAACGTAGAGAAACCATGTCCTCCTTCCTGTGACAGGTATTTTTTATCAGCCTCATTTGCATCCATCAGTCCCGCCCAAGCCAACAAAGCGGCAGCTTGTTTCATTCCCGGCTCTGTCGGTTTCTTCTTCAAAGCCAGAAAAGGTTTTATTACTAGAGGCGCAGCCTTCCGTAAACGCGCTTCCGTTTCCAGACAAGTACTTGCTAATTCCGGCTCCTGCAATAAAGAACAAAGTTCTGCTCCATATTTCATAGCCTGAACCATCAATGCCTGCAAACCTGCGTTGATCGCTTCCGGATTCTCATTCGACGGCCAATCCAAGAAACGCATTCCGTCTAAATGTTCCCGGCCAGAAGCATCTACTTTCGAGATCAGGACTTTCAATAGACCAACCAGATAATCTTTCTGCGATTGCAAATAAGTCCAGTCTCCTTGATACCGAAACCAATCCCGCTGAATCAACAACCACCAGATTGAATACGAACTAATCCCATTCATCCAATTAGGCAATGGAGTAATATTACGGGTCAAATCCAAACTCTTCGGAACCGCTTCATTATACCCAAAGACTGTATTCACAGTCATGACTTCCGGATGCATGTCTCCAATCCAAACCAGACGATCCCGCTTAATGCCGTCCCACAAATATTCCTGTAAATTCAGATGGACCGTATAAGCACCCGTCTGCCAAATTTGATTAAGCCGTTCATCGCTGCACCGGAACGAACCCTTATAAGGGATATCCCGGTAAGTAGCAATCGCCCGGATCTCCTTCAACTGTAATTCAACAGAATCATCCGGCAAATCAATCCGTACAAAACGAAAACCGGAATTTCCTACCTCTGCAACTCCCAACCAAGGCAACGATAATTGGAAATCCCGGACGGCATGATCGTTTGTCGCTCCGTTCTTCCCGTCAATCTCACACATCGCTTCGCTGACAGATTCACCGAAACGAACCCAGATACGTACAGGTTTCTGACTAGCCGGCATACCTGTCACCAACTGGATTCCACCTTGAATTTCTTTTCCGAAGTCCAATAATAATGCCGGATGCCGAGCATCCGTACTTCGCATGACGCATACTCGGCTATTCGACAAATCAGCCTGTCCGTTTCCAGGCGACAATAAATAATGCTCATTTTCTATTTGCACACTATCTTGTTGCCATACAATCCGCACAGGAGATAAATATTCTCGGATTCGGCTATCTCTCTGTTGGGCAAAAGCCACTGTAAAAGCTAGCGATGCCCCCAAAACCAACCAGCTTTTCCTCATAGATCCTTTACTTTAGAGTCCAAAAGCCGGAACCAAATCGTCCAACTGTTGCTGAGTCATACCTTCCGGATCCTCTCCTGAAGCCAGACGAGCACTGAAATATATCTGAGCAGATTTACTCAACGTATCAATGGCATCGAAACATTCAATCAAATCCTCTCCAACTGCCAGGATACCATGTTTTTCCCAAAATACCACATCATGATTCTCCAGCTGTTTGATGGTTGCCCGAGCCAGTTCCACAGTACCAGGTATTTCATACGGAACAATACCGATTCCTTTCGACACAATGATTCGACACTCCGGGATCATGCTCCAAAGTACTTTCGTTAGATAATCCGAATTTAAGAATCGCTTGCAATGTGTCATACCTATCAAGTCTGTTGGATGGGTATGTAAAACAACTCTATTATCACGACCTGTAGAGCGAACATAATTATGCATCATCAAATGTGAAGGCAACTCTGAAGTCGGTTGAATAGGCTGTTCTGCTATGATTTCATAACTCAAGCCATCGGCTGCAACCCGGATCAACGAACCGTTCTCAAACGGAGCCTGAGCCACATAACGCATGCGTTTACCTGTTCCTGTAACGTAAAATACATGTCCGGCTAAAGCTTCCATCTTTTCAGGTAAAGCCTTGGCCGGAGCCAGTGCCGGAAGAGCCAGATCTTCTGACGTCAATAACGACGTTACGTTTACGGAAATATTTCCCCCATTCCGTTCTGCCCATCCTTTAGTCCATAAATAACCAGCGACCTCAGCTATACGGTCTATTTCTGCCATTAAAGCACAATTGCTTCTTAACTGTTCCATTTTCAATCAATTTATAATTTTATCCATTCATTTCATCCGGATAATTTTCATAGCGAACCGGATGTTATTTTAATATACGCCACTTTTTATCAAAAATACGCCAGCTTTTCACCAAAATACGCCGGCTTTTGATGAAAATACGCCGGCTTTTTTTGGTGATCCAATAACCTTATAAATTGGGGAAAATTAAAGAAAAGATTAACACACACATACCTGTTACCAAAACAACAATTGTCTTCTGGTCAACCCCTTTCCATTCCTTCAATAAGATTCCCCAAATATTACTAAAAATCACATTCAACGACATGAGGATACTCCATGAAAAAGCCAACATCACCGGAGAATCGGCAAAAAAGCTCTTTCCCATTCCCAAACCGAAAAACTGTGAATACCATAATACGCCGGCCAGTGCGCAAAATAAGACATTATTCCACAAAACACCAGCCGAAACAGAGAAATATTCTTTCCCTGTATGATTACGTCCGTTCTGATAGATACAATAAATGGCATTGGTCAAGAATCCACCTGTCGTCACTAACAAGATGACCGGGTTCAGAACAAACAGTTCATTAGCACCATGGCTCCGTACCAACTCAGAAATAGGAGAACCTGCTTCCAGGCCTAAATTAAAACAAGCGCTCATCACACCAGCCAATAAAGCGACAGCCAATCCTTTTGTCAAAGCAAAATCCTTAACGGCAGCCTGTTTCTCTTCTTCTGTCATATTCCGGGCCCGCAGGCTCCCGGCATATCCAATGATAGCAATACCTGCTAATGTGATACAAACACCCAGCAACAAGATAAGTCCTTCGCCATGCAATAAATCCTGCCCTCCGAGAATGGCAGGGAAAAGTGTACCGAATCCGGCACAAGTACCTAAAGCTATACTTTGCCCTAAAGCCACTCCCAAATAACGCATACTCAATCCGAAGGTCAATCCGCCTACGCCCCACAACATGCCATATACAATTGCCTTCAAACTACCTTCCATTTGAAACAAGTCCATCAGACCAATACCCTCTGGAAGTGCCAGGAAAGTACCTAACAGTGGAAAAACCAACCAAGCAAAAATACCTTGAACCAGCCAAAAGCTTTCCCAACTCCAGGATTGAATCTTGTTGATTGGAACATACGAACTACTCTGTCCCAAACTTCCTAAGGCAACGATCAATAAACCAACAAGAACATCCATAATTATCCTCGCTTACAAGTTATCTCGGCTTCGTATTTTTCGATATCCGTCATATAGCTTTCACCAACCGGAACATTATTCTTCAAACAGAACATATCCCAAACAGCATTCCATGGTAAGCTTTTGGCTTCTTCCTGTAAAGCCAACCGCTGGAACAGCTGATCATTTGCTTCATACTTCTGCAACAAAGCAGATGGTTCCAACAACGCCTGTAACAAAGCTTTCTGGGTAGCCCGGACTCCAATGACATACGCTCCTATACGATTGATAGTTGCATCAAAATAGTCCAAACCTATATGAATTCTGTTTAATGCATTTGAACGAACCAGCTCACGTGATAAATCCAACAACTCATCATTTAAGATGACAACATGGTCACTATCCCAACGAACCGGACGACTGACATGCAACATAATCTCAGGAGTAAACAACAACAAAGAAGATATTTTATCAGCAATGCTTTCAGACAAATGAAAATGTCCTGTATCCAAAGTAACCATTTTCTGGTTCTTCACACCATAACCCAAATAAAAGTCATACGAACCGACAGTATAGTTTTCCAAGCCAATACCAAAAAGTTTCGCTTCAATACAATCTTTCATATTCTTATAGTCAACGGAAAATATCTCATCCAATGACTGCTCCAAAATCTGACGATATTTTAACCGGCTGGCAGGCACTTCCTTACTTCCATCATGAATCCAAAGATTCATAATACAAGGATCTTGCTGGAATTTACCCATCTCTTCACTAATCCAACGGCAACGTTTGGTATGTTCAATCCAGAAATTACGTATATCATCCTGAGGATTAGCCAATGTCAGATTTCCACTTTTCGGATGAGAAAACGAAGTACTGTTAAAATCCAATTTCATTCCTTGTTCCTTGGCCCATTCCATCCAGCTTTGGAAATGACAAGGCTCTATTTCATCCCGATCAACAACCTTTCCTTGGAAATCGCCATAGATAGCATGCAAATTCAAACGATGTTTTCCCGGTATTAAAGAAGTTGCCTTTATAATATCTGAACGAACCTCATCAATGGTTCGCGCCCGTCCCGGATAATTTCCGGTAACCTGAATACCACCAGTCAACGCACCTCCCTGATTTTCAAATCCCATTACATCATCTGTTTGCCAGCAATGCAGCGATAATGCTATCTGCTGAAGCTGATCCATTGCTTTTTCAGTATCTACACCTAACGAAGCGTAACGTTCTTTTGCCATTTCATAGGCCTGATTTATATTTCTTTCGTTTGTCATGATTGTAATTATTTTGAGGTTAAACTTAAAAACTTCTGATAAGCATCTTTATACGTTTCAAATCCATTCTGCGGAACAAAGATCTGAGGAGATAAGCTAGATAATATGAACCGTCTCATCTCCCAACGGTCACAGACAAGTCCGGCTGCACGAGCCTGCACCAAGCCATTTCCTACAGCTGTTGCTTCCGATGGTCCGGCAACTACAGGCAACTGAATCACATCAGCAACCAATTGATTTAAGAAATCATTCTTAGCTCCTCCTCCAATAACATGCAATCGATGAATCGGGAACGGAGCGACTTGTTTCAAGAAGGTTAATACCTTGCGATAACTAAAAGCCAGACTCTCAAAAATACAACGGACATATTGACCAACCGTTTCGGGCTCCGATTGATTACTATCTCTACAAAATTGAGAAATAGCATCCTGCATATTTTGAGGATTAGCAAAACAGGCCGCGTTAGGATTTACCAAACTTCTAAATGGTGTCTTTTTTTCCATTAAGGCAATCAACTCAGCATAAGAATAATCTTTACCTTCCCGCTTCCATTCTTCCCGGCAACGTTCCAATAACCACATGCCTGTAATATTCTTCAAGAAACGGATTGTCCCATCAATACCGCCTTCATTCGTAAAATTCTCCTGATATGATTCTTCTGAAATAATAGGTTCTTCTGTTTCTATACCCATCAAACTCCATGTTCCACTACTCAAATAAGCAAAATTACGATCGGTTGTCGGGACAGCAGCTACAGCCGAAGCCGTATCATGTCCTGCTACTGCAATAACCGGAACAGATCCAACACCCGTTTCCTTACTTAAAGAATCAGTTAATGAACCAACAACAGTTCCCGGGAAAACAATCTTCTCAAAAAGAGAAGTTGACACACCTGCAGCACACAACAACTCTGCATCCATTTCTTTCGTGTATGGATTTACCAGTTGGGCAGTTGATGCATCCGTATATTCACACACACAGTTTCCTGTAAGCAAATATGAAAGCAAATCAGGAATAAACAAAGCTTTCGCCGCTTGTTCCAATGGAGAATAATGCTCTTGTTTCATCTGATACAGTTGAAACAAACTATTGAAGTTCATTATCTGAATACCCGTTCGCTTATATACATCCATCTGCGACATCCTTTGCTGAAAAAACTTTTCGGGCACACCTTCCGTAAACGAATCCCGATAAGCTCGAGGCAACGCTAATAAAACACCATCTGCCCCAATCAATCCAAAATCGACGCCCCACGTATCAATCCCAATTGAAGTCAAATGGATATTTTCCTTTCCACAATAACACAAAGCCTTTTTTATCTCTTTGTATATATGATAAATATCCCAATAATAACGTCCGTGAAGCTCCATAATTCCATTTGAGAACCGATGTATTTCCTTCATCTCAAATTGGTCTTTCGAAAAAGTCATCACAACTGCTCGACCGCTGGTCGCACCAATATCAAATGCTAAAAATGTGTTTACTTCCATGATAATTTATCCGTTACTTGAAGATTTTTCTTATTTTTGGACAAAATTATCCGGTTTCCGGAGAAAAAATATTTAGATATTGATTTTAAACCTTTCAATTCTGATACAAATGAATACTCAGATGAATAATCAATTATGTTATTTGACATATAGTGCGAATGATGAAGCATGGGGAACCATTATCACAACAGCAGGTTTCCAACATATCTCACCTCATGCTTCCTATCCGCCATCCCAACATCCCAAGAATTATAACTTTTGTCCACAAAACGGACGTATCCTGAATGAATACCAATTTGTATATATAGTAAAAGGTAGTGGTACTTTTATATCAGATCACAGCAAGAAACGTTCCGTAAAAACAGGAGATTTGCTGATTCTTTTTCCGGGAGAATGGCACAATTACTATCCAAACATAGACTCCGGATGGGATGAATATTGGGTAGGTTTCAAAGGCAGTTATATGGAACATTTAATTGATAAGCACTTCTTTTCTCCCGAAAATCCGATATTAGAATTAGGAATCAGTAGTTCACTCGTCAACTTATATGAAGATTTACTACAAACAGCCAATAATGAAAAGGCTGGTTTCCAAGTTATGTTGGCAGGTATTCTACAACACATTACCAGTACGATCTTCTATAAATACAAAAATCAGTCATTTGCTGATGCTTACATCTTGGATAAATTGGATGAAGCACGTAGAATGATGAAATCAGAAATTGAACATCCGTCGTCACCTGAAGAAATTGCAGCTCAATTAGGATTAAGCTATTCCTGGTTTCGGCGGACATTCAAAGATTACACCGGTATATCGCCAGCTCAGTATCAAATTCAGTTACGCTTAATCAAAGCCAAAGAACTGTTAAGCCAGACAACGCTCAACATTACGGAAATTGCCTATCAGTTACATTTCGAAAATGGAGGACAATTTTCTACTTTCTTTAAGAAAAGAGAAGGACTAACACCCAAAGAATACAGAGAATGGATTTCGGCTGCTAACTCAAAAGAATAAATCAGCAGCCTATTCCATATCTAATGTTTACCTATTTTGATAGAAATTCAAGATGGATAATTTTGTAGCCATTGATTTTGAAACAGCCAACCGCGAACCTTCCAGCGTTTGTAGTGTTGGTATTGTCGTTGTAAGAGAAGGGAAAATACAGAATCATCTATATCGCCTGATTCACCCTACTCCTAATTATTATAACTATTGGAATACTCGTGTCCATGGATTAACAGCTGCCGACACAGCCCAAGCACCTGCTTTTCCTTTCGTTTGGGCAGAAATAGAACCGCTTATAAGCGGACTTCCGCTTGTTGCCCATAATGCCGTCTTCGACGAAGGATGTCTAAAAGCGGCCTTCCAAAAATATGGCATGACTTATCCTGAATATAAATTCTATTGTACCTGCCGCGCTTCCAGGCGTGTTTTCGGAAAAGAATTACCGAACCATCAACTACAAACCGTTGCTGCTTGTTGTGGATATCATCTGGAACACCATCATCATGCCCTCGCAGATGCAGAAGCCTGTGCCTGGATTGCCTTACGAATTATGGATTTGTATCTTAACAGCTAATTTCTTTTGCCACCAGTACAAATAAAACAGACAGATGACCAACGAAACAACCGTTGAAAGAGGTGGTGCAAATCCCATCCAGAAAAGCGACGTCGGATCAATATGGCTGAACAGCCACGATAATGGAATACGAAATAAAAAGGTAGCAATCAGGCTATGTACCATCGGGAACCAAGAATTTCCTTGTCCGCTGAAATAAGAATTCATACAAAAAATAAAACTTACTAAAATACAATCTATGCTGTATCCTCTCAGATATGTTGCTCCCATACTTATAACCGCCTCATCTTCCGTAAAAATGCGAATCCAATTTTCCGGAAAGAATTGTGAATAAACACACATTGAAACACCAAACACCAAAGCCATACCAATACCGGCATACAAGCAACGATTCATTCGTTCTATCAATCCGGCTCCATAGTTCTGAGCAGTCATGGCTGCTACTGCAGATGATATTGCAACTGGTGGTAACATGGTAAATACGATAACCTTTTCCACAACTCCCAATGCAGCAGAAGTAATCACACCCATTTGATTCACAATGACCGTAATTATCAGAAAAGATATATTTACCAAAGCGTCCTGCAATGCAATAGGAGCTCCCAATACCATGATGCGCCGTGACAAAAGACCATTCAAACGAATATCTTTCCGGGTAAACGGGAAACTAAATCCACGACGATGTAAAAACCACAAAGCAGTCACAAAACTGATTCCTTGGGATGAAATCGTTGCCAATGCTGCTCCGGCAGCCCGCAAATGAAAAGCTCCTACCAACAAGAAGTCGAGTACAATATTGATAATACATGCCAACAATACAAAATAAAGAGGTGTCCGAGAATCACCTATCCCTCTCAGAATTCCACAAACAACATTATACCCAATGATAAACGGAATACCTAAAGAGACAATTAAAAGATAAGCCTGTGTATCTTGCATGGCTTCTGCCGGCGTATGCATAACAGAAGTTATCGGATCATGACACAAAACCATCAAAGAAGTTAGTACAATGCCTATTAAGGCAAATAACCAGACTGAAGAGCCTATAACAGCAACCAACTCTTTATAATTTCTTGCTCCTGTTGCTATCCCGATAAGAACAGTAATTCCTGTCGTCAATCCTAAAATAATTCCGGTAACAGTTTGCATAACCTGACTGCCTATAGCCACTCCGGCTACACTGGCTGCATCATCAAATTGACCGACTACAAAAAGATCAGCTCCACCATATAAGGCTTGTAATACATTGGCTAGCAAATAAGGTAAAGCAAATTGGAATAATACTTTAACTACATTTCCTTGTGTCAAATCAAGCTCTTTCATTTTCTTTACATGATTAATAATAATAATTATGCATATAAACAGAAAGCCGGATAAGCTGATTGGTTTTACCCAGTCATCTTATCCGGCTTTTATATCGCCCTCCGATGAGGATTACAAAACGCTCCTTTTCGTTATGTTGTGCAAAGGTAGGACGAATCGCTGAGCTAATCAAATAATTCTGCTAGTTTCTGTTGTTTGCGATAAAAACCAGTTTAACAGTTCCCGGTTGGCTTCGCTGTCAATCTGCAAATCATGTTGTTCTTCAAAAAGGTCTAACGAATACGTTGTTTCCCCACAGATATCAACACCGATAACCTTTTCCTGTCGGAAGATAATAGCCAGCAACTCTTTCAATTCTGCTAAAGAAAACTTTCCCTGGTCCCAATTCGTAACAGCGGCTTTCTTATTCAGTACATCTTTATCTACAGAAATGTAAACGGGTTCATTAACATGCTCCCGTGAAAAGTTACGCCAGGCTTCTTCGTGTGAGAAACTTACCTCGCTGTAACACTTTACCCGAGAAGAATAAGACACTGGTATAGCATGAATAAGACGTTCATCTGCTCCGACAATCAATACCTTCTGAAGAAAAGGATTCGTATCAATAACGGCTTTTACCCACGAGCCGCACGAAAGCATTTCTTCAAATAAAGAAGGTTGCATATCCGGATGATGATCAAAGACAACCAATGAAAAAGGTTCTCTGATTTTATCAGTCCAAAACTTACTTACATAATGATAATTTCCAGAGTCAATAAAATGAATACCATCCGGAGCAAATGGTTCCATCCGCTGCTTCAGTTTTAAGGCAGCTTCCTCATCACAATAACAATCCGTACCGTTCAAATCTGTACAATCAAGCCATTGGAAACGTTGATTCCGAATAAAACGTTCCTGCTCATATACATGCGTAAAATTCATCAAAAGGATATTCGGCTTCATTTTATCATTGAGTTATCAGAAAAATGCCTGTAGAAAAGGAATCTGCAGGCATAGTAATACTCTATTTCAACGATTTTCCATCAGAAAAGGCATTTCCAACCTTCTCTCCCAGTACCCGATAATGATGATGAATCGGATCATAAGTAATTGGCCTTAGTTTATCAAGGTCAATCTTGCCATCTTCGCCTAAAACAGTTTCATCTGCCGAAACATTAACGATGCGTCCCACCATATGGCAGGTCTCCGGATCATAAGAAACCAATTCACATTCCAGTGTCATAGGCAATTCTTCGATAACCGGAGCATTGACAAATGAAGACTTTATCGTATGAAAGCCAGCTTTCTCTACTTTATCAGGTACTTTTTTACCCGACACAAGACCAACGTAATCACAGGCAACTACCTGATCAGCCGTTGCCATACTCACTGTAAAGGCTTTTGAAGCAAGAATATTATGAGTTGTCTGGTGCTCTTCCGCCAAACAAATCCCTACCATATTATCTGTATAAATACCGCCCCAAGCTGCATTCATAGCATTGGCTTTTCCTTCTTCATCATACGCGGCTACAATAAAAACCGGCATCGGATACAACCACGTTTTAACACCAAAATTCTTTCTCATCTTTATTTCTCCTTTCATTTTCTATATTTATTCATAAACGGCGAATTACTCGACATGGATTTCCTGCTGCTACACAATAGGATGGAATATCATGTGTAACAACACTTCCTGCACCAATCGTCGAACCTTCTCCAATAGAAATTCCTGGCAAAATAATACAACCACCACCTATCCACACATTTTTTCCAATATGAACAGGTGCAGTTTGTGATCTCCAAAAAGAACTATCTTCCGCGAATCTTTTCCTCGGATCTACAGGATGAAACACCGTATAAATATGTACTCCTGGACCTATACCGGAAAAATCACCTATTGTTATTTTATTACAATCTAAAAAAACACAATTCATATTTATTTCTACATTTTTACCTATATGGATATTTTCCCCGTAATCAACAAAGAACGGTGCCGAAATCCATACATTCTCTCCTCTTGAACCTAACAATTCATCCAAAATAGCAGAAAGTTTTGGGCTTAAGTCAGAAGGTGTATTATTGTATTCTGCTTGTAAACGTTTAGCCTTATGCCAACGCTCAAGTAATTCCCTATCGGAACAATCATACAATTCTCCTAACAACATTTTTTCTTTTTCTGTTTTCATGATATCTTATCCCTTTATTGCTACTTTTATCACACCATCTTGCCTGTTCTCGAAGATACGATAGGCTTCTTCAATTTCACGCAACGGGAAACGATGCGTAATAAGAGGTGTCGTATCAATCTTTCCTTCTGCAATCAAATTCAAGATCTCCGCACAATCGCATCCGTCAACTCCGCCTGTCTTGAATGTAAGGTTCTTCCCATACATGTCTGGCAAAGGTAATATTTGCGGACGATCATACAGGGCAACTACTGTTACTATGGCATTCGGACGGGCACACTTCCAGGCCAAAGTAAAAGAATCATCAGATCCGGCTACTTCAATTACCACATCTGCTCCTCCATGATCGCTTTGCTGACTGACAAATGACTGACAGTTTTCTGGTTCAACAACAAGTACCTCCGGATAATGTTCTTGCACAAAACGAATACGTTCTTCCGATTTCTCACAAACGATGATCTGGCGCGGATGTTTCAACATCACACAAAGCAAGGTACAAATACCTGTTGGTCCTGCACCTATAATCAAAACCGTATCTTCCGGTTTGATTTCCGAAATACGGGCAGCCCAAAACCCGGTGGCCAGGATATCGCCAACAAACAAAGCCTGTTCATCTGTTACTTTATCCGGAATACGATTCAGCCCCTGATCGGCATACGGTACCCGAACATATTCAGCTTGTCCGCCATCAATACGGCAACCCAATGCCCAACCACCATTCGGATCCTCACAGTTATTGACATAACCATGACGACAGAAGAAACAATCGCCACAGAATGTCTCGACATTCACCGTTACACGGTCACCCGGTTTTACCGAAACCACATCCGGACCGACTTCTTCCACAATACCTACCATTTCATGTCCTACTGTAATACCAGGTACAGCCCGCGGCACACTTCCATGTTTGATATGTAAATCGCTGGTACAAATACTACCCAACGTTACACGAACCAAAGCATCCCGGTTATCTTTCAACTGAGGCTTCGGTTTCTCACACAAGGCAAATTGACCTTGTTTCAAATAAGTATAAGCTAACATAATTACTTCTTCGATTTATCTTTCTTACGAACAAAGATAATACAACCCTTTATAACCTCTAGAAATCCCAAGAGAATTAAAATCATTTCTCATGAGAATCGAAAACGAAACTCACGAGAATTATTTTCAAATCCCGTTAGATTTTATTTTGCTGTTTGCTGATCTACAAAAACCAGACGGTTGGTATCATATCCTCTGGCTAGCAATTTCTGGAGTAATTCATCCCGAAGGGTATCGGGTATTGTCTTGTCGCGGCTCATGATCCAAAGATATTTATCCGAACTACTTCCAATTAATACATATTGATAGTCGGGATCTATTTCCAATACATAATAATCGGCATAGAACCAAAGGAAGAAAGAAACTTTCAATTTTCCCGGATCATTCGGATCAGGTTGCTTGGCTTTCCCTTTGATTTGTTTCAGTTCTCCGTCCTTCCAACCTTCATTCAAGACTTCTATTTTACCATCTTCGCGCAACGAATATGTTGCCGATACATGGGTCATTTCCTTCTCAAAACGATGATCATAACGGGCAATTTCATACCAACGCCCCATAAAACGATTCAGGTCTAACGACTGTACTGTATGATTATCAATCGTATCCATCGGATTACCTTTAGAAAAGCCACAGGCACTTATGCCGAAACAGGTACACAATAAAAGAAGCAGATTTTTCATAAGCAATGATTTAAACAGGATTCATTGCTGGCAAATATAAAAAAGATCTTGCTACTTCATACTGTAACAAGATCTTTTCTCAGAGGTTCCTGGCGGATTCGAACCGCCGTAAACGGTTTTGCAGACCGCTGACTAAGCCACTCATCCAAGGAACCGATAATATTTTAATTTACACAAAAGACTCTCATCCGAAACTCGAGGTTCCTGGCGGATTCGAACCGCCGTAAACGGTTTTGCAGACCGCTGACTAAGCCACTCATCCAAGGAACCAAATCATCAACAACTAGGTTGTTTTTCTTTTGCGATTGCAAAGGAACGAAATTGTTTTGAATCTGCCAAATTTTTCCTCGACATTTTTATAGAATGATTATTATTGGCCTTTTTTTCTGCCTTTTAGTATTCCTGGTATTTTTCTCTGAACGAGGAAAAGAAGCATTATACCGACCCGATTATTTGAATAACTAGAAAAAAAAGAGTTAATTTGCAATCGTATATTTTTAATGGATAAAACAAATCATGATTTATACAGAAACTGAAATTCCAGGCGTGTGGATCATTGAACCGAAAGTATTCAAAGATGCTCGCGGTTATTTTATGGAAGCATTCAAACAAGAAGAGTTTGATGCGCATATTGGTCCTACTCGTTTCATACAAGATAATGAATCTTGTTCTTCCAAAGGTGTATTGCGCGGACTCCATTATCAGCAGGCTCCTTATTCACAGGCAAAACTGGTACGTGTCATTAAAGGATGTGTACTCGACGTTGCAGTTGATATACGTAAAGGTTCTCCTACATTCGGTAAACATGTTGCCGTTGAACTGTCTGAAGAGAACAAACGTCAGCTATTCATTCCGCAGGGTTTTGCCCACGGATTTCATGTACTGAGTGATGAGGCGATCTTTACATACAAGGTGGATAATCCTTATACACCATCCGTTGAAAGAAGCATCCGGTATGATGACCCGGACATTCAGATCAACTGGGGAATCGAATTGCCCGAAGAAGTCAATCTTTCAGAAAAAGACATGAAAGCTCCTTGGCTGAAAGATGCCGATATTAATTTCACCTTTTAAGAGACAATCAACATGAAGACTTATTTAGTGACAGGGGCAGCCGGTTTTATCGGCGCCAACTTTATCAAATATATGCTGGCCAAGTACGACGATATCCAGATTGTTGTGCTTGATTTGTTAACGTATGCCGGTAATTTGGGAACGATCGCCAGCGACATCGACAACAAACGTTGCTTTTTTGTCAAAGGAAACATCTGCGACCGCGAATTGGCAGATCAGCTGTTTGCCCAATATGCATTTAATTATGTAGTCAATTTTGCCGCCGAAAGTCATGTGGACCGTAGTATCGAGAATCCGCAACTCTTCCTGCAAACCAATATCCTGGGTACACAGAATTTGTTGGATGCTGCCCGCCAAGCTTGGACAACCGGCAAAGATTCAACCGGATATCCGACATGGCGCACCGACGTTCGTTTCCATCAGGTTTCTACCGATGAAGTATATGGCAGCTTAGGTGCTATGGGATTCTTCACCGAAACAACACCTCTTAACCCGCACAGTCCATACAGTGCATCCAAGACAAGCGCAGATATGTTTGTGCAGGCTTATGCCGATACCTACAAAATGCCAGTCAGCATTACTCGCTGCTCCAACAATTATGGCCCATACCATTTCCCGGAAAAACTGATTCCACTTATTATCAAGAATATTCTGGAAGGAAAGAAACTGCCGGTTTATGGAGACGGATCGAATGTCCGCGATTGGCTGTATGTAGAAGACCATTGTAAAGCCATCGATCTGGTGATTCACCAAGGTAAAGCCGGTGAAGTTTACAATGTAGGCGGACATAACGAGAAGACTAATCTCGAAATTGTCAAACTGACCATTCGTACCATCCGCCAGTTGATGGAAGAAGAACCTCAATACCGGAATGTATTGAAGAAAAAGGAAATGGGTGCAGACGGACAGCTTTCTATTGACTGGATCAATAATGATCTGATTACATTCGTCAAAGATCGTCTGGGACATGACCAGCGATATGCCATCGATCCTACTAAAATCCAAAGAGAATTAGGTTGGCTTTCGGAAACCAGCTTCGAGACAGGTATTGTGAAAACCATCCGTTGGTACCTGGAAAATCAGGCATGGGTGGAAGATATCACCGGAGGCGATTATATGCAATATTACGAACGGATGTATAAAGGCCGCGAACTTTAAAATCAGATTACAATGGATTTCCGATTAAAGGTGTTTTACAGTGTAGCTACCAATCTGAGCTTTACCAAGGCTTCACATGAGTTATTCATCAGTCAGCCGGCTATCAGTAAGCATATCCGGGAACTGGAACAACGCTTTGAGACACCTTTGTTTGAACGAAACGGAAACAAGATACAACTGACGCGTGCGGGAGAATTATTGCTCTCGCATGCCCAGTCGTTGTTGGCTGCTTACCGGCAGTTGAACTTCGAAATGAATTTACTGACCAATCATTTTTCCGGAGAACTCCGGTTAGGAGCCAGTACAACGATTTCCCAATACGTTTTACCTCCGTTGTTGGCCAAATTCATGCAAAAGTTTCCCGACATCAAACTTTCTCTGCTAAGCGGAAACAGTAATGACATCGAGCGAGCCCTGACCGAAGGGAAAATAGATTTAGGACTGGTCGAAGGATGTGCCCACTTAAACACCTTGCATTATGAGGCATTCATGAAAGACGAGCTCGTTGTTATTACACACACCTCCTCTTCTTTGGCAATCCATGACAAGCTGACTCTCGAACAATTCCGTTCACTTCCTTTTGTATTGCGGGAGAATGGTTCCGGCACACTGCAAGTATTGGAATCAGCCTTATCCGAACATAAAATAAAATTATCACAGCTGAATATCTTAATCCAGTTGGGAAGTACGGAAAGTATCAAATTATTCCTGGCCAATTCCGATACCCTCAGTGTTGTATCTATCCGTTCCGTTGCCCGCGAGATTGTAGCCGGAGACTTCAAAGTAATTGATGTTCCGGACTTAAAGATGGAGCGAAAATTCAGTTTTGTACGGCCTTTGGGAAGAAATAGTGGGTTGGATGAGAACTTCATTCGCTTTGTTCTCCGCAATGCTACCTGATATAACTTGAGGTTATAAGCTATAAAAATTTACCGTTCGCTTTTATGAATAAGTTACTCTACCTTTGTCCTCCGAAAACAAGTAACATCATAAAAGTAAAAAGATATGTTTAGCGAAAAAAGAGGAAACGTACTTCACGGAATTTTGCTGATCGCCTTATTCTCCTGTTCAGCATTCTACATTGCAGAATTTGATTTCATCAAGAATCTTTCTTTCAGTCCACTGATCGTAGGTATCATCTTAGGTATGCTGTATGCCAACAGCCTGCGTAACCATTTGCCGGAGACTTGGGTTCCGGGTATTCAGTTTTGTACCAAACAAATCCTGCGTGCCGGTATCGTACTTTACGGATTTAAACTGACTTTCCAAAGTGTCCTGGCTATCGGTTTACCGGCCATCCTGATTGATTCGATTATCGTCATTGCGACAATCCTATTGGGAATCTTCCTGGGACGTGTATTAAAAATGGACAAAGATCTGGCATTATTGACATCCACCGGAAGTGCTATCTGCGGAGCTGCTGCTGTTCTCGGCGCCGAACCAGTCGTGAAAAGTGAAGCACATAAAACGGCTGTAGCTGTATCTACCGTAGTTATCTTCGGAACAATCTCCATGTTTATCTATCCGGCCTTATATCGTGCCGGCATCATCGACCTGACTCCTGAACAGATGGGTATTTACACCGGTTCTACATTACACGAAGTAGCACACGTAGTAGGTGCAGGAAACGCGATGGGAAAAGAGATCTCTGATGCTGCCATCATTGTGAAAATGATTCGTGTCATGATGTTAGCGCCGGTATTAGTCGTTATGAGCTTCATGTTGGCTCGTACGGCGGTTAAAGCAGTCAGCCATGCAGGCAAAGCAACGAATGAACGACGTAAGATCACTATTCCCTGGTTTGCTTTCGGCTTCCTGGCTGTCATCGGATTCAATTCATTGGATTTATTACCAGCACCGGTAGTCACTACCATCAATAACATTGATACTTTCATGCTGACAATGGCGATGACGGCTCTCGGAACAGAAACCAGCATCGAGAAATTCAAGAAAGCGGGAGCCAAACCGTTCTTACTGGCAGCACTGCTTTATATCTGGTTGCTTGTCGGAGGTTACTTACTGGCCAAGTATGTAACACCAATCTTGGGCTGATAACTTCATTCAATGATATTCGAAAAAGAGAAATAAAGGTAAAAGCAAACCTTTATTTTTCTTTTTGAACAACAAAACTGACAAACAGACCATTTAAGTTATAAAAAAAGCACAGCTAATTTAATAAATTAACCTACCTTTGCACAACTTCAAGTCGGCCAGAATTTAGATAGTGATTATCTATAATTTTGGTCATTTTTACGTTAATAAGGAAAGACATGGATTATGCAATAATTGCAGCGGGCGAAGGTTCTCGCCTTGCACAAGAAGGAATTAAATGGCCCAAACCGCTTGTTCGGTTAAATGGAACAGCTTTAATTGACAGATTGATTGATATATTCTTGAAGAATGATGCATCTTCAATCCGGATTATTGTCAACGAAGAGATGACAGAAGTGCAGGAACACCTGAAAGGATTGAAACTACCGGTGCCTTTTCACCTGTTGGTTAAGTCAACTCCCAGTTCGATGCACAGCTTCTATGAATTAAGCCGTCAGTTTGAAAGTGATCAGCTTTGTCTGACAACCGTTGATACCATCTTCCGGGAAGAAGAGTTCTCTTCGTATATTCGTGCATTCATATCAAATTCAGAATTAGACGGACTGATGGCTGTGACAGACTACATCGACGACGAAAAGCCTTTGCATGTGCAGACAGATGACCACATGTTTATCAAGGCATTCCTTGATCAGACAGAAACGCCCCAGTATGTTTCCGGTGGAATCTATTGCCTGCGGCAGCCCGCTATTCAGATTCTTTCTCATTGCATAGAACAAGGCATGTCGAGAATGCGTAACTATCAGCGCCAGCTCATCACGGAAGGCCTGACAATAAAAGCGTATCCTTTCAGCAAAATCATTGATGTCGATCATGCAGACGACATCCGGAAAGCAGAACAGCTTATAGCATCTAAATAAGCAGTTTAAAATAACATGGAGGAAATGACTATTGCCGGTATCCGTCGGGGAAACCAGTTTTCGCCCAACCATATCGGAAACGATGCGGCTATCTTCAGTCTGACCGCAGAACACTTAGGGAAATTAGGTTGCAAGGTCAACGAATACATTGAATCAGACTTATTATTGCAAGACTTGAAAGAGAAGGCAATCTTCAATATGGTCCGCGATTGGAAATCGATTCATAAACTACAGGAACTGGAAGACAACGGATATATCGTGATCAATTCGGGATATGGCATTGAGAATTGTACACGCGAGAAGATGACACGCCTCTTGCTTGACCATCATATTCCGCATCCTACGAGTTTATTCTTATCTACCCAGGCTGATCCGACTCAAATGCTTGAAGAAGCCGGACTGGATCATTGCTGGATCAAGCGAGGTGACTTTCACGCGATCCATCGTGAGGATGTAACGTATGTACGCAACCGGGAAGAAGCCAAAAGTATTTTAAAGGAATATGCCATTCGTGGTATTCCGACAGCAGTGATCAACGAACATCTGGTAGGCGACCTGGTGAAATTTTACGGAGTTACCGGAACTGATTTCTTCTATTGGTTCTATCCTTCCAATCAACATCATAGTAAATTCGGACTGGAAGTTATCAATGGAACAGCTAAAGGTATTCCTTTCAATCAAGACTATATGCAACAAATCTGTAACGAGGCTGCCCACGTTTTGAATATTCATATCTATGGCGGCGACTGCATTGTCTCGGAAGAAGGAAAAATCCGTATCATTGATTTCAACGACTGGCCCAGTTTTGCTCCGTGCCGGGAAGAAGCAGCTCCTTATATCGCCCTTCGGATTTACGAATTAATCACGAAATAAACCGGAAGACAAAACATAGAATCATGACAAGCAATACAAAACAAAAACCAACCCTCGAATCGACACTCAAGTCGATGGATACCGAGGAGTTTATCGATATACATTTTTATCGGCCAATCGGATATCGATGGGCTTTGTTCTTCAACAAATTCGGTATTTCTCCCAATACCGTTACCATTGCCAGTATCTTTATCGGAGCGGCAGCTGGAATCTGTTTTTATCCGCATAACCTGACGATTAACATCATAGGTATGTTACTGCTGATCTGGGCAAATTCGTATGACAGCGCCGACGGTCAGCTGGCACGGATGACGGGTAAGAAGACTCCGCTCGGACGTATCCTGGATGGTACGGCAGGCGATATCTGGTTTATCTCCATTTATGCAGCCATTTGTGCACGACTCACACCACAATGGGGTATCTGGATCTGGGTTTTCGCTTTGATAACCGGTATTTTCCACAGCAAACAGGCAGCTATGGCCGACTATTACCGGAATATCCATCTTCTTTTCCTCAAAGGAAAGGCCGGAAGCGAACTATCTCACTCACCTGCTCTAAAAGAGAACTACAAGAAGATGAGCTGGAAAAAGGATTTCATCTACAAGTTGTTCGAAACCTTTTATATCAATTATACTGTCGGACAAGAACGGCTGACACCGAAGTTTCAACGTATGATGCAAATCATTCGACAGGATTATCACGACCAAGCTCCCGAATGGTTTCGGACAGCTTTCCGGGAAAAGAGTCTGCCGCTCATGAAATATACCAATATGTTGTCGTTTAATACGCGCGTCATTGCTTTGTTCATCTCCTTGTTTATTGATATGCCGTGGTTATATTTCACTTTCGAAATCATCGTTTTGAATGCGATGCTGGTCTATATGATCAAACGTCACGAACATATCTGCCAAGGATTTACTCAAGAATTAAAAGAGCGTTGTCAAACAAACTCATGATAAAAAAGAACGGTCATGCTTACAATAGATAAGATAAAAGGAATCATCTTCGATTACGGAGGAACTATCGACAGCAACGGACTGCACTGGGCTGAAGTTATCTGGAAGGCTTACGAAACCTATCAGGTATCCGTCGCAAAAGCCGACTTCCGAAACGCTTTCGTTTATGGCGAACGGACTTTAGGAAAGAATCCACTGGTCAAACCCGAACATACCTTCCTCGATATGCTGCGTATCAAGATTGATCTGCAACTGGAATGGCTGAAAGATGAAGGACTCATCACTCCAGCCGACGCATCTTCGCAGAAAAAGGAAGACATTGCCCAGTGGAGTTATACGAATGCACGGAAACATATCGACATAGCCCGCCCGATTCTGGAACAATTGGCACAGAGATATCCGTTAGTCTTGGTGTCCAATTTCTACGGAAACATCGCATCCGTCTTGAAAGATTTCCAACTGGATCATCTTTTCCAGACAATCGTTGAATCGGCTGTCGTAGGGATCCGAAAACCGGACCCGGCAATCTTTCAGTTGGGAATTGATGCGCTTCATTTCGCTCCTAACGAGGTTGTAGTCGTAGGCGATTCGTTTGATAAAGACATCGTTCCGGCAACAACTTTAGGATGCCAGACTATCTGGCTGAAAAGTATCGGATGGAATCCTTACAAGGGAACAGAAACGGCCGATGCCATCATCACTGATTTTCCACAAATCAAGGAGATTTTCTCTCTCCGATAAAGGTATAGGAAACAAAACTTTCCATCCAAGAAAAAACCGGACTGATTGTTATTCTTTCATCAGTCCGGATTTTTTATGTCTTCTTCCGAGCGACTAACTCTTTTCTAACGGGAAACTAATCACAATCATCCGACTTATTATCTTTCCTCCGGTCGGAGGAAGCCTATCCTTCGACCGAAGGAACAGTGTCCTCCGATCGGGGGAAGGTCATCCTTCGGTCGGAGGAAAGATAACTATTCGTTAGTTTGCAGTTAGCAGCTCGGCAGATTCATCTTAATACCTCGGCAGGGAAGCATTAGTCACTCCGCAGAGAAGAACGGACAAGCTTGGTATTCTCCACAAAATAATGTACCTTTGTTTACCTGCTATGGCAGGGAGAATTTAAAACAAAACGTATGTATTTCAAAGACATTATCGGACAAGAGGAAATCAAAAGGCATTTGATACAGACGGCACAATCGGGAGTGTTGCCTCATGCCCAGTTGTTTACCGAACCAGGTGGAAGTGGAGCCTTTGCCTTGGCCCTTGCCTATGCCCGTTATGTGAATTGTTCCCGACGGACTGACACGGATGCGTGCGGACAATGTCCTTCGTGTTTGAAATACGACGAACTGGCCCATCCGGACCTGCACTTTGTATTTCCGATCGTTGCCAAGAAAGAGCGGAAAAAGGAAATATGCGACGATTACCTGCAGGAATGGAGAGCTTTCCTGCATGACCATACTTATTTTGGTATCGATCAATGGCTGGATGCCATGGATGCCGGTAATTCGCAAGCTTTGATCTATTCGAAGGAAAGCGATGAAATCATCCGGAAGTTAAGTCTGAAAATCTATGAAGCGGACTATCGGGTCTTATTGGTCTGGCTTCCCGAAAAGTTACACGTTAGTTGTGCCAACAAACTACTGAAACTAATCGAGGAACCTCCAGCTCATACCCTGATTCTGATGGTATCGGAACAGCCGGATTTAATCCTCGGAACGATCCAGTCGCGCACACAACGCATCAATATTCCACGGATTTTGCCGGAAGACTTGGCCAAAGCCATGCAAAGCCGCTATGGTTTGTCGCCCGAGGATGCTCATTATGTCTCGCATCTGGCGAACGGGAATTACCTGAAAGCCGTCGAAGCAATCAGTGTGAACGAAGAGACGATGTTCTTTCTGGAGCAATTCAAAACCGTAATGCGTAACTCGTGGGCCCGAAATGTAAAGGCCATGAAGGAACAGGCCGATGTACTGGCTTCAATCGGAAGGGAAAAACAGAAGAATTACCTGGCATATTGCCAGCGACTGGTGCGCGAAAACTTTATCTACCGTTTCCAGGCGCCCGAATTGAATTATATGAATCGGGAGGAAGCCGCTTTCGCCGTCAAGTTCTCACCGTATGTCAACGAACGTAACGTTATCGACCTGATGGACGAACTGGCGAAAGCCGAACTGCATATCTCCCAAAACGTCAATCCCAAGATGGTCTTCTTCGACCTTGCCTTACGGATTACGGTATTGATCCGCCGCTAATCAGATGGTTCTGATATGATCAGCCAGGAAAGAAACGCCCAGTTGCCGGCGAACCTCGTCAATAATCTCGATGGTGATCAGGGAATTCTCGTGGCTGTTTACTTCTGATTCCAGTTTTCCGGCCTGCACCAGATTAATAAACTCGGCCACCTCATAATAATACTCGTCTTTATCCGTTACGGCAGAAATATCTTCGACCGGTGTCAACGGACCTTTTCCCGACGAAGCCACCGGACGTGCCTGCCACGTCACCCGATTAATCTGGTTGATCTTATCTAGCATGAAGTTCCCGTCCTCACCTTCTATTTCCGTAGGTAAAGACGAATTGGCAATCTTCGAATACAGAACCGTTGCATTCATTCCTTCATATTCAAAGTTCACGGCACCTTGTCCGTCGGTTCCGGTAGAAAGAACAACACCCGAAGCACTGATCTTATTCGGTCGGCCGAACAAGACAACCATCGGATAGACCGTATAAACACCAATATCCATCATCGCACCATTCGACAATTCAGGCTTAAAGGCATTCAAGACAATTCCTTCCTTAAACTTATCATAACGGGAAGAATACTGGCAATAAGAAGCAAAGTAACGCCGGATCACACCTGCTTTGGGCAACGCCTCACGTAATACACGGAAATTAGGAGTCAGAGTCGGCTTCATGGCTTCCATCAAAGTAACGCCATATTGCCGGGAAGCAGCGATCATCTGCTTCACCTCGTAAGCATTCGAAGCCATCGGCTTTTCGCACAGCACATGTTTTCCGTGCTTCATGCACAAAATACTTTGGGAAGCATGTAAATAATTCGGGGTTGCGATATAAACCGCATCGATCAGCGGACTTGCCGCCATTTCCTCCAGCGAAGTAAATGTATAGGGAATATCATATTTGGCAGCAAATTCATTGGCCCTTTCCTGCGTACGCGAGCAAACCGCAACCAGTTCGAAACGTTCGTCTTGCTTCGCTCCGGCAATAACCCAGTCGGTGATGAAGTTCGTACCAATGACTCCAAAACGAATCTTATTCATACATAAAATGATTTATAGGATTTTACAGACAAGACATTCCAGAATAAATAAACCAGGCTTCAGATAGGATATATCCAAAACCCGGTTTACATAATCCTTTTGTATCTTATGTATAGATGAATTACTTGCGGAAAGGAGCTTTCACTACCTGAGCCTTCAGATTACGGTTACGAACCTGGATATAAATCTCAGAACCAACTTTCGAATAAGCTGTCTGGACATATCCCATACCGATACCTTTCTTCAAAACCGGCGACATTGTTCCGGAAGTAACAACACCAATGGCATTACCTTCGGCATCCACAATCGGATAACCATGACGAGGAATACCTTTATCTACCAATTCAAAGGCACACAACTTACGGGTAACGCCTTCCTTCTTCTGACGTTCCAGTTCGGCACGGTTTGTGAAGTTCTTGCCATCAACAAACTTCGTGATCCAACCCAAACCAGCTTCGATCGGAGAAGTTGTATCATCCAGGTCATTACCATACAGGCAGAAGCCCATTTCCAGACGAAGCGTATCACGAGCACCCAGACCAATCGGCTTAATACCTTCCGGCTTACCAGCTTCGAAGATGGCATTCCAGATCGTCATCGCATCACTCGGATAGAAATAAAGTTCGAAGCCACCGGCACCGGTATAACCCGTATTCGAAATGATTACCTGCTTGCATCCGGCAAATTCACCCGTAGTAAAGGCATAATATGGAATAGCCGACAAATCAACCGGAGTCAGGCGCTGCAAAACTTCCAAAGCCTTCGGTCCTTGGATAGCCAACTGAGCGATATTGTCTGACGCATTTTCCAATTCGGCACCTACTGTATTATGACTGACACACCAGTTCCAGTCTTTCTCAATGTTAGCCGCATTTACAACCAACATATATTTCTCCGGTTCATAATGATAAACCAACAGGTCATCAACGATACCACCCTGTTCATTCGGGAAACATGTATATTGCGCTTTTCCTAACGGAAGCACGGAAGCATCATTCGAAGTAACCGACTGGATAAAAGCCAATGCATTCGGACCTTTCACCCAAAATTCGCCCATGTGAGACACATCAAATACACCGACACCGTTTACCACCGTCATGTGTTCGTCGATAATACCTGTATATTCAATCGGCATGTTATAACCTGCAAATTCATGCATCTTGGCACCCAGTGCGATATGCACGTCTGTAAAAGGAGTTGTTTTCATTCTTTCACGATTTAGATTTATTCTATATAGATAATATTGTTTACAAAATTACTTGGTTGCCACCAATTCTGCAATCTTGACAACCGTTTCCATACTCTTCTGCAAAGAAGGAATAGGAATATATTCATAACGTCCGTGGAAATTATGACCTCCAGTAAACAGATCCGGACAAGGCAGACCCATAAACGACAGGCGTGCTCCATCGGTTCCTCCACGAATCGGCTTGATCTGTGGTTTCACACCGACAGCTTCCATCGCTTCCGAAGCCAGATCTACAATGTATTTCTTCGGTTCCACGATTTCACGCATGTTATAATACTGATCGTGCATTTCCAAAGATACCATGCCCGGATACTTTTTATTCAACTGTGCAGTGATCTGCTCCAACAATTGTTTCTTCTGTTCGAACAACTCACGGGAATGATCCCGGACAATGTACTGTAAAACGGCCTGTTCTACGCTACAGACCATTGTAGTCAGATGGAAGAATCCTTCATAACCTTCGGTTGTTTCCGGACGTTGATCTGCCGGCAACATGGAAGCAAATTCAACAGCCAGTAAAGAAGCATTTACCATCTTGTCTTTTGCTGTTCCCGGATGTACATTCCGTCCGCTGAAAACTACTTTAGCCGCTGCCGCATTAAAGTTTTCATATTCCAGCTCACCGATTTCTCCGCCATCAACCGTATAGGCAAACTCACAGCCGAACTTTTCTACATCAAAATGATCAGCTCCGGCACCAATCTCTTCATCCGGCGTGAAACCAATCCGAATCTTACCATATTTGATTTCCGGATGTTCCTTCAAATAAGCCACCGCTGAAATAATGGCAGCCACTCCGGCTTTATCATCAGCACCCAACAAGGTAGTCCCGTCGGTAACAATCAAATCTTGTCCGATATATTGTTCCATTTCCGGGAACATACGCGGTGAAAGAACAATATTCTCGGCTTCATTCAATACGATATCACCACCTGTATACGAAACGATTCGCGGTTTAACACCTTCGCCCGACATATCAGGACTCGTATCCAAATGAGAAATAAATCCGATTGTCGGTACTTCCTTATCTTCCATATTCGATGGTAAAGTAGCCATCAGATACGAATTATCATCCAAGGAAATCTCTTCCAAGCCCAAGGCTTCCAGTTCTTTTACCAATGCTTCAGCAAAAACACGCTGACCGGATGTACTCGGAGTAATACCCGATTCTTCATCCGATTGCGTAGCAAAAGTCACATATTTTAGAAATCTATCTACTACTGTCATCTTTATGTTGTTTTTATAAGAAATCGATTTTCATTTATCAGGGCTAAAATTAGGAAAAGCGGATGAATTAACCAAATAAACCGAATGACAGCTCGACCGAAAAGAGGAAAATTAAGAAAAGATAAAGGAAGGCAACAGAAAGCATACAAACGGATACAAACAACAAAGGATCTTCTTTCGAAGATCCTTCCTTTTGCGGGGTGAAAGATGGGGCTCGAACCCACGACCCTTGGAACCACAATCCAATGCTCTAACCAACTGAGCTACATTCACCATCATAATCTTAAACTAACCTCGCCGCCTGCGGGGTGAAAGATGGGGCTCGAACCCACGACCCTTGGAACCACAATCCAATGCTCTAACCAACTGAGCTACATTCACCATATTGGTCTTCAGCAGACGCTGTTTCTTTAAGACGGTGCAAAGGTAAGTATATTTTTTAATTCTGCAAACTTTTCGCAGATTTTTTATTCCAATACATTCTTCGAAATCCAAACTAATGACAAAATGAACACGGTAAACCAAACGATCCAATAACTGCCATAAAGCAGAAATGTCTTCAGAACCGCTTTGCCCCAACTGCTCCGTGAATAAACCCGGCGAACAGCCATGATACTATATACCAAGAAATAAATCCATAAAAGTCCATAAATCGCACCCAGATGACAACCCTGTCACAAAAGGATCAGCATAACCGCCGAGATAATCAGCAATACCGAATGCAGATGCAAGGCAAATACCAAATGTGACATGTAGCCTAACTTCTCTTTTCGGAAAGACAACTTCAACAGCAGGGCAAAGACCGGAATCAGAAGTAAGGCAATCAATGGCCAATTAGAGGAATACCAGGAAACCAGACGGTTGTATTTCCATTCCGAGCGCAGATCTTTCAACTCCCGCTTCTGTTTCTTGGTAACATCAACTTGTGCCTGATGAACAGAATCCTTTTCCAACACAAAAATGGTATCCGACTCCTCCCTGGCCTGAAACTCTTCTTGAAAGATTACTTGAGCCAGCTGTACCCGAAACGTATCCTGATAAGGAGATTCCAATAGACGCAACATAGGTTTGTATGATGACAGCATAGCCGTATCCGTTACAGTCCAGATAACTGTATCCTCCAGACCGGATTGAGCCATAACGGTTTCATACGAAGTCCAATTCCCTGCTTCTTCCGTATTTTTCAGCACTTCCCATTCGGCCATTTCCTCGGTATGAGCCTGCATCTTTTTCCAGTCATCGAGCAACGAAAAGGCAAAGATGAAGAACAAACAAGATAAGAACATGAACAGGCGCAACGGATGCACGTACGAATTAATCTTTCCGGCATTAAACCCCCACGTCAGAAAACCCGGACGACGGAATAAATAATATAAGGTAAGCCATACTTTACTATCAAACTGATAGACGTTCTCGAAGTATTGAAGAATGTATTTCCAGAAGGGCTGCTCGATATCCAAGGCGTATTGCCCGCACTGATAACAGTACATGCCGTCCAGTTTGGTACCGCAATTCTTACAATAAGTATATTGGGGAGTTTTTTTTCGCCGCACACGTTTCAAACGCCTATATTCGATTGGCGGATGATCCACTCTTTGTGTTTTTGCAGCTTAGAGAAGATCTCTTTGTTTTTCATCGTTAAAATCAACTTAGGTTTGTCTGCTTTCTGTATTCTCAACGTGTCAAAAACGGTCATCCAACAAGATTGGACCTTCCGACACCCGTCGAAAACAGTAATCCGTAAAGATTCGTACTTTCAACGCCCGTCGAAAACTATAATCCATGAGGATCAGAGTTTTCCACACCTGTCGAAAACAGTAATCCGCAAAGATTAGGACTTTCAACACCCGTCGAAAGTCTTAAAACTATCAGAGTGATACTTTCGACGGGTATGAAGTTTACAAAACGTCCAGAATCTCTATTCCCGACGGATTGAATTACTTATAAATCTCTTTTTTCCCTGCTAACAACGTGTTTCGCATCAGTGAAATAATCGTCATCGGTCCTACTCCACCCGGAACCGGACTGATATACGAACATTTCGGAGCCACTTCGTCGAATTTCACATCGCCGCAAAGACGGAAACCACTCTTACGCGTTGGATCGGGCACGCGTGTTGTACCGACATCTACAATCACGGCTCCTTCTTTCACCATATCTGCCTGCAGGAATTCAGGAACACCCAAAGCCACGATGATAATATCTGCCTGCAGACACATCTCTTTCAGATTCTTCGAACGACTGTGACAAACCGTTACCGTACAATCGCCCGGATATGCTTTCTGCACCATCAGCGAAGCCATCGGCTTACCAACGATGTTGCTACGGCCTAAAACTACGCAATGCTTGCCCTGAGTCTCGATGTGATTCCGCTTCAACAGTTCCAGAATACCAGCCGGTGTAGCCGAAACGAAACATGGCAGACCGATTGACATACGTCCGACATTGATCGGATGGAAACCATCCACATCCTTGCGGTAATCGATAGCCTCGATTACTTTCTGTTCAGATATATGTTTCGGCAACGGAAGCTGAACGATGAAACCATCCACATCCGGATCGTTGTTCAGTTCATCCACCTTGCGAAGCAATTCTTCTTCGGTTACATCCGCTTCGTAACGGATCAAAGTTGACTTGAAGCCTATCTCACCACAAGTCTTCACTTTGCTGGCAACATACGTTTCGCTACCACCATCATGTCCCACGAGGATCGCAGCCAGATGCGGCACTTTGCCGCCTTCCGCCTTGATACGGGCCACTTCTTCAGCCATCTCCTGCTTCATCTGAGCAGCAGTAGCCTTTCCGTCTAACAATTTATATTCCATGATATCTGATTTATTTTATCTTCTGAATCCGAATCCCGGCATCTTCGGGAGTTTCATATTGCCCGATTTGGCATTAGTCAGCATACGCATCATCTTGCGAGTCTCATCGAATTGCTTCAGCAGTTTGTTTACTTCCTGGATAGAAGTACCACTACCTTTGGCGATACGCTGGCGACGTGAACCATTCAAGATAGCCGGATTCTTCCGTTCTTCCGGAGTCATTGAATAGATGATCGCTTCAATGCTCTTGAATGCATTATCGTCGATATCCACATCTTTCAAGGCTTTTCCTACACCCGGAATCATTGATGCCAATTCTTTCAGGTTTCCCATCTTCTTGATCTGCTGGATCTGGGCGATGAAGTCATTGAAGTCGAACTGATTCTTGGCAATCTTCTTCTGCAAGCGCTTAGCCTCTTCTTCGTCGTATTGCTCCTGAGCACGTTCCACCAACGAAACGATATCACCCATACCCAAGATACGGTCGGCCATACGTTCGGGATGGAATATATCCAGCGCATCCATCTTTTCGCCGGTTCCAACGAATTTGATCGGCTTATCTACAACTGTACGGATAGACAATGCCGCACCACCACGTGTATCACCGTCTAACTTCGTCAAGACAACGCCGTCGAAGTCCAAGCGTTCATTGAATTCTTTCGCTGTATTGACTGCATCCTGACCGGTCATGGCATCTACGACAAACAAAGTCTCATCCGGATGGATGGCCGCCTTGATAGCCGCAATTTCCTTCATCATCTGCTCGTCGATAGCCAGACGTCCGGCTGTATCGACAATCACCAGATCGTTACCTTTTGCCTTTGCTTCCGCAATAGCATGCTGGGCAATTTCAACCGGATTCTTATTTTCTTCTTCCAGATAAACCGGCACACCAATTTGTTCGGCCAATACCCGCAACTGTTCGATAGCGGCTGGACGATAAACGTCGCAGGCAACCAGCAACGGTTTCTTGTTTTTCTTGGTCTTCAACATATTGGCCAGCTTACCGGTGAACGTAGTCTTACCCGAACCTTGCAAACCCGACATCAGGATAACAGCCGGACGACCTTCCAGATTCAGTTCGGTAGCAGTACCACCCATCAACTGAGCCAGTTCATCGTGTACGATCTTAACCATCAATTGGCTCGGCTTAACCGAAGTCAGCACATTCTGTCCCAAGGCTTTTTCTTTTACCTTGTCGGTAAATGTCTTGGCAACCTTATAATTGACATCGGCATCCAACAAAGCACGACGTACATCCTTTAATGTTTCCGCAACATTGATTTCAGTGATTTTCCCTTCACCTTTCAGCAACTTAAACGAACGCTCCAGGCGTTCACTCAGATTGTCAAACATACAAATTATCTATTTTTTTCGATTATCCAACTGGGAAACGTGTTTCGGGGCATTCCCAAAATCCGCTTCTTTATTTTTAATAGGGAACAAAGGTACTAAAAAGCGTGTAATTATCGATACAGAATACGGAAGAATCTGAAAGCTTCAAAATCAAATTTGAAAATCATATTTTCGCTTGTTGCAGCTCTCTCCTTTTCATATCTTTGCAAACTCATACGAAGAAATAACTAATATGCTAAATAGTTTATCTAAATAATTTATGATTTCTATAGACGGATTGACAGTTGAATTTGGAGGAAGTACACTTTTCCAGGACATATCTTTTGTAATTAATGAAAAAGACCGGATCGCCCTGATGGGAAAAAACGGAGCCGGCAAATCAACCTTGCTGAAAATCCTGGCAGGTGTTCGCGAACCAACTCATGGAAAAGTTTCCGCACCAAAAGATACGGTAATTGCCTATTTGCCCCAACATCTGATGACAGAAGACGGACGTACCGTTTTTGAAGAAACAGCACAGGCTTTTGCGCACCTACATGAAATGGAAGCAGAAATTAATGCGATTAATCATCAACTCGAAACCCGTACCGATTATGAATCGGATGAATATATGCAACTGATCGAACGGGTTTCTGCTTTAAGCGAGAAGTTTTATTCGATCGAGGAAATCAATTATGATGCCGACATTGAAAAGACGTTGTTAGGTTTGGGCTTTGAGCGGGAAGATTTTAACCGCCAGACCAGCGAATTCAGTGGCGGCTGGCGAATGCGTATCGAGCTGGCCAAATTGCTGCTTCAAAAGCCGGATGTCTTATTACTCGACGAGCCGACCAATCATTTGGATATCGAATCTATCCAATGGCTGGAAGACTTTTTGATTGAGAGCGGACAAGCGGTGGTTGTGATCAGTCACGACCGTGCTTTTGTCGATCATATTACCACACGTACCATTGAGGTGACAATGGGTCGCATCTATGATTATAAGGTAAATTATTCCCAATACCTACAACTGCGGAAAGAACGTCGCGATCAACAACAAAAGGCTTACGACGAGCAGCAGAAGTTTATTGCCGAAACGAAAGAGTTCATCGAGCGGTTCAAAGGAACTTATTCTAAAACCCTGCAAGTACAAAGCCGGGTGAAGATGCTGGAAAAACTGGAATTGCTGGAAGTGGACGAAGAAGATACATCGGCTTTACGATTGAAGTTTCCACCTTCACCCCGTTCGGGATCTTATCCGGTAATCATTGAGGATGTATCCAAGAGCTACGGCGACAAGACTGTTTTCCGTCATGCCAACCTGACCATCGAACGTGGTGACAAGATTGCTTTCGTAGGACGTAACGGAGAAGGTAAATCAACCTTGGTAAAATGTATCATGAAGGAAATCGAACACGAAGGTAAGTTGACCATCGGGCATAATGTCATGATTGGTTATTTTGCCCAAAATCAGGCATCCCTGCTCGATGAAAACCTGACGGTATTCCAGACGATTGATGATGTGGCCAAAGGTGATATCCGAAATAAGATCAAAGATTTGCTGGGCGCCTTTATGTTTGGAGGAGAGAACTCAGCGAAAAAGGTAAAAGTTTTGTCGGGAGGTGAACGTACCCGTCTAGCCATGATCAAACTGTTGCTTGAACCTGTCAATTTACTGATCCTTGACGAGCCGACCAACCATTTGGACATGAAGACAAAAGACATCCTAAAACAGGCGTTGCTTGACTTTGACGGAACATTGATTGTCGTATCACACGACCGTGACTTCCTGGATGGTCTGGTAACAAAAGTCTATGAATTCGGCCATCAACGCGTAACAGAACATTTGGAAGGTATTTACGAATTTATGCAACGGAAGAAGATGGAGAATCTGCACGAGCTGGAAAGAAAGAATTAATCTTTTCAGCCATGATAACCAATCATTATAAAAACAAGAAACCTGTATGAAAGAATTACAGCAATTGCTCAAGAAGTTTTTCGGATATTCCGAGTTTCGTCCGTTACAGGCCGAAATCATCCAACATATCTTGCAAAAGAAAGATGCGTTGGTATTAATGCCTACGGGCGGTGGTAAATCAATTTGCTATCAGCTGCCTGCTATTTACCTGCCGGGTATTACATTAGTCATCTCTCCGCTGATTGCCCTGATGAAAGATCAGGTGGAGGGACTGATAGCGAATGGTATTCCGGCAGCATCATTGAATAGTATGATGAGTGACAGCGAGCAACAACAAGTCAAACAACTTTGTATCCAAGGGAAGATCAAGTTACTCTATATTTCGCCCGAACGGGTAAAGGCTGAAGCCGACTGGTTTTTGCCTCGCCTGGATATATCGTTGATAGCCATCGACGAGGCTCATTGTGTATCACACTGGGGACATGATTTCCGTCCGGAATATACGCAACTGGCTATTCTGAAAGAACGTTTTCCCAACGTTCCGGTCATTGCGTTGACTGCTACCGCCGACAAAGTAACCCGAACAGATATTATCGAGCAACTCAGACTCAATAATCCTCAAGTATTTATTTCGTCTTTCGACCGGCCGAATCTATCGTTGACGGTCCGGCGAGGATTAAACAAGAAAGAGAAGATCAAATCTATTGTCCACTTTATACGCCAACATCGTGACCAATGTGGGATTATCTACTGCATGAAGCGGAGTGACACAGAGATGCTGGTAGAAGAACTGTCATTGTTCCAAATCAAGGCAACCGCTTATCATGCGGGATTATCTCCACAAAAAAGGGAACAGGCTCAGAATGATTTCATCCACGACCGGGTAGATGTTGTCTGTGCAACGGTAGCCTTCGGAATGGGTATTGATAAAAGCAATATCCGCTGGGTAATCCATTTCAACATGCCGGGAAGCATTGAGAACTATTATCAGGAAATTGGCCGTGCCGGACGAGATGGAGCTAAGAGTGATACGTTGTTGTTCTATTCCATGAGCGATTTAATTGTTCTCCGCCAATTTGCGGAAGAAAGCGGACAAGTAGAAGTTAATCTGGAGAAGCTCAACCGAATGCAGCGGTATTGCGAAACAGATGTCTGCCGTCGTCGAATCCTGCTCAGTTACTTTGGAGAAGAGGTAGAAAAAGATTGTGGGAACTGCGACGTATGCAAAAACCCACCTCTACGTTTCGACGGAAGTATTTTAGTGCAAAAAGCGCTCAGTGCCGTAGTTCGTACCAATCAGCAAATCGGAGTTGAAATGCTGATTCATATCCTGCGTGGAGCAGCCCGAACAGAACTGACAGAAAAAGGATTCCACCATATTAAGACGTACGGAGCCGGTCGGGACCTTTCGTATATGGAATGGAAAGAATACATTTATCAGATGATTCAGTTAGGTTTTCTGGAAATTGATTATGCCCATGCCAACCGATTGAAGGTTACAGCTCTTGGCACAAAGGTGTTGTATGGAAAGGCAACGGCCCAGCTAGCCAAATATATTCCACCGGAGCCTGAGAAAAAGAAAGCAAAGACTGGTTCTGAGAAAAAAGGATTCAAAGCTCAGCCAATCCGTCCGATCGATTCGGAGTCTGTGGATGAAATTCTATGGGATGCATTAAAACAACTCCGCAAACAATTGGCCGACCGAGAATCGCGTCCGGCTTACCATATCTTTACGGATGATTCACTCGAAGACATGGTTGTTCAAAAACCGATCACACTGGGAGATTTCAATCTTATCCGTGGTGTAGGACAAATCAAGTTGGAAAAGTATGGCCGTGTATTTGTTTCTCTTATCCGTTTCGTACTGAAGTTGCCGAAGTTAGAGGGATAAAGCTAGCCAAACGAAATACGATATATTGGGTAAAAAAATGGTGGCGAAACAAACAATATCCATTGTCTATTCCGCCACTATTCGTTTCTATAAAAAGAAAGGATATTCTTTCTCTCGAGGTATTTACTTAACCAAAAAGCGCTTTGTCAGTCCATCGAAAGCATCAATCCGACGATCCCGGAAGAAAGGCCACCAGCGACGTACATTTTCACTTCGGCTTTTATCCACCTCTACAACACGTACTTCTTCCTGTTCATTCGTAAATTCTGCCAATAATTCACCCTGTGGTCCGGCAACGAAACTGTTTCCCCAGAACTGAATTCCATTGGTTTGTCCGGAAGGATCCGGTTCATGCCCCGTCCGGTTTACGGTAATAACCGGAAGTCCGTTCGCTACTGCATGACCACGTTGTACGGTAATCCAGGCATTCAGCTGTCTCTTCTTTTCTTCCTCCGTATCTGTGCACTCCCAGCCAATTGCTGTCGGATAAATCAACATTTCGGCACCACGCATGGCCATCAGTCGGGCAGCTTCAGGATACCATTGATCCCAACAAACCAAAACGCCCAACCGGCCTACGGATGTATCAATTGGCTCAAAGCCCAAATCACCCGGCGTAAAATAGAACTTCTCGTAATAAGCCGGATCATCCGGAATATGCATCTTCCGATATTTCCCTGCAATGCTTCCGTCCTTCTCCAACACAACAGCCGTATTATGATACAAACCCGGAGCACGACGTTCGAACAACGACAAAACCAAAACTATTCCTAATTCTTTTGCCAGTTTTCCGAATGTTTCTGTTGAAGGACCCGGTATCGGTTCTGCCTGATTGAATATTTCTGTATTTTCCGTTTGGCAGAAATAAAGTCCGTTATGCAATTCCTGCAACACGACTAATTCGGCACCCATGGCAGCCGCTTTCCGGATATTATCCTGCAATTTCTGAATATTAGCCGGAATATCTGCCGTATTCTTTTGTTGTACTAATCCTACCTTCATATTCTTTTTATTCAATAAAACCTTCCGGATACTGCATGGTTACGCAATGCAACGATCCGTGTTGCTTAATTAACGACAAACAATTGATTCCTACAATTTCCCGATCGGGGAAAGCTTCTTGCAAAGCTTTACGTGCAATTTCATCCTTCGGTGAATTGTAGAATGGAAGCAATACCGCTCCGTTTATGATCAGGAAGTTGGCATACGTTGCCGGCAAGCGTTCGCCTTCCCAAATAACCTCATCTGCCATCGGCAGCGCTATCAGTTTATAGGGTTCGCCGTTAAGTTGACGAAAAGCTTTGATTTCTTCCTCCATGGCTTGCAATTCATCATAATGTACATCAGATTCATCTGTACACTGAACATACGCAATCGTATCTTCCTTGCAGAAGCGGGCCAATGTATCCACATGACTGTCGGTATCATCGCCCACCAGAAATCCATTCTCTATCCACAATATACGGGAAAGTCCGAAAATATCTTTCAGATGATTCTCTATTTCTTCCCGCTGCATGTATTCATTTCGGTTCAACGACAACAAACATTCGGCGGTTGTCATCAAGGTTCCTTGTCCATCCGATTCGATACTGCCACCTTCCAATACGAACGGAGCCATGTTGGCTGGTTGAATCCGATCAGCAAAAATACCTTCATGAAATAAATTCCGGGTTATCTGGTTATCTTTTCCTGCCGGGAATTTCATTCCCCAACCGTTAAAGACGAAATCATATACTGTCGGTCCGAACGTATCGAACACAGAAATTCCTCCATGATCTCTTGCCCACGTATCATTCGTCGGCATCTCTACAAAACGAACGCGCTCTTCATCTACTTCACCTAATTGATTCCGCACGTCTTCTTCACTCTGACATACAATCAGCAGTTTCTCACGCTTCATGATTTCTCGGGCAATCTCAACAAAGCAAGCCGTCACTTCATCCAGAATCGGAGCCCAATCTGTATCTTCATGCGGCCAAGTCAGTTGTACCGCACTCTGCGGATACCATTCCGCAGGAAATATAATACCTGTCGTTTGCATATTCTATTCTTCAAATCTGATGTGCAAAGGTAAGCATTTAATCACGAAACCATTTGCTTAGCCCTTGATTTATTTCCAGAATGTCAGTTTCGCGCCCCTTCAAACAATTCATTTCTATCCTCTTTTTCCTGCGAAGCCTTCGACTTGAAACTATTGAATGTATAACTGATGGTTAACAGGATTTGAGGATATCGGGGTCTGATTTTTGTAAGTAAACGCAAATCAGACGTCTGGATATCATTCACATAATAGGCCGAACGGAAAATATCTTTAAAAGCCAACGTGGCCGTCAGTCTCCGATCAAACAACTGATGCCGGACAGCCACATTGGCATACCAATACGAATCGGTTCGTCCCTGAGTCGTTACCGAAGGTCCTACAAAACTACCGTCCAATTGTAACCGGGTATATTTTCCTAATGTAAACAAGTTGTTCCAAAGGATATCATAGTTCGTACTCGATTCTTTTTTTCCTCCGGCCGACAATTCATTCTTCACCAGATAATGATATACATTTCCATTCACCGTTGTATTCCACCAACGAACCGGATGCAATGATACACTCAACTCAAGACCAGTTGAATAGTCTCGTCCCACATTGGCCATCGAATCAAGCGTGACTCCTTCGGTATAAGGAACCCGCAAGCGCTCTATTTTATCTTTGCGGGAACGATGAAACAAAGTGGCCGATACTTGGTTTTCACCAAAAGCTTTCCGGTAGTTCATTTCAAAAGAGTTAATATATTCCGGACGGATATCAGGATTACCTATAACTGCCGAATAAAAATCATTATACGTAATATAAGGTTCCATAAACCAAAGCTGAGGACGGGTTGTCCGATATGAATAAGCCACTTGAAGCCGCTGTTCATGAGGCAAATTATACCCTACATGGACAGAAGGAAAAACTTCAAAACGTTTATTTGTCCGGCTGGCATCCGGAATAGAAGATGTCAGGCGTGTATATGTATGTTCTCCACGCAGACCAACCTGAGCTTCCATTTGTTTCCATGATCCTGATAATATAGCATATACAGAATTCAATGCTTCCCTAAAGTAAAACGTATTATAGGCTTCCGGTTGTTTTTCCAACTGCCCGGTACTCGAATTCCACCAAGCCATCTCATAATCTCCATCTTCCAAGTAAGAACTGTACTGATAACCGGCTTCCAACTTAGCTTTTCCAAACAATGGTAAAGTATAATCCAAGTTTCCACGCAGTGTTTTTCTATACTCAGATTCGTAGTAACACATTCCATCCTGACGATTTCCCTGCATATCATTCAGCTCGTTCAATGAATATTCCAAGGAATTTCCACCGTATTTATAATAAAACGAAGCTTCCAACTGATGGCCTTCTTCGTTAAAACGATGTCCTAACTGAATCGTTCCTTGCCCAAAGTCTTCCGAATTCTCAAATTCGTTCCTATTCTTATATTGAACTGATACAGGAGACTGTCCCGACACAAGCTGAGTTTCCCGATAATCCATATCTTCATCATGGGTTCGTCCGCCATGTCCGCCTTCTACCGTAATCTCTAAATCCGTCTTATCCAAATCCAATCCCCAGCCAGCTTTCAGGGAATGATTGAATCTGTTCCCGACACTCGATCCATCCGCATCCCAAGAAAAGCTATCAGCTCCATACAATGTAGTAGATTGCTTTTCCGAATGACTCCTTGTCAATTTATCCGACCATTGTCCTCCTATAAACCAATGAGAACGATTATTCTGTTGGTTCAGCAAGAAATCTCCCCGACGTGTCAGCCAGGTACTTCCCGACAAATTCACCATACCACTCAACCCTTTCAAGAAATGTTTCTTGGTAATGATATTAATGATACCAACATCACCCTCGGTATCATGTTTGGCCGAAGGCGTTGTAATAATCTCTATATTCTCAATCTGTCCGGCCGGAACCTGTTCCAAAGCCTGCGTTCCGGTAAAGATACTGGGCTTTCCATCTATATAAACCAAAAAACCCGAACTACCCCGGAAGGTGACTTCGCCTTCGGCATCGACCCGAATAGAAGGTGTATTCTCCAAAATGTCAACAGCCGAACCGCCACTTCCCATCATATTGGAAGAAGCTTCAACCACTTTCTTATCTAGTTTATACACTAACTGACGTTTCTCAGCCACGACTTCGACTTCCGCCAAACCCGTTTCCAGAGGTTTTAACCGCACTTCGCCCAAATTGATTCGTGCCTGGGCAGTAATCTGCAAAGGCTGGCTGGCATAAATATCATAACCCACCAGACGAACCATCAGCGTATAATTCCCGTCTGAAACATCCGTAAAACCAAATACCCCGCTCTTGTCGGGAAAGGTCTGTTTAACCGGCTGAGTTTCGCCGGTTCTGAACAAAAACACATCTGCAAAATCAATCGCGGCTCCACTTTCCGCATCGATCAAACGGCCTTTTACTTGAGGATCAGCCTGTCCGGCATACGACATGACACACCACAAGCAGAAGGTCAACAACATACATAATTTATTCATGGCACTACACTCTTATAATTTCCTAGATCAGCTTACTCAAAACTGCTCGAGTATCTGAATCCGCTTTTCAATAGGCGGATGCGTTGCAAACAGACCATTCAGACTATCCAGAAAGCCCATCGCCTGTTTGCCCGGATGCTGGATAAACAACTGGGCAACATCTGCCCGATCTACGGCTTCAATATCCGGATCTGCCGAAATCTTCCGTAAAGCACTTGCCAACGCCAACGGATTCCGCGTCATCTCGGCTGCTCCGGCATCAGCCAGATATTCACGTTTGCGGGAAATGGCAAACCGCATCAAAGTAGCAAAGAAGTAACCGATTGCAGCTACCAGCAATGCCAACAACATAATGACAATTGCCCCGTTTCCTTTCTCGTCACGCCGGCGCGGAGCCCATGATGAATAATAAACCCAACGCATACAGATTTGAGCAATCATCGCAAAGATTCCGACAAACACAATCGAAACGATCAGTAAACGGACATCATGGTTCCGGATGTGCGTCAGTTCGTGCGCAATAACGCCTTCCAGTTCTTCATCATTCAACTTGTCGATAATACCTTTCGAAAGCGTCACGGTATAAGTCCGTTCATCAATTCCACTGGCGAATGCATTCAACGAATCATCGTCTATCACATTGATCTTAGGCATCTTCATACCCTGACTCATACAAAGGTTTTCCACCAGATTATATACCCGCTTGTTATCCTTACGTTCCAGCGGAACTGCACCCGTAGCAGAACGAATGATACTTGTATTGGCAAAATAGGCAATCAAGAACCAAATCAGTACACCTCCGATGACATACGGAACAATATGCAGGAACATATCATTACTATAAAGTATAACCAGCGACATATCCGTCTGGTCATCCGGCATCGAAATATAATGCAAAAGGAAACAAAACAAATAAGTCAACCCAACCACCAGACAGGGAAACAAACAGAGCAGAAACAACGACCGCACGTTGTTCCTGCTCTGCTGTGTCTGAATTCCGACATATTCCATACGTTAAAAACTAATTTTCGGAGCTTCTTCCAACGTAGCACGCTGTTCACCCAAATCAAACATCATTTCTTTATGGAAACCAAACATACCGGCAATCAGGTTCGACGGGAATGTCTCGACGGCATTATTCAATTCACGGGTAGCAGAATTGAAATAACGACGTACCGAAGCCAGTTTATTTTCCAAGTCTGAAATTTCTTCCTGCAACTGGATAAAGTTCTGGTTGGCTTTCAGATCCGGATAAGCTTCCAAGGTCACTTTCAAGCCCGACAAGGCTGAAGTCAGCATATTCTCTGCCTGAATCTTGTCGTCGATCGACTTGGCTGCGACAGCACCATTGCGGGCAGCAATTACCCGGTCTAAAGTTTCCTTTTCATGAGCTGCATATCCTTTGACTGTTGCTACCAGCTGCGGAATCAAATCATGCCGTTGTTTCAGCTGCACATCAATATCTGCAAAAGCATTCTCCCGATTGTTTCTTAACTTCACCAGACGGTTGTATAAAGACATTACCCAGAATAACAATAATACTACAACCGCAATCACAATAATAAGTGTCATAATCTTTTTTCCTTTTAATTAATGGGCCAAATATAGGTATTTTGATTGGATTTCAAACTTTACAGCCGGATTTTCTACAAAATGCCCCGGTTTCTTTGTTTTTACGCTCCGGATAAACATCAAAACTCCTTATTCAAACTTTCGGAAATGCAGACATATTCTTTAGTTCACGGCGTGAACTAAGTAAACCACGTCGTGAACTACTTAATCCACGACGTGAACTAAGTAATCTGCGGCGTGAACTAAAGAATTGATAACAGCCCTGAAAACTTTGATTACCCATATTTGTAAGAAGAGGATACCGGCTCATCAAGAAATAAAGGCGGAAAACCCGTCCGCCCACTGGATACTTTCGTAAATTCTCCGTATCTTTGCCTAGGTTTTCTACTATATCTGATAAACTTACTCAATTAAATATATGATTACAGTAAACAATCTGGATGTACAGTTCGGCAAAAGAATCTTGTTTCAAGATGTGAATCTGAAATTTACGCCGGGCAACTGTTATGGTATTATCGGTGCTAACGGAGCCGGTAAATCTACGTTCTTGAAAGTGATAAGCGGACAATTGGACCCGACAAGAGGATCTATTTCCATGGGACCGGGCGAACGTCTGTCTGTCCTGGCACAGGATCACTTTGCTTTTGATGAATTTACCGTCATGGATACCGTATTGATGGGACATACAACCTTATGGGAAATCATGAGCGAAAAGAATGCTTTGTATGCCAAACCTGATTTCAGCGACGAAGACGGTATCCGTGTTTCAGAACTGGAAGAGAAATTTGCAGAAATGGAAGGTTGGAATGCCGAAAGCGATGCAGCAGCTCTGCTGAGTGGTTTGGGCATTGGTGAAGACCTGCATTATATGTTAATGAAAGACTTGAGTGGTAAGCAGAAAGTCCGTGTCTTATTGGCACGTGCTTTATTCGGTCAGCCGGATAATCTACTCCTCGACGAGCCTACCAACGATTTGGACTTGGAAACGGTTTCATGGTTGGAAAACTACCTTTCAAACTTCGAACATACCGTATTGGTAGTTAGTCACGACCGTCACTTCCTCGACTCCGTTTGTACGCATACAGTCGACATCGACTACGGAAAACTGCAATTGTTTGCCGGTAACTATAGCTTCTGGTACGAATCAAGTCAGTTAGCATTGCGTCAGCAGCAGCAACAGAACAAGAAGGCGGAAGAAAAGAAGAAGGAACTGGAAGAGTTTATCCGTCGCTTTAGTGCCAATGTGGCTAAATCAAAGCAGACGACAAGCCGCAAGAAGATGTTGGAAAAACTGAACATCGAAGAAATCAAACCATCTTCACGCCGCTATCCGGGTATTTTGTTTACACCGAACCGCGAACCGGGAAATCAGATTTTGGAAGTGAAGGGATTAACCAAGAGCATCGAAGGCAAGTATTTGTTCAAGGATTTGAACTTTAATGTCGAGAAAGATGATAAGATTGTCTTCATCAGCCATGACCCGCGTGCCATGACAGCCTTGTTCCAAATCATCAACGGAGAAGAGAAACCGGATGCCGGAACTTATCAGTGGGGACAGACCATCACGACATCTTATCTTCCGTTGGACAATACCAACTACTTCAATTCAGATTATAACCTGATCGACTGGTTGTCTCAATTCTCGCCCGATACCAACGAAGTATTCCTGAAAGGTTTCTTGGGAAGAATGTTATTCTCGGGTGAAGAACTATTGAAGAAAGTAAGTGTCTTGTCAGGAGGTGAAAAGATGCGTTGTATGATTTCGCGGATGATGTTGACGGATGCCAACTGCCTCATCCTCGATACACCGACCAACCACTTGGATTTGGAATCAATCCAAGCCTTCAACAACACCTTGAAGACATTTAAAGGAAATGTTTTGTTCGCCAGCCATGACCACGAATTCATTCAGACCGTGGCTAACCGAATCATCGAACTGACACCAAACGGAATCATCGATAAGATGATGGAATACGATGATTATATCTCTGATCCGGCCATCGCTGAATTACGGGAAAAGCTGTATAACAAATAAAATACAAACACTATAACGAGGTTATGATCTCTGCCTGGCAGAACCTTCATAACCTCGTTTTTTATCTGTTTCCTATGAAGAAAAGAATTCTTTTTCTTATTCTCCTCTTTCTTGCCTGGCTACCGGTCTTCATCATACAGAAACCTTGGTTTCTCTTCTATAACAGAAGCATGACAGAGACGCTGAGTGTAGCCGATTATTTCCAAGTCATCTGGCATGGATTGAAACTTGACTTGACAGTGTCCGGTTATCTGACGGCACTCCCTTTATTATTCGTCCTTATTTCGGTTTGGTATAATGGGGATTGGCTCCGCAAGACACTGAAAGGTTATTTCCTAATCATGGCTATTGTCATTGCAGCCATCTTTGTTGTGGATGTTGCCCTTTATGCTTTTTGGGGCTTCCGTATGGATGCGACAGTGCTCTTCTACCTGAAATCACCGGGAGATGCTTTGGCCAGCGTTCCTGCCGGCTTGTTTCCGGTCCAGAGTGTAGCCTTTTTGATTTACGCTTATCTGGCTTATAAATACCTGGTAAAACTAGTTTTGCTAATGGCAGACTTCAAGTCTGCCGGAAACCGATGGTTGACGTCGTTAGCCATCTTAGTATTAGGTGGCCTGATGTTTATTCCGATCCGTGGAGGTGTAACAACTTCAACCGCCAATGTCGGCATGGTTTATTACAGCGACAACACCTTTCTGAACCATTCGGCCATTAACCCATGCTTCAGTCTGTTGACTTCCATCTCCAAGCAACAGGACTTTGCCGAACAATTTAATTTCTTCCCTGAAGAAAAACGGGAGAAGATCTTTGCAGACCGATACGGTGCACAGAATGAACTGACTCCTGATACTTGTCATTTATTGAATATTACCCGGCCAAATATCCTGATCATCATTTTGGAAAGCTTTTCGGCCAATGCCATTGCAACGACTGGAGGAGAAGCCCATGTAACACCCAATCTGAACGAACTGAGTAAAGAAGGTATCTTATTCGATTATTTGTATGCCAATTCATTCCGGACAGACCGCGGATTAGTATCCATCCTTAACGGATATTTGGCACAGCCTACCACATCGATCATGAAGTATCCGGCCAAAAGCCAAACACTTCCATCGATCGCCCACAGTCTGAACAGACAAGGCTATACATGCGACATGCTTTATGGCGGAGATATTAACTTTACCAACATGCAGAGTTATTTCTATAACTCAGGATATACAGCCATCACATCCGATAAGGACTTCCCGATTTCGGAACGGCTGAACAAATGGGGAGCCAATGATAATGTCACCTTCAATCATTTATATCAGGTAATCAATGATAGGGTTTCTGAAACAGACTCATGGATGACAACATTCCTCACATTAAGCAGTCACGAACCATTCGAAGTGCCTTATCATCATTTCGAACATCCTTATCTTAATTCGGTGGCATTTACCGACAGTTGCCTTGGAGCCTTCGTCCGTAAAGTCAAAGAAACACCGGTATGGGACAACCTGCTTATCATTCTGACAGCCGATCACGGCTTCCGCTATCCTGACAAAGTAAAAGATTACGAACCGCTTCGTTATCACATTCCGATGCTTTGGTTGGGAGGAGCCGTCAGAGAGCCGCGTGTGATTTCTACCTTATGTAACCAGACAGACTTGGCAGCAACATTACTGAGCCAATTGGATCTTCCACACGAAGAATTCCGTTTCAGTAAGAATATCCTGACACACGAACCATTTGCTTTCTATACCTTCGGTAACGGTTTCGCTTACATTGACAGTACCGGCTATTCGGTATACGACAATGAAAGTAATCGGGTTATTCAAGAATCGGATGCCCGGCAACGCGAACAACGGCTTGAAAAAGGAAAAGCTATCCTGCAAACACTGTATGATGATTTGGGGAGAAGATAACTAACTAATTGATAATGGATAATTGATGATTGACAATTTGTTTAACATCAACCGATTGGATAGTACTGCGCCTCCGGTTAGTGACAAAACGAATCAAAGCGATTATAAAAGAAATTAGGCACTGGATTATGCAAAAAGCCCTGAAAGAGTAGAATAATTTAAACTATTCCACCCTTTCAGGGCTTAATATTTAACAGCGGATCATATTTTTCCAAGGTGATGCCCTGAGCTTTACTAACTCAGTAACTTCAACAATTGTTCCTTTCCTATTCAGTTATCATCGTTGAAGTTACTGAGAACATCTTATAATCAATACAAATGGACTTTGTAGGATTGACCATCTATACGAACAATATAAATACCCGAAGGAAGAGATGTTATAGTTTCACCTCCTGTCAATGTTATAATCTTATAAAGTTGTCCACTATAAGTGATAACATGTGCTTCACCTACTTTTGAAGACAAGATATGTAAGTGACCATCTGCACCCCAGACTTTCAATGAACCCTGTATTTCCATATTTGCAGTCGGATCATCTTTTACAATTCCAGAAACTGTAATCGTTATATTCGTCTTCACATTTTCAACAACATACCGTCCTTTAGAATCCGGCAAGATTTCTTTACCATTGGCTTTTACCACTGGCTTAGAGTTCTTATAACCTTCTTTTAACGTAATGGTAAATATAAAGTCCTCATTTTCTTTAATTGTAGTTCCTGTTTCTGAAGTCAAAACAGCACCCTCTACTACAGGAAGCGTAACGGTATAAGTTACAGGCTTAGGATCTGGATCGGGGTCTGGATCTGGATCAGGTGTTTGCATTAACTCCGCAATGACAATAATTTCTACATTACCGGTTACTTTAGCCAATATGAACTTACCAGTAGATTGGTTATAGGTATAATCAGAACCAGCAGTTAAAGTCTTATTTCCCATAGAAACCTTGATAGTTGCTGGTAATTTATAACCATTATTGGCAGTAAAGACTAGTTCTAATTGACTATTTACAGGTACTTCTGTAGGAGAAGGTTTAGACGATACATGAGACAAAGAGAGTGCAACCTTACGCATACTATCGTCACGACCAACAGCCACAATAACAACCTTTCCTTTTACATTGCGAACTTCAACTTTCCCTGTTGACGCATCATACGTATAGTCCTGATAAGCAACACCACCCATTGTAACAGTTATTGATGTTGGTAAAAGGAATCCCGTATTTGCTTTCAACGTACAACTCAAAGTTCCTCCTTCTTGAACTACCACATCTTCTTTCCAATCGGTAGTGACATCTGTTAATTGGAATTCTACCGCGTAAGTCGGGATCTTTTCGGCAACAGCAGTAACTGTTAAATCTTCTTTTACATTCGGTATTTCTACTTCTCCGCTTGTCGCATTATAAACAACACCTGTAATCGCTCCATCTGTACCTGTTACAGTAATGGTCTCTGGTAAACGATAACCGGCATCCGGAATTAACTTAAAGGTGAATGATTCCCCTTCATTAACAGTCAGTTCTTCTTTATCAGACTTCAGGTTCGTCAATGCCATCGTTATTGTATATTTCGAAAGCTCAACACCTATTGCCGTAATTTTAACCGCATCTGTCACAGCATTGATTTTCACTTCGCCTGTTGTCGTATTATAAGTATAATCAGCACCAGCTTGTAAGGTAGAAGTACCCATTTCTACCGTAATTGCAGCCGGTAACTTATAACCCTGTTCCGGAACTAACGTGAAGGAAAGCGGCTCATTGTATGCTACTTTTTCAGCAATAGTAGCCGTCAAATGGGTTAGAGTAGCAGTTACATCATATTGTATTTTTACCGGAACGACATTAATCCTCAATTCTCCGGTAATACTATTCAATGTAAACTTACCCGTTGTAGCATCATACGTATAGTCTGTACCAGCAACCAACGCTTTACCACCCATTGTCACCTCAATAGTTTCAGGTAACGTATAACCGGTCTGAACCTTCAATATCAATTCTACTTTCGAATTCGTCTCTACCGGTTCAATCGGATCAATATCCAATCCTTCTACAGATGGTATAATTACCTCCTGATGACGATTGTCTATACCAGCAGCAATTACAAGAATATTCCCTTGAATATTCTTGATCGATACTTGGCCTGACTCCGCATCATAAGTAAAGTCGGTAGGTTTATCTCCCATAGTAACCGTGATAGCTGTCGGCAACTTATAATCTTTGTCCGGTTCCAATGTAAAGGATACATTTCCGCCTTCTTCTACTTGTGTCGGGACATCTCCTTTCACCTTCAAGTTCTGGATACTCGTAGTAACATCAATTTGATAATAAGCAATGGCTTCGCCCGTAGCCGTGATTTGTATATCTCCTTGCACTGGGATAATCGAAACTTCACCTGTAGAGACATCGTAAGTATAACCATCACCAGATATTAACGGACTGCCACTCATCGTTACATCAATCGCCTTTGGTAATTTATACCCTGTCTCTGCTTGCAGCGTGAAAGTGATTGTTCCACCAGCTTTCATTTCAGTTGGTATTTCAGGTGTAACTGTCAAGTTCGTGATTGTATTCGATACGGTATAATAGCGATCAGCCACTACTGTTACAACCACATTACCCGTAACCTTCGTAATCCTGAAAACACCAGTACTTTGTTCATAAGTGTAATCTCTTCCAGCGACCAACGGATTTCCACCCATCGTTACAATAATAGTTTCCGGGAGTTTATAACCTGCTGAAGCTTGCAAGGTGAAAGCAAGTTCCTTATTATTCAAAACCGTCTGAGGTACTCCTTCTGTAGCCGATACTCCTGTGAATTTTGGAGTTACCGTATGTATTTTAACAGCCTCGGCGACTACCTCAACCGCTCCGGTCACATTATTGATGACTACTTCACCTGTCTCTTGATTATAGGTATAGCCATTACCTGCGGTTAAAGTAGCACCACCCATCTTCACAGTAATTGTTTCCGGAAGAACATAGCCTCCATTGGCAGATAATGTAAAGGGTAAGTTATCCCCTTCTGTAACTGTCTCCTGCCATCCGGTCACACTTAATCCTGTAAATTGAGATGTAACCGTATAGGTATCTTTCATCTCAACCCCTTTAGCGATAATTTCGATGTCTCCGGTAATCTTAGCAGAAGCAATACGCAAATAACCATTTGAAGAATTATATGTATACTCACCTAAAACTGTTCCTCCTACTTTGACAGTAATAGTACTCGGCAATGCATACCCTGCATCTGGTACTAATGTAAGGGAAAGATCTTCTCCTTCTTTAACCTGTGTAATACCATTTTGCAACTGAACATGAGTAAAGTTTGTCGTTATTTGATAGTACTTTTCAGCTTTGGAAGTAATAGATATATCTGCACGACCCACTTTGTAATTTTGCTTAGGAACAGATTTTCCATCAGCATATACGGATAATGAAATAAATGGAGTCTCCGATCCAGAGGGAACTCTAGGTATTAACAGGCTAAATGAATAAGCCTTTCCTGCAGCCAAACTACCTGCTGTTATTTGATCCGTTGAGTAAAGATAAGTCTCCGACCCATCCAATTCTATTTCAGTTTTCTTATCTGCTTCTACATAATATAATTTCACACCCTCTTTCATTTGACATTGTAGAGATACCGAAAACGATAATTGTTTACCTAATAATTCAGCATCTACATCACCTCCTATAGTAAAAGAGAATGGGATTTCAACCCCGGCTTGCCCCGTAATTGGATTAGGAGCAATCGATCCGAATATAGGATTTACAAATGTCATTTCATTTCCGATCTGCTCGAAAGCTGGAGACGAAACAGATTCCGCCAGAACTTCCATATCATAAGTCAATATTCCAGACCTATCAACAAGAACCTTCAGATAATTAACATACATCATATCTTGGATATTCTCTTTAGCCACTGTTATTTCAAAAGTTCCATCATCACTGATCTGTAGAGGTGTTCCCTGTTGAGGTCCTCCAATTGAGTAATCTGTCCCATAATAAACAGAAATATGGTTCTTCCATTCACTGTAGTTGGAAATCTTATAACGTAATATTACGTTCTCCTCCAAAAACGAAAATTGATAGGAAATACCTTTCACATTGCCAGAATGGTATCCGCTATTATCCAACCCTGAAACAGGCAAATAAGCTTCGTCAAATTGATTCCATCGAATATACACATTCATAGTTTGTTCAGGGTCGTTAGGGTCATCTTCTGAAGGATTTATTTCGCCCGACGAATTAATTCCCAGAGGTACAGTTTCCAAAGAATGCATTACTTCCCAAGTTTTACCTTCATCGGCCGAACAGAGTAGAGCTATATATTGACCATCAGACAAAGATGAAGATAGAGTCAAACTACGGTTATAACCAGAATAATTACGCCACCCCCCTACGTACGCTTCTAATTCAACAGAGGTCGGTGTTCCAGACGGTTGTTGAGCTATTGTTCCGTCGGCATTAACCACACCTAACTCCATATAGAAAGTTTTATCATACAACGCGTAGTATCGTATATCGAAACTGATATTAACATTCTGCTCCGACATCGTATAACTAGCTCTCGTCAGATAAGGTGCAATGTAATAACGTTCTCCGCTCTCGCTTGATCTAATATGTAGGATGGCTCCTTGCCCTTCGGAAAAACCGATACCATCGCCATTATCATCAAGTACTGAAAGTTGGAAATAACCATTACTAGATCCACCCCATCCCCAGTTAATATGAAACAATCCATTAGCATCATAACCATCACAAACAAAAGCATGACCTCCATCCTTAGTACTTTGTCCATCGTAAATTAACGGAAATCTAGCGTCCAACTCCTCCCGAATCATCGCTTTCCATTCCTTCCACCGATAAGCATCCTTAGGTAAAAAACGGATTTCCGGACTATAGCCAAAGACATCAGAAAGGGCTTTCGCAACTCGTGGAGTATTAGCACTACTTGCACTAATTCCATAACTCATCTCTACATTCGCTCCACAATGATAAAGCAATGTTGCCACGGCATTACCTTGTTCTTCGGTAAAATTACTACGATAATCATCCAACATATTATTCCAGTCGTAACCAGCACTGTAATCAATTGTTGTCGTTACAGGTCTTCCATTCTCTTCATAGCTGTTGCTAACTGGTGGATTTACAGCCTTCGCAGGATATTCATGATATTTCATTATAATCCCCATCGCTGTCGCCACACAACCAGTAAGAGCACGCCCTTCTATATTATGACCAGAACCATCAAAACCTGTAAGATAGGGACATTCTCGATTATACGGATCACCTTGAGACCAATTAGCAGTCGATAACAAAACTCCCTCTCCACTTCTCAATGTTGCTCCACTCAAATAACTACTCCATTCTGATGCGATTTCAGCAGATTGATCGATTGCTTTATTTTCAACCCAAGATATTTGTGATTGGTAATAAGCCAAATGAGCACGAAGGTTTTCAGGCAAATTATCAAAATCGATATTACCTTCATCAGAATATCCCAAAACAGGACGTACCCGGTCATCTCCCGCAACAATCACGAAGCCCTTGTTTGCTCCGATATTAAACACAAAATAATCAGCTGTACCTTCCACAGCTCCTGTACTTCGCAAAGCATTCTTTGCCTGCCCCGGAGCAGCCGCATAAATGAGAGAAAGCTTACTTGCCGAACGCAAGCCACCCGTGTTGGATGCAGCTACATTTTCGGCTATTTTACGAGCCGTTGCCACATCAATTCTTTCCGCCATAGTCCAAAGTGCCATGGAGAAAAGAACAAACAAAAGAAGTAATCGTCTTTTCATAAGTTTTCTATTTTTCTAATAAATAATTGATTTCAACTCCATAAATAAAATTCCGCCTTGGTGTGTCTCACCCACTAGAGCTGGTGTGTCCGACCCACCAACACGAATGTGCCTGCCACACCAACACTGGTGGGACTAAGCCACCCAAAACGAGGGTTCTAAAAAACTACCTAAGCCAAATTAACCTGGATATCCAAACTACGAGGCGTTTTCAGACTGTTCTTTCCTGCACTAAACTGCGTCGTGATCCGCAAAGTATAAGCACCAGGAAGCAAACCGGTTGGGATCTGGATGGTCAGTTCGGACGGCTTGTTGTGGATGATCTGATAGTCCGGCAACTTCTCTTCCGAAGATTGGTCGTTGATGAGATAAACACCCACCTTTTCGTCCGAGCCGGAAATCTTCAAATTCCGTCCGCGGATAATGACGCCAAAACCCGGAGAAACGGTACCGTCTTTCAAGCCCGTCTTCTTGTCTTCCACTTCCAGCACGTACATGATATCCGCCTTTTCGCCCAAGATTTCTACCTTTGTTTTAGCGATTTCTTCACGCAACGTCTTTCCCTGTTGGAAATTCACCTTAATAGTGTTTTTCTCTTTATTCCAAACACCTCCATCGATCACACCCTGAAACGAAGGCGAAGCATAGAACAAGCCCGTGTTGACGGTATAGCCATTCAACAGGCTTTCCATAATAATACGGTTGTAAAGACTTACGGCGTGATTGAGGGTTTCTTCTTTCAAACCAGTGATTTCTTTCATCATCCGTTCTAGGATTTCCTTCTCCGTCAAATTACCTGCCGATTCTAATACCAGGATTTTGTCGTCCTTGTTGTCGGTTGTCACGGCATTGTCCGCCAACCAACCTTTCAAAACATTACTCATGATGGTTGAATATTAAGTGAATAAAAAAGCGAAAGCCCAGCTACCCTTGTTTGCACAGGATAAATCCCATGACAAACAAGGGTAGCCGGGCTTTCGCTCGAAAAATTTTTATTATAGACTAATATGCTTGCTTGCTTGCTTGCTTGCTTGCTTGCTTGCTTGCTTGCTTGCTTGCTTGC